>ERZ761609.3090-NODE-3090-length-11334-cov-9.219966_pt1 | contig 11334 bp, 8 predicted proteins | sample MGYA00511163_ERZ761609 | MGnify/ENA primary metagenome ERZ761609 (study PRJEB28899, sample SAMN02445070) | bioreactor sludge metagenome | biome: EBPR sludge | place: Australia: Brisbane, Thorneside Wastewater Treatment Plant | collected 2011-12-16 ... | reverse complement strand
TCTGCGAAGGGTTTCCGGCGCTTCATCACCGCGCAGGGTCAATACGAACGGGTCGGAGGAGGGATGCTCCTGCCCAAAGCTCGCGTTCGGAGCGCACACCAGCGTCGCCACGAGCGCGGCAATTCGAAAAAGTGCGAAGCCAAGCTTGCGCTCAGGTCTCAGCCCGATCGGTTTTCCCGGAAGTTGAATCTGGGGCATCTTCGCCGGATGCTCTTCATCTGTAATCGGACGCCGGCGAACAATCGCCACTCGTTGGGGCGCCAATTTTATGATGAGCTTGATTTCGAGAGTAGGGCGCGGCTGGCGATAGGCCCTATAACCTGAGCTGATAAATCCGATCGAAGCGTCGGGGCGGCATTGCTGCCGCCTCCCGTTTGCTCGTCGGTTCGATGATAGTCCAGCCTATTTGTATTCTGGCCCAGCCGCCGTCGGCGTCGGGTATGGGCCGGCGAGTGTCGCAAATCCCATCTGCGCCCAGAACGCGCAGTTGTGCCTCGAGGCGAAGCTGGGGTCGCTCACTGGCTCGCCCAGCGCGAGCAGCATGACTTCCTCCCGATCGACCTTGAAAGCCGGCCAGTGCGGCAAGCCCGGACCATTAGGGTCGCCGGTAGCCGCAAAGTTCGTCCAGTACTTGATCATTTGGTCGGACAGCGCCCTTTGCTGATCGGTCAATGGGCCTTGGTTGAAGATATAAGACAGATCCTTGGTGTGCGCTGCTCCGGGTACCGCGTTCGGCGCGTCAAAAATTGGCGCAGGATATGGGGCGGATCTGTCGGCGAATTCATATGCAAAGACCGAAGTGTGCGGGGCTGCAAGTTGGTTCGCCAGCCTCATGTTGCACAGGCCAATGCGGTTGTTGGTGACCATTCCCGAGTCGCTCAGGACCACCGCCAGGGCTTCGAGAACTGAGCCGAATTTGGCCAAGGGATAACGCTGCATGACCGCCTCAACACGCGAGGCGCCAAGGTACTGTTTCAAGATCTCGGGGTATCGTTCGCTCGCTAGCACCTGCCCCTTTTGCGCATACTGTGTCGCCAGCTGAAATAGCCCCTCATCGGTATTCGAGCCCTGAATGAAGGGGACACGGTTGAACTGACCAGTCGCGAAGGCCTCACGAACCGGGATGGGAAGGACCCCGCCTCCCCAGGACGGTTGGGCCGCAGCGGTATCCGATTGGGCCCCGCGCTCCTTGGCTAGAACCGCACCGGCGGGAAGCGCCCTGAGACACGAAAGGGTTTCCGGACCTGAGCATCCCAGCTGTGTCGCGACGTCCACTCCTCGCTCTTCTGACGCCGCCAGGGAAGGGTAGAACTGCCACTGGCAGGGGCCACTTTGAGAGATCGCTCGGCGAAAGAGTCCCTTCGCTGCAGGTGAAGCCATTAGGACGCAGACGGCCTGCGCGCCGCCTGACTCCCCGAATAGCGTCACATTGTTTGGATCCCCACCGAAGCTCGCAATGTTGTCGCGAACCCATCGAAGCGCCTCGATTTGATCGAGGGCGGCATAGTTCCCGGACCCGAGCGATGGCTCCTCCGCCGACAATTGCTGGTGTGCCATAAAGGCGAAGATGTTGAGCCGATAGTTGATACCGACGTAGATGACGGGGGTGCCGCCCGTCACTAGCCGGTCGGCCTTATATTCATGCGCTGCGGAGTTGCGCTGACCACCGCCGTGGAGAAACACCATGACGGGTGCGGGAGTGCGCCCGTCGTTTTTTGGCGCCCAGATATTCAGGTAGAGGCAGTCCTCGTTGGAACTCGCCAATCGCCCCGTTTGTGGGCATGGACTGCCAGGCGCCAGGGCATCTCGTGACCCTGACCAAGCCACGACCGGAGCCGGTGGCCTCCACCGGAGATCCCCGACGGGAGGTCGTGCATATGGCACGCCTTGGAAGAGCGAGAGATTGCTGTCAGCGAGTGCCCGGCCCCGCAGAGAGCCTGCCTTCGTCTGAACAGTGACGAACTCTCCCGAGGATTGGGGAGCAGCAGTTTGTGCTTGCGCGACGCTCAAGAGCCAGGAGCTCAGGATTGCAACGCCTGCCAAGCGGGCGACAGAGCTCACCGAGCCCCTGAAGAACGCTCTCCAGTCCATCTCTACCTCCGATGCGCGTACGAAAGTCCGGGCCACAGCAGGAGTTGAGCTTGTGGCCTGCTAATCCAGTCCGTTTCGCGAAAGGAAAGCTGACATGAGATCAGCAATCTCAACGTTGTTGAGATCCGAGAACGGAAAATGCGTGTTTCCCCTCACGCCGATGCTGGGGAGGTCTACGATTTCGACGTGGCCGCCGCGACGGTTCACGGCATCGGCCCAGAGACGAGCCATTGCCGCTCGCACACGCCACTGATCTTGGCCGTGATTTTCGACCGGTTCGGACGGAATGAAATCGCCGAAAAAGATAACGATGGGGATCCTCGTGAACTTCAAAAACTCATCGAGGGGGACTTCCATGGCGGCCAGTGGCCCGCCGGCGCTCGGCATCTCGCTGGGCGCCTCACCTTCCGGGAACGGAAAATTGCTTCCTGGCTCGTAGCAGACAATGCCGCGGACGTTCTCCGTGCGAAGCACGGTCGACCATCCGATGCCGCCGCCTTGCGAATGCGTCACCAGCACACAAGGCCCAACTTTGTCAGCGACCGCGGATATCCCATCCGCTGCCACCGCGAGATCGAACGGACCGGTGGTCGGTGTCATCTGCCGCAGAAACTGCTCCAGACACTCCGCTGACGTGCAAAACTGAACGCCTGGAAAGAAGTCCGGCCAAACGCCGAGCCGCAGAGTGTTGAACCAGAACTGATCGCTGGGCGTTGCAGTCAGTTCGAACGGAACAGTGCTTTGGCCCGACTTGCCGCGGCGAGGCTGATCGACGCAATAGACACTGAATCCGCGCCGAAGGAAGAGGTTCTGAAACCCTTCCCTCCCGTCCGGGGTCGTTTCCCACGTTCGCGCCGACTGCGAGTTGCCATGGACGAACACCAACGGATAGGGCCGGGGCTCGATCGGGATCTGATAGAAGGCATAGGCGTGATCGCCATGCAGGGTCTGTCCGGCGGCTGGGGGAAGCCCCGTCGTATAATCGCCGTCTGTTCGGACGATGCTTCCTCCTACAGCAAAGCTACCTTGGCTTAGCAGCACGAGTGGCGACGCGCTCGTGCTTCCAGCCGTCGATCGTTTAGCTTGATCCATTGCGCCGTGACCAATCGATTTTCTCGGAAGTGCGACCAGAATGCTTATGACTTGGGTCGGGCGTAGAAGGTCGCTTGCGGGTCAATTTTGTCCAACCCAGGGATCGGCGCGCCGGATGCCTTCACAAATGCGATCTCGTGCTTCATGTCATCGGTTGTGACGTCGCGATAACGCCAAGCGCCCTTTTCCGCTTCGAAGAGCAGATCCATCGCGTCCGCCTCGACGGTCGGATATAGTCGCGCAAGCGACGCGCGAACTTCCTTCGGCGAGCTCTGGAGCGAATCCGAGAAGTCTTTGTAGGCGTCGAGAATTCGCGCCATTAGCTCCGGATTGGCGTCAGCAAAGGGGCGCAGGACGTTGAGGCCAGTCGCGCCTCTGGGCACGTTGTCATCCGGAAGTTCGCCTCGAGGCGCGCTTACCCAGTCGACACCCACGCCGCGGGTGACCGAAGTTCCCCAGACGGGCGCGCTTGCGATGTATCCCTTCACCGCGCCGGATTCGAGTGCTGCGACCATCGCAGGCTGACCCATATAGACGAAGGACGGCTTGATTCCGACCGTCTCGGCGGCCCCCCTGAAGGAGGCAGTCAGCGCCGACGTTGCGCTCACGCTGGCGATTGGAACGCCTTTCAGGACCTGCAAGCGATCGCGAAGTGGCGCGGACCTAGCGATCCCGCTTTTCTCGATTAGCTCCTTGGACATAATCAAGGTGCCCGATTGGCCCCAATAGCAGTTTGTCAGGAGGACGACGGGTTGCCCCCGTCCTTGGGCGGCAACCAATTCGCCGGGGCCGCCGAGAACCAACTGCACTGACCCGGAGAGGAGCGCCGCGGTGATATTGCTGCCGCTCTCCATAATCGGGAGACTGAGCGTGAGGCCTTTCTTCCTGAAGCAACCCATGTCGACCGCCGCACGGAGCGAAGCGGTCGCGAAGCTCGTTGACGGAATCGGTACCGTGAACTCCCGCGAGCTGCTCTGTGCCCAAACGGCCGGGCTGAACAAAGTGGCGCTTATACCGGCGAGGACCTGCTTACGGTTCAAGGTGAACAAGCCGGCGTGCGGGGGGGCGGCGTTAGCCCGAGTACGACAGTTGTCCATGATTCCCTCCGGCAGTCCGAGTGCGCCCGCCCGCGTGCAGGTGCCCAGATCATTTGCTCGTCCAGGCTCGTTAGCTTCGGTCAGAGCATATTTTTGGGAGCCAAGGCCGGCTCCTAGGGGAATTACGGTCGATTGCGCGTGGGGCGTTGTCCAATTCGATTATCCGCAAACGGGCATCGCAATTTTCGGATAACTGCCCGTTGCCGCCCGAGAGGCCGCGGACCGAGACAGCAGGTTCGTCGCTCAAAAAAGATCGAGGAAGAGGCGACCCAGCCCGGTTGGCGCGGCAGGTTTCATGTGAACCGTTGGAGTGCCAGCCCCCAACTTGCTCGGCTTGATTGAAGTGCTGAGCCAGTCCTGCGCGGCGTCAGGGGGTGCCGTAGAGACGATGATCCGATTTGATGATCACCGCTTGCCGAAAAACGAAATGGACAGAAATGGCGCGGTCAGTAGCGTTTCTGGCAATAAAATTAAGGGAAAAGGCAACCTGGGAGGGTAAAAATGCTCAAGCTGCTAACGTTCGTCGGTGCGCTGTTGATCACCGTGTCTTCAGGTATGGCGCAGGAATTTCCGAAAAAGCAGCCAATCAAAATCGTTGTCGCTGCCAATCCTGGGGCCGGTACGGATGTGATGGCTCGGATCACGGCCGAGTTTCTCCAGCGTCGGCTCGGGCAGGCGGTTGTCGTCGAAAACAGGCCAGGGGCCTCGACGGTGATCGCAGTTGATTACGTCTCAAAGGCGGCTCCGGACGGCTACACCCTTCTGTTCACGTCATCCGACTTTCCGCTTGTTCCGGCGGTGCGCGAAAACCTCCCTTACAAGTACGATCAATTTACCTACCTGATCCGGCCGTTCAATATTTCGACGTTGACGGTCGTGAATCCGGGTTCTCCCTTCACAACGATCCAGGACATGGTGGCCTTCATGAAGGCCAATCCGGGTAAGCTGCGTTATGGCAGCACAGGCGTGGGGGCGGTTGTGCATCTGGGCATCGCCATGCTCGAAAGTACTGCTGGGGCGAAAGGCACGCATATTCCCTACACGGGTTCCGCGCCGATTTTCCAAGACATGCTTGCGGGCAATGTCGAAATGACCCAGTCGGGATTGCCGTTCCCGGACTCTCTCAAGGTGCTCGCGGCAAACGGGGCCGAGCGCCATCCAGCCTTTCCGAACGTGCCGACATTGAAAGAAGCGGGACTGGAGGGAGCAACGTGGAATCTTTGGTGGGGCTTTGTAGCACCGCCCAAGTTGCCTAAAGCAATTGGCGATAAGCTGACCGAAGAACTCGCCGCCGTTTACAAGGATCCGGAGGCGATTGCGAAGTTTGTGGCCGCGACAAAGAACACGCCCGTGCCGGACCCTCTGATTGGTGAGGCCTTTAAGCAGCATTCGCTGGTCGAAAACAAGAACTGGAAGGCGCTTGTCGAGCGCGAGAAAATCGCCGTTCAGTAATTGCTGCGTTGCGGCGCAGCCGCTTTTCAGATTCCGATCGAAGGTTGGCGGGGTCTCTCCTCGCCAGCCGATTGTTGATCAATGACGTCGGCTGTGTGTGATGCCAGAGGTCGTCCGGCAACTTCAATTCGGGCAGTTATGAAAGGCTTAGGCCCGAGTCCCTGAGCCTTATTGTCGCAAAAATACCAATACAAATAAGGGGCTAGGTCGTGCTTCGGATCAGAAATATCGGCGACGTGCTACTGGGCGCATTCATAATTTTGACCGCGATTGTTGCCTTGTGGTTGGTTTGGAATCTTTCGAGTTCTGCGGCGGTAGGGCTGGGCCCAGGATACATTCCAAAACTACTGGCAGTTATTTTGATCGGCCTCGGCCTTGCGGTCGCGCTGCAGGGGTTCTTGAGCCCCGGCGAGAAAGAGGCACCTTGGCAGCTGCGCCCGCTTGCGCTGATCTTGGCCTCAATAGCGTTCTTTGCACTGACGATCGAGCGGCTTGGTCTCGTCGTGGCTTTGACTGGCCTTGTGCTCATTGGCTGTGCCGCGAACCGCGACACGAAAATCACGGAAGCCTTGGCTCTGGCTTTGGGCACAGTTGTATTTTCGGTTCTGGTTTTTGTGCATGGCCTTGGGCAGACGATGCTTGTTTGGCCACCGATCTGGGGAGGCAACTGATGGACCTTCTCGCTAGTCTATCAGGCCTGATGCATGGCCTCGGCATCGCGTTGCAATTCGATAATCTTCTGTACGGCGCGATTGGCTGCCTGCTTGGCACAATGATTGGGGTCTTACCCGGTATCGGGCCTCTGAATGCGATCGCGATGCTCTTGCCGATCAGCTTTTACCTGACGCCGGTTTCCGCGCTGATTATGCTGGCGGGGATGTACTACGGTGCCCAGTTCGGGGGATCGACGACTTCGATTTTGGTGAAGATGCCCGGTGAAATGTCGTCGGCCATCACGTGTCTCGATGGTCACGAGATGGCGCGTCAGGGCCGGGCCGGGCCGGCATTGGCGGTGGCAGCGCTGGGGTCGGTATTTGCTGGAATCGCCGCCACACTGGTGATTGCTCTTTTTGCTCCGCCCCTCGCTCAGGTCGCTCTCCTATTCGGACCTGCCGAATATTTCTCGCTTATGATTCTGGGCCTGATCGCGGCAATCGTGCTGGCTCACGGATCCGTCCTGAAAGCCCTGGCAATGCTCGTCCTCGGACTTCTGCTGGGGACGGTGGGGATCGACGTAGCCTCTGGTGCGTTCCGGATGACGCTCGGAATTCCTGAGTTGGCGGACGGGATTGGGATCGTGCCGATAGCGATGGGGCTCTTTGGCGTTGGCGAGATCATCACGAATCTCGAAGACAAGGAACGGCAGATTTCCGTCAAAGACCGCATCACCCACCTCTGGCCCTCCCGCGACGATTTTCGCCGCTGCTGGCCGGTTGTGCTTCGTGCAACTGGTCTCGGTTCACTCCTTGGCCTATTGCCGGGCGGCGGGGCAATGCTCTCATCATTCGCTGCATACGCGCTCGAAAAGAGGTTGGCCGACGATCCCTCGCGGTTTGGTCGTGGTGCAGTTGAGGGCGTCGCAGCTCCTGAGAGTGCGAACAACGCAGGCGCTCAGACGTCGTTCATTCCGCTTCTGACGCTGGGTATTCCGTCCAACGCAATCATCGCGCTGATGGCGGGCGCGATGATGATACATGGAATTATGCCGGGTCCCCAGGTTATGACTGAAAAGCCGGACTTGTTCTGGGGCCTGATCGCATCAATGTTGGTCGGCAACGTCATGCTGCTGATCATCAATCTCCCGCTGGTCGGTATTTGGGTTCAGCTACTGAAGATTCCCTATCGGCTGTTTTACCCGCTGATCCTTGCATTCATGTGCATTGGAGCGTACACGATCAACAATGTTGGCTTTGATGTCATCTTTCTCGTGATTTTCGGGCTGGTGAGCTACCTGTTCATTAAATGGAAATGCGAGCCGGCACCGCTTTTACTGGCTTTTGTGCTTTCGCCTATTCTCGAACAAAACTTTAAGCGTGCGCTGCAAATTTCGTATGGCGACCCTACGATATTCGTCAGGAAGCCCATTAGTCTTGCTCTTTTAATTGCTGCAACCGCGATCCTGATGCTGGTTTTGCTGCCGGTCTTCAGAAAGGGGCGCGAGGTGGCATTTCAAGAACAGGATTGAGTACGAACGGCCGAGACAGCGGTGGAAGCCTGTTGCTCGCGCTTATGCCAGGTGAGGGCGGGGCGTCGGTCAATGCCGACCTATTCGCGGGCCGATCAGCGCGATGGCGAGGCTTCGTCGAGGAGCGCGAGATCTCGCCAGCCATTCCGGGACGAATTATCCTTGCAATCATGGAGTTTGACTCCGGATTTGCGAGGATCATTCAGCCGCTCGATAGCGACAGGCCGGGCTAAGAGGCAACGGGTTGCGTCCGCTAGGCGGTTGTCCGCGCAGAGACGTCATTTTGGTGCAGCCCCGTTCTTCGGCGGGAAGCGCCGGAAGCCGGTTAAGCGTCGAAGGCGAAATCGAATTCCGCCCCAACAAACTCAAGCTCGGTTGTAGTTCTGAGGCATGCTGTATTCGAAGAAGGGTAGGGGATTCAGGGACGATCGGGCGCAGCTACCTGGATCAGTTTCCACATGGCTGACCTCATTCAGCATCATCGTCATGCGACTGGCGTCGTCGTAGCGGGGCCAATACGGGATCAGAGAATTGTTCGGATCACCATGGCGCGCAAAACTCGACCAAGTTTCAATCATCATCTCGGTCATGCCTGGAATGGACGGCCCATGTCCAAGGAGCTCCCGCGCGACCTCTGCCGTTCCAAAGATGAACGGTACTTCGGCGCAATGAGGAGATTTCAGCAAGCCATCCCAAACAGGAGTGCGCCAGTCAAACATGTAGGTGTAGACTGGCGCTTGGCCGTTCACAGCTTGTAGCGCGGCCTCACGCAGCGTCCCGCGCACGTAGGCATAGTCTGAAGTGATGGAAGCAAGCAGATCACTCGGCGAGGCCTTAGGATCTCGCGTCTGGTAAGAGTCAAAAATCCTTTTGGTTTCGTGCATGTCGGTTCGCAAGAATCTACTTGTTCGCCGGCGTGCCTCGCCGAAATCCAGGAAAAAATTCGCCCGGTTCGATGCAAGTACCAAGCGGGTTTCCGTTGATGTGCATCCGGCCATAAAGGGAATATTGGCGGAGATGGCGGGAGCGTCCGGATCGAACGGGTGACGCTGAAAGACCAAGCCATCTAGAGTCGGCCGATAGCGACGAGGCGCGTCCGCGAGCGCTTTGATGAAGTGCTCCATCGGGACTGCCTGCAGAGCTTCACCGCTAAGTCGAGCCACCCCGAGTTGCGCCGCGAGGCCATGGGCAAGTTCATCTGCCTCGCTCGTTTCAGCTAGCTTCAGGCTGCCGCTGCAACTCTGGGCGATCGCCTTGTGAAAGAGGCCCTGAGCTCGTGGAGCAGCCATAAGCGCGCTGACTTTGCCGCCGCCTCCTGATTGCCCGAAGATCGTTACGTTGTCGCGGTCCCCGCCGAACGCCGCCGCATTCTCACGAACCCATTCGAGGGCTGCAATAAGATCGAGGACCCCGGCATTCGCCGAGTAGGCAAATCGCTCGTCCCCGTCGGTGATCCTTAGGTGGCCAAACAGGCTTAGCCGGTGATTGATCGTGACCACCATGACTTCGCCGCGTTGGGCCAAAGCGCTCCCATTCAGGCCTGGGGACGTTCCAGCAAATACCGACCACCCACCTCCATGCAGCCAGACCATAACGGGCAGCAATTTGTCCTTGCGAGGCGCGGGGGCGAATACGTTGAGCTTCAAACAATCCTCGCTCATCGTCTCGAAGGCGCCGTACCAATCTAGTAGGCGGCTGGCAGGCCGCGGCTCTTGTGGCGATGCGCACCCATTATCAAGCGTATCTCGAACGCCTGCCCATGGAGGAGCAGGCTGTGGCGGCAGAAACCGGTTCTTCCCCTCCGTTGAAGCCGCATAGGGGATTCCCCTGTAGATCTGCACACCATTTACGAGCGCGCCCCGGATCCGACCAAGGGATGTCTCGACAACAGGTTCTCCGGATACGCCTTGAGGGCCTTTCTCCAAAGTCATGTCCCCTTTTTTGCCTACTTCGATCAGAGAGGCTTTCAATCGCGGTGGCTGCAAAGGCGACCCGGTAAATCGCCTGGCCCCGGGCGCCCTGACGTGCGTCGTCAGAGCGCCGGCTGACGTCCGACGGTGCATTTATAATCGGGAGCGATGCGCCAGGCTGTTCGGGATTCCCGATTACCGCTTGCGTGAATCGCAATTAGACGAGCTGTTCCTGTCGAGATAGGTCAGATTGGCGGTAGTTTAAGCGGCCCTCGGCCGTGTCCGTGATACTGACGAAAAATCACAAAAAGAAATAAATGCGCTCTGCCTTCAACGCAGGGAGATGGTGCCGAACTATGAAGGCTCATTCGCAGCGCAAAGCGTTTAACGCGATCGTAAATACCGTAATTTACGTTATATTTTCCGGTGATTAATGTTCCTTTATTTAATAATATAGCTTTACGAAATTTGTGTAGCCTCATTTTCTGATATTTTCTTAAGAAAAAGACGCAAAATAGCTCGTTTAATGACACTCAAGGAGGAGATAAAAGACGATGGGGAATGCTTTTGACGAGATTCCTGGCGAGGAGGATGTTTATCAGGTCTTCGCCATGTGTTTTTGTAAGGTAAAGCGTACCTCGAATGACCTTTTTATGTTCAGAGACATCCACGATAGCGCCATGTCGATGGATTATAATTTATGGATAATTAGAAGCAGGTCTCGAACCATTTTAGTTGACACCGGAATTAGCCCGCGAGCCGGTCGCGAAAGGTCGCGCCCTTTGGCCTTCGACCCACTCGACGGTTTGAGCCGCATCGGAATTGATCTGAACGAGATCAAGGACATCATTATTACGCATTTGCATTATGACCATGCCGGTAACATCGGTCGGTTTCCGAACGCGCGGTTCCACATCCAGGACGCTGAGGTGGCATTTGCTACTGGAAGATGCATGTGCGACGCCCATCATCGCGGACCATTCGACGTCGAGGATGTGGTCACCTTAGTCCGGCATACCTATGCCGACCGCGTGGTCTTCCATGACGGTGATGCGGAGCTATTTCCCGGTATCACTTTACATGCCTTCCCCGGGCATAGTGCGGCCGTCCAGGCTGTGAGAGTTATGACAAATCGAGGGTGGGTCGTCCTCGCCTCTGATGCCTCGCACTTCTACGCCAACGTTCTGGATCACCGGCCCTGCATCATAACGCTCGATAGCGCCAAGACGATTGAGTCCTACCGTCGTTTGGAGCACCTGGCAGGGGGTATAGATCGGCTCATTCCGGGTCACGATCCAAAGGTTCGCGCGTTCTATCCCAAAATTTCCGTAGGGGGGATCGAGTTGGTCGCTCTGCACGAACAACCGGCATTCTGCGATCCGCAAGCGCTTGCGCGAACCGACAATTATGATCCGGCCTGGTTTGACTCGAAATAGGTTTCAAGCGCGGGCACAGCCATCAATCGCCGCCAATCGCGGCCCGACCGCCAGCGGGACCGAGCCCCGCC
>ERZ761609.3089-NODE-3089-length-11336-cov-8.011081_pt1 | contig 11336 bp, 6 predicted proteins | sample MGYA00511163_ERZ761609 | MGnify/ENA primary metagenome ERZ761609 (study PRJEB28899, sample SAMN02445070) | bioreactor sludge metagenome | biome: EBPR sludge | place: Australia: Brisbane, Thorneside Wastewater Treatment Plant | collected 2011-12-16 ... | reverse complement strand
GAGGGCGCGGCATCCGGCAACCCGTGGCGTCCCCTAGCGCCGCGCACGGTGGCCACGCGGCGCCTGCTTGACTGGCCAGGATCCCGGCCAATCCTCAAGCGTAGCGGCAACTACGAATCATCGTTTGTCAACTCCAGCAACGGTAACCACATCGAAGAAATCACACGCAGCGGGTCCAGCCTTATTTTTGATGTCGGTAGCCGGCTGGCGTTTCGGATTCACGAGCGCGGCGGGGTTGTGTCAATCCCGTCGCTACAACTGGCGCGGGGTGGCGGAATGCGCCATGTGGGTGGCGCGCGTAATGTGTTCGTGCCGAAACGCAGCGTGCTTGAACTGGGCGAGCAGCAAGCGGCGGGATTGGTGCGCTTGATCGACTATGCGCTGATAGAGATCGAGAAACGAGAATGGCGCTAGGGCTGCGGTGGATTGCGCACAATGTTGGGGCGCGATACGTTGCGGCGGGCTTCCTGGGTGGCGATGATTTCGAGTAGGCGGTTTTGTTCTTCCAGTAGGCGGATGATGTCGGAGGTACCAATAAGCCACTGGATCAGCCCGCGGGACGCCAGCAGGATGCCAAGGAAGACCGCTATACCGACAAAGATTACAAGTATCGTTACCAGGATTTGATCGTACATAGTTTTACCTTTCGGGATTGCAAATGCCGGATCGACAGCTAGTATACAGAATAATTATTGATACCGCAACCGCTAAGCGCGAGGCGGGGCAGATCCGCAGCACTTTTGAGAAAGAGTTGCGGCAAATCAGCATTGGCAAACTGGACACGCGCCAGCTACAGGCCGGTGTCCAAAATGCGCGCCAACTGCGTGCTGAGATGGATCAGGTAGCAAACGCTAGCCGTAATGCCGCCGAAAAAATTAGCCAAATCAAAGTGCCAACATTTGGTGATGCTGTGGGACAGTTGTTCGACAGTTTCAAATTGCCACCCGCTCTATTAGGGGGGAGTTTAGTAGCTGGTGGGCTGGCGATAGGGTTGGCTGGCCCTATTCTGGAAATGGCAAAATTAGGTACGGAGTCAATCCGTACTGAAAAAGCATTTGAGATTTTGTCGGGCGGTGCAAACCAAGCGCAAAAGAATCTTAATGCGATTCAGCAGGCTAGCGGCAATACAGTCAGCAGCTTTCAGGCTATGCAGATCGGCAACCAGGCATTAGCGCTAGGACTGGCCAGCACCGCCGAGAGTTTTGGACGATTAACACAAGCGGCGCGCGCCGTGGCGTTTGTGTCGCCAGTCATCAACGATATTCAAAGTGCCATTAGTGAATTGGGCCTTGCCGCAGCTAACACATCCTATCGACGCCTTGATCAGCTTGGTTTGTCGGTCGGCGAAGTGCGCGCCAAGATGTCAGAATTGCGCCGTGAAAATGAAACTCTTTCTGACAGTCAGGCATTTTTAGAGGCTGCGGTCTCGACACTCTTGGCGAAGTATGGGCCGATCCTGGAATCGGAAGAGGCGCGCGCCACTGGGCTGGAACGAATCTCAACGGCAATTGCGGACATAAAAACCGCCGCCGCACAAGAGATCACCGTCGCGATTAACGTTGTTACAAATCCAGCGGCTGACTTAATTGAACAGTACACCAACAACGATAAGCTCGTTCAAAAGTTTTTGAGCAACGAGGATCAGGCGTATGAGTTCCTGGCAACGGGAATAAAAGACGCTGATGATGTCCAAAAATCTTACCTCCAGAGCATTCAGGAAACCATTAGTCTGTGGGAGTCTGGCGGGCTAAAGGCGTCCGATTACCGACTACGTATCGACAGCCTAGTCGAAGGCTTGTTGAATTATCAGACTGCGCAAAAAGACGCTACCGACACTGCACGAAAAGCGGAAAATGACCGCCTTTCTTCCATCTTCGAGCAGCAATCGCCGATTAATCAGGCATTGGCAGCGCGTGCGCAAAAGGCGGCGCCAGAGATTGGAATAGAGCAAGCGATTGCCACCTATCGCCAACAAAAAGCGCAAGTAGAGGCATTGCTACAGGAGTTGGCCGATTCTGGAATTTCCGACACCAACGAGATCGCCATTCGTGTGGCCAGTATCGTGGAAAGCTTAACCGCGGTATTTGACGAAGCGGAAGAACGCGCCAAAGAATCATTCAGCATTGACTTTTCGCAACTGGGCGCATCGCTGACCAGTCTCGACGCCAGTTTTGTGGACTTCCTGCCAGGCATTGCGGAGGCGCGTAACGAACTCGCCAACCTCAGTGCGGAGATGATGTACAGCGGTTCCGTCACCGAAGAGCAAGCCGCACAGTTTGCCTACCTTTCCTCAGTCGCCTACACCGTGGCCGATGCCGGTTCACAGCTAAATCAAATTGTTGGCGATCTGGGTACGGAGTTCCTGGAAAGCAACGCCTACGCCGCTGAACTTGTCAATCAAATGTTTCTGGCTGAAGCAGCGTTCCACAATGGACAAATCAGTAGCGGACAATATGCCGGCATTATGTCTATTTTGTCGGGGCGCCTGCTAACCGTTGCTGAGGCGGCTGGCATTGCGACTGGTGCGATCTATGCGCTCAATTCGGCACAGTCTGACATGTCGAATCTACCCGGATTCTCCGCTGGACAGGGCACCGGCGGCAGCATCGCCGACCGTATCCAGACGCAGCAAGCAGCAGCGGGGCGCGAACAGAACCGGCGCGAGATGGAGCGCTACAATCGGGACATGGCCAGGGCTGGCGAGCAATCAGCCAAGCGCGCCGGCAAGGCGTTGGAAGATGGTGCCAAAAAAGCCAGCCAGGAGTTAAAGGCGGCGCTTGATAAAGTGCCGGGACTGTTTAGCACAACACAGGTAACCGAACAGGATATGATAGACACTAAGCTTGGTGTCTATCAAGAAAAAGCCGATGAATATTTACGGCGCCTACGTGATGAGGTAAAGAACGGCAAAGACTGGGCCGATGTGTCAATCGAGGAAGCGCGTGCGGGTCTAGCGCGTGCGGGGCTTGAAGTGGGCGCAACAGACGAGGCTACGCTTGCCTTGCTTGAGCGATCCATCAATGACAGTTCTTTATTTTCCGCTATCGAAAATATCCCCATTTTTATCAATGAGGAAGCCGTAAAGTACGCCCAGGAATTGCAGAAAAAGAGCGAAGAAGGCCGGAAAAACGTCTACGAGTACTTCGGCGTGGTTATCGAAGACGCTACTGCGGCGGCCACGGGCGGCGGCGGCGGCGGTGCTTCTATCGCTGTCAAACCGCCTCAACTGGTAGACATTGACCCGCTGACAGAAGGCTTGCAAACCGGGCTTGACGAGTATGTCAATACCAGCGGCGAGGTGATCAAAGAAAAAATTGCCAACGCGCCGTCGCTATTCTTCGATCCTGCGAACCTGTTCGGCACCGCCAAGGGCAAAACAGGCGCAATGGGGCCAATGCCCAATCCGCAGATCACGATTACCGCCGATGCCAGCGCACAAGCGTTAACGCCGTTCCTTGCCGCATCAGGACAAGGCACAGCCGCCGCACCGATGCCGATGGCGCTGACACCGACGATTGACGCCGTGGCCATGCAAACGGAAATCGACAAACTCACGCCGTCCGTTGCTGTGCAATTAGCGCTGACAATCGAAGAGATTACGCTATTTCGGGAAACGGTGACTACACTCGTCAAGCCGTCGATTACACCGCACTTGTCCTTTGGCGCCACAGAAGCGAGTGAGTTCGCGGTTTATCTACAGGACACCATCCCGCAGCCGGGCATTGTGCCGGCGCTGGGCGTGACTGTGGAAGAAATCACGCTGTTCAAGGAACTGGTGTCAACGCTCGTCAAACCGACGGTGACCGTGGGGCTGACGTTGGACACCGCAGAAGGGGGCGACGACACGACGGCTATTATTCCATTGCTGACTTCCATCAGTTCGAGCATTGCCGCCAACATCCCAGCATTCTCGGCACAGGGCATGGTAGTAGCGCAAATTATCATGGCCGGCATTATTGCACATCTGAAAGGCGGTTCGGGCGGCGCTGCGGCGGGCGGCGAACAGGCAGCGACACCACTAGCCGACGCCATGCTCTCCTCGTTATCATCGCAATTTTCCAGCACACAGAACATGTTCTACGCGGTTGGGTTCCTGCCCGCGGGGTCTGTGGAAAGCGGCTTCAAGGGCTACGCTTACACCGGCCTTGCAACCAGCTTCATGGAGAAGTTGACCACGGAGATCCGCACCATCGGCACGGACCTACAGCAGCGCGGCGGCACAATGGCCGGCTATGTTCAGGCTGGGTTCGTAACCTCATTCAGTAGCGAGGCGTTCAAGGCGCAATTGATGGCCATTGGCGAATTAATGTACAGCTATTTGGAAATCGGCATTCTAGCCAAGGTCAATGGCGGCGCGCTGACTAATGCCATCGCTGAAAAGGTCGTGGCCGACATTGCCACAGAAATTGAGCAGCCATAATGCACTTAGGCGGCACAACGATTCCAACATCAATCGAGTTAGGTGGCGGCCAGTACAAGTTTGGTCGGGAGCGCCTGCGCGTCAACGGTGACGGCGAAGCGGTGGTGGCCGGCTACTACACGCTTACCTGGACATTTCCCCAAATGTCATTGTCGGATTTCACATGGATACGCAGCACACTATTAGGCAGTGCGGCCAGTGTCAAATACACATCGGCACAGCTTTACAATGATCTTGGTGTGCTGACCACCTACACCAACGCCGTGGCCTACGAGCCGACGTGGGACGCGGCAAAGGGTGGCTACGTGGAAGGCGTCACCTGGGAGATTAAGCGCATCCGATGAGTGCAACTGTTCTGTCTGATGTCAATTTCCGCGTTTATATTGGGCCGTATCACCTGCATTATGATTGGTCGGTGCATGACTATGGCGCCGCTTTCAGTGGCGACCTGTACACGTCGGCAGGCACAACCGGCCAGGTAAGCGGAGCGTCAACGCTGGTGATTGGCAGTTCTACAGGGTTCGGCACGGTGGGCGGTGTGTGGGCGGGGCCAAACGGCAGCGGCGAATCCTGGGAGTACGAGCGCTTTACCGCGCGGAGTGGCACCACGCTTACCGTGACTCGTGAGTCGAGTACAGACCGGGAGCACAACGGCGTTCACAGCAGCGGGGCACACGTCTACCAATTCTATCCGGTGACGACCAACGACGGTCAGCTTTCCATCACCGAAGAGGCTGACGAGAATGCGGCAACTGTCATTTGGCGCGCCACGATCAGCGGCGTACGCGCACCACAGCACGTTCTACGCAACGGTCATATTGTCATCGTCACGACCAGCAATGATGGCGGTAGTTACACAATCGCGCTGGTTGGCTTTGTGGACAACCCGACCATGAGTGATGCTTACGAAAATAACGCAGAATGGAATCTGAACATTGTCAGCTCTGCGCAGCTTGTCGGCGAAGTGGAAGCACGCGGCGTACGTGTGGGTGAGGCCGACCTGGCCGACGCTGGCAGCGCGTCATCAGTGACGGAGTTGGTGCTACCTTACAACGAACGCGCTTCGGGCGACTTTACGCAGGCATCACCGGACCTGTCCGCAGCGGCCACCATTGACGACGACCTAAGCACGCTATTCATTAGCGAGCATTTCACCGGCACTGACATCTGGAGTCCTGCGCCAAACGGCGATCCAGAAAATGACGGCAATCTGGCCTTTGCGCACATCTACATCAACCCGCCACCAGCCGCCGGTTCGGGAGCGCGCTTCATTGAGCTACGGGTGCGCTACAGTATGAACGCGGTTGGCTACGCGCTGAACAGTGCCAACGGGGGTACCGGCTGCGAAATTTGGATCTTCAATGGTCCGGGGGAAGTGCCAGAGGGTGGTTCCATTTTTCTGGTGGAAGATGAGGATGTATTTAGCCGGTTGAATCCGCTTGCAGAAAGCGCCGCTATCTACGAGAATCGCGCCTTTTTTAGCCACATTCAGACCGATGGCGGGGAGTTCTGGTTGCGCGTTGGCGAGGCCAACTTGTGGCTGTCGCGTGTGCGCTGGGGTGACGGTAACGGCACGGTCGTGCATGAGGATGCGCCAGATAATCCGTGGGTGGGGACCACCGTCACCGCGCCGACAACTGGCCAGACAATGCGCTACATTTGGACGCACAGCACCGGCGACGCGTCGGCTTACTGGAACACGTCAATGGTATGTCATGCAGGCTACAACATTGACAACGATGATCCGATGTGGGTCATGGTCACGCTGCCAGGCATGGGGCTAACGCTAGCGCAAGATATTACGGCCAGCGTACCAGGCAACAGCGGGATGCTGTACATCAATGGCGCTGACGAAAAATACAGCACGGATGGGCTACCATCTTCCGGTACGCTGTTTGTGGGTGACGAGCAAATCAGTTATGCCAGCAAGACACCGGAGTATGTCACGCTGGCGTCAAGTGGCGCACGCGGGGCGGGTGGCACAACCGCGGCGATCCACAATGCTGGCGACGAAGTGTTCATCATGGATGGCAGCGTACCCACCGACGCCTTTCTGATTGACAATATTGGCTGGCAACGGGCCGGCGGCACCATTTATCCGAAACATTTTACCCTGTGGCGCTCCAACATTGTGGAAAATGTGCGCACGCCTGACCAGGACGATTACACGACGGATTGGTCGGGCGTTGTCACGCTCACGACTAACACCGACCCATCGCATACGGCTTATGGTATCAATGCCCGCGTGCGTCATCTGCTGTACGAGATATTCAGCATGACCACCGACCCCGCCCGCGTGCGCATCAATGAAATCAACGCCGTGGTGGATTCGTCATTGCACGACCCTGATTTGTGGTTGGCCGCCGACACAAGCGCCGGTGACCTAATCCAACAAGTGTTGGAAAATGCCGGCATCTGGCCTGGTGCCATCAGCCACACCGGTACGCCAGCTATTGCGGAGGCGGTGACCGCCGATGATAACGCTTGGACAGTGGTGGCGGATCTGGCCGAGTATTCCGGCTGTCGCGTGACGGTTGAACCGGACAGTAAATTTACGATTGCCGTCGATAACTTTTGGACAGGCACGCCAACGGTGACGACAACCTGGAATCGCACCAGCGCCGTGAGTGTGCAGCAGGCATTCCGAAAAGTCAATCCAGTGTCACAGGTGATATTGCCTTGGAAAACACCGGACGGCACAACCAGCGGAAAAATTTACTGGCCGGAATCGCCAGAACGCGGCACGAAGTTAGAGAAGCCGGAAACACTCTATGCCAGCAGCGGGGCAGCTACCAACGCTGCGCGACGCCTGTACTATATGCGCCTCTATCCGTTTGAGGCGATGGTTACAGCGGCAGACGAGGTGAACACGCTTCGACCTGGTGAGGCTCATCAGGTCGTGTGGCAGTTTGCCGACGATATGCAGGCAATGGACAGGCTCTATGTAGTGATGTCGGCAGAGCACAAACTGTCGAATGGGAATTGGTCGTCAACCTTTAGGCTTGTCCAGTATGGGCATGAAAGTAATTTTTGATGCCATCAGCGAATTTTAAGCGCAACATAAAACGGATTAAAGCAAAGCTAGCCACCGACTTCGAGCCGGCGGTGGCATCGCCAACCGCGGGCGCTGTGGGTACAGGCAAGCTGTTCATCGCTGGCCAAATTTTCGACGGCACCATCGGCGGCGTGACACAGGTCGTCAACGTCGGGCGGCCAGCGGCTGCGCAGTATGCGGCCAAGACCGGCGGCAGTGTGGTGGTGTCCAGTGGCGGCGGTGGTAGCACGACAACCGGCGGCACCACGGTTGACCTAACATCACTCTACGGCGCGCCTTACCTCACAGTAGCGGCAGATACGGCGCTAACCAACGAGCGGACGCTAGCAGTGTCGAGTGCGTTCGCCTTGACAGATGGCGGATCGAACTCCACGCTGACGTTGGCATTGACAGCACCGGGGACGTTGGCGCATGACAGTACCAACGTGGCAACCGGCAGCCATACGCACGCCATCACAGCAAGTGACGCGCCGGGCGCGGCTGCCTCGTTGCTAAAATCATCAGCGGCAGGGCTGCTGACACTGCCGCAGTTTACGGCCACAACCCAGGTGACCACACCGACGATTGATACGGCCAGCGGCGATCTGGCGCTTTCGCCGTTTACCGGCATCACGACGGGCGTACAATTCACGGCGACGACCAAACTGCGTACACCACTGATTGACACAGCTAGCGGCGATCTGGCGCTTTCGCCGTTTACCGGCATCACGACGGGCGTACAATTCACGGCGACGACCAAACTGCGTACACCACTGATTGACACAGCGAGCGGCAACCTGGCGCTGGCGCCCGTGGGCGGCACAGTGGCTGTAACGGGCACGGTCAATGCGTCAACATCAGTATTGACACCATCAATCAGCACGCCAAGCGGCAATCTGTTCCTATCGGCTGTTGGCGGCGCGGTGCTGGTACAGCCATCGGTGATGCTGCAATCCGATGATTTTACTAGCCAGTTGGTTGGTTGGCGCATGACCTACAATGGCGAACTGGATACGCGCTACATCTACACGGATCAGCTACATGCTAAAGCGTTTATTGCCGACCTGGAACAAGCGCTGGCCGGTTCGCAGATTATCACCAAAAGCGTGACCACCGTTGCGCAAAGCTTCGTTGTTCCGTATCCTGGTGCGTCGCTACCGCTCTATGTGGACGATCTGCCATCGGCTGAGGATATGGCGATTTTCGAGAGTGGTGATTTTGTCAGGCTCCGAGAGTTTGACCGGGCAGCCGGCAGCCTGTCCATAACCGACTGCTGGGGAACGGTCAGCAGTTACACTGACCAAGCTGACAAAGTGCAGCGCTGGTCATTCACACGGTCGGGAACGGCCTCTGTCGCTACCATCAGCCAGGTGGGGACGGTGCAGACGGCGAACTCATCCGGCGCTACCTCGCGCAGTGTCAGCAAGGTCAGTGGCACGGCATCCGGTCATCTGATGATTGCGCAGGTTGTCATCAACAATACATCTGTCACGATTACGCCACCGTCCGGCTGGTCACTGCGCAACAGTGGCACAGCGACCGGCGTCAAGATGGCCATCTACACAAAGGTGGCCGGGGGCAGTGAGCCATCCAGCTACACGTTTAGTTTTAGCTCATCTGTTGCAGTGGCTGTCTCGTTGGTTTGTCTGCGCAATGTGGTGAGCATCTACAGCAGTCAGGTAAACACGCAGTCCACACCAACCAACAGCATGGTTGGCTTGTCTAATTTATCGCTGAGTACGTCCGATTACTATCTGTTCTATGGTGGCATCGCTGGCAATATACGCGGCGTTGCACCGGACGGCATGAGCGAGATTGCCGACTTTGGTGCTACCGGCGTTGGTGCATTTTCCGCATTTGATCTGCTCGATATGCCTGGTGATTATGGCGATGTAGCGGCAACGCTTGCCAGTAATGCGGCCTATGTCTGCGTTACGCTCGACCTGATCCCTACCTACTCTTCAGGCGGACTTGATACCACATCGGGGCTGATGGCACCGGGCACCGTGATTGCACCAGATGCGATTGTGCTGGATTATGGCGTATCGGGCAACGGTTGGCACGAGGTGACCACGGTGGATGGGCTGTATGGCTCCAACTCACCCTATGCCCGCATCGCCTCGTGGACAACGCACCCGGCAACCGGCGCTGTGGTCAGAACACAGACGGGCCATCTGAGAGGACTGTTTGGGGTAGCAAATGAATATGGATTTTACGCGGGCAGTGGGGTCACGACTGCTGACAACTATTTGCGCCTGAGTAGCAACACAGCACAGTTCAACAATATCCCGATTAGCATGTACAGCGGTGGCACGGAGCGGATGCGTATCAATACCAGCTATGGTATCGATATGTATATGCCATCTGTCTATGATGAGATTGCGGCTATTTCATGGCGTTCAACGCTCAATACTGGCACAGCTGGTGTGCGTATCCACGCACACGATGAGAGTGACGCTACGGGGCTATATCTGGAGTCTATCGCCTCTGGCGCCGCCTCCAACAAGGCGGGTTTTATTGATATTACTGCCTATAACAACGCTCAAACACTAGTTTCGCAGATCACCATGCTGGCGCCGAACGTCGGTAACAGCTACGTCAGAATTAGCGCGAACGAAGTCGATCTTGGAGTGTCAACGAGTATTGTTAGGCTAGTTGGCACTACCATCAGCCTTACCGGTAATCTGGACCTGAACGGCAATGACATTCTGGACATCGCCAGCATTAACACCACAGGCACCGGCACGTTTGCGCCTGTCAGCACCAGCGCCACCGCGGCGCTGCTCAGTATGCCAAGCGGCACCATCGTCACGGCATTACAAATCGACTACAACACAGCGCAGCGGCAACAGGCGTATGTGGCCAGCAATGACAACCGGTACTATCTACTCAACTTCGACAATGGTACCGGCGGCGGCTCCCGTATTGTGATCGGGCGCAACAGCAACGCTAGCACACCCGCTGCCGGCTTTCTGCAAATGGAGGATAGAGGCGGCACGAGCTACTTTGTCTATCCAGACGATAGCGGCATTCTGCGCATCCACACGGCAGTGCCGGCGCATGGGTCCGATACCGCGGGCACCGTTGTTGGCTCCCAGAGCAGTTGGGTAGGCTACAAAGAGGCAATCGTGCCGTGGTCAGATACGCGGGCGGCGCTGGATGCGGTGCTAGCTGCGGATCTCTACAGTTATCGATTCAAAGGCCACGCCGCCACCACATATTATGGGCTGGTGATTACCGAGGAAGACCGCAGGGGGGGCGCCTGGTTCGCCGATGACCTTGGCGACAACCAAACGCCGATTCTAAATGAACGGAATCTGTTCGGCTACTTGATTGCAGCCATCCAGGAACAGCAACGACAGATCGAGGAATTGAGGCTTGCCTTGAGCTTGCCGAAAGGAGCACCATGTTTGACCGAGAATTGCTAAACCGCATCGTTGGCTATACCAGCAGGAGCAACGACCCGCTACTGAGCAGCACCGTGCGGCTGGAGAATCGCCTATTTACGTTGCTTGTCATATTGCAGGCTATTGTGGGCGCCATAGAGAGCCTACAGCGCTTTTACGACGACGCCAACATTGCGGCCTTGCTGGCTGCTGCCGATGCGGAATCACCGCTGGAAGAAAGCGGCATCGTCAAAAAGCGCTCTATCATCAAATACCTAGCAATGATTGTCAGTTTCCGCACTTGGCTAACAACGCCGATCAGCGCGCAGGTCACGGAAACGCCGCGTCAGTTACTATCACGTCAACCGGAAAATGTGCAAAGGTCACCAGTCAACCCATGAATTACGAACAAATTATCAAGGATTATGAAGCGCGCCTGCGCAGCATCTTCACACCGTCATGAGCACGCCATCCCCCGCCAAAACCAAAACGCTCC
>ERZ761609.3088-NODE-3088-length-11339-cov-7.515420_pt1 | contig 11339 bp, 9 predicted proteins | sample MGYA00511163_ERZ761609 | MGnify/ENA primary metagenome ERZ761609 (study PRJEB28899, sample SAMN02445070) | bioreactor sludge metagenome | biome: EBPR sludge | place: Australia: Brisbane, Thorneside Wastewater Treatment Plant | collected 2011-12-16 ... | reverse complement strand
CCGAAGACATCGCCTTTACACTCGATACGGCCGAGGATGTTTGGGGAGAGCTTATCGAGTGTGATCCCCTTTTTAGTTGATTGATCTGCCAAGGAGCTGCGATGCATAGATTGTTTGACGGTACAATAATATGAAGTTAGAATATTTTCGATATTGAACACTGTTCACTATGTTGAACAATCAATTCAATAGGATTGCGCCCCTTTACGTAAGGTTTTGAGTGACAAGGAGCACAGCATGCTCAAGAATCGGCGGAAGATATTTGTAGTAATCGTAGTTTTGCTGCTCGCAGTCTTACCCATAGGTGGTGTTGCAGGTCAGGATGCACAGCCGGGGACGGTACGGTTCCTGATTGCTGAGAACTTCTGGGCAGACTGGGACCCTTACCAGCACACGGCTCAAAGTCAGGGTCGCATCGAGGGTCAAATCTTCGACTATCTGGTGGATTTCCCGGACACCAGTGCAGGTGCCGTGCCCATGCTGGCCACGGGCTGGACCCAGATCGATGATCGCACGTGGGAGTTCACCCTGCGTGAGGGCGTGACTTTCCATGATGGATCGGTCTTTAATGCGGAGGATGTGAAGGCTTCGATCGAACGGGCCTCCGGCGCAACCGATATTCCGACGCTCCAGGCCGGTGACTGGATCATGACGACAGTCGAAATCGTAGACGACTACACGGTGCGTCTTGTGACCGCAGAGCCGTTCGCATCCCTCTTGACGCAGCTGCGTAACACGATCATCGTCTCGGCAGATGATCTTGCGAACAATGCCGAAGCGATCAAGACGCAGCCCAACGGCACCGGTCCCTTCCGCCTCGTTGAGAACAATCCGACGCGCAAGGTGATGGAAGCCAATCCCGACTACTGGCAGGGCGCGCCTCAAATTGAAACCCTTGTCTGGGAATTCATCCAGGACCCCGACACGCGGCTGGCGGCTCTCCTCGCGGGGCAAGCGGATGCTATTGACCGCGTTCCCCCGCAGCATCTGAGTGTCATTGAAGGTAACCCTGATCTGGTCGTCACGTCAACGACGGGCATTGAGAGTGTTAACCTGTGGGTTGCGCCCGGTCGCCTGCCGATCTGGGAAGAGTCGGCGGACTTCCGCAAAGCAGTGATGCAGTCAATTGACCGTGAGGCCCTGGTGAGCGGTCTGGTGCGGGGCGCGAGTGCAGTTGCCACCAGCTTCCTGCCCACCAACACCCTCTATCACAGTGCCGGTGATCCGGCTTACACACAGGACGTGGAGGCGGCCCAGGCGCTGCTGGCGGCAGCGGGTGCAGCCGATGGTGGACCGGAATTTGAACTGTGGGTGGCCAGCGGATTCCTCCCGCGCGCTGAAGAAGTTGGCGCCGCCATTGTCGCCAATATGCAGAGTGTTGGACTGAAACCCCGGCTGGTGGTCACGGATCTGGCCGCCATGATCGATGACATTTTCACTGAGGACGGTACCGGCGCGATCTATCATCTGAGCTGGAGCAGCGACGGCGATCCCTTCAATCATGCCTTCGTCTACTCAGATGCGTTTGCCTGGTATTTTGGGGATGAACGGCTTCAGGAATTGATCAGCGCGGCAGCAACTACGCTTGACCCCGCCGAGCGCGAACAGGTCGTCATCGACCTGCAGGCGCACATGTGGGATCAATTGTGGCACATACCGCTGTACAACAGTGACTTTACCATTGCGCACAGCGCGGCGCTGGAAGGGTTGGATGTGCGTCCCAACTTCTTTACGCAGTTTTATCCTGCGCGCATCAATCGTTGAGCAGGCGGCAAATGACGTAGACTGCTGATCGAGTGGGAGCGGGTAGGTCGGCGTACAGGTTATCTTTACCGGCCTACCCCCAACCTGGAGTGAGACATGCTTGTTTACCTGCTTAAGCGCAGCTTACAGATGGCAGTTGTCGTCTTTGGTGTGATCACTCTGGTCTTTTTCATCCTGCGTATCGCTTCCGGTGACCCGGCGCGATTGATGAACCCGCCGGGTCAGCAGGAAGAAATTGTCCAGTTAACCCGTGAGCGGTTGGGCACCGACAGGCCGCTGCTCGTCCAGTTCGGTGACTATTTACTGGGTCTCGCCCGGCTGGATCTGGGCACTTCTTTTCATGGTGGTCAGCCGGTGTTGGACGAGATTCTGCGGACGCTGCCCAATACCGCCATGCTCGCCATTGTGACGATTGTTTTCTCCTCGACGATTGCCCTGATATTAGGCATCGGTGCTGCGCTGCAAGCCGATAAGCTTTTCGACCGGATCGTCCTGGTGTACGTATCGCTGGCGCTGGCGACTCCGAGTTTCTGGCTGGCGATCGTGCTCGTACTTTACTTTTCGGTACAGCTGCGCTGGCTTCCGGCCATTGATCTCGTCGGGCCGCAGAGTTTTGTGCTGCCGGTGGTGACGCTGGCAGTCGCGCTCACCCCCGTCCTGATACGCACTGTACGCCAGTCTTTCCTCGAAGCGCTGGGTGATGATCATGTGCGGGCGGCGCGCGCAAGGGGTATCCCTGAACATAGGGTGATCCTGATCCACGCCCTAAAGGTCACCTCACTGCCGCTAATCACACTGATCGGGCTGCAGCTAGGTCTGATTCTGGCCGGTTCATATGTGGTGGAGTACATCTTTAATTGGCCGGGAATCGGCAAGCTAACCCTTGATGCTGTTGCCGGGCGGAACTTCCCGATGATTCAGGGCGGCGTGCTGGTTGCCGCGCTGGCCTTCGTGTTTGTCAATTTCCTCGTTGATCTGGCCTATGCTGCCCTCGATCCGCGGATAAGGCTGAGCGCCCGATGACCGAATTGACGGTAGGCGATACTCCCAAGGAGCCAAAAGCGGAAGCGACCGCCAGCGGCGGGCGCACGCTGCGACGGCTCTTGAAGCGCAGGTCGTTCGTGGTGGGTGCGGCTGGACTGGTACTGATCGTCATGATTGCCATACTCGCACCGGTGCTAGCGGGTCATGATCCAAACGAGCAGGACCTCTTTAATAGTCTGGTGCCGCCTGCCTGGTACGCGAACGGCGTGCCTGAATACCTGCTCGGTACCGACACGCTGGGCCGTGACGTCGCCAGCCGGCTGATGTACGGTGCGCGCAACTCACTCATCATTGCAACCTGTGCGGTGCTGCTGTCGGCAGTACTGGGCACGCTGGCAGGACTGTTCGCAGGCTTCACCGGCGGTTGGTGGGACTCGGTTATCATGCGCCTGGGTGACATGCAGCTTGCATTTCCGTTTATCCTGCTGGCGATTATCGTGCTCGGGGTGATCACCGATCGCACCGCAGTTCACCTTATTCTCGTGCTGGGCATACCGGGCTGGATTCTCTATGCGCGGGTCGTCCGGTCGCGCGTGCTGTCAGAACGTGACAAAGACTATGTGCGGGCGGCTAAAGCCCTGGGTGCCAGCCCCCTGCGGCAGATGAGGAAGTATGTCCTGCCGTCCGTGTGGCGAGTCGTCCTCGTCATCGCAATGCTGGACTTTGGTTTCGTCATCCTTGTTGAAGCTACTTTGAGCTTTCTCGGCTTTGGCCTAACACCACCTACACCGTCGTGGGGCGGCATGCTGGCTGATGGCCGTAAGAATATGATCATCGCGCCGTGGCTGTCAATTCTGCCGGGCTTAGCGATCATGGTAACTGTTCTGGCAATCAATCTGACTGCGGACGGCGCGGCTGAAGTACTCGATCCCAAACTGAAAAAAGGCATGTTTCGCCGCCTGCGGCGCGCAGCACCGCCTGCCGCGCAAACGGTCGCTGCCAGCGCGTCCACACCCCGGGTAACTCCGTCTGCGAACCGTGACACAACGGCGCAGTTCCTTGAAGTGCGTGATCTGCAGGTCGAGTTCCCGCTGGAAGATCGCACGGTGACCGCGGTACGTCAGGTGAGCTTTACGCTGGAACGGGGCAAGACACTTGGCATTGTCGGTGAGAGCGGCTCCGGAAAGTCGGTGACAGCCTCGGCCATCATCCAGTTGATCGACCCACCGGGACGGGTCACTAGAGGGAGCATCCTGCTGGAGGGGCGCGACCTCGCCAGCATCAGCAATAAGGAAATGGCGCAGCTGCGGGGCAAGACGATCGGCATGATCTTCCAGAATCCGACGTCATCGCTCAATCCGGTGATCAGCATCGGCGCGCAAATGGTGGAGACGATCCGCCAGCACCACGCCGTCTCTGCAGTAGAGGCGAAAGCGATGGCGACCCGCGCCCTGATGGACGTGGGCATCGGCGATCCGCAGGGTGTTCTTACGCGCTACCCGTTTCATCTGAGCGGTGGCATGAACCAGCGGGTGATGATCGCATTGGCGATGATCGCGCAGCCCGACCTGCTCATTGCGGATGAACCCACCACCGCGCTGGATGTTACGACGCAGGCGCAGATCCTCGAACAGCTGCGGGATATCACGCAGGAGCGCCAAACGGCATTGATTCTGATTACCCATGATATCGCGCTGGTGCGGGAATACGCGGATTCAGTGGTTGTGCTCTACGCCGGCCACGTGTGCGAGAGTGGGCCTGTGGCCGACATTCTCTATGATCCGAAGCACCCGTACACGCAGGCGCTGATCGAATCGGTGCCGCGGATTGACCTCGAACCCGGCGAGCGGCTTGCCGCGATCCCCGGCGAGCTGCCCTCAGCGAGTGACACCCTGATCGGCTGTCCGTTCGCTCCGCGCTGCCGGCATGCAGCAGACGTATGCGTGAATATCGAACCGCCGCTGATCGCCGTCGGGGAGGCGCGTCTGGCCGCGTGTCACCTGAACGAACCGGCTTCCGGCCATCCCGGCGCTCTGAAGGAGGCCGTAAGGAGGCAAGATGACCCAGCCGCTTCTTGAGGTGCGCAGCCTGACCAAATACTTCAACGTGCAGGCGGGTGGCGCGCTTGGCTTCGGACGCAAGATCGTGCGGGCGGTTGATGACGTGAGCTTCACCATCAGCGCAGGCGAGACGCTCGGTCTAGTGGGAGAGAGCGGCTGCGGCAAATCGACCCTTGCGCGCACCATTCTGTTTCTGGAAGAACCGACCAGCGGCGAAATCCTGTTTCAAGGCCAGCCCCTGACCGGTAAGCGCGTGCTCGAACTGCGCCGTCAGGCACAGATCGTCTTTCAGGACCCGTACTCGTCGCTGCCACCGCGCATGAAGATCGGCAGCATCGTCGGCGATCCGCTGGTGATCCATGGACTTGCCCGGGGCGGTGAGCTGAAAGATCGTGTCGCGCAGCTGCTGGAAGACGTGGGCCTCAAGCCGAATACGGCTGATCGTTTTGCCTATGAACTCAGCGGGGGGCAGCGCCAGCGTGTCGGGATCGCCCGGGCGCTGGCGGTGCAGCCTTCGCTGGTCATCGCTGATGAATCAGTGTCCTCGCTCGATGTCTCCGTGCAGGCCCAGATCCTGAATCTGCTGCAAGACCTGCAGCAGCGTCACCAGTTAGCTTATCTTTTTGTGTCCCACGATCTGGGTGTTGTGAAGTACATGAGCCATCGCATCGCGGTCATGTACCTGGGAAAGATTGTCGAGCTGACCACAACCGATAAGCTTTATCAGCAGCCGCTCAACCCGTACACGCGCGCGCTTCTTTCCGCGATTCCCAAAATGCACGATAGGGATCACCGCAGAGTCCCGCTCAAGGGCGAGCCGCCCGACCCGGCCAAGCCGCCGCCAGGCTGCAAATTTCATCCCCGATGCCTGCTCGCCCAGGAACTCTGCTCGCAAGACGCACCTGAACTCAAGGAATGGCAGCCCGGCCACTTTGCCGCCTGTCATTTTGCACTGGACGACATCGGCGCAGGCAGCGCTGTGCGTCAGCAGCCCGCAAAGGAGATCGAATCGTGACCGTTAGAGCTGGCGTCATCGGCCTGGGGTTCATGGGCCGGCAGTATGTTAAGTTCTTGCACCAGTTAGAGGGCGTCAAAGTATCTGCCGTGTGTGACATCCGGCAGGAGGTTGCGCAGGAACTGGCCGAAGCAACCGGAGCGCAGCGTTTCGCAGGCGCGGAAGAACTGGCCAGCTCCGCTGACGTCGATGTAGTTTTCGTGTGCACGCCGGAAGATCATCATGTCCCCGCGGCGCTGGCCGCCATCAATGCGGGCAAAGCCGTCTTGATCGAGAAGCCGCTGGCGCACACCCTGGAAGCAGGACGCACGATCATTCGGGCAGCCCAAGCGCAAGGCGCGCTGGTGATGGTCGGGCACCTGCTGCGCTTTGAGCCGCGCTGGGCTGCCGCCAGGCGCATCGTCGCGTCCGGGGATATCGGCGAGGTCATCAGCATATCGACGCGCCGCATTGGAAATGTTCTGGATCAGCAGGTGCTGCGCGGCCGCACTTCGATCCCGCTGTACTACGGGGTGCACGATCTGGACATCGTGCGCTGGTTCGCCGGCACAGAAGCAACCTCCATATTTGCGGCGCGTCGTACCGGCGCGTTGAGGTCGCTGGGGTATCCGATCGACGATCTCTATTCGGTCGTGCTCGAATTTGACGGGAACATCCTGGCGACCGCGCAGCTTGGCTGGCACGTGCCAGCCGCCGCCGTGAGCGCCCCCACAACCGGATTTAGTGTCGTAGGCACGCGTGGAACGGTCATGATTGAACAGGCGGATACGGGGCTGCAATACTGGGCCGAGTCCGGCGTACGGTCGGTAAATCCCATCACCGATGTGATGTTCTGGCCCGAGGTGCATGCGGTGCCCGGCGGAGCCCTTGCCAACGAGCTGACACATTTCGTGCAGTGTGTCCGCAAACAAGCCCAGCCGATCATCAGTGTCGAGGACGCTTTTGAGGCACTCCGTCTGTCCCTCGCGATGGAAGCGTCTGCTGATCAGCGGGCACCGATTCAGTTGTCCGGGTTCGAGTCACTCTAGGGAGCGCTTCCCGGGTTGCAGGTGCAAACCGGATCAGTCAACACCCATTATCGTTAGCGAGTCAATAGGATTAGCCAAGCGATGGAACGCAAGACCATCAACTTAAAGAGCGGCGCTGATCTGCCTTATTCATCAGCCGTCGTTGCCAGTGGCCGCTTTGTTTTTGTCTCAGGCCATGTGGGTTTTGACCCTGTGACCGGCGAACCACCGGAGGGTATCGAGGCGCAAACACGGCAGTCTCTCGAAAATATCAAGGCGGTGCTTGAAGCTGCCGGCACGTCTCTGGCCCTTGCCGTGAAGGTCAACGTGTACCTTGTGAACGCCGGCGATTATGACGTGATGAATACGGTCTACAAAGAGTACTTCCCGGTGGATCGACCGGCACGTGCGACCGTCGTCACGACTCTGGTGCGCCCTGATCTGCTGGTGGAGATCGAGATGACCGCGCTGATGCCGGACGGAGAGCAACCGTAATGCAGCCGGACACCTATATCCTGAACGAGATGACTTGGCCCGAGGTGCGCGCTGCGCTCGAGCATGTCCAGCTGGCGATCATTCCGACCGGTTCATGTGAGCAGCACGGTCCGAACATGACGATGGAAACCGACTCGGCTATCGCGTATGCGGTCGCGGGACGGCTGGCCAAGCGACTGCATCCGCGCGCGCTGCTGGCACCTGTGCTTCCATGGGGGATCTCCCCGCATCACATGAGCTTTCCGGGTACGATCACGCTCCGTCCTGAAACATACGATGCGCTGCTCTGGGATATCGTGACCAGCCTCAAGAGTCACGGCATCCGCCACTTTTTATTTGTGAACGGACACGGCGGCAACATGGACGCCTTGAATGTCATGAGCCTGAAGCTGCGGACGGAACTCGACGTCGAGGTTGCGGTAATGTTCTATTTGCGGCTGGCCTCCGATGTCGTTCAGCAGGGGGCGAAAACCCGGCTCTACGGCCATGCCTGCGAAGTTGAGGTGTCGGTGGGCTATTACGTCGCACCACACATCGTCCGCCCAGATCTGATGCCTGGAGAGGTCAAAGCGTATGCGCACGCGCATACCGACATCAAGACCTCAACGCGTGTGGACTACCCATTTGTCTTTGAAGATTTCACGGCAAATGGAGCGCTCGGTGACGCTCGTCTGGCAACGGTCGAATTTGGCGAGCAGATCATCGAGACAGCGTTGGATCGCTCGGTTGAGTTCTTGGAAACGTTTCTGCCGAGCAAATAGCCCGAAGGCATCAGAATCAACTACATTAGGCGCCGCATAACGAGCAGTAGATGGAGATCATTACCATGCAGAATGCACGGGTTAAACACAAGCAGTATATCGGCGGTCACTGGGTGGACAGTGACGGGGGGGATTGGTGGCCCGTATACAGCCCGGCGACCGGTGAGGTGCTGGCGGAAGTTCCGCTGGGTTCAGCCGCGGACGTTGACCGCGCGACAGCGGCAGCGCAGCGCGCGCGTAAAGTCATGATGAATATGACTGTTTTTGAGCGCTCGAAACTGCTGATCGCGATTGCCGATCAAATCGAACTGGCGCGCGAGGAAATCGCCCGTGATCTTGCTCAGGAGCAGGGTAAACCCTTCCAGAGAGAAGCTCTGGGCGAAGTGGATGCAGGGATTGCGATGTGGCGCGATGCCGCCGAGATCATCAAACATCTGGGAAGCGAGGTGCTGCCGTCATCCGACCCTGCCAAACGAATTTACACCATCCGTCAGCCGCGCGGAGTCTACGGAGTCATCACACCGTGGAATTTTCCGTTCACCATTCCGACCGAGTACCTGTGTGCCGGGTTAGCGGCGGGCAATACCATTGTCTGGAAACCGTCGGAGTTCACGCCTCTGAGCGCGATTCACATGGTGCGCTGCTGTGAGCGCGCCGGGCTGCCGGCAGGTGTGCTCAATCTCGTAATCGGTGATGGTGCAACCGTAGGACATGCTATTGCCAGCCATAAAGACATCAACGCCATCGGGCTGACAGGCAGCCCGGATACCGGGGACAAGGTCGCGCGTGCTGCCGGCGCCAAGGCGATGCTCCTGGAACTCGGGGGTAACGGGCCAACCATCATCATGGACGACGCCGATCTTGAACTGGCAATCGAGCGTACCGCCTATGGCTGCTTTGCCAACGCGGGTCAAATCTGCGATTCGACGGAGCGCATTCTCGTTCATGAGAAAGTCCATGATCAGGTGATTGAAGGGCTGCTGCGCGCATCAAAGACGGTACGTCTGGGAGCTTCGTTGGACCCGGCAACAACCATGGGACCGCTGAACAATCAGCACACCGCCCGTAAAGTCGACCGCCACCTTCAGGACGCGCGCGCGAAAGGTGCCGAGATCCTGGTGGGCGGCGGCCGTGCCGAGAACTTCCCAACTGACCTGTATTATCAGCCTACCGTGATCGACCGGGTGACGCCGGACATGCTCCTCAATCGTGAAGAGACATTCGGCCCGGTTGCGCCGGTCATCACGTTCTCGGATATGGAAGAAGCAATCGCGATCACTAACGATAACGAACTTGGTCTGGTTGCGGGCGTGTTCACACAGAGCATGGAGCGCGCTATCTACATGGCCGAGCAGATCGAGGCCGGTATCGTCAACATCAATGAGGTGTGTACCTACTGGCAGCCTCACACGCCGTTCGGTGGTTACAGCACCAAACGCAGCGGCGTCGGCCGACTGGGGGGCAAATACACCATCGAGGAGATGTCGCAGATCAAGACGCTGGTCATGGATGTCCATGGAAGGACCCGGCGCGGTTAAGCTGTGCTGACCGGATACGGTGAGGAGGTTTCCTTGCGGATAGCGATCGGCGGTATCATGCACGAGTCCAACTCGTTTAGCAGTGTCCCGACCCGGCTGGAGGATTTCGAGATTCACCGCGGGGATGAGGTGATCACGTGGTGGGTACAGGCGCATCACGAAATCGGCGGATTCATCGAAGGTGGGACAGTTTTTGGCTACACACCCGTTCCCCTTGTCATGGCCTCGGCTACGCCCGGTGGAAGCGTGACGCGGGACGCGTTTGACCTCCTGGTGACTGAGTTTGTCGACACGCTGCGCTCGGTGCAGCCCGTGGATGGCCTTCTCCTTGCCCTACACGGCGCGTTGGTCAGCGAGTTGTATCCCGATGGCGATGGCGAGATTGTTCGTCGCCTCAGAGCTGTCACCGGCCCCGATTTCCCGATTGTTGTGACCCACGACCTGCATGCGAACGTCTCGGAGCAGATGATCGACCACTGCACCGCGCTGGTTGTCTATAAAACGTATCCACATCTCGATCACCGTGAGCGAGGGTTGCAGGCCGCCGGGATTATCGCCCGTACGGTGAGAAGCGAGATCAAACCGGTTCAAGTCATGGTCAAGCCGCCGATGCTTCTCAATATTGTGCGCCAGAACACGAACCGGGAGCCGATCAAGAGCATTATGCAGGCCGTTCGTGATGCTGAGAATCACCCGGGCGTACTTGCCGCGAGTCTGGCCGAAGGCTATCAATATGCTGATGTGCCGGAGATGGGGCCTTCGTTCGTCGTCGTCACCGACCGCGATTCGAACCTCGCCCGATCCGAGGCCGAACGGTTAGCAAATCTGCTCTGGGATCGCCGCGAAGCGCTGAGCATTGATCTGCCGACCGCTGCGCAGGCAGTCACGCAGGCGTGCCAGAGTGATCAAACACCGGTGGTGCTGGTTGAGATGGGGGACAACATCGGCGGTGGTTCTGCCGGAGACAGCACTTTCATACTCAGTGAACTACTGGCACAGAAGGCTGAAGGCTGGCTGGTGGTGCTGGCCGATCCGCAAGCGGTACTTGCCTGCGAGGAGGCCGGCGTTGGCGCGAGCATCACGCTCGCAGTAGGCGGCAAGACGGATGATCTGCATGGTGCACCTGTCACCGTTACGGGACGCGTGAAGTGCCTGCATGATGGGCAATACATAGAGACGGAACCGCGTCACGGCGGGCGGCGCTACCGCAGCCAGGGGCTTACGGCGGTTCTCGAACTACCGGGAACAACACCGGAGACCACAAGCAGCATTGTGCTGACCACGTATCGTGAACCTCCGTTCAGCCTGCACCAGTTGATTAGCCTTGGCATCCAGCCGCAGCGGCAGCGCATTCTGGTCGTTAAGGCGGCAATCGCCTTCCGGGCGGCCTACGAGCCAATCGCCGGTCAGATTATCGAGGTCGATACTGGTGGACTGACTGCAGTCAATCCTGCACGCTTCATTTTCCAGCACGTGCGGACTGATCTTTGGGGACTGGAAATGCAGTCATAGACTGTTGACAATTCCAGGTACGGAAGTTAATGCGATCGGTATCACAGATGGAAGTGGCTTTGAACTTTGGGTGCATCGGCGGCGGCTCTCACGCCGCCAGTCTGACCTCGCTCAAGCCGCCGTCATGCCGCTGGTGACGAGCAGCCACTCGACGATCTCGGCCAGTGGTAATCGTATGATGTCGAGTGCCGTTGGGGTCACCC
>ERZ761609.3086-NODE-3086-length-11345-cov-6.166519_pt1 | contig 11345 bp, 6 predicted proteins | sample MGYA00511163_ERZ761609 | MGnify/ENA primary metagenome ERZ761609 (study PRJEB28899, sample SAMN02445070) | bioreactor sludge metagenome | biome: EBPR sludge | place: Australia: Brisbane, Thorneside Wastewater Treatment Plant | collected 2011-12-16 ... | reverse complement strand
GGTGGTTCGATTCCGCCCCTGGGCACCATTTCCCCGATCAAGACCAGCCTTCCGGGCCAGCCTGGTCATTACTTGCGCTTCGCATGATTTCCGGATATATTTCCGGAAACAACGGGAACCGATGGTGAAGACTGCACGCAAAAAGGCCGTGAGTGAATTTCGCAAGCGCGCCCGGGCTGCGGGTCTGGCGCGTTATGAAATCCTGTGCCGCAAAACAGACCGGCCATTGCTGCAGGCAGTTGCCAGAAAATTGTCAGCAGGCGGCAGCGAGGAAAAGGCGCTGCGCGGCCATCTTGCGGAAATCCTTCCGGAAAGGCCCGGCACCAAAGGGCGCATCTTCGAGGCACTGAGGGAGTCTCCGCTGGCCGGCGCTGGCATATCCTTCGTGCGCGATCGCAACGCCGGCCGGAAAATCAGTCTGTGACCCGCTGGCTTCTCGACACCAGCATCGTCAGCGATGCCGTCCAGAAAACGCCGAACCCGGCGATCGCACGCTGGCTTTCCGCCCAATACGACCAGTCGCTTTTCATCTCTGCGCTCACGCTGGCGGAAATTGCGCGGGGGATTCTTGAGGTGCCAGCCGGGGCACGCCGCACGCGCCTGATGGCATGGTTCTCCGGAAGCACAGGCCCGGCACACCTTTTTGCAGGCAGGATCCTGTCATTCGATGCGGCGGCGGCGGAAGTCTGGGCAGCTTTGATGGCCGACGGCAAACGCAGAGGCCGTCCACGCGACGCACTGGATACCATCATCGCAGCAATTGCTGTCGCTAATGGTTGCACCGTCGTTACAAGAAACGTCCGCGACTTCGACGGCGTACCGGTTTTTGACCCGGCGGTCTGATTGTACCGTCACGCCTGCGCGGCAGTGGCTGCATTGCCGTCGCCGGAACCTGCCGTGACCGCCGCGATCTCCGCAAACAATGTGCTCACATTGATTGGCTTGGACACATAGCCGTTCATGCCCAGCGCAAGATAGTTCTCGCGGTCACCCGCCATCGCATTCGCGGTAAGCGCAATGATGGGTATGTTGCGCCACGGCGCATTGCTGGCACGGATGGCGCGCGTGGCCGTAATCCCGTCCATGACCGGCATCTGCACATCCATGAGTACGAGATCATAGGGCTGCCGCTTGAGAGCAGCGAGCGCCTCTTCACCATTGGCGGCAACCTCGGTGGTGTGGCCGCCCGGCGCAAGAAAAGCAGTGATGATTTTCTGGTTGATGCGGTTGTCTTCGGCGACAAGAATGCGCAGCGGTCGCAGAAGCGTCCCCGGTTTTTCAGCGCCGCTTCCGCCATCCTGCTTGACTTCAGAGGTTGCGGCCGCTGGCGCCTTGATGGTGAACCAGAAAATGCTGCCGCCCTTGGGATTGGGCTCAACACCGATTTTCCCGCCCAGGAGCCCGGCCAGCTGGTGACAAATGGCAAGGCCAAGGCCGGTGCCGCCAAACTTGCGTGTCGTTGAACTGTCGGCTTGCATGAAACGCTGGAACAGGCGGCCGCGCGCCTCCTCCGAAATGCCGATGCCGGTGTCGCAAACCTGCACCCCGAGCACCTCGCCGTCGGCCGTCATGGCGGCCGTTACATGCACGCTGCCGGTCTCTGTAAACTTGACGGCGTTGCCGACCAGATTGACGAGAATCTGCTTCAGGCGCGTTGGATCTGTTGCGATGAACGCAGGAACATCCGCATCGACATGGCCCGTCAGCGCCAGGCCCTTTTCGGATGCGCGCGAGTCGAAGAGCGCCAATACCTCCGCCAGCAGCGGCCGCACTGCCACCGGCAAAGCCTCGACGCGCACCTGATTGGCCTCCAGCTTGGAGAAATCAAGAATGTCGTTGAGAATGGTCAGAAGGCCGCTGGCGCTTTCATGCGCCATTTCGGCGCGCCCGCGCTGCTCGGCCGTAAGTTCTGAGCGCATCAGAAGATTCAGCATTCCGAGCACGCCATTCATCGGGGTGCGGATTTCATGGCTCATCGTTGCAAGGAACTGCGACTTCGCCATGGCGGCTGCTTCCGCCTCAAGCCGGCGCCTTTCAAGCTCTTCATTGCGGCGCACTTCCGCGCTGACATCCCAGATAACGCCGACAATCCGCTCCGCATTGTTGTGGTCGAAGTAAAAGCGCGCGCCGCTGCGCACATGCCTGACGCTGCCATCCGCGCGCACAATGCGATACTGCGCCCGCCAGATGTCACCGACCTTCCGGGCCCGATACATGTCCGAGAATGTGCGCTCGGCATCGTCACCATGCACCGTGGATTTCCAGCGCTCGAAGCTTGGCACATAGGCATCATCAACGCCGAAGAGTTCGCGCACCCGCTGATCCCACGCGAGCTTGCGGCTGGCAAAATCGAACTCCCAGACGCCCACATTTGACGCTTCAACGGCCAGCCCGAGCCGTTCGTTGAGAAGCCGCGAGCGTTCGTCAGCCGCCTTGCGCTCGGAAACGTCCTGGCGAGTACCCGAGACGAGCAGCGGTGTGCCGTCGGCAGCCCGCGCCATGATGCGGCCGCGCGTCTGCACCCAGATCTCATGGCCGTCTTTGTGGAAGGCGCGCTGCTCAAGTTCAAAGAAGTCTGTCTCACCCCTGATATGGGCGTCAAAGATATGCTGCGATGCTGCCAGGTCGTCCGGGTTGACGAGCGACTTCATGCGCTCGAACGTCATGGGCTGGAGCTCGGCGTGGTCATAACCGAGCATTTGCGCCCAGCGTTCATTGATCCACACTTGGCCGGTTGCAAGATCAATCTCCCACGAACCCACTTTGGTGGCCTCAATTACATTTGACAGTCGCTTCCGCTCATCCGTGAGCGCCGCCTGAAACCGTGCGGACTCGGCAAGCGCAGCTTCGGCTTCGTCGCGCGCGGCCATCAGCGCATTGCGCGCGGCATGGATGGCAGTGATGTCCTGTATCGCGCCAATGATGCGGATGGTCTTGCCGTCCCGCACGTCGGGCCGGCCGGTCGTGCGCACGAAAAGCCTGCGCCCCCTGGCCGTAAACAGGGGAAGCTCCAGATCCCAGGGTTTGCCATAGGCAATGCCGTCAGCGATGGCCTGCCGGATCTGTGATTGAACTTCAGGCGCGAAGAAGCCGGTCGCATCTTCAGGGGTAGGTTCGAAACGGTCATCCACTTCGTGAATGGCGCGTGCCTTTGCCGACCAGACCGGGCGCATCGTGGCAAGATCAAGCGACCAGCCGCCGACACCTGAAATATCCGTGATGCTCTCCAGCAGCGCTTCGCGCTCGGCCAGCGCATCCATGAACTTTTTCCGGTCGTCGATGTTGCGCAGCTGCAGCGTCACACCGGCGATCGCGCCATCCGGACCGCGAAGCACGCTCGGGTTGCTTTCAAGCCAGACGGTGCGCCCGTCTCGCGTGAGATAACGCATGATGCGTTCGCCATCCGGCGCAATTTCGCCAGAGGTCAGCATCTTTTTTGTCCGCTGAATCGATGACTCAGCATCCTCCGGGTGAAGCAGCCGATAGCCGGCAAATCCCAAAAGCTCCTCAGGCTCATAGCCGAAAAGCCGCACGGCAGGTGAGGCGTAGGTAATCTCGCCGTTCACCGACAGGCTGACGATGATGTCAGGCGAATTTTCTGTCAGGGCGCGGAACTTCTGCTCACTGGCCTCCAGTGCGCGCGTATGGGTATCACGTGCCTGCATGGCCTCGACAAGGCTCGAAACATCATTGGCCGTTGTGCAGTAGCCATCGAACCGACCGGTGGCCGTGAACACGGGCTGTATGTCCACATCAATCCAGTAAATCGTTCCGTCAACCCGGCGGCCGCTGATGGTTTCACGCAAGCCCTGGCGTTTGCGCGTCGCCTCGCCGAACCGCTGGACAATGTCGGCGCTGTTGATGTCAAGCTGTATGAGAGAGGGAACAAATCGCCCGATGACCGCACTGGCGGGCTCGCCTGTCAGTTCTTCGTACGCCTTGTTCGCCCAGACGATACGATGCCGTGCATCGCTGAGGATTACGGGCACGCGCGTCTGCGCCAGCGTCATCGAAAGCCGCGCCAGCCGCGATTCATGTGCGGCGGCAAGGCGCATCACCGGCAGTAGCAGGCAGCCGGCATAGAGAAAGATCATGAAGGGTCCGAACAGCATGCGGCTGTCCTGACCGGCAGCAATCACGGGTACGGCCTTCTCGAAAAAAGTGCGAACCCCCTGGAGGTCTTGCTGAAGGTGCTTCAGCAATTTCACTGCCCTCACCCGGGCATTCAGGCGGGCAAAACTGATTGCAGGGGATTGCATCTGGCGCGCGATCGCATCGCAGAGTGCGCTGCCTGCGCCGGTCAACGCCTGCGCATCGATTGGCATCTCTCCGTTTGAAAGGAATGTCGCAGCCGCCGGCCTGAACGCCAATAAGGCATCGCGCAACCGTGCCTCGTTGAACTCCACTTCGGCAATGCTCGCAGCCGTCATTCCGGCGTTTTCGTCCGCGAGAAATCTGGCCACACTGGATATCTGGTCGCGCAGCATTTCCTTCAGCGCAACAGCGCGGCTCATATCATTCCAGTGACGCACATTGTTGGCGACACTGACAGCTTGAAAGCCGGTGGAAAGGAAAATGGCGATAACGAGCCCGCCGATGATGAGGGGTGTAGAGCTTCGCGACGCGGCAAGCGAAGCGCGTGTTTGCAGTTCCCGTGTCTGGAAAGCTGCGGCATAGCCGGTGGCAATGCCGACGACTACGGCAATAAACGCAGCAAGCAGCAGGGTTGCGTCGAGGACACCGAGCTCAGGCTGCGCCCGCCGCCAGGCCAGCAGTGACACGCCGCCAAAGGCAATCACGGTCAGTCCGGCGATCAATGACGAAATCAGGATCTGGCCTGAAGTACGCCGCGTTGTGGCGCGGCGAAGCCATTCAAACACCGCATGCGCAATGACGCTGAGGCCCGCGATAGCCATCGCGTGTACGAACGACGTCTGAACGGGCGACGTCGAGAACGCAGCAGGATCTGCCTGCAGCATGACGAACAACACCGCGCCGAAGGCGGCTGCGGCGGCAAATGCAGCGGACTGGATCCAGGGCAACCGGAAAATCGGCATGGGGCGCAGGCAGCTCAGGGTTGACGAACCTCAACCCTAACCGCGCGTTACTTCACCAATGGTGAAGATCGACCGCATCTGTTGGCCGACAAGGGTCGGCGCGTTAACAAGTCATTGACGGATGGCGCCAGCGAAAGGCCCACTTGAAGAACTAGTTGAAGAAGACAAGCCGCGCCAGAAGGGCACTGTCATCGTCACTGTCACCGGCAATGCCAAAGCGCGCCTCGACCGTCAGGTCAATGCGCCCGCGCGGCGCGGTGTAGGCGTCCTCGTCATGCCAGAACGAGACGGTAACGCCTGCGCCGCCCTCCAGCCGCGAGGTGGAGCCGAACTGGTCATCCTGCCACTGGCCCGCAATCACGATATGCGGATTGATGGCGCTGGCCTCACCCAGCTTGAAGCGGTGACCCTGCACAAACTCGGCGTAAAGCGAGGTGTATTCGGGATCATCGATGATGTGGGCGGCGTCGATGGAAAGCGCGGTGAAGTTCCAGTCATCCTTGACGGGTTCGAAGTCAACGCCATCGCCCCAGAAATAGCCCGCGCGCACCAGCCATCCGTCGCGCGCATCGTCGCCAATCGCCACCAGACGTTCCAGCGACAGGCGCAGATCGTGATCGGCAAACGGCTTGTAGCGGATGCCGAAACCTGCCTGCAGCGTGTCCTCGTCAGGAGAGAGCGAGTCCTCCTCCATGCTGCCAAAGACGCGGCCATAGACTTCAAAGATGCGGCCCGCATCAAACCCGATGCCCGGCGGCCGCCATGCCGCTTCGGCGCCGAACTGGCTCACCGAACGGCCAGCCTCTGGCAGCGGCGATGTCGCACCGCCAAAGGGCGAGCGATAGGAGAGGAACGCAACCGTTGACCAGTCGCGCTCCAGCGTTTCGACCTCGCGCCGCATGCGGAACAGGCGCCCTGCCGATGCATCATCGCTGGCGCCCTTTGTCCTGAGCGCATCGATCGCCTCGCGGAACTTTGCCGCCGACTCTGCATTGCGTCCCGCAGCACGCAGCGCATAGGCATGATCTTCCAGCGCGCTGGTATCGGCGGGATCAAGCGCCGCCGCCCGCGCAAACATGTCAGCGGCATCATCCTCGCGGCCCGCGCGGCGATAGGCATAGGCAAGGTTGAGCATGTTCGCGCGGTTGGCCGGATCAGCAGCAACCGCTGCCTCCAGGGCATTGATCTCGTCACCCGTGCGGCCCGCACGCTGCGACGCCTGTGCAAGGTAAGCGCGGTTCTCGGCATTATCTTCCAGCGCGACAAGCTGCTGGAACGCATCGGCAGCTTCGGCATGGCGGCCGGTCTTTTCGACCTCAAAGGCCAGCGCCTTCAGCGCATAGATCTGCTCGTCACGCGAAAGGTCTTCGCGCTTGGCCAGGGCGCGATAATAGGCGGCAATGGCGTCTTCCGTCTGGCCCAGCGTCGTTGCGCAAGTGGCCGCCGAAAGATGATCGCGCGCATGGCCGGTCTCGTCTGCCACCGACAGAAAGAGCGGATAGGCGCCAGCACAATCGCCTGCACCTGCCATGACATTGGCCTCGATGCGCCGGTCGTCCACCGCATCAGCATGGGCAAGCGGCATGGCTGGCAGCATGACAAGCGCGGACGCGGCAAGAAGACGGTTGCGTAACCGTAGGCCCCAACGGCGCTCAAAGGAGCGGCGGTCAATCATGGAACTTCCCCCTGCCTTTCACGCAACTATCACGGCCATCAACCCGGCTCATCCCGCAGCCTGAGCCGCCGCATTATCATTGCGGGCGGCATCCGCCACAAGGGCCGCATCGACATCACGGATAATGCCAAGCTCTGTGGCCATTTTGACAACATCCACGGGCGACCCCAGCTGGGCGGCCAGCGCGGTTTTCAAAGTCTGGCGGGACACCAGCCGCTTGGCGACCAGATACTCGCCCAGATTGCGCCCTTCGCCCGAATTCCAGAAATCGTCAACGGCATCAACCAGAGCCCGGTGGCCGATGGCCCGGCGCCGCACCAGAAGATCACCAAGCCCGAGATAGCGCTTGCGGATGGCCCGCCACAGATCCCGCTCCTGCGACTGGTTCATCAGGGCAAGTTTGCGCAACAGGTCGATGGTCGAACGCTCGGCCTCAAACGCATCCGGCTGATAGCCATAGCGGATGGCAAACATCACGTCGGAACGGGGCGCATAGACGAATTTAAGCTTCTTCACGTCGCCATTCAGAATTGTCTTCTCAAGCGCCATGCGGTCATTGCGCGACAAGGGCTCGGCAACAGCGATCGTCAGCTCGTCGCCCGATTTGCGCAGCGGATAAACGAGGAAACGCGCCGCCGTCTCGCGCGGAATCTTTTTCAGGATGCGGCGGTCGATGGTGAGCGGATCAAAGCTCTCCCACACCGTGCCAAACTGCTCGGCAAAGGCCTGCGCCAGCTGCTCATCAGAGATGACGCCCTTATCAAGCATCAGAAGGCCGAACGGGCGGTAGGTATTCTCCTGCTCGCTGGCGGCGGCTTCGGCATCTGCCGTCTTCACGCCCGCCGTGAACGCCAGAATGTCGCCCAGCCGGTGGCGGCCCTGCTTGATTTCGGCAAGCGAGGGATAGGTATGCTCGGTCTTGTCCCACACGATCTTGCGGCGCAGGATTGACGCCGTCACGAAAAGGCGCATCGACCGCACGAAGGCCAGAAAGCTCACATAGTTCGAGATGACAGCACGTACCGGCGACAGCACGGCAAAGCGCGCGCCATGCGTGCGGCCCACAAACCAGGCGCGGTGGAGCAGGCGCACCACAAGAAAGAAGAAGTTGATGTAGATGACCGTCCACACCCAGTCGCGGTCTACCAGCGGCGGCAGATAGCCAAAGCCCGGCAATATCCAGACCAGGAGCCAATAGAGCGCATACTGGATGACGATCAGATAGGCCAGCATCGCCATCGGCGCCGTAATCAGCGCCTTGCGGTCACGATAGAGGAAATAGCGGTTCTTGAGATCGCCATACCAGCCGATCTGCTGCCACCCCATGTAAGAGATGCCCAGCATCCAGCGCGCCTTCTGGCGCATGGATGTTTTGATCTTTTCCGGGAAATGCTCGCGCGTCGCCACAAGCTCTGTGCGCGTGGTTTCCTTCAGGCGCTTGCTGAACCAGCGCTTCTTCCAGTGCGGCACTTCCGCCCAGAAGCGCACAAAGCGTGTGCGGAAGCCTGCTTCTTTCAGGCGGTGGCCGACGTCATAGTCTTCCGTCAGGCTGTCCGTGTTGAAGGGCATGTTGTTGCGGCCCTGGCACAGATGCAGCATCGCCTCGCGCGAGAAGGCCGTGGCCACGCCTGCGCTCGGCGTCATGCCCGAATTGGCGGAGCGCACCACCAGATCCTTGCCATGCCATTCAGCAAATTCGTCCATGTAGTGGCAGGCGACAAGCTGCGTCCAGCGCCGGTTCATGGAGAGTACCGGCAGCTGCACCATGCCCGCCGTATCGATGAACCAGTTCATCACTTTGAGGCCAAGCCGGTGCACGACATCTTCGGAGTCGTGCATCACGAACATGTCGAACTTCACGCCATGCTCTTCCTCATAGAGGAAGATCTGCTGGATCACCCAGTTGAGGCAATCGGCTTTTGAGGATGGTCCGTCATTGCCGACTTCGGCGCGGTGCACATTGGGAAAACGCTGGCGCACGCGGTCAACCTCGATCCCCGTTTCGGGATCGTTGCGGTAGGTGCCGACAAAGAAGTGGACGTTCTTGTAGTCAAACGTCGTCATCGAGTTGATGAGCATCTTGGCGATGACATCGCTCTCCTGCCAGGCGGGCACCAGCACCGCGGTCAATTTTTCAGGATGTGCGAGGATCTTCCTCGTCGTCACGCGTGTGCCGCGTGCGCTGAACACGCGCGAGAGGCGGATTTCCCAGTATTGGAGATCGAGAAAGAAGTCGTCGAGCGAGCTCACCAGAATGCCGCACGCCACCACCATGATGAGGAACTGGAGCGGCGCCCAGTATTCCGCCATCACGGCATGCAGATCGCGCCCCATCTCGGAGGAGGTCACATAAGCGACCACCTCCTGCAGGAACGCCATCACTTCGGCAAAGGCCGTCTCCATCGAACTCCCCCGTGCGGGCTTGCCGGGCACGTGCCGACAAGAACCCCAGGTGCAAATCAGCACCACCCCCGCGCAGGGACCGTGTGTATCGGGGCAATTGTGCCTGCAATGGCCGAAAATGTGACGGCGCAGCGCGGCGCGCCACATTTCGATGAACAGAGGGTAAATTTGCGTTCACATCTGGCCCGCCTGTTCCAAATCTGAACAGACGTTCAGTTTCGGTTGGGTTCAGCCCGGCGCCAGCGGCTCCAGCCGCCGCCCGCCATCGGGCATCGCAGTGATCAGCGTCGGCATCACGCGCGTGCGTGAGTCAAACCAGATGACAGGTTTGCCTGCAGTGAGCGCCATTGAGATCACATCATTTGTGCCGCCGGCGCCGCGGCCATCCTGTCCGTCCCACACCGCAATGAGAAGATCACACATGCCAATCATCTTCTCGCCACAGGCGGCATAGGCGCGCGCGTCGTCGCTGGGCGTGCCGCGCCGGGCGGGAAGTTCGGTGATCTTTGCCGCGTGCTTGAGGAAGGTATGAAACGTCTCCTTCGATGCCGCACTTTGAAAATCGGCTTCATAGGCATCGCGCGGAAAGGGCAGCAACGCATGGATTTTCATGCCGGTCTGCATGGCGGATGCGGCAGCGATCCTGTCCGCACCCTCGGCAAGCGCGGTGATGAGGGTCATCTCCTCGGCCCGCGCGCCGCAAATTGCAATCAGGACGTTGCGGATGTCCTCTTCCAGTTCCATGGCGCGCGCGGGCGTCAGCGCATTCATCCGGTGGCCGGTCACGCCGATGATCTCGGGGTTTTCGATGCTCATGCGCTGCCCTTTGTTTCATCAAGCAGATAGACGCGCTGCCGGCCAAAGCCCTTGGGCAGTTCCAGCAGCCCCGCATAGGTTGCCCGCCACGCATCGCGCGGCAAAAGCCTTGTTGCGTGGTTTTCAAGCAGGGCAATGAACTGCTCACTGGCCAGAATCTGGCCGGGCCGCGCCAGCGGCTCCAGCCGTGCTGCGCGGTTGACATGGCTGCCATAAAAATTCTCGCGCGCCGTCAAAGCGTCATTCAGCCGGAACACCGGGCCGCAATGAAGCGCAATGCGCACATCAAGCGGTCCCGCCGACGCCTCAAGCCGCGCGCTGGCCGCGCCAATCGCATGGCGCAGCGCAAAGGCATAACGTGTCATGGCGCTCACATCGCCCATCACGGCAAAAACCGCATCGCCCCACGTGTTGACATATTCAGGCTCATCAAATCCGTGCTGCCGGTGGGCGCTGCCCAATGCGTCTTTGACCATGGCAAGGAAATGCGAAAAGGCCCGCATGTGCTCCTCGCCCATGCGGCTGTAGCCGACAATATCGGCAAAGAGCAGCGCGCGGATTTCCCGTTTGCCCGCCGCCAGCGCGCCTGTGCCTGATGCAGAGGCATTGGCGGCCGGCGCACCATCCTTGCCGATCAGAACAAACGTGCCGCCCAGCTGGGCCGCATGGGCAGCGGCAAGACCGCGCACCATGTCGGCGGCAAAGTGGAACAGCGTCTCATCCTCCAGCCACGGCTCCGCCGTCGCGTAAGTGACCTGGGCCGCATGGGCAAGCGCCGATTCAAACTGCGCCTGTGCGGCGGCATCACTGCCAATGCGCGCGCGGATGAAATCGTGCTTGGCAAAGGGCAGCACGATGTTGACTTCACCTTTGCGCGCCAGCATCGCCTCGATGAAGGAAAGGTCGGCCCCGCGCGCCGCCGACGAAAAGGAAAGCTCTGGCGCATGTTCGCCGAGCATGGCGGCGATGAAGCGTTTGGCCTCATCCTCGCCCATGCCGGGCGCAGGCAGGAACGCCGCTACCTTCGGGGCCTTGAGAATCTGTAACAGCTGCGGCGGCAACTGAAGGCCTGCATCCTGCAACATCAAGAGCTGGCGGCGCGATGACAGCATCAGCCGGTATTGCGCGCCTGCAAGACGCCGTGCGGTCTCGTAATGGCCCGCGATGATGGCTTCCGGCTCGCCCGCAATCAGGCTGGCTTCCCCCAGCGTGGCAGCGCGCCAATAGCGGCTCTCATCATCGTCTGACGTGTCCTCAAAGGCCACACGCGCCATCACATCGCGCGCAATCGCGGCAGCATTGGCCGCATCCGCCTCTGCATAGGCCATGGCGGCGGCATTGATGCCAGCAAAGCTGGAGCCGGTCGCTTCATAAGCCCGTGCATAGAGTTCGCG
>ERZ761609.3085-NODE-3085-length-11347-cov-48.177648_pt1 | contig 11347 bp, 10 predicted proteins | sample MGYA00511163_ERZ761609 | MGnify/ENA primary metagenome ERZ761609 (study PRJEB28899, sample SAMN02445070) | bioreactor sludge metagenome | biome: EBPR sludge | place: Australia: Brisbane, Thorneside Wastewater Treatment Plant | collected 2011-12-16 ... | reverse complement strand
GACGTGTGCTCTTCCGATCTAGCCAGGGGCGCGGGCGCGGGCGGCGCCGGCCCAGCGGGCGCCGGAGCGGCTTTCTTTAACGCTGGCCATTCGGCGAACGCCAGAAAGTACACCAGAATCAGCCCCGCCAGCGGCAGCAGAATCACCAGCGCCAGCGGCGGCGGATAACCCACCTTGCCCAGAATCTTCCAGTAGGCGATGATCGGCAACACCGCCGCCACCAGCGCAAAGGTAATGATCACCAGCAGGCTCGAGCCTGCGACCAACGCGCCAATGTCCTCGGGGTTCATCGCCCAAACCTCCGCTCCGGCAAGGTGGCCGTTTCGGCGCTGCCCGCCCGCAATACCGGCCAGTCGGAAAAGGCGAACCACAAAAGTACGATTACATTCACCACCGGCAACAGCATCAGCAGCGATAGCGCGCCGGAATAACCCGCCCTCTGGAACATTCGCCAGTGCGGGATCACCACCACCGCCAAACCGAGCACGATGGCAAATACGACAAACGCCACTACCAATCCAATCGCTCCAACCACTTCCGGTGGACCTATCGGGTTCATGTGCCTCCTTCCCCCTCAACGCCGTCCCCTTTTGTATCACAGTCGGCGGCGCACCGGAACCCTTCTCCGTCCCACGATTTTCAGAATTATTTCTCCGAGCGGCTCAATCACTTACCGGAATCGGTGGTTCGCCCGGGCCGGTGCCGCGGTGTTGAATGAAATCAGACGCTCGGAGCCTGCCCCGAGTCAGGATTCCATGCGAGTGACCAGCAAATACATTGTTTTCAATGGCATAGATGCACTCTGGGTTCGTTCTGCAGGCGAGTGTTTTCTGCTCTTTGACATCCCCTCCCGCGCCCCGCGCCGGTCTCCCTCCCCGCTGCCGGGGATGGGTGGCGCTGGAGCCGGTTCCGGCGAAAACAGGCGTTTCACAGAACGAACCCAGACCCGGCTTAACCCAATGAAACCAGGCGGGTTGTCCGCCACCGCGAGGGCCCGGCCGCAACCCTGCCGCAAAGGGGCGAAACGCAGGGCACGCCAGCGCATCTATAATCAGGACAGGGGCCTAACCACAATGATGCTCAGCCGGATCAACCTCGTTGCTTTGTTTGCGGCCACGGCGGCGTTCGCGCAGACTCCCGCGCCGCCCGCCCAGGAGACGCCCGCCGGCGGTCAGGCGGCTTTCACGGCATCGGTCAGCGAAGTGGTGGTGCCGGTGACCGTGACCGACGACAAGGGGCGCTTCGTCCGCGACCTCGAGGAGAAGGACTTCCTGATCTATGAGGAGGGCAAGCTCCAGAAGATCAGCTTCTTCACGCGCGAGCGGAATCAGCCCGTGGTGCTCGGCTTCCTGATCGACCTGTCCAACTCCAACCGCCTCCACTGGGACAAGTTCAAGGAGGCCATCCAGGATCTGATCCTGGCCACCATGGAGCCCGAGGGCAAGCCCGACGAGCGCTTCTCGGCCTACCTGATCGGTTACAGTACCGAAGCCGAGCTGCTGGTGAACACCACCAACACGCCCGAGCCGTTGCTCGACAAGATCCGCAAGATCAAGCCCGGCGGCGGGTCGGCGCTCTATGACGCGCTCTACATGGCCTGCACTTCGCGCACGCTGGTGAAGGGCGAGCCGATCGAGCCTCGGCGCGTGATCGTGATCGTGGGCGACGGCCGCAACAACGCCGGCAAGAAGGGTCTGGAGGAAGTGCTGGAGATCGCCCAGCGCAACCTGGTCACGATCTACGGGGTTTCCACCACCGCCTTCGGCTTCGCCAACGACGGCGAGAAGAACCTGCGGCGGCTGGCCGAATCCACGGGCGGGCGCGTGGTTTATCCGCTCGAGAACATCTATTCGGACGTAGCGGGCTACCTCTCGAAGCCTTCCGACGAGGGCAACTACGCCATCAAGGTGGGCACCGGCGGCTACGCGGCGGCCATCATGAAGGGGATCGTCCAGGCCATCGAAGCCACCGCCGGCGAGATCAACACGCAGTACATTCTGCGTTATGTTCCGTCGGAATCGGACGTCAACCGGGCCTTCCGGCGCATCAGCGTCGTGGTGAACATCCCGAACGCGAAGGTACGAGCCCGGGAAGGGTACTATCCCTATCCGGTACAATAAACCAGCCGCTTCGGGCGGCGATCCGTGCGAAGATACGGGCAGATGGGACTGGCACAGACCACCGCGCTCGCCGAGCTGAGGGTCTTCGAGGCCTTGGGGGAGAACTGCGGGATCGCGCTGATTCACGTGGATTCGGGCGAGGCGGTGTTCCGGTTCCGGCAGGATTGGGAAGAGTTCGCGGGCGAAGAGGCCGATGTACTGCGGGCTATCGCCGAGGACCTGCCCGGCAAGCTGGAGGAGATGGGGCCGCGGGCGTTTCTGGACTGGGTGGATACGACCTTCTCGAACACCTTCCGGGTACTGGAACCGAGAACCGCCCTAATCGGACATATCGACCGGACCGCCCACCAACTTTATAGGCGGTTCATCAAAACCGCGGTTCAGCCGTTCCGGACGCACCTGCCGCTGTTTGAGCTGCGGGCGACGGGGGGGTCGTTTCAGACTGACCTGGCGGTGACGCCGGATGCGCGCTGGCTCGAAGTCCATGTGCCGGGGCGGCGGAACCTGACCGAGGACTACTTCTGCGCCTACATCGAGGGGCGGTCGATGGAGCCGGAGATTCCCGATGGGGCGTTGTGCCTGTTCCGGTTCTACAAGGCGGGGTCGCGGCAGGGGGGCATCTACCTGATGCAGCGGCTGGCGACGAGCGAGGGCGGCGGCGAGTTCACCATCAAGCGGTACGAGTCGAGCAAGCGCGAGCGGGAAGACGGCACGTGGGAGCACACGTCGATTAAGATGGACCCGCTGAACCCGGACTATGTGGATTGGGATCTGGACCGGGACGAGGCGCGGTACGTGACCGTGGCTCAGTTCGTGACGGTGCTCGAGGATCCCGACAACTGACGGTTGCGCAGGGCGCACCATTGGGGATACATGGGCGGGTAGAGAAGCCAGGAGCGGATGCGCATGGCCATTTCCTCCTTCAAGGGTTTCCGCTCGGGGCGAGCGCGGCGGGCAGCGTGGTCGGCGTGAGTCTTCGACTCGATCACGAGTATGCGGATACCGCGCTGAAACCGGCGCGGAGCGGACTCGTACACATGGGCGAGCGCAGATAGGGTGCGGTCGAGTTCCTCGATCGAGTTCTGCCGGACACCTTCGACGTAAGGCGACAGCGGCCGTCCGGACTCCCGCAGGACTGAGCGCAGGGTGCGGTCGGAGACCCCGGGCAGCTCGTCGAGGAGGGCGGCCCAGATGCGCTCGTCAACGCGACCCGGCGGCAGCGCCGCCACGCGGGCGCGAACCATTTCCTTGAGGCTGGTCCTGTTGGCCACGGCGGTATTCGGAGACGGCGCGTTCGTGCGCGTCATAGTCCTTTGAGAAGATGTGGGCGCCGCTGCCATCGGGGGCGGCGACGAAGTAGAGGTCCTCGGTCTCCAGGGGGTGGAGGGCGGCTTCGAGAGAGGCGCGGCCGGGGTTGGCGATGGGACCTGGGGGGAGTCCGGCGGCGTGGTAGGTGTTGTAGGGGTGGGCGCGGTCGAGGTCGCTGCGGTAGATGGTTCCGCGCCAGACGCCGGCGAGGCGGGCGGCATAGACGGCGGTGGGGTCGCACTGGAGCTTCATGCCAAGCCGCAGACGGTTGGAGAAGACGCCGGCGATGCGGGTGCGCTCGTCGGCGAGCACGGCTTCCTTCTCGACGAGGGAGGCGAGGGTGACGGTGGCGCGCGAAGGCTCGCCCGGGGCGATTTCGCTCCACACGCGGTCGAACTGGCGGCGCATGGCGGCGGCCACTTCCGCACCCGTGGTGCGGCGGGGGAAGCGGTATTTCGAGGGGAACAGGTAGCCTTCGTTGGCGAGGGCGAGCGGGAGGAAGTCCTGTTCGGAGGCGAAGCCCGCCTGAGCGACGAGGGCGGCGAGGTCGAAGGCATCGGAGCCCTCGGGGACGACCATCTCGATCAAGTACACGTCGCCGCGGGCGATGCGGAGATAGACCTCGTGGGGCGTGGCGGGCTCGGCGAAGCGGTATTCGCCGGCCTGGGGGTAGAGGCGGGGATTGGGCAGGCGGGCGGCGAGGAAGAGGGCGGCGTGGCGGACGACGCCAGCGGCTTCGAGGCGGCGGCCGATTTCGACCATGGGCGTGCCGCGGGGGATGTCGATGAAGACGGGCTCGGCAAAGCCGGCGTGGCGCTCGACCCGGACGAGGTAATGGAGCGCGGCAGCGAGGATGACGCCGCAGACGAGCAGGAAGAGGACGAAGCGCCTCACGCGGTCTTCTCCGCGTGGCGCGAGAGCCAGTCTTCGAGCAGGATGCGGGCGGCGAGCTGATCCACGACGCCCTTTTTCTTCTCGGCGAGGAGGCGCTTGAGGCTCCAGCCTCGGGCGGCGAGGCGGTCCTCGGCGGCGACGGAGGTGAGGCGCTCGTCGTGAAGCTGGACGGGGCAGGGGCAGGCGGCGGCGAGGCGCTCCGCGACACGGCGGGCTTCGCGGGCCATGGGGCTTTCGCGGCCGTCCATGTGGAGCGGCAAACCCACGACAATCAGGGTGGCGGAGTTGCGGCGGGCGAGGGCGGCGAGGCGTTCGACATCCTCGCGGAGGGTGCGGCGAAGGAGGGTTTCGAGGCCGGTGATGGCGCCCAATTCGGCTTCGGCGAGGGCAGCGCCGATGCGGCGTTTGCCAACGTCCAGACCTAACACGCGCATCCCGGGCTCCACACCCTGATTGTGCCATGCTAGACGGATATGCGCTCTCGTTTGGGACTGTTGGTGGCCTTGGGTTGCGCGCTGGCGGCGGCACAGGAGAAGAAGCCGGTGACGCTGGAGGCGCTGGTGGCGCAGGGTCCGCCGGAGGGTGCGCGTGGCGCGCCGGTGTGGTCGCCCGCGGGGGGCAGGTTTGTGTACCGAGAGGGCAAGCGGATCCACCTGTACAACCTCGAGACGAAGGACGCGCGCGAGGTGATCGACCTGAACTGGGTGGAGGCGAAGGCGCAGAAGCCGCCCGCGCCGAAGGCCTTCGAGTGGGAGAACCGGCGGGTGCGAGAGCGGCCCATTCAGTGGTCCGCCGACGGGCGGCAGTTGCTGCTGCTTGTGGACGGCGATGTGTTCCTGTGGACCGAGTTGACCAACGAGCTGAAGCAGTTGACTTCGACGCCGGTGGCCGAGCGGGACCCGAAGCTCTCGCCGGACGGCTCGCGCGTGGGCTTCCGCCGGGGCAATGACCTGTATGTGGTGGAGATCGTCTCGGGGCGCGAGACACGGCTGACGCACGACGGGTCGGAGACGTTGTGGAACGGGCGGCTGGACTGGGTGTATCCCGAGGAACTGGACCTGAGCACGGCCTGGTGGTGGTCGCCCGACTCGAAGCAGATCGCTTACCTGCAGTTCGACGTGGCGCCGGTGGCAGTGTACGGGCATGTGGACCACCTGCCGGTGGAGGCGGTGAGCGAGCCGCAACGGTATCCGAAGGCGGGAACACCGAATTCGGACGTGCGCTGCGGCGTGGTGAGCGCCGAGGGCGGACGGACGCGCTGGATGGACTACGGGGAGATCCGCGATCATCTGCTGACGCACATTTACTGGACACCGGATTCAAAGCGCGTGGTGGCCCACCGGCTGAACCGCGTGCAGGACCATCTGCGGATTCTGGCCGCCGACGCGGCGACGGGGCGCGCCACGCTGCTGCACGAGGAGAAGGACCCCCACTGGGTGAACCTGAGCGGCGATCTGCACTTCCTGGACGACGGGCGGTTCCTGCGGCTGAGCGAGAAGGATGGCGGGTTCCGGCACATCTATCTGCACCGGGCGGATGGGAAGGAAGCGGCGCGGCTGACGCGGGGCGAGTGGGAGGTGGCTTCGATCGCCTGTGTGGACGCGAAGGCGGGGCAGGTGTACTACATCGCGGCGGAGGCAAGTCCGCTGGAGCGGCATCTGTACCGGGTGGACCTGGACGGGCGGAACAAGAGCCGGCTGTCGCCCGCAGCCGGGACGTACTCGGCGGCGTTCAGCCCGGCTTGCGACGCTTACCTGGAGTCCCATTCGAGCCTGGAAAGCCCATCGAGGAGCGTGCTGCGGCGCGCGGGGGGCGAGGAGATCGCCGTGTGGCGCGAGGCGAACCGGAAGCCGATGGAGGAGTATGACATTCGTCCGACAGAACTGCACAAGTTCAAGGGGCCGGACGGGACGGAGTTTCACGGACGGCTGATCAAGCCCGCCGGGTTTGTGCCGGGCAAGAAGTATCCCGCGGTGGTAATGGTGTATGGAGGGCCGCACGCGCAGTCGGTCAGGAACGCGTATGCCGGGTTGAGTTGGGATCAGGTGCTGGCGCACAAGGGCTTTGTGATCTGGCAGATGGACAACCGGGGCTCGGCGGGGCGGGGGCACGCCTTCGAGGCTCCGGTCTACCGGCGCATGGGCAAGGTTGAACTGGAGGATCAGCTCGTGGGGGTGAAATACCTGGTTTCGCTCGGGTTCACAGACCCTGAACGGATCGGGGTGAACGGCTGGAGCTATGGCGGCTACATGACGCTCTACTGCCTGCTGCATGCGCCGGAGACGTTCAAAGCCGGCATCGCGGGGGCGGCGGTGACCGACTGGCGGAACTACGACACGATCTACACCGAACGCTACATGGGACTACCCCAGGAAAACGAAGAGGGGTATAAGCTGAGTGCGCCGGTCAACGCGGCGGCAAACCTGAAAGGGCGGCTGCTGCTGATCCACAACCTGGGCGACGATAACGTGTTGTTCGCCAATGCGCTCCAAATGATGAACGCGCTGCAACAGGCGGGCAAGCAGTTTGACACGCTGATCTATCCGCAGAAGAGCCACGGCGTGACGGGCAAGGCGCAGCGGCACATGCGGGAGCGGATGACGGAGTTCTTTGTGGAGGCGCTGGGGGCCGGGAGGTGATCCCCATGAAGCTGACGGCGGGAGTGGTTCTCACACTGACAGGCGCAACGTTGTGGGTTGCGGCCCAGCAAGGCTCTGGATCGCCGGTAACCGCCGGTTTTCACGCCACGCGCGAGGGCTTTGCGTACTTCGAGCACCGCCATCACGCGGGCAACCGGATCGGATACCGGTTCTTCGAGCACACGCCGATGGTGTTTGGGACTGTGCCCCGGGATGAGCGGGAGGCGGGAATCGACAGCGCGGGCGAGGCGCGGCTGTGGCGGGAGTTTGGCGCGCGGCCGGGGGTGCTGAGGCACGAGGCCGTGGTGAAGGGCAAGGAGTGGGCGCCGCAGAAATGGACCTTCCAACTGCTGCCGGTGGAGGACGGGATTGAGATGCTGCTGCGAGTGGAGGCTGGCCCGGCGGGGTTGAATGCCTACTACGGCGTGCAACAGTGCTTCCGATTGGGCGGGGAGACGAACGAGGCGTGGCGCCAGGAGATCGCGCGCACGACGGCCTTCAGCGAGTACGACTACTGGGATGAACTCAGCAAGGCTGGCCGGGACCCGGAGAGCCTGACCTGGGTGAGACGGCAGGGCGTTTGGGAAAGGCTGCCCGCGAACAAGGAGACGGTTGGGGCACGGACACCGCTGGGGCGCAAGTGGGATGAGGCGCGCACGGGCGGGGATCTGTCGGCGATGCCGCGGGTGGGGCCATACGAGGCCGTGATGCTGGCGGCGGTCGATGACGGGTTGATCACCCGGGCGGACCGGGAACGGAAATGGGTGGGGGGCATCTACTGGCAACAGACCTCGCACGTGACGGTGCACCACCCGGCCGACTGCCTGCACAGCATCATCAACATCGGGGGGATCCCGCCGGGCGGGGTGCGTGTGCTCCGCGGCAAGATCTACTGGCTGCCGGGCGGATTGGAGACCCTGGCGCAGCGATGGGAGGCCGATTTTGGGCGGGACGCCGACCGGAAGCCGTAGCGGGGGCAGAACCTCCCTAGAATGAAGGCATTTGGCGGCGCCGGGTCGCGCCGGATGCCGCGGAATTGCCCTATCTTTTTGGCAGCAAACGAGTTGTGCGAAAGGGTAGTACTGGGGGGACATTAGTCCCGAAAAAAGTGTCAACTCGATTTCAAGTAGATTGAAGCAGATACACACGACCTATAGATTTTCTTATTGACCTCATACAAGATATTGGGGTACTGTGACAACTGCACCCCCCATTTTCGAGCGCCAGAAGCGGCGGGCTTCGCGGGGGCGTGCGTAACGGATCATAGAGGGTTTAGTGAAGGAGAGAGCCATGGGCCAACTGAGCGTGGATCTGGGCGCGCATGTGAGTCAAAAGAAAAGGAGTTTGCGGAAGGAAGAGCGTCAGGGATTGTCATTTCCCCGTTACTTCACGGCGAAGCTCGCCGAGGGCAAGACTCCGTACGAAGAGGTGGAGTGGGAGAAGCGGACGGCATCGATCGGCAACGATAAGGGCGCGGTGATCTTCGAGCAGAGGGACATTGATGTGCCGGCGTCGTGGAGCCAGACGGCGACGAACATCGTGGCGTCGAAGTATTTCCATGGCCGGATGGGGAGCCCGGACCGGGAGCGGAGCGTGGCGCAACTGGTGCACCGGGTGGTGGACACGATCGCGGAGTGGGGGTTGGAAGGGCGGTACTTCCGGACGGTGGAAGATGGGGAGAACTTCCGGAACGAGCTGGCACACCTGATGCTGACGCAGAAGGCGTGTTTTAACTCTCCGGTGTGGTTTAACGTGGGCGTTAAGGAGGAGAACCGGGGATACGGGTGGTATTACGACGAGGATACCGACTCGATCCGGAAGCTGGACAAATCGACGCACCGGCCGCAGTGTTCGGCCTGTTTCATCAACTCGGTGGCGGATTCGCTGGAGTCGATTCTGGACCTGGCGAAGACCGAGGGGATGCTGTTCAAGTGGGGCTCGGGGACGGGCACGAACCTTTCCACGCTGCGCGAGGAGAATGCGGGGCTGTGGGGCGGCGGGCGCGCTTCGGGGCCCTTGTCGTTCATGAAGGGTTTTGACGCCTTCGCGGGGGTGATCAAGAGCGGCGGCAAGACGCGGCGCGCGGCGAAGATGGTGATCCTGAACGCCGAACACCCGGACGTGGAGCAGTTCATCTGGTGCAAGGCGAAGGAAGAGAAGAAGGCGCACACGCTGATCGATGCGGGCTATGACGCCTCACTGGACGGCGATGCCTACAGCTCGATCTTCTTCCAGAACGCGAACAATTCGGTGCGGGCGACGGATGAGTTCATGCAGGCGGTGGTGGAAGACGCCGAGTGGACGACACGGTCGGTGGTGGACGGCAAGGCGGTGAAGACCTACCGGGCGCGGGACCTGATGCGGGCGATCGCGGAGGCGACGTGGCAGTGTGGCGATCCGGGGATGCAGTTTGACACGACGGTGAACAAGTGGCACACGTCGAAGAACACGGCGCGGATCAGCGCCTCGAACCCGTGTTCGGAGTATATGTTCCTGGACGATTCGGCGTGCAATCTGGCGTCGCTGAATCTGATGAAGTTTCTGCACGCCGATGGGACGTTTGATGTGGAGGCGTTCCGGCACGCGGTGGACACGGTGACGCTGGCGCAGGAGATCATCGTGGATAACGCGAGTTATCCGACGGAGAAGATCGCGCGGAATTCGCACGACTACCGGCCGCTGGGCCTGGGTTTCGCGAACCTGGGTTCGCTGCTGATGTCGTTGGGCGTGCCGTATGACTCGAACGCGGGACGCGCTTGGGCAGGCGCGATTACGGCGGTGATGTGCGGTCAGGCTTATCTGACGAGCGCGCGGGCGGCCGAGGTGGTGGGTCCGTGCCCGGGCTATCCGATCAACGAGCAGCCGTTTCTGGAGGTGATCCGGATGCACGGCGCGGCGACGGCGAACATCGATTCGAAGCTGGTGCCGGCGGCGCTGTTCGAGCACGCGAAGCAGTGCTGGCAGCAGGCCTATGAACTGGGGCAGCGCACGGGGTATCGCAACGCGCAGACGACGGTGATCGCGCCGACGGGCACGATTGGCTTCATGATGGACTGCGACACGACGGGCGTGGAGCCGGACCTGGCGCTGGTCAAGTACAAGAAGCTGGTGGGCGGCGGCGTGATCAAGATCGTCAATAACACGGTGCCGCAGGCGCTGATCCGGCTGGGGTACACGCCGGAGCAGATGGAGGCGATTGTCAGCTACATCGACGCGACGGGGACGATTGAGGGCGCGCCGGCTCTGAAGCCGGAGCACCTGCCGGTGTTTGACTGTTCGTTCCGGCCGCAGAACGGGACGCGGTCGATTCATTACATGGGCCACGTGCGGATGATGGCGGCGGTGCAGCCGTTCATCTCGGGCGCGATTTCGAAGACGATCAACATGCCCGAGGAATCGACGGTGGACGAGGTGATGAACGCCTATGTCGAAGGCTGGAAGCTGGGGCTGAAGGCGATCGCGATCTACCGCGACGGGTCGAAGCGGGTGCAGCCGCTGAGCTCCGGGACGGGCAAGGGCGAGAAGAAGGCCGCGGCGGCGGCGGCGCCGGCGGTTCGCGTGGAGGAGAGGATCGTGTACCGGCCGATCCGGCGGAAGCTGCCGGACGAGCGGACGTCGGTGACGCACAAGTTTTCGATTGCGGGCCACGAGGGCTACATCACGGTGGGGGTGTTCGAGGACAACACGCCGGGTGAGATCTTCATCACGATGGCGAAGGAGGGCTCGACGATTTCGGGTCTGATGGATTCGTTCGCGACGGCGGTGAGCTATGGTCTGCAGTATGGGGTGCCGCTGAAGTTCTTCGTGGACAAATTCAGCCACGTGCGGTTTGAGCCGTCGGGGTATACGGGGAATGAGAAGATCCCGTACGCGAAGTCGATCATGGATTACATCTTCCGCTGGCTGGCGCTGAAGTTCATCGGGCCGGAAGCGGTGGAGAACGAAGCGGGCGAATCGCTGCGGCTGCGGCCGACCGAGCCCGAACCGCAGCAGAAACTGCAGTTCGCGCCGGCCGAGGGGATGGAGGACGCGCCGGTTTGTTCGGAATGCGGGGGCCTGATGACGCGCAATGGGTCGTGCTACAAGTGCGAGAATTGCGGCGGGACGTCAGGCTGCAGCTAGGCGAACCCTGATGCCACTCGAATACGCCGCCCCGTGGAGACGCGGGGCGGCGTTTCTCTTGGATGCGGTGCTGGTGGCGCCGGTGGCGGTGTGGGCGCCGCTGGCGGCGGTGGGGGTGTGGGCGGTGACGGGGGCGCTGTTCGAGGCTTCATCGTGGCAGGCGACGCCGGGCAAGCGGGCGCTGGGGCTGCGGGTGATGGAGGCCGAGGGTGGAAGCTTCTAAGCCATGGAGCACAAAAGGTATAGAAGGGCTTAACAGATTCT
>ERZ761609.3084-NODE-3084-length-11349-cov-14.963166_pt1 | contig 11349 bp, 8 predicted proteins | sample MGYA00511163_ERZ761609 | MGnify/ENA primary metagenome ERZ761609 (study PRJEB28899, sample SAMN02445070) | bioreactor sludge metagenome | biome: EBPR sludge | place: Australia: Brisbane, Thorneside Wastewater Treatment Plant | collected 2011-12-16 ... | reverse complement strand
CGGCGGCAACCGCGCCCGGGGCGGTTCAAATGACAGAGCAGGAGGTTTTTATGGTTCCGATTTACCGCCCTTCCTTGAGCCGTCGGTTCATGACCGAGCGCGGCAATGACCGCCGCTATCACCGTAGCGCGGGTTCGGCTCTGAAGGCCGGGGGGGTTCTTTGGGTGCCGCTGGGTACGGGCTGGACTGCTGATGCGGAAGCGGTCGCGCGAGCGCTCAAGGGGGTCGCATGATCGGGATCGACCTTTTCGCCGGGGCTGGCGGCTTCACCGAGGGCGCGCACATGGCCGGTGTGCATGTCGCCTATGCCGCCAACCACTGGCCGCTGGCAGTGTCCTTTCATCAAGCGAATCACCCGGAGACGCGCACCGACTGCCAGGACGTGCAGCAAGCCGACTGGCGGCAAGTGCCACGCCATGACGTGCAACTTGCCTCGCCGGCGTGTCAGGGGCATACGCCTGCGCGCGGTAAGGAGCGCCCCTACCACGACGCGCTGCGCAGTACGGCTTGGGCCGTGGTGAGCTGCGCCGAGTATCACCGCAGCGAGGCGGTTGTCGTGGAGAACGTCCCGGCCTTCCTGAACTGGACGCTTTATCCTGCATGGGAAGACGCGATGCGCCGGCTTGGCTATGCCGTAGCGCCGCATCTGATCGACGCGGCGGATCATGGCGTACCCCAGCACCGGGAGCGGCTGTTCCTCGTGTGCACCCGCTCGCGCAACCCGCTGCAGCTCAAGCTGCCCAAGCGCCCACATCGGCCGATCTCCGACGTGATCGAGTGGAATGCACATGCGTGGAGTCCGATCGCCAAGCCGGGGCGCAGTGAGGCCACCCTTCGGCGCATCACAGCGGGTCGGGCCATCTTCGGCGAGCGCTTCGTGGCGCCGTACTACTCGAACGGCAGTGGCTTGACCGGCCGCAGCATCGACCGTCCGATCGGCACCATCACGACCTGCGACCGCTGGGCCGTGATCGACGGCGACCGGATGCGCATGCTCCAGGTGTCAGAGGCGAAAGCGGCGATGGGTTTCCGCCCGACCTACGTGCTGCCCAGTGCGAAGAAACCCGCGATGCACATGCTTGGGAATGCCGTGCCTCCCATCGTCGCGGCTGACGTGCTCGAGGCACTGCGGGTTGCCGCCTGAAGGGACGATTGACCATGTGTTTCAAGCGTTACGGCCGCCATTCCTTCAACGACACCCCGAGGTGGATGCAGTGATGACTGGGCGGGCGTAGGCGTGAGACACCGCCTCAAGCTCGCTCGCCCACCTGCCAGGCGCGGAGGTAGTGCGAGGGTCAGCGCGCCTGCTGCGTGGCTAGTCGAGGTTTGTTTTGGAATGCGCGTCGGTTTACGTAGCATGAATATTCCTCACTACCGGAGCCGACGAATGTCTGACTCACTAACCACTTTTGACCTGATTCCATACACGCAGATCACTATCAAGCTCCAGGGGAATAGGAATACATCGCGGCAAGCGATCGTTGCGCACCTCACTGAGGTTGCCCAACGCCTTCTTCAGGGAGACGACGCGGGCGTTTTAGAGAGTGAGGGGGGCTGCGGCTATGTCTTTGAAACAGAGGTCACGCTGATGGGGCCGTCCATTTTTGCAAGTGAAGTAGAGCGCGTTCAGGTGGGGTCGCTGCGGGCCGCCGTCGCACAAGATCTCGGGCAGTCGGCGCTTTCCAGGCTTGATGAGATGCTGCCAGAGCATCGCGCCGCGCTAGAGCGCTACTACGGTTTTGCAGCACGTGAAAGCAAGAACCTCCAATTTTTGAATGGCGCTCTTGAACAAGAAGTTCTGGCACACGCTTTCCGGCTTCTAACTCGCCGCAGCAAAGCAGAGCAGAACGCCGTTCTGCGAGCCATCGGCCTTGGAAATGATGATGTGACCTGAAAAGGAGGGGCAGGAGCTGAACATGGTTCGTGCTCAGCCCTGATGCTCAGACTCCGAAGGAGGGAAGAGGTGGCCGAGCTCAGAGGCCCGAATGTTGCCAGGAAGTCGTAGCTTTCAGGCAATGACAGTTAGGATATGCGCCCATGAGGCTGCTGGGCACAAAACTATTCCAAGTGAGTGCTGACGCCGCAGCGATATTCAGAGCAGATCGAGAACCCAGGGAAGTGTATGACGACGTTGCTTGAGATCCTCGCCGAGTTCCGCGAAGCGGCCCGGTCCAATCGTGAGATGGGCGACAAGTTCGAGCGCCTCATTGCCAGCTATCTGCTGACCGATCCGCAGTACGCTGATCGGCTCGCCGAGGTCTGGTTGTGGTCCGAGTGGCCGGATCGCAGCGGCATGGACGTCGGGATTGACCTGATCGCCCGCGAGCGCGGGACGGGAGATTACTGGGCGATCCAGTGCAAGTTCTACGACCCGGAATACGCCCTGCAGAAGGCTGACATCGACTCCTTCTTCACAGCCTCGGGCAAGCGTTTCGCGACCAGCCAGGGCGAGCGCTCGTTTGCGCACCGGGTGATCGTCTCCACGACTGACAAATGGAGCAGCAACGCCGAGCAAGCGCTCGAGAACCAGACCATTCCGGTCTCGCGCCTGTGGTTCAAGGATCTCGACGAGAGCCCGATCGACTGGGGCCAGTTCAGCCTCGCGCGCATCCAGGACATTCGGCTGCGCGCGAAGAAGACGCTGATGCCCCACCAGGAAGCGGCTGTGGCCAAGATCCTTGAGGACTTCCAGTCCATCGATCGCGGCAAGCTCATCATGGCCTGCGGAACCGGGAAAACCTTCACCTCGCTGCGGCTGATGGAGCAGGCGACGCCGGCTGCTGGCCGGGTGCTGTTCCTCGCGCCCTCGATCTACCTGGTTGGCCAGACGCTGCGGGAGTGGTCGTCGGAGGCGCTCGATCAATTCCATGCCTTCGTCGTGTGCTCTGATACGAAGGTCGGAAAGGATGAGGAGGACATCAGCACGCATGACCTCGCGTATCCCGCGACCACCGATGCGCGCAAGATCGCCCAGGCGGCGAGCGTGCTCTCGCAGGATCGGCGCACAGTCGTGTTCTCCACCTATCAGTCCATCCAGGTGGTGGCCGACGCTCAGCGCCAGGGCCTGGGTGCGTTCGATCTGATCATCTGTGATGAGGCTCACCGCACGACTGGATTGACGCTGCCGGGGGAGAGCCCATCGGAGTTCGTGAAGGTTCATCACAACGAGAACATTGTCGGCGCCAAGCGGCTGTACATGACAGCCACCCCGCGAATCTACGCCGACGCATCAAAGACCAAAGCAAGCAACTCCGATGCGGTGCTCTTCTCGATGGATGACGAGGAGACCTTCGGCCCCGAGTTCTACCGACTCGGCTTTGGTAAGGCCGTCGAGCTCGATCTGCTCTCCGAGTACAAAGTGCTGATCGTCGCCGTCCGTGAAACCGAGATGGCCAAGCTCGCCAACAACTTCAACAACGCCTACCGCCTGGACGATAAGAAGGCGATCGACATCAACTTCGCGACCAAGATCATCGGGAGCTGGAAAGGTCTCTCGAAGCGGGGACTCGTGGCTGTCGGCGAGGACGGCCAGGAGGAGACGCTGACCGAAGACGTCGAGCCGATGCGCCGGGCGGTGGCCTTCTCGAAGTCAATCAAGCTCTCGAAGCAGACGACGGGCATCTTCAAGGACCTGGTTGCCGTTTATCAGCAGGCCCACGACGGCGCCGAGCCGACCGGTATGGTGCGCTGCGAACTCGATCACGTCGACGGCACGATGAACGCGCTCACGCGCAAGCGCGCCCTCGACTGGCTCAAGGCCGACCTCGAGGCGGGCGACTGCCGCATCCTCTCGAATGCGCGTTGCCTGTCCGAGGGGGTCGACGTCCCGACTCTCGATGCGGTGGTCTTCTTCGACACACGAGAGTCGATTGTCGACATCGTCCAGTCGGTTGGACGCGTCATGCGCAAGGATCGCACCGGTCGCAAGAAGTACGGCTACATCATCCTGCCGGTGTGCATGCCATCGGATAAGGTTAAGGACTACAACGCCTACATCGACAGCGATCCACAGTTCAAAGGCATCTGGAAGGTTATCAAGGCACTGCGGGCGCACGACGAGAGCCTGGTCGACGAGGCGGAGTTCCGGCGCCGAATCGCGGTGATCGATGGCGGGGGCGAAAAGTCGGGAGAGGAACGCAGCGGCGAGAGCGGGATGCTTCCGCTCGACTTCCCCGACCTGCCGATCGATGCGATCAACGAGGCCGTCTACGCGGCGATCCCGAAGAAGCTCGGCGACCGCGAATACTGGAGCGAGTGGGCGAAGAGCATCGGCCAGGTGGCCGAGCGCCTGATCGCGCGCATCCAGGATCTGCTCGCACGCGATGCGGCGCTTGCAGCGGAATTCGAGGTTTTCCTGAAAGGGCTGCAGGACACGCTCAATCCGGCGGTGACCCGGGGCGAAGCGGTGGAGATGCTCGCCCAGCACATCCTAACCCTGCCGGTGTTCCAGGCGCTGTTCGCGGCCACCAACTTCCCCGAACACAACGCGGTCGGCAAGGCGCTACAGCGTATCGTGGATCGCCTAGGTGAGTCGGCGATCGCGTCCGAGACCGAAGGACTCGACAAGTTCTATGAGAACGTGCGCGAGCGCATCAGTCTCGCCAAGAGCGACAAGTCGAAGCAGGACATCATCCGCAACCTCTACGACACCTTCTTCCACAATGCCTTCCCGCGGATGGCCGAGCGCCTGGGCATCGTCTATACCCCCGTCCAGGTCGTCGACTTCATCCTCAAGAGCACAGAGGCGGCGCTGCACAAGCACTTCGGGGAGTCACTCGCCAGCTCTGGTGTGCAGATCCTTGATCCCTTCGCTGGCACGGGGACGTTCCTGGTGCGGCTCATACAGTCCGGTCTGATCGATCCTGAGCACCTGCAGCACAAGTTCGACCATGAGCTGCACGCCAATGAAATCGTGTTGCTGGCCTACTACATCGCCACAATCAACATCGAAACCGCCTACCACGGGGTGACCGGTGACTACCGCCCCTTCGATGGAATGATTCTGGTCGATACCTTCCAGATGACTGAGGAAAACGACCTCGTCGACAAGGTCGTGCTGCCGGAGAACAACGCCCGCGCCGAGCGTCAGTTGGCGCAGCCGATCCGGGTGATCGTCGGAAATCCGCCGTATTCAGCGGGTCAGGACAGCGCGAACGATAACAACCAGAACTTGGAATATCCAACCCTAGATGCTTGCATCAAGGAGACTTACGCTGAGCGCTCTGCGGCCACTTTGGTTAGGAACCTGTACGACTCGTATATTCGTGCGATCCGCTGGGCGACGAACCGGATAGGTGAGCGGGGTATCGTCGCTTTTGTGACCAACGGTTCCTTCCTCGACGCCAACAACATGGACGGTCTGCGCAAGTGCCTGACCGAGGACTTCAGTCACCTGTACGTTTTCAACCTACGCGGGAACGCACGGACTCAGGGTGAGGAGCGACGCAGGGAAGGCGGCGGGATCTTCGATGCCGGCTCGCGCACACCAGTAGCCATCACCATCATGGTGAAGGATCCCGCTCATGCGGGCCTTGGCGTACTTCACTATCACGATATCGGTGACTACCTGAGCCAAGAGGAGAAGCTCGACATCATTGAGGGTTTTGGCAGCATCGATGCCGTGCCTTGGCGCAAGCTCGTGCCCAATGCGGAGGGGGACTGGGCTAATCAGCGCGATCCAGCGTTTGATCGTTTTACGCTGCTTGGGGACAAAGACTCAGCGACTCCGGCAGCGATTTTCCGTACCTATTCGCTTGGCGTCTCGACTAATCGAGATGTCTGGGTTTACAACATGAGCAGACGCGCCCTTGAGCAAAATGTTCGTGGCATGGTCGAAATCTATAACGCGAACCGTGTTCGATATGTCGAGGCTTGCAGTGGTAAGCCGCAAGAAAGCTGGCCGGAAGTAGATGTTGTAATCGATGCAGACCCTAAGAAGATTAGTTGGACACGCGCCCTAAAGTCAGATGTCAGACGTGGCAAGGCGTGCAGGTTTGAAAGCGAATCTATAGTCGAGAGTATGTATCGACCGTTTTGTAAGCAATGGCTTTACTTCAACCGCCAGCTTAACGAAATGGTCCTCCAGATGCCTAAGCTTTTCCCGTCGCCCGCACATCAAAACGTCGTAATTTCTGCGTCAGGGATCGGCGCCAACAAGCCATTTTCTACACTGGCAATGAGCCACGTCCCATGTCTGGACAACATCGAGAAAGGCCAGTGCTTCCCCCTCTACTGGTATGAGAAGGCCGATGCTGCTGCCACGCCCCAGGGCGAGATGTTTTCTGCTGCCTCGGCTCCTGACGCTGACGGCTACGTCCGCCGTGATGCGATCACCGATTGGGCGCTGGACGCCTTCCGCACCCACTACGGCGCCACTGCGATCAGCAAGGAAGACATCTTCTGGTACGTCTACGGGATCCTGCACTCACCCGAGTACAAGCAGCGCTTCGCGGCCGATCTCAAGAAGATGCTCCCACGCATTCCCTTCGCTGAGGACTTCAACGCGTTCTCAGCCGCCGGCCGCCAGTTGGGCGACTGGCACCTGAACTACGAGACGGTCGATCCCTTCCTGCTGACTGAGGAAGCCAAGCGCCTGGTCATGGAGCCGGACGACTACCTGGTGACGAAGATGACCTTCGGGAAGAAGGACGGCAAGCCAGACAAGAGCGTCATCGTCTACAACCCGCACCTGGTTCTGCGTGACATCCCGCTTGAGGCCTACGAGTACGTGGTCAACGGCAAGTCGGCGATCGAGTGGATCATGGAGCGCTACCAGGTCACGGTCGACAAGGCATCCGGCATCAAGAACGATCCCAACGAGTGGTCGGAGGATCCGCGGCACATCGTCGACCTGCTGAAGCGGATCGTGCGGGTGAGCCTGGAGAGCGTCCGGATCGTGAAGGCGTTGCCGGCGCTGAGGGAGTATGTGGCGTAGGCGGATACCCAAGACACGATGGACGAACTTAGTACCGACCTCGAGAGAGTGCAGTACCTCCAAAACCTTCTCATCGCGCATGCGACGGGGAGCAGGTCCGACGACGGCGATTACCAAACTGTGCGTCGAGCGCTTCTGGATAATCGGGAGGTAGCGGAGCAGTTGCCCGGTTTCGTGCGGACCTGCCGGGACCTCGCCCAGTTCTGGGGTTTCATCAAGTACGAGAAGGGGTCGTACGCCGAGCGCCGCGAGCTCATCTGGAGTTCGTTCGCACCCTTGCTCGACCGCCTCGAAGGCAAAGCCTCGAGGCCATCCGACGGACCGATTTCCGAGGGGCTGAAAAACTTCGACGCGGACGGAGTGCATGCAGTCTGGGCGAAGGCCCTCGAACGGCGTGAATCGGATCCAGAGGGTGCAATCACGTCGGCCAGGACGCTGCTCGAGACCGTCTGCAAGCACGTTCTCGATGAGGCCGGCGTGGCGTACGAGAAAGGGAGGGCGGACCTTCCGGACCTCTACAGGCTCGTGGCAAAGGAACTGAACCTCGCGCCCGACCAGCACACCGAGGACGTCTTCAAGCAGATCCTCGGCGGCGTGACCTCGGTTGTCCACGGCCTCGGCGCTATGCGGAACCGCTTAGGGGACGCCCACGGCAAGGGGAAGAAACCAGTGCGCCCGGCGCCGAGGCATGCACAGCTCGCAGTGAACCTCGCGGGTACGGTCGCCCTGTTCGTCATCGAAACTTGGCTCGCGAAGCCCGAAGCCGGAAACCCGTAACCGCCAAGGTGAAACTCTGTGAGCACGTGGTTTCTGCTTGCCCTTGGACCGAGCGCGTTCTTCACATCTCAGTTGGCAAGTACCCAGTCCAGGGCCACTTTACCAAGTGCCTTCACGCTGTCGACGGTTAGCTCGATTCCCTTTTCCTTCGCTATCGTCTTGATTCGCTCCCAGACAGCTTTGCTGCGGATGGTGTCTAGCAGTTCATGACCTTGCCAGGTCAATTCGGGAGAGAGGATCGCGTGTCCGCCGTAGGTCGTGATGTCGATGGCGGAGATGAAGCCGGCCTTCCATAGAAGGAGGGCATGCTCGCCTTTTGATGCGCCCTCCGCGGAGTACTCTGGCCCTACTCCATAGGTGAGATTGGTGCGCTCCGATAAGGGGGTTATCTCGATTTCTGTCAGAACTTCGCGGATCACGTCCCAGTCACGCTTCATGCTGCCTCCGATGCGAAAGTGTCTCCTGAGGAGACACTACTTTTTCTTTCCTTGGAACTTCTCTTCTGCCCATGCCACCAGCCGCTTCCCAAGCATGACGAGTGTCGGAGACAGCACAACAAGTATCGCGGGAGCAACGATCTCAGTGACGAGTTTTTCTGCCATGTCTGGTCTCAAGGTTTGAAACGAGGCGGATGCCGCCTGCGCCTGTAAAACGATCCATCACTAGGGCCAAGGCCCTGTGACTTCCCATCCTCAACGATCCTTTCTTCTAGGGGTGCTCCCCTTGTTGTTTAGCGCTGCACCCGAGAACCTTTCCAGAAGCGCTGGCGCAAAAAAAGGAAGACACCTGATCGTTGCCACACATCAATCCATCTTGCTGCCACGGCGCAGCACGGTGGTGTGGTCACGACCGCCAAACAGTTGTTGGAGGCCAGTGTGCCGTCACGACCTGTACAAGTTGGAGTAAAGCCCTTTGGGACTTCAGGGCGTCAATTAGTAACAATGGGCGCTTTAGAGTGGGCCAAAATGAAGGGGCGCATTTAAGTTGCTATTTCAATTATGCGCTACCTATCCTACAATAGGCGCAGTTGGGTATGCCCTATTTGGCCATGTAGAGGATGGAAATGAACGGGGGGCGGGCAATGAATGAGGGGTGTGCAGGATGATGCAGGTTGCGCGGATCTACCTTCGCGTGAGCACGGACGGGCAGGATCTCAGCCGACAGGATGCGATCGTGGAGAGCACGAGGGCGGCCGGCTACTACGTCGCCGGCATCTACCGCGAAAAGGCGTCAGGCGCACGAGCGGACCGACCCGAATTGCTGCGCATGATCGGCGACCTGCAGCCCGGCGAGGTCGTTGTCGCCGAGAAGATCGACCGAATCAGCCGCCTGCCGCTCGCCGAGGCCGAGCGCTTGGTCGCCTCAATCCGCGCGAAGGGTGCGCGGCTCGCGGTGCCCGGGGTGGTGGATCTCTCGGATCTTGCAGCCGAGGCGCAAGGGGTGGCCAAGGTCGTGCTCGAGGCGGTGCAGGATCTGCTGCTCAAGCTCGCCCTGCAGGTCGCGCGCGATGACTACGAGGACCGGCGCGAGCGCCAACGCCAGGGCGTGGAACTCGCCAAGCGGGCCGGCAAGTACAACGGCCGGCGCGCAGACGAGACGATGCACAAGCGCATCATCGCGCTGCGTAGCAGCGGGCGACCGATCTCAGAAACGGCCACCCTTGCCGGCTGCAGCGAGAGCCAAGTCAAGCGAGTATGGGCCAAGTACCAGCAGCGCCTGGTCGAGCAACAGCACTCCCCCGAAACCGCAACGACCACCACCGAGGCCGCGGCATGAAGAACACTCCCGATCCTGCCCAGGGCGAGCTGTTTGTTTGCGACATCGCAAACTGGCCCGTGAAGGATGACATCGCCTCGATGGAGGTTCCGATCTTCTCGCTGGCCAAGCAGAAGGACACCAAGACGCGCGAGTATCGGCGCGGGGCGAAGGTGGTGCGCGTCATCCCATCCAGCGTTGGCGCTGCTACGGTGTTCGACAAGGATTTGCTGCTTTACATCGCATCCCAGATCGTAGAGGCGCGCAACCAGGAGCAGGCCGTCTCGCGCACAGTCCAGATCGAGAGCATTGACTTTCTCGTGGGTACGGAGCGCGGCGACGGTCGAGCCTCGTTCGAGCGCATCGTCGACATGCTGCGGCGCCTGCGCGGGACAACGATCGAGACGAACATCGAGACAGGTGGCGTGCGGCAGACGGAAGGATTTTCGCTGATCGACACTTACAAAATTCTGTCCGAGCACAAGCGGGTAGAAGCGGCCTATGACGCTGAGACGAAGAAGACGGTGCGGCGCGAGGTGTCCCGTGTGTTGCGCTTCTCCGTGACGATCTCCGAATGGCTCTACAACGGGCTGATGAACTACGAGGTCCTGACGCTAGACCGTGGTTACTTCCGGCTGTCGAAATCGATCGAGCGACGGCTGTATGAGATCGCCCGCAAGCATTGCGGCGATCAGCCGCTATGGAAGGTCAATATCGACTTGTTGGGAGAGAAGATCGGCACCACGCAGAAGCGCTTCCAGCTTCGTGACGAACTGCGCCAGGCAATCGCGGCAGACCGCCTTCCGGAATATCACATTGCGCTCGACCCCAACAAAAGCCCTGACGACGTGGTGTTCTACACCCGTAATGCGGCGAAGCTCTCCCGTGAGTTGATTCGCCTCGGTAACTTCGAGTGGTTCCAGTCGCTTGAGCGGTACGACCGGACGAAGCGAAAGGGGGCGGCGAAACCGGCGATCGTCGATGTTTGAACTTCCCCTGAGGAGGGCTCGGACTCGCGTTCAAACCGGCTATCGCCGATGTTTTTACCGGCTATCGCCGATGTGGACAACAGGGGTCAATACCTGACAAACCCTGTATTGACGCGCCTTTCAGGCGAGCGTCATGAAAAGCGAAGGATTTTCCTGCTTGGCTGTGGTGAAGCCCACTACCGGCTATCGCCGATGTTTTCTACCGGCTATCGCCGATGTTTGAATGAGTTGTCCACAGGAAGCTGAGAACTACCGGCTATCGCCGATGTTTCTACCGGCTATCGACGATGTTCGACACCGGCTATCGCCGATGGTGTTTACCGGCTTTCACCGATGCTGATGAGCCTGAAACGCAAGCTGGATGCGGGTTCCAGAAAACTTAACACGCGCGCGCGTTTTAACGATTTTAATTAACGCTTTAACACAGCTCCGCCCCCGCCGGGCTCGACGGCTACGCCGTCCCCACCCACCCGGCATCCCATTACCGGCCCCTACGGGGCGAAGAAACGAAACTGGTCCCCAGCGCCCGCGACGCACGAGGTCTAAGTGGCTCAGCCCGCCCGCAAGCGGTCGGGCTGACCTGGCCGCGAAACGCGGCCACCCACAGGGCACTAAGACCCGGATAAATCGCTGGCAGCCCGGCAAGCCGGGCCGCCAGCTCAACCGGGTGTCTGTGGACACCTCGGCGGTCACCCTCATCGCCACCCAAATTCTCAAAACAGTCTGCAGAAAAGAAGTAGCCAGTCGCAAACCTCGCGTTTGCACGCTTCCTCCCAACTTATGCACGTGCTTTAGGTTCCGCCAAGGGCATGACCACCGCTGCGACGTGGGTCCTATCCTGGGGTCGTCTCAGAAAACGGAAAATAAAGCACGCTAAGCCGCCCCCGGCTTTTC
>ERZ761609.3083-NODE-3083-length-11353-cov-30.391662_pt1 | contig 11353 bp, 11 predicted proteins | sample MGYA00511163_ERZ761609 | MGnify/ENA primary metagenome ERZ761609 (study PRJEB28899, sample SAMN02445070) | bioreactor sludge metagenome | biome: EBPR sludge | place: Australia: Brisbane, Thorneside Wastewater Treatment Plant | collected 2011-12-16 ... | reverse complement strand
CGGCGCGACTCCGGAATCGTGCCAGGGGAGCCTCCCCACAAGCGGCACGACTCCGCAATCGTGCCACGGGAGACTCCCCACAAGCGGCGCGACTCCGGAATCGTGCCAGGGGAGCCTCCCCACAAGCGGCACGACTCCGGAATCGTGGCAGGGGAGACTCCCAACTAGCCGCACGACTCCGCAATCGTGGCAGGGGAGACTCCCAACAAGCGGCGCGACTCCGGAATCGTGCCAGGGGAGACTCCCAACAAGCGGCACGACTCCGGAATCGTGCCACGGGAGACTCCCCGCAAGCGACGCGACTCCGCAATCGTGGCAGGGAAGCCTCCCCGCAAGCGACGCGACTCCGCAATCGTGGCAGGGAAGCCTCCCCGCAAGCTGCGCGACTCCGCAATCGTGGCAAGGGAGACTCCCCACCAGCCGCATGATTCTCGTCCAGCCCGCCCCGAAACATGTCTCCCACAAAAATGGGTTCAACCCTCCTGAACCTGGCTTTGCTTGTGAAGGCCAGCATCCTTCCACAACCCGGCGTGGGCGTGGCATCCATCATCCACAAGTTATCTTCCGCCCCATGAAGGCCAAGGGCCTTCCGCATCACAGCGAAGGGTTGCGGCGAAGCCGCTACCCTGGAATCCGCAGGTCACACCCGCGTGTTCAAGGACGAACCGCAACGCGGTTCCGCACCGGGTTTGGGGATGAGGCGCGCCGTGTGCCAGGCCAGTGCGGAACCCTTTCAGGGTTCGCGGGGCTTTTCGTGACGGGGGCGTCAGTTCCAGGGTAGCCCGCTCGCGGGCAACCCTTCGCTATGATACGCAAGCCCGTTGGGCTTGGGGGCACACTATGCGAAGCTGGACGCGGCGCGCGCCTTTTCTGCGTGGGTTAATGCGCCAGCACGAGCCCTTTGAAATGCAGAATGCCCGCCGCCAGGGGCAGCGGCAGCAGGCACAGGAGGAGGGCCGGGAGCGGCTTCGCCCAACTCCGGCGGCGGCGCATTTCATCCAGCGCCACGAGACCCGTCCCCCATCCCATGAGGGTGATGAGCAGGATGGCAAAGGCCCAGCCCACGGGCCGTATCCGCGCGCCTTCGGGAAGCGCCAGCAGCGGGAGGGAGACAGCCAGCAGCAGCGCGTTCAGGGCCAGTGGTATGACCACGAGTGCCCATGAGCCGCGCTGGTTGGTCGGGTTCAAACAGAGGAAATCGCGTGTAATTTATGTTAAATACCGCGCCAGCTCCACCTGGCTATTCATCCCCGTCAACCAAGCCCGTACCTCCACATGTCTGACATTGACCAGTTCCGTTACATTTAAAACATTCATCATCTTCCCCAGAAATCGTTGCGGCGATAGTACCGACGATAGGAGAGTTCCAAACTCCGGTTCCGTGACATTGATCACACTTACCATCGCCACTTGTTGGAATGGAAAGAATTTCCGCGCTATCACAATCAGGACATTGAGCCATAATAACGTATTTTGCGGTTTATTGATCAAAGAGTGATAACTTGCCCCCTCACTTCTTGTTCTCGGTGCCGCCGCCGGCGTTGGCGACGGCCTGCATTTCGGGGGGGAGGAAGGCTTTGAAGCGGTTTTTGTCAATGGCCTTCATGTAGGCCTCCATGGGGGAGACGTAGCCGTCGCGCAGCTTGCTCCAGATGGAGTCGTCCATGAACTGCATGCCCTCGGCTTTGCCGCCGATGATGACATCGTAGAGCTTCTGGGTGGCGCCTTCGCGGATGATGGCGCCGACGGCGGGGGTGGAGACCATGACTTCGTTGACGGCGACGCGGCCTTTGCCGTCGGCTTTTTTCATGAGGAGCTGGGCGACGACGCCTTTGAGGGAGGCGGCGAGCATGGTGCGCACCTGGCTCTGCTGGTCGGAGGGGAAGACGTCAATGATGCGGTCCACGGTTTTGCGGGCGTTGTTGGTGTGCAGGGTGCCGAAGACGAGCAGGCCGGTCTCGGCGGCGGTGAGGGCGAGGGAGATGGTCTCCAGGTCGCGCATTTCACCGACGAGGCAGATGTCCGCGTCCTGGCGGAGGGCGGCGCGCAGGCCGTCGGCGAAGGAGGGGGTCTGGATGGGGACCTCGCGCTGGGTGATGATGCTGCGCTTGTTGCGGTGGACGAATTCGATGGGCTCCTCGATGGTGATGATGTGGCGGCGGAAGTTGACGTTGATGTAGTCGAGGAGGGCGGCCAGCGTGGTGGACTTGCCGGAACCGGTGGGGCCGGTGACGAGGACGAGGCCGCTGCGCAGGTGGCCGAATTCCTTGACGACGGGGGGGATGCCGAGGCTTTCGAGGCTGGCGATCTTGGTGGGGATGATGCGGAAGACGCAGGCGTAGCCGTTTTGCTGCTTGAGGTAGTTGCAGCGGAAGCGGTGGTCGGCGTCCATCTCGTAGGCGAAGTCGAGGTCGCCGCGCTCGACGTAGCGCTCCCAGGCGCGAGGCTCGCAGATCTCGCGCATCATGGTTTCCATGGTGTCGGAGGTGAGGACGTCCTCGGAGATGGGCTTGATGGAGCCGTGGACGCGGATTTTGGCGGGCTGGCCCTGGCTGAGGTGGAGGTCGGAGCCGCCGAGTTCGATGAGCTGGGTGAAGAGTTGGTCAATGATGGGCATGGGCGTGGGCGGGGTGGTGCCTGGCTGGTGTTGCGGTAAAAGGGTGCGGGGCGGTTGCGAAGGCGGTCAGCTTTTGAAGAAGGCGCGCATGAGCTGCTTGTCCTCGGCGCGGGACTCGCACTCCTCGCGGGAGATGAGGCCCTTGGAGTAGAGGCCGCGCAGGGAGTCGTCCATGGTGATCATGCCGACGTTTTTGCCGGTCTGCATGACGCCGTTGAGGAGGTAGGTCTTGCCGTCGCGGATGCAGGCGGCGACGGCGGGTGTGTTCACGAGCAGCTCCATGGCCATGGCGCGGCCGTTGCCGTCGGTGCGGGGGACGAGCTGCTGGGAGATGATGCCGCGCAGGGACTCGGAGACCATGATGCGGATCTGGTCGCGCTGGTCGGAGGGGAAGACGTCGAGCACGCGATCCAGGGTGCGGGCGGAGTTCCCGGTGTGGAGGGTGCCGAGGACCAAGTGGCCGGTCTCGGCGGCGGTGATGGCGAGGGAGATGGTCTCCAGGTCGCGCATTTCACCGACCATGATGACGTCCGGATCCTCGCGCAGGGCGCCGCGCAGGGCGGCGGCAAATGACTCGGTGTGGCTGCCGACCTCGCGCTGGTTCACATGGCAGCCTTTGGGCTCAAGCACATACTCGATGGGGTCCTCCAGGGTGATGATGTGGTCCTGGCGCTCTTTGTTGATCTCGTCCACGAGGGCGGCGAGGGTGGTGGACTTGCCGCAGCCGACGGGGCCGGTGACGAGGACGAGGCCGTTGTGGTAGCGGATGAGGGTGCGCACGGTGTCGGGCAGGCCGAGCTCGTCCACGGTGCGGATGTTGGTGGTGATGATGCGGAAGGTGATGTCTATGCCGAGGCGCTGCTGGACGACGGAGGCGCGGAAGCGGCCGAACTCGGGGGAGTAGGCGAAGTCCACGTCGCCCTTGGTTTCGAGCTGCTGGATCTGGTTTTCCGTCAGGAAGCTGTAGGCGAGGCGGCGGGTGTCCTCGGGGCTGAGCTCGGCGGAGTTGTTCCAGATGGGGGTGAGGTTTCCGTAACGCCGCCAGATGGGCTGGGAGGCGGTGGCGAGGTGGAGGTCTGACGCGTCATACTGCATGCAGAAGCGCAGGTAGTCATCCACATGGCCCAGGACGGGCACGAGGTCTTGGACGGGGGTGGCGGCTTGTTCGGCTGTGTCGGACATGAGGTGGGCTGGGGAGAGGGGTCAGGGCGGGGGCGCGGGAGGCGGCGCCTCGTCACGCGGCGGATGAGGGGGAGGATTCAGGTGGGACTGGAGAATTTCGAGGCCATGCTTGAGGGCGAACTGGCGCGCGAGCGGAATGACGGGCGCGAGAATTTGCCAAATTAAACCGCTTTTTTTAACGGGTGCGTCCGAGTTGTCACGCCTAAACTTGCCCTGCGCGGCGGGGCTGAGAAGACGCACGCAAAGCAGGCCCGCCAGGGTGCCGCCGGCCAGCCAGGCCCAGCGGTGGCGCTCGAAGCTGCGGCGCACGACGGCGGCGGGGCTCCACTCCATGGTGGCGTGGCGGAGGTGGATGCCGAGCTCGGCGCGGGCGGAGTCGAGCTCCTGGAGGATTTGGGCTTTGGTCTTCACTGCGGGTCGTGGCTGCCGCTGATCCACTCGCGGTCTTTCTGGAACTGGCGGAAGGTCTCGTCAAAAACCGTCATGCGGCGCAGGCGCAGGGCGAGGAAGACCGCGCCTGCGAGGGCGGCCAGAAAATGCAGCCCGGCCACAGCGAGAGCCACCTGCCACCACGGGCGGGAGATCCCCTCCGCGAGCAGCCAGACGAGCGCGGGCAGGGCCAGCAACCAGCCGGCGAGCAGGCTGCCTGCGGTGAGGGCCGCAGCCATCATGACGGCGGCCAGGTGTGCGCCGGCCTCGCGCGCCTCGATCTGGAGGAGCCGCCCGCGCGCCTCGGCGTAAAGCGCCAGCGCGCGCAGGAGGGATTTCAGCCTGGAGGGTTCGATGTCCATGAGCGGGACGGGATTTTTTTTCAACGCGCGGTTCTCAACGCTGGAGTGAAGCCTTCAGGCGCCACGGGAGGTGCTTCGATGCGGGGGCTGTGCGGACAAGCTGAAGCTTGAACTCCAACGACTCCGCCGACGGGCTTCAACGGCGCAGGATGAGGCCGACGATGAGGCCGACTCCGAAGGCGGTGAGCAGGGCCTGGCGGGGCTTTTCACGCGCCATTTTCTCCGCCTCGGCGAGCAGGTCCTCGCATTGCGCGCGGGCCTGGCTGAGGGTGTCCTGCGCGGCGTGGCCGAACTCGCCGGCCCTTTCACGCAGGTCCTGCGCGGTCTGGCCGGCGGCGTTTTTGAGCTGGGCGGCGCGCTCCCCTGCGGCCTGGCGCAGCTCGCCGGCTTTTTGCACGGCGGCGGCGCGCAGTTCGTCGGCGGCTTTCAGGGCGCTGGCCTTGGCGGCCTGGAGGGGATCGGTGCCGGGGGAATCCGGGGCGGAGGGAAAAGGTGAGTCGCTCATGACAGCGGTGATTTAAAACCATCCGCCACTGATGGCGACAAAAAAAGCGGCGGCTTCAACGGGCGGCGGCGAGCTCGTTGACCACGCCTTCGAGCACGGCGAGGCCGAAGGAGATTTTTTTGAAGAAGGAGGCGTTGTGCGGCACGAGGTGGAAGCGCGGGTGCCGGCTCCAGAGCGCGCGCAGCTTTCGGTCCAGCTCCACGGCCTGCTGGAGGCTCTCGATGCGGGTGGGGTTCCCGCCCTCGATGCCCATGCCGCCGACGGCGGCGCTCTCGAAAAAGATGACGGCATCGTAGCGCTCCAGCTCGGCCTTCATGCTGGAGCCCATGTCGGTGAAAAAGCCCGCCGGCTCGCCCGGCCAGTAGGCGGCGCCGTCCACGGTGCCGCGGTCGCAGAGCAGGACGCGGTCAGGGTAAAGCGCGGCCTGCACATCCTCCAGGTTCCGCTGCACATGATAAATGGCGCGCTGCGCGGCATGGACGGCATGAGGCTCATGCACGCGCGGAAAGCCGCCGCTGAAGACCATGGTGGCGGCCTCGGGCACGAGCACGACGCGCTCGCCGATCTCGCGGCGGAAGAGGTCGGCGGCGGTCGTTTTGCCACCGCCGGGACCTCCGGTGAGGACGATGCGGCAGCGGTGCGGGTGGGTGGGTTTCATGGTGTCTCCTCCATCGTAATCCGTGTCTTAATCCTTGTCGTAATCCGTTTCTGTCTGTGTCCGGGATTAAGACAGGGATTAAGACACGGATTACGAGGAGAAAGCGGGAGAGCGCGCCGTCATTTGGTGAGCAACGCCACCGCACCAACCTCCCACGCGCGACCGGCGGCGCGGATGGCAAGGGCGGTGGCTTTTTCCGGCCAGTCGAGTTCACGACGATCTCGAAATGTGACCTCAATGGTGAGCCAGCGGCCCTCGATGAGCGCCTGGACGATCCACCAGCGGCCATGAGTGTCCCAGCGCGGGTCTCTGAAAGCCCAGCGGACTTTTTTGCCGCCCTCGTATTTCTCCACCAGCGGCGCTGGCAGCCCCACATTGCTGAGCCAGGGGCTGGCGGGCGGGATGGCGTGGACGTTGTAGGCGCGCTCTTTGGCCAGGGAGCCGAGCTTGCCGAGGTCTTTGTCGAGCGCGTTGAAGTTCCAGTGGAAGTGCCCCGGCGTCATGCGCGCGCCGCGCTCGCGCAGCACGCTGATCTGGCGGAGGATCTCGCCCGCGTTGCGGTCGTCGCCAACCTTGCTGCTGTTCATGCCAGGCCAGATGTGCCGGCCCTGGGGATTCTGCGCCAGCCACCAGTCGTAGAAAGTGGCGAAGCCGAGCTTGGGCCGGTCAATGGTCCAGTAAAGCTGCGGTGTGAGGTAGTCCACCCAGCCTTGCTGGAGCCACTTGCGGCTGTCGGCGGCCAGGTCCTCATACGGGTCGAGCCCGCCGCCGGTGCCCTCGGGATGGTTCGGCCGCCACAGGCCGAAGGGGCTGATGCCAAACTTCACCGCCGGCTTGATGCCGCGCAGTCCGCGGTGGGTGGAGTAAACCACCTCGTCCACATTCTGCCGCCGCCAGGCGCTGAGATCGAGCGCGCCACCCGTGGCACGGTAGGCGGCGAAGGCGGCCGCGTCATCGAAGGGCACGGCTTTTTTGTCCGCGCCGGCGATGGGGTATGGATAAAAATAATCGTCCATGTGGATGCCATCCACATCGTAGCGGCGGGCCACATCGAGCATGACCTGCACGGCGCGCTCGCGCACCTCGCGGATGCCGGGGTTCATCCACCAATCATTCCCGTATTTCACCGTCCACTGCGGATGCGTGACGCGGATGTGGTTGCCGCCCGGCGCGTGCTTGTCGCCGGCCAGGGCGCGGAAGGGGTTGAACCAGGCGTGCAGCTCCATGCCGTGCCGGTGCGCCTCGGTGACGGCGAAGGCCAGCGGGTCCCACTTCGGCTCGGGAGCGCGGCCCATTTTTCCCGTGAGGTAGGGCGACCATGGCTCGATGGCCGACTCATAGAGCGCGTCTCCGGCGGGACGCGCCTGGAAAATGAGGCAGTTCAGGCCTCGATCATGCGCGGACTGAATGAGGCGACGAAGCTGCTCCTGCTGGCGCGGCACGGGCAGGCCGGGCTCGGAGGGCCAGTTGATGCAATGCACGGTGGCGATCCACGAGCCGCGCAGCTCGCGCGGAGGCTGCGGCACCTGCGTCTGCGCGGCGGCGGTGCCAGCGTGCAGCAGAAGCATGGAGAATAAAAGCCGGCGCGTCATGCGCGCAGAGAACCGGCGGCGCGCGGCATGTCAACCTTCGCGGACTGCGCGCAGAGGACTGGACGTGACGGTATCAGCCCCACACTAGGAACCGTTTGCTGCTCTTCGCGCGCCAGCAGGTGGACTTGGAACATTGGCGTTCCCGAAGATATTCCGATAAAGCGCGGGAGCTGGCCGCTGAATCCACGAGCCTTGTGGAAATGGTGCCCCGCGAAGAGGCGCCGGCGGTTTCCTCGACCTGCATGAAAGTGTCACCACAGCGATGAAGGGATAACCCGCGCACCATGCTCAGAGCCGTTCATGACACCGATGTCGTACTCGCAGCACAACGGAGCACTTTCGAGTCTTGGACAGAAACATTTGCCATGCCGCCGGCTGACAACTCGCACGGAGGGGCTTATGATGCGGGCGTGAAACCTTTTGAAGAAATCGTCCAATTCATCGCGGATGCGGCCGGAGCGGAGCGCTTGAGCGCTTTCCGGCCCTCAGCCGCGGCGGAAAGCCGGGTGTCCGAACTGCTCGCCAAACAACAGGAAGAGACATTGACGCCAAAGGAGCGCGAGGAACTGCAACTCTTCGTGCAGCTTGATCATGTGATGAGCCTTGCCAAGGCGCGCGCGCAGGCCCGCCATGGAACCCGCCGCTTGATGAAAGCATGAGCGGCCAAATTCCAGCCGCGCTGCGCCGTCTGGTCTTTGAGCGCGCAGCCGGCTTGTGTGAATACTGCCTCATCCATCAAAGCGACGCGCATTTCACCTTTCCGGTGGATCACATCATCAGCCGCAAACATCAAGGTGCCACCAAGGCGGCGAATCTGGCGTTAGCCTGCCTGCGCTGCAATGTGACGAAAGGCACGGATGTGGGCGCGCTGATCGGCCGGCCGAGACGACTGTCGCGTCTCTACCACCCTCGCAAGGATGATTGGCGGGCTCACTTCCATCTCGCAGGCGCGCGCATTGTGCCAGGCTTGGCGAATGCCTCGACGTAGGCCGCCGAGGTCTTCCATCTCGCAGGCGCGCGCATTGTGCCAGTGTCGGATGTTGGGGAGGCGACGGTGCGTTTGCTCGACTTGAACGCGCGCGACCGCCTGATGCTTCGGCGCGCGCTGGCCAGGGCCGGGCGCTACCCCTCTCTGGAGGCCCTGGCCTACCTGCGTGGTTGAAAAGAACAACGCCGGCCCCAAGCCCTCACTTCTCCCGGCGCAGAGAACCGGCTGCGCGCGGCATGTAACCTTCGCGGCTTGATGCGCGCGCCGGAGGGGTGTTCTATGGGCGTATCCTTTTCGAAAGCCCGATGCCCTCGTTTGCCCAACTTCTCTGCTCCGCCCTGCTGGCGTTCGCCTTGACGGGTTGCGGGTCTTTGGAAAAAAGCGGGGCGAAGGAGGAGCAAGGCAGGACGGTGGAGCAAAGCCGGGCGGACGCCTCACCCTCGGTGGACCTGGCTTTCCTGCTGAGCATGAACTACGCGGAGGCCAAGGCGCTGAGCGGGCAAAGCCTGGAGCTGGGAATGACGGTCAAGCTGGCGGCGGAAAACATCGAGGTGCTGAAGACCGACGCCGACGGCACCCCGCGCAAGGTGCGCGCCAAGGGCAGGGTGTACCTCGAGCTCGGCTTCGGCGACACGGCGAAGATCCTCTGCCAGGAGGCCTGGCTGAACGGCGACGAGGCCGTGGTGCGCGGACGGCCCATTCTGCAGCGCGGCGGCAGCATCATCGAGGGCATGGCGGATGACACGCTCTTCTATGTCTTCGGCACCCGGCTGCGCGTGCTGGGCCTGCACCGCGTGACCAACCAGCGCGCCATGCTCGCCGCACCGGGGCCGGGCATGCCAATCGCCAGCGCCTGGACACAGGGTCCGAATCCGCTCCTGCCCTCTCTCGACGAGACCGTGGTGCCGCTCGACATCCGCCAGGAAATGCAGCGCGCCGCCGAGGCGGAGGCCGTGCTGCAAATGAACCGCGACGAGGCGCTGCAAGCACCGGCGGGAGCGCCCGCGCCCTGGGTCAAAGACACGCAGCCCTGAGCCTGCGGGCGGCTTATTTGAACTCGGGGTAAAAAGGATTGCGCGCCTTTTCCTCGCCGACGCTGGTCATGGGACCGTGGCCCGGGGCGATGATGGTGTCATCAGGAAGGGAAAAAATTTCCTTCCGATTCGTGGCGAGAGCATCCGCATAAGAGACCTTGCCGCCGCCCATGGAGCCGGCAAAAATCGCGTCACCCACAATCGCCACCGGCCGCGCCAGCCCGCGCACGACAAAGGTGGTGCCGCCCTTCGAGTGCCCCCAAGTCGAACGCGACTCGATGGTCAGCCCGCCGAGAGTCCATGTGGCGCCAGGAGTGAATGTCGTGGCACCCGGGTGATCCTCGCGCTCGCTGACGAGGATTTCAGGCGCGTCCACCGTGGCAATGTCCTCCACATGATCCGCGTGCGTGTGCGTGAGGAAAAGCGTGCGCAGAGTGAGGCCGAGGGCGCGCAGCCTTTCCACGATGCCGGCCGCCGAGGCACCCGTGTCAAAGACAGCCGCCTCGCGCGTGGCCGGGTCATAAACGAGGTAGGCGTTCACGGTCATGTCGCCAAAGGCCGTGTTGAACTGCTCCAGCCCCTCCAGGCTCACGGGCGCGGGCTGCCAGGCATTTTCCGCGAGAGCGATGAGAGAAGGCCCGTGAAGCTGCAACGCCGGCGCCACGCGCGCGAGCACCGCCTTGTCCACCGCGCCGTCCTTCACCGCCTCCAGCGCGGCAGGTTCGACATTGGCGGCGGCGGCCAGCGCCTCCGTGGTCAGGCCAAGGCCGAATTGGGCTTTGTTGACGACATCATTGAAAAGGTCTTCGAGTGGCAGGGGCATGGGGGCTTGATGGACTATGAAGGGGGGAGGGAAAGAGAGATCGAAATTCGAAATCAGAAATTCGAATTCCGATTTTCGTGATGACTCTGGATGAGCAGCCGCGCGCTCTCAACGGTCGAAGAAGCTCTGCTCCTCGCGGTCGCCGACTTTCAGATAGCGGTAATAGACTTCGAGTTGGAGGGTGCAGAGGGTCTGCCGGTAGATCTCATGGGCGGCGTCGCCCGCAGGCCAGTTGGGCCGGCCGCGCTTGAAGCTGCCGTCGGGCTGCTGCGCGGCCAGGATCTGCGGGAGGAATTGCTCGTTGTAAAACTTCCAGTCGTCACCGCCGGCCTGGAAAAAGGTCTGGGTGTAGTAGTACCAGCAGTAGAGATTGCAATTCTTCTCCCAGTCGAGCGGCTCGGCGGTGAGGAACTCGCGCAGAAAGCCGAGGCTCTTTTTCACCGCCGTGGTCTTGCCCTTGGCCATGGTCTGGAGGGCCAGTGATCCGGCGCCGGTAAGGCTCCATTGATTGTAGTGCTTGTCGCGGTCGGGATTGCCGAAGCCGCCGTCCTTGGTCTGCTTGGCCAGCACATAGTCCACGCATTTGTTGATGGCGGCGTCGAGACCGGGGATTTTGAGGCTGGTGTTTTTGGCGGCTTTGAGCGCCTGGAACTGCCATCCGGCCACGGAAAGATCCTCGCCGCCGCTGTCGGGATTGTAGGCGGTGGGCTTGCCGGCGTCCTTGCCGCCGTAGGTCCAGGAGCCGCGCTTGTTCTGGCTGTCTATGATGAGCTTGACGCCTTTTTCGAAGGCCTCCCTCATGCCGGGCAGCTCCTTGCTGCCGAGGCGCGCCAGCGTGTACATCTCCCCCAGAGCGTAAGTGGCGATGCCGTGTGCGTAGGTGGAGCCGTTGCTGTAAACATCCTCGGCGATCATGCCCTGCGGGTTCTTCTTGGACAGTTCGATCAGATACATGATGCCGCGCATGACATTGTCCCCGTAGAAGGGCGAGTCTGGCGTCTCGCACCGGCCCAGGTAGCAAAGCAGGGCCAGGCCCGTCATTGCCGACTTGCTCGGCCCCGGCCAGGAACCGTCTGGGTTTTGTTTGGATTTCAGCCATTCAAGCGATGCGGACACCGCGCGCTCGCACTCCGGCGAGCCGCCATTCTGGCGCAGCTTCTCCA
>ERZ761609.3082-NODE-3082-length-11357-cov-57.520793_pt1 | contig 11357 bp, 7 predicted proteins | sample MGYA00511163_ERZ761609 | MGnify/ENA primary metagenome ERZ761609 (study PRJEB28899, sample SAMN02445070) | bioreactor sludge metagenome | biome: EBPR sludge | place: Australia: Brisbane, Thorneside Wastewater Treatment Plant | collected 2011-12-16 ... | reverse complement strand
CATATTGGAAGAATATAATTACCAAAAGTGGAAAAACAGGGTGCGGAATGAGAGCCAAAAAGCCATAAATGCATGAATTTTAGGAGCTTTGTGGCTGTTAGGCTAACGTATTGGATTTTTATGCAACAGCATAAGGCACTCCGGCATTTTTTCGGGTGAGTATGTTTTGTGTAAAAAGGCACAAAAGTGAAGCAAGTTTTTCTATTGCACTACTGATGCGTACATATCCTCTATTATTTGCACCACTGCTCTGCCCTCATTGCCCGATGTGGCAACGGTAGCCCTTCCGCTCAGCGTATCAACTACATTTTGTATCACCTTATCATGATTAGACATGGAGCCTTTGTAACATCCATAGTCATTGGCTGTATTGCCTACAGGCAAATTGGGTATGGTATAACGGTCTATACATTGGTAATCAATGGTATTGAGGTACTCACCCCCTATTTTAACCGAACCATTTTGGCAAAGCAGGGTTATGCTGCCCTCCATGTTTTTTTGATAAGCCGAAGTGCTGAAATTAAAGCTAACCAAAGCGCCCGCCCGGGTGCGCAGCAAAAAAACGCCCGAATCTTCAAACTCGCATAAACCCGCATGAGTGGCATTTTGGATTGAGCCGCTTACAGCCTGTACCTCACCTGCCAAATAATACAGAATATCAATGAAATGGCTGCATTGGGTAAATAGGCAACCTCCGTCCATGATTTTGCTGCCACGCCAGCCCGATAATCGGTAATAATCGGCATTTCTATTCCAAAAACAGTTTACGTTTATTTGGATTATATTGTTCAATATACCCTGCGAAAGCAGGTTTTTTACCACTGCCACCGGCGGATTGTATCGGTTTTGTTTTACCACAAAAAGTTGTTTTTGTGTTTGCCGGGCGGTTTCAATCATTTGGCTACACTCCCAAACCGACAGCGCCATGGGTTTTTCACATACCACATGCAGCCCTGCTTTTAGTGCATCGGTGGTCATAGAGGCATGAAGGTAGTTGGGGGTACAAACATTAACTATGTTTAAGCCGCTGTGTTGCAGCATTTGCCGGTAATCTGTATAAAAGGCAACATCGGGAAACAAAGAGCGCACTTGGGGCAGGTTTGCATCACTCATATCGCACACAGCCGTTAAATGTGTATCGGGGTTTTGGGCAATATGCTGTGCGTGTCGCAACCCTATATTGCCTATGCCTATTATGCCAAACTGAATCATGCGGAGTAGAGTAGGGGGGGAGTAGAAAGATGTTTATTGGTTTAACCTGAAAGTTCCGTCCTTAAACAGGATTTGGTGATTATCGGTTAGCCAGCGAAGGACTTTAATAATTTCGTCTTCGTTAAAATCGGTTAATTGGGCAACCAGTTCATGTGAGGAATGAGCATTTGTCCGAAGTTGTTTTTTAATGGCAGCGCTGATGCGTTCCATGCGACTTTCTGCCAGTTGAAGTTTTTTTTGCTGAAGGCAAACATCGCAAACACCGCAGGGCAAGCTATCTAACTCGCCAAAATAAGCCACTAACTGACGGCTACGGCACAAGAGGTTATTTTGTGCATAGGCAATAACCGCCTGTATATTATCTTGTCGCACTTTTTTTCGGAAGTTAATGAGTTTAACATCAAAAACCAAGGCTTCGGCTGCTGCGCGGGGTTGGGTAAAAATAAGCTGTGGTTTATCGGTTTGAGGGATATAATCTATCACTTGGTTTTTGTGTAAAACGGTGAGGGCATTTTGAACATACTGGGTAGTGGTTTTGAGGTTTTTAGCCAATATATTTTCATAAATTTCGGTATGTTGGTCAAAAACGCCACCATAGCTTCGGAGCAGCACTTTAATATAGGGCTCTAATCGGGGGTTTCTGAGTTGCACATCATACAGTTGTTCGTTGGTTACACGCACCATTACCCTTGACGGTAGAAAAACGGCATCGGTTGCCTGTAGGTAGTTATTTTCTTCCAGCACTTTAAGGGCATAAAACAAATCGGGGGCGGGCATAGGATTGGTTTCTAAAAACTTGTTCATATCAAAGTCAAAACTTTGCCCTTCGCCGGCTCCTATGGCTACCTGAAAAAAATTACCCAGCAAATGGTAAACCTTTCGGACGGTGGCAATGGGTGGAAAATTGCGTTCAAACTGCTCCTGAAGTGCCCCTATGTCTTCATTGTTAAACAATAAAACGGCGTAGGCTTTTTGCTCGTCTCTGCCGGCTCTGCCTGCCTCTTGGTAGTAGGCTTCTACACTTTCGGGTAGGTCTAAATGAACCACTGTGCGCACATCGGGTTTATCAATACCCATTCCAAAGGCATTGGTACAAGCCATAATGCGTATTTTATCTTTTATCCAGGCATCTTGTTTTTGGCTACGCGTTCGGGGGTCTAAACCGGCATGATAAAAATCGGCTAAAATGCCTTGTTTTTTCAGGGCTTCGGCAATTTGTGCAGTTTCTTTCCGGCTTCTTACATACACAATACCGCAGCCGGGGATATTTTTAAAAATGGTAGTGAGTTTTTGTATTTTATTTTCTTCGCGCAGTACTGAGTAGGAAAGATTGGCTCGGGTAAAGCTTTTTTGAAAAACAGCAGCATTTTTGCCAAACTTGAGTTTTTCCTGTATATCGGCTTTTACCCTTGCTGTGGCTGTGGCAGTAAGGGCTAAAAAAGGGGTATGGGGTAACTGCGTCCGTATTTGAGCTATTTTTAGGTAGGCGGGTCTAAAATCATAGCCCCACTGCGAAATACAATGCGCCTCATCAATAGCTACTATGCTTACCTGTAAATTGGGCAATCGGGCTAAAAACAGTTTAGTGCCAAGTCTTTCGGGCGACAGGTACAGGAATTTGGTTTTTCCGTGCATACAGTTATCAAAAGCACGTTCTACCTCAAACATATTCATACCGCTGTAAACTGCCTCGGCGGGTATATTGCGCTTTTTTAGGTTGTGTACCTGGTCTTTCATTAAGGCTATAAGCGGGGTTACCACTAAACACACCCCATCTAATGCCAGCGCCGGCACCTGAAAACATACCGATTTGCCGCCACCCGTTGGCAGTAGGGCAAGGGTATCTTTACCGCTAAGTACTGATTGAATGATGTCTTCCTGAAGAGGACGAAACTGGGAATAGCCCCAGTATTGTTGCAGTATTTGGTGAGGAGTCATTTATGGCAAAGGTAAGCATATAGTACAATTAATAACACAAACGGCAGTAAAACGGTAAAAACTGGTGCAAAAGTAGTATTGGTTGTTATTTTTTTTGCCCGATTTCTCATTCTTTAAACATTTTTTTGCAACTTTGCCCCTTAATTTGTTACAAAATGTGCCAAGCACACAATCCTTGCAATGAACATCAAGTTGCAAACTATTTAAATAGCATTTAACCATTAACACACTATACTATGAGCAAATTGTTACGCGCTCTGTTTGCTGCTTTTTTATTGATGGCAGCATTTTCACAAACAAAAGCACAATTACAGGTAAACGGCTCTGTTACTGCCGAAGAATTAGCCCAGTTGCTGGTAGGCAATGGGGTGGTTATCAGCAACGTAGAACTTGATTGCCCATCGGGCGCTTACGGCACTTTTAACGGTGTAAACTCTAACTTGGGCTTGGGATCCGGTATTCTTCTTACTTCGGGCAGTATCAATAATGCCGTAGGTCCTAATAACGCCGGTGGCGCTTCTACTTCATTAGGTACACCCGGCGACCCTGACCTTGATGCCGTTACTGCAGGCGGTACTAACGATGCCTGTGTATTGGAATTTGATTTTGTTCCTTTTTCCGATGAAATCAGTTTTCGTTACGTTTTTGGGTCGGAGGAGTATTTAGAATATGTAGGCAGTTTTAACGATGGTTTTGCCTTATTTATAAGCGGACCGGGCATTGTAGGACAGCAAAACATAGCCCTTATACCCGGAACTTCTACCCCTGTAACCATTAACAATGTAAATGACGTAGCTAACAGCGCTTATTATGTTGATAATGGCAGCGGTTTTCCGATTGATCCGGAATCAACGGTGCAGTATGATGGCTTTACCGTAGTACTTACCGCTACCGCCAACGTGATACCCTGCCAAACCTACCACCTGAAAATAGCTGTTGCCGATGCCTTAGATACCGCCTTAGACTCGGGTGTTTTTGTAGAAGAGGGTAGCTTAAGCACTAATTTTATTACCGTAGATGCCTCAGCAGTATCGCTTACCGGCGGTGGGGTAAATACAGCCGTAGAAGGTTGTGTAAATGCACTCATTACTTTTACCTCTTCTGCCCCGCTTGCTGAGGATACCCCGCTTAGTTTTTCCTTAGCCGGTTCGGCAGTAGAAGGTGTGGACTATGCACCGGTTAATACTGATTTTGTAATGACTGCCGGTTCTACTACTTTTACCGTACCCATTCAAATTTTGGAAGACGGAGAGCCCGATAGCGATGTGCTGGAGGTGATATTTGCCCTCAATTTTACCTGTGAAACGGTTATCCAAACAGCCTCTATCAATATTGCCGATGTGTTGCCGGTTGTGGTATCTCCTAACATCACCATTGAACCCGGTCAAAGCACGGCACTATCGGTAAGCGGAGGCGTTCCCGATGTTCCGGGTGTAAATCCCCAATCGGGCAATTATGTTTGGTTGCCGGCATTAGGTTTGAGCAGCGCTACTTCACCCAACCCTATTGCCACACCCACCCAAACCACTACTTATACCGTAACTGCCAACTTGGGTAGCTGTGCCATAACCCAATCTGTAACCATAACCGTACAATCTTGCGACCCCGATACCGATGGTCAGGCCGGTATTATTACTGCCAATGCCGACTTTTTATGCGACGGAGCTACCATTACTGCTACGGCAGTGGGTACTGTGCTGAACACAGTAAACGGTGTGCCCGATGCACTGGGTTATGCCCTGCACAACAGCCCCGCCGGCGATATTACCATTCCCGGTTTTACCATTTATGCCGCTAATACTACCGGCGTATTTACCAACGATGGCAGCTATCCTACCAACCAAACGCTCTACATCTCCTCTATAGTAGCCGATGACGACGGAACCGGCTTCCCCAATCTTGCCGATGATTGCATTTCGGTAAGTCCCGGTTATCCGGTAGTGTTCCTTACGCCGGTTGAAATTTTGGTTAATGAATTTTGCGACTGGCTCACCGGCGATTACCACATTGTGTTCTCTGCCTTTGGCGGATACCCGGCTTATGACCCCGGTAGCTCTTACAACTTTTCGGGCGATTATTTTGGACCCCTTGCCGCCGGCGAGTCGATTGAGCTTATCATTCCTCAAAACGTAACTACCAGCTACGCTTTTGATGCCTCCGATGCACTTGGCTGCACCGCCGTATCAGTAAATGAGGAGTTTATTTGCTACAAAACCCCCATTGAGTTGCTTGCTTATACCGGTAAAGTAACCGCACAAGGTAACTTACTCACCTGGACTACCGCCACCGAAACCGACAACGATTTCTTTACCCTTGCCCGCTCTACCGATGGCTCAACCTTTACCAATATAGCCACTATTAACGGAGCAGGTACTACCATTACGGCGGTAAACTATGAATTTTTAGACAAAAACGCTCCCAATGGCATAAGCTACTACCGCCTTAGCCAAACCGATTTTAACGGTCAAACAAAAATAGCCGGTACGGTTTCTTTAAACAGAAACGAAACGGTAAAACCCCTTGTTTTTAATTTTGTAGCGCCTGTGCCCGTTATAGACAGGGCAAACATATCGTTTACTACTGCCAATGCCGGTGAAATTACCGTACAAATTTTTGACATTACCGGACGCATTATCAGCAGCCAAGTGGCTATTGCCGAAACTGGTCTTAACCAAGTAACGGTTGATTTAACGGCTGCCAGCGCCGGTGTTTATTTCCTTACGATTTCTAATAACCAAGATGTAGTAAGTACCAAATTGGTTAAAAAATAAGCCCCTTCAGCGCTTATCGGGCGCACAAATTACCTTCCCGATAATGGCTGAAAAATTCCCCCGAACCATCTACATTTATGGTTCGGGGGTTTTTTTCTATCAACCTATCAACCCTATTGCAATATGAGCCATCATTGCACCATAGTAACCTACGGGTCAGAAGCATATAACCAAACCGTAGCCCTGCGTACCCAAATACTGCGCAAACCCCTAAACCTGCACTTTACCCCCCAGCAACTTGCCGAAGAGGTTAATCAGGTTCATTTTGCCACCTTTAGCCATGCCCAAACAACAGAGCCCCAAATACTTGCTTGCCTTATTTTAGTGCCCAATGAGCAAACTAAACAGGTAAAAATGCGGCAAGTGGCTGTGGCTGACCATATACAAAAGCAAGGTGTAGGGGCGCAATTGGTGCGTTTTGCCGAAAACTGGGCAGTGCAGCAAGGTTATACCCTTATGTACTGCCATGCCCGAGATACCGCCGTACCTTTTTACCTTAAACTTGGTTATGCAGTGGTAGGAGAGGGGTTTACTGAGGTAGGCATACCGCACTACTACATGGAGCGCCGACTGCTGCGGTAATGGCTTGCGCTTAAACAGGCAACGCCCAAATTGTTCGGCTCTTTAGCCCCTTTTTATCCTTACATATAACAACCCAAACGAGCAAAGGCATCGCATCTACTGCCCATTTCTCAGCTCCCAACTAATTTCGCTAAACACCTTTTTAAAAGGAGGTAGCTTACCTTTTGCCCCAGCCTTAAATACATTGTTTAACCGCAAAGAACACAAAGGTGAGCGCAGAGGTAGCAAAGACTACTTTACGTGAAATCTTACCAATTAGCCTGCAAAGATGCCATGAACTTGCAGGTTAGGTAGTACCTAAGTAGATACGCCATTATTCCAAAAATCCGTGCAAATCAGCCATATCCGTGTTATCCGTGTGCTAATTGCTGCCGGATGTGGGTAGTGAGTACTAAGAAATAATAACCAATTTGCGTCTTTGCGTGAAAAAAAATCGGGCAGGTAAATAGCCATTATTCCCTCTTCACCACCCCCACAAAAAATAAAAATATTTTTCCCGATGGGTTGCAAAATTGAAAAAAGATGCTTAACATTGCCCCGTATTGAAAACAAAATCATAAACAAAGGGTATTATCATTCCAAACCCCAAAATGTAACAAATTCTTATCGCCAACCAATCAACCTATTTTTTTATTTTAAAATAAATAACCATGAAAAAACTTCCACCTTCTCATCTGGTAGCCTTTGTGCCATGTATTAGTTTTATTTTTAATGTGGGGGGGGGGTAAACGCCCTTTATGCCCAAGAGCCCACCGAAGAATCGGAGGCAATGCCCCCTCCTTGTAAATCTGCCGGAAATTGCGGGAATTTTCTGGGTTGCAATGTAATATGCAACAAAACCATTCAAAGGCTTCCATGTACCTTTGGCACACCCCCGTTGTCCGCGGGAATTGCAGGCATATGCTTGTGATTTTCCTATTCCCGGCTGGGGGCAATCTGCCGGCACTTGTGACTATTTTGAAAACACCATTTTAAACCCTGATGACGATATGGTTGGCTCAATTGGTATTTTTGGAAGCAATGAGGATTATGAAACCACAAATCCCAATTTTCCTTATGAAACTATTTCTGTTAAGCCAAGAACGGAAGTGCCTTTTGTCCTTGCAAATATTGCGCCCAATACAGACTATTTATTTAGTTATGTGCGAAGAAGTGTAACCACTATAAATATTACTACAGGTTATCCTCCATTACCATTAACGGGTTACTATAACTTAGAGCCTACACATGCAGAAATTTCTACATATAATTGGCAAGACATGTTTTGTTTTCCCAACAACAGTCATTTGCTTTCATTGTTACCCCTTTCAGGCAGTGTTATGCTACTTTCCGACAACCGTTTTGGCGGTGCTAATCCACCTTTTGCTTGGAAACAAATAGTAGCTGCTGTCCGAACAGGTAATACTCCTACGCATAATGCTTTATATTGTTACATTAGAAGAGATAATCCTACAACGGGCAAGTTCTACCTCGAAATTGACCATTTTGAAATGATTAGAGATGTGTTTATTGCGAATCAATCTATTGCCTTAAACTGTACTCAAACATCGGTAGAAATAGGCGCCCCCGCTTTATGTGCCAATACTGATTTATTAAATATGCGCTATCGTTGGTTTCAATCTACAAACGGTGGAACTACATGGCAGTGGCTTTCTGACCTCGACAACCAAACTTCCATAACTGTAAGTCCTACCATTACTACACAGTATAAATTGGTGCGGTATATGGCAGAGTTCTTTATTGCTTCCGATGGCACCACAGTGCCAATTGAAACCATAGATAGCCCAACCAATACAGTACAAAAAGAGGCTATTATTACCGTTACTCCTTATTATTTTACAGACCCCGCAAGCAATAGCCCTGACATTATGCTGCCCGCCGGCGCAACTACTAACTGGCAACCCGGCACACACCCATTTTTGCCCCAATTTACCGGCAGTGCCGCCAACCCTATACGAATTGCCGGCACAATAACCATACCCGATGGCGCTACCCTAAATATAACAGACCTCCATTTTGATTTTGGTCCTAATGGCAGAATACTGGTACACCCAATAGGACGTGTAAATTTATGGGGTGCTAATTTAAGCGGCGATCCTATCTGCAACAATATGTGGCAAGGCATCAGAACTTTTGGCAATGGAATTGCCCCTTTAGGTGGTATGGTTGTTACTGATTTAAGCCCTGCAACAAACCAAAACACTATTATCGGCGATGCGCTTATTGGTATTAGTACCCAAAATTTGCCCCTGATTGACTTAAACAACATCAATGCCGCCCTAACAACCATACCCGATTTTAATACCATTACCAATCTCACCAATTTCCTGTTTCCGGCGCTTTGGTCATTACCCGTTATAAGCAGTGCCGATGGCTTTTTGTTCATCCAAAATGCCCGATTTGAAAACTGCTTTATGGGCATCAATACCGCATGGAAACCTTCTCACAACGATGTAATCAGGCAGTCAACATTTAATACCACCAATGCCGGATTGCTTTTTCCTTTCTTGAATGCAACTTGGATAACCCAAGGCGAAGCCGGTATTTTTAGCATGTTTTCTCCACGATTGTCTGCCGATGCCTGTACATTCCAAAACCTGAAATACGGTATCCGAACCAATGTAGTGGCAGACTTTAGAGTACCCAATGTGCCGGCTTTGTTTAACACATTCACCAATTGCAGAGTAGGCATCTCCGCCCGCAATTTTACCTCAGCCGCCTTTGCCAATACAAATATACGAAACAACCTATTTACCAACTGCGAAACTGCCATACAATGCCAAGGCACCAATGCCGACATAAGAGGTAATACCATTACTAATAGTGCAGGACAATCCGGTATAGGCATGTTAATGATGGGCTCAGCTTACGTTATTGCCCGAAACAACCAAATAACCAACGTTTCACGCGGTATCGTTAGTGTTGATACCGATTTACTGGGCGGTTTTATCCATGGCAACACCATTACAAATACCCAAGTTGCCATACCCAATATAGGTGATAATACCTCTGTAACCATCATGTGTAATACCCTCAACAACTACCAACTTACTGCCATTTCTGTTGCCCCATGGCTCACCACCGCCCAAACCGGCATATTAGCCAATCAAGGTAATTGCCCTACTTTCAATACTGCCCTCAATACCTTCACCCAACCCGCCGGCGGTCCGCTTTTTCCCGATTTATACCTCCACCCCACCAATACCAACCTATACACCTACTCTGAGTATGCCCAAATGCTGCCGCCCGGCTTCACCGCCTCGCCGGGGGTATTGAGCTTGTGTAATGGTGGCGGTCCACCGCCCGCAAACTGGAGCCCTATTGACATTTGCAACCAATTTGCACCACAGCGCATAGCCAATGCTGCCGATGTTAGAAACCTGCCCGATGAGCGAGAACAAGAAATCCAAACCTCGTTGTGGATACAGCATTATGGCGAACAAGGCGATACCGCCCAGCTAACGGCATTTTAAGCAGACCTCAACAACCGCATAGCCCTGCGCTACCGCATACAGCAGCACTTGCAAGAGGCAAGTGCCACCGCTATCCTCTCTTTGTTAGATGCCCTGCCGCAAGAACGGGAAGAAGACGAACATTACGATTATTTCTACCGCCTCCTGCTCAATCTGCGCCAAACTGCCCGCACTGTTTTTGACATTACTGCCGAAGAAGAAACACAACTGCTCCAAATTGCCCACAGCCGAACCGCCACAGCATACAAAGCGCAAACCCTACTGTTTATAGCCCGAGGGCATGAGTTTGTGGTAAATCTGCCCGAGTTAGATTACAACCGGCAAACCGCCTTTAAAACCCAGCCTCATACCGCTGCACTACAAGGGGAGGCATACCTGGTTTCGGGTTTTTACCCCAACCCCGCAAGCCATGCCGTACAGTTAAACTATAATTTAACTCCCACCAACAATATCCCCGATAAGGCAACCATACAAATGTACAATATCTTGGGTAAACCGATATTTACAGCCACCATATCGGGTGCAGGCATATACACACTGCCACTCGAAAATTTTGCAGAAGGCTTGTACTACTATGTCATTGTGCAAACCGATAACCATAAGGTGTTAAAAGATGGTAAACTCCTGATTGCTAAGTAACCCTGCCTGCAACGCAACTTACTGCCATGCTTGCGGCACACCTAAACAGCCCAAGCATGGCAATAATTGCTATTCACAAAAACTAAAACAAACCCCATGAAACTGTTTAGCTCAATAATACATAGCTGCTTATTGTATAAAATTTTATGCGGCATTTTGTTTTGTTCATGCATACTTCAAGCACAAACGCCTAAATACTTTACTTCCACCCCTATATGGGGCATTAACTTAAATTGCAATGGCATAAGAATTGCCCAAACAAGCTATAAAAATTATGTTATAAGTGGAAATACATTAGACCCTATAAACACTAAATTTAGAGTATTTATAGCAAACATAAACCAAGTAGGAGAATTTACCGGTTTTCAGGAGTTTATCAAACAAGATACCTTAAGTCATACCGGCAGCATGGCTACAAACTATAACAAGAAACGTTTGCTAAATGCAGGGGCAGTGATAGATACAAACAATACCAGCTATCACGCCTATTATTTATTGACCGATTTTAATGGCAATCTGATAAATGAAAACATAGACAGTCTGGCATTGGCAGGTTACGAAAGTATTTTTTATGCTGCTTCTAACGCGTTTGACGGTGGCTATATAGTAGCCGGGCAGCGCAGTGCAGTGCCGATAGTATCCGGAGGCGGGTATGTGCCTTATCACCCTTATGTTGTTAAAATAGACTCATTGGGCAACCGCCAGTGGGATAAACTATACACCGCCCACGGACCACCCTTGT
>ERZ761609.3081-NODE-3081-length-11360-cov-47.426448_pt1 | contig 11360 bp, 10 predicted proteins | sample MGYA00511163_ERZ761609 | MGnify/ENA primary metagenome ERZ761609 (study PRJEB28899, sample SAMN02445070) | bioreactor sludge metagenome | biome: EBPR sludge | place: Australia: Brisbane, Thorneside Wastewater Treatment Plant | collected 2011-12-16 ... | reverse complement strand
CGAGATTGGTCAGTGACTGGAGTTCAGACGTGTGCTCTTCCGATCTGCCCGGCCGCCGCGACACTGGCCGCAAGCGCGCCACCCAGCGGGAACGTGAAGAGGTCGAGGGTAAGCTGAACCTGACGCCTCGCCGCCATCAGGAGCGGATCGAGGCCGTCAACAAGGAAATCACCATCTCCGAGGGCATCACCGTCAAGGAGTTCTCCGAGAAGCTCGGCATCCGCGCGGCCCTCGTGATCAAGTACCTGGTGGACCGCAAGATCTTCGCCACCATCAATCAGACCCTCGACGAAAAGCTCGCCGAGGACCTCGCCCAGGCCTTCGGCGCCAGCACGACGAAGATGAGCTACGAGGAAGAGTCCGTTCAGGACATCGACCTCAGCGAAGTCGTCGAGGACAAGGAAATCCGGCCGCCCGTGGTCACCATCATGGGCCACGTCGACCACGGCAAGACCTCGCTGCTCGACGCCATCCGGCTCACCAACGTGGCCGACAAGGAAGCCGGCGGCATCACCCAACACATCGGCGCCTATCACGTCGACGTCAACGGCCGGAAGGTCGTCTTCATCGACACCCCCGGCCACGAAGCCTTTACCCGCATGCGTTCGCGCGGCTCGAAGGTCACCGATATCGTCATTCTCGTCGTCGCCGCCGACGACGGCGTCATGCCCCAGACCCGCGAGGCCATCGACCATGCCCGCGCCGCCAAGGTCCCCATCATCGTCGCCGTCAACAAGATCGACAAGCCCGAGGCCCAGCCCGAGCGCGTCAAACAGCAACTCACCGACCTCGGCCTCATGCCCGAGGATTGGGGCGGCGACACCATCTTCGTCCCCGTCTCCGCCAAGCAGAAGACCAACCTCGACCTGCTGCTCGAGATGATCCTGCTCGTCGCCGACGTTCAGGACCTCCGGGGCAACCCCAGCCGCCCCGCCGTGGCCACCGTGCTCGAAGCCCAGCTCGACCGCGGCCGCGGTCCCGTCGCCACCCTGCTGGTCCGCAACGGCACGCTCCGCGTCGGCGACCACTACCTCTGCGGCACCGTCTTCGGCAAGGTCCGCGCCCTGTTCGACGACCGCGGCAACGCCATCAGGGAAGTTGGCCCATCGATGCCCGCCGAACTGCTCGGTCTGGAATCGATGCCCGAAGTCGGCGACACCCTCCAGGTGGTCACCGACCTCACCAAGGCCCGCCAGATCGCCGAATTCCGCGAGATCAAGGTCCGCGAGACGGCGATGGCGAAAACCCGCGTCTCGCTCGAGAAATTCCACGCCCAGTTGCGCGAAGGCGAACGCAAGGAACTCAACATCATCATCAAGGCCGACGTCGGCGGCACCGCCGAAGTGCTTTCGGAAACCCTCCAGAAGCTGTCCACCGAGAAGGTCACCATCCGCGTCCTCCATGCCGGCGTGGGCGCCATCAGCGAGAACGACGTCACCCTCGCCTCCGCCTCCGACGCCGTCATCGTCGGCTTCAACGTCCGCCCCGAGCGCAAGGCCGCCGAACTCGCCGAATACGAGGAAGTGGACCTCCGCCTGCACACCATCATCTACGAGCTCACCGACGAAATTAAGAAAGCCATGGTCGGCATGCTCGAGCCCGTCTTCCGCGAGGCCTACCTGGGCCGCGCCGAAGTCCGCGAAGTCTTCCGCATCACCAAGGTCGGCACCGTCGCCGGCTGCTATGTCCAGGATGGCACCATCCCGCGCGACGCCCAGGTCCGCCTGCTCCGCGACAGCATCGTCATCCACACCGGCCGCCTCGATTCGCTCAAGCGCTTCAAGAACGACGTCTCCGAGGTCAAGTCCGGCTTCGAATGCGGCATGGCCATCGCCAACTACAACGACCTTAAACCGGGCGACGTCATCGAAGCCTTCAAGAAGGAGCAGGTGGCGCCGGACCTCAACGCCTGAGCCGCGCGGCCATGCCCGCCATCGGCCTTCTGACCCTCGAGCTGAAGCTCGAACACTGCCATTCCCTGAAGGACAAGCGCCATTGGGTCCGCGGCCTCAAGGACCGCCTCCGCCACGCCCATAATGTCGCCGTCAGCGAGGTCGCCGACCAGGACCTCTGGCAAAGCTCCATCATCTGCGCCATCACCGTCTCGCCTTCCCGCCAGCGCGCCGCGCAGGTCCTCGAAGCCGCCGAAGCCGCCTCGGCCGCCTTTCTCGGCCCCTACCTGGTCAGCGCCACCATCGACTGGCTCGAATAGAAAGGATCCCCCCATGGACGAACTCCGCACCCGCCGCGTCGCCGAAACCATCCGCGAGGAACTCAGCGAACTCATCCGCTTCGAGTCCAACGACCCCCGCCTCGCCGACGTCGATGTCACCGACGTCATCCTCGCCCACGACCTCCGCCGCGCCGACGTCCTCGTCTCCCTGCCCCCCGCGCCCGCCGCCCGCCAGGCCGCCCTCGACGGCCTCGAATCCGCCCGCGGCTACCTCAAGCGCCAGCTCGCCCAGCGCATCGACCTTTTCCGCATGCCCGAACTCCGCTTCGTCGCCGACTCGGAAACCTCCGGAGCCCCTCTTTCGCGCCTCCGCCGCCGTCTCCGCCGGGGCCGTCCGCGCCCCGATACGCCCGAAAGCCCCTCCTGAAGCAACATATCCGTAAGAAAACAGGCGATTTTATTGCCCAGCGCGGGACCCTGGTTGTACGCTAAAGTCAGGGGGCCTCGCGCCGCCTCTCAAAACTTTGCCCATGTTGCCCACCCTCCGGATCGTGATCCTCGCTGGATGCGCCGCCGCCCTCGCGGCTGCCGCGTCCACCCCGCTGATCCGGCTCGAACGCTCCCTCGACGCCATGGGCACCACCTACACCATTGCCGCCTACGGCCCGGACCGCTTCCAGATGGAGTCCGTCATCGACGAAGCCTTCGCCGAAGTCGAGCGCCTCGACCAGCTTCTGTCCAACTACCGCCCCGACTCGGAATGGAGCCGCGTCAACCGTGACGCCCCCCAACGCCCCGTCGCAGTCTCCGAGGAACTCTACAACCTCCTCGACCGTTGTCTCGCCTACAGCCGCGCCTCCGAAGGCGCCTTCGACATCACCGTCGGCCCTCTGATGAAGCTCTGGGGCTTCTACCGCGGCCAGGGCCGCGTCCCCCGCCGCTTCGAAATCCGGACCGCCCTCGGCCGCATCGGCTACCAGCACATCCAGCTCGACCCCGCCCGCCGCACCGTCCGCTTCCTCAAACCCGTCGAGATGGACCCCGGCGGCATCGGGAAAGGGTATGCCGTGGACCGCATGGTGGACATTCTCCGCGCCCGCGGCCTCGCCAGCGCCATCGTCTCCGCCGGCCGCTCCTCCATCTACGGCATCGGCGCGCCACCCAATGAGCCCCGCGGCTGGCGCATCACCATCCCCCACCCCCGCGCCCCCCGCCAGTCCGTCGCCGAATACTACCTCAAGGACCATTCCATGAGCACCTCCGGCACCGCCGAAAAGTTCTTCGCCATCGGCCGCCGGACCTATTCCCACATCATGGACCCCAGGACCGGCCAGCCTGCCACCGGCATGCTCCAGGTCTCCGTCCTGGCGCCCAAAACCATCGACAGCGAAGCCTGGACCAAGCCCTACTTCGTCCTCGGCCGCCAGTGGGCCGCCCGGCATAAGCCCCGGGATTTTACCGTTTTCCTCTGCGAAGACAGATCGGAGATCCAATGCGTGTCCCTCCCATGAACAGCCGCTTTCTTGATGCCTGCCGCCGCCGGCCCACCGACGTCCGGCCCGTCTGGTTTATGCGCCAGGCCGGCCGCTACATGAAGCAGTACCGCGACATCCGCGCCAAACACACCATTCTCGAAATCTGCAAACGCCCCGACCTCGCCGCCCAGGTCACGCTCCAGCCCATCGAGATCCTTGACGTCGATGCCGCCATCATCTTCGCCGACCTCCTGCTGCCCGTCGAACCCATGGGCCTCAAGCTCGAATTCAAGGCCGGCGAAGGCCCCGTCATCGACAACCCCGTGCGCACCTCCCACGACGTCGATACCCTCTCCACCACCAATACGGACGACCTCGGCTACGTCGGCGAATCCATCCAGATCGTCGCCCGCGCCCTCTCCGGCAAAGTCCCCGTCATCGGCTTCGTCGGCGCGCCCTTCACCGTCGCCTCCTACATGATCGAGGGCGGCGCCTCGCGCCACTTCCTCAACACCAAGCGGATGATGTACCGCGACGAAACCCTCTGGCGCCGCCTCATGGGCAAGCTCGTGGACGTCCTCGCCCCCTTCGCCGTCCTCCAGGTCGCCGCCGGCGCCCGCGCCATCCAGGTCTTCGACTCCTGGGTCGGCGCCCTCGGCGCGGACGACTACGTCCGCTACGTCGCCCCCTACTCCCGCGCCCTCATCGAACGCATCCGCTCTACCGGCGTCCCCGTCATCCACTTCGGCACCGGCTCGGCCGGCTACTTCCGCGAACTCCACGCCGCCGGCGGCGACGTCATGGGCGTGGACTGGCGTCTCAATATCGACCAGGCCTGGATGGACATCTCCTACCGCTCCGCCATCCAGGGCAACCTCGACCCGGCGGCCCTGTTCGCCCCGCTCCCCGAGCTCAAACAGAAAGTCCACGAACTGCTCAAGCGCACTGGCACCCGCCCCGGCCATATCTTCAACCTCGGCCACGGCATCCTCCCCGAGACGCCCGTCGATAATGTCCGCGCCGTCGTCCAGATGGTCCGCGAGTTCAAGCCTTGAGTGTGATCGCCCGTGCGTGAAGCCCTGGTCATCGGCGGCGGCATCACCGGCCTGGCCGCCGCCTATGAACTCGTCCAGGGCGGCGCCCGCCCCACCCTCATCGACCCCGGCCCCCAACTCGGCGGGGTCATTCAGACCGGCGTCGTCGAGGGCTGCGTCCTCGAAGCCGGCCCCGACAGCTTCCTCACCGCCAAGCCCGCCGCCGCCGAACTCATCCGCGAACTCGGCCTCGGCGGCGACCTGATCGCCTCCAACGACCACTCCCGCGTCACCTACCTCGTCCGCAACCGCCGCCTCCTGCCCATGCCCGACGGGCTCATGATGATGATCCCCACCAAGGTGCTGCCCATCGCCCTCAGCCCCCTGCTCAGTTGGGCCACCAAGTTCCGCATGGGCCTCGAGTACTTCCGCCGCCCCTCCTCACGGGAACAGCCCGACCGCACCGTGGGCGACTTCATCCGCACCCACTACGGCCAGGAGACCGTCGATTACCTCGCCGAGCCCCTGCTCTCCGGCGTCTATGGCGGTTCTGTTGAACGCCTCAGCGTCAACAGCGTTCTGCCCCGGTTCGTCGAAATCGAGCGCAAGTACGGCAGCCTCACCCGCGGCGTGCTCGCCGCCCGCGCCGCCCGCCGCGGCCATACCACCAGGGAAGAGCCCATCTTCCAGACCCTCCGTGGGGGCCTCGCTCAGCTCACCACCGAACTCGAACGCCGCATCCGCCCCTCGGCCGAAATCCTCACCGGCCGCGTCGAAGCCCTCGCCCGCTCCGGCGACGGGTTCCGCGCCCGCGTCAACGGCGAATGGATCGACGCCCGCACCGTCATCGGCGCCTGCCCCGCCTGGATCATGGGCGCGCTGCTTGCCGCGCTTCAACCCGAACTCGGCGCGCTGCTCTCCGGCATCGACTACAGCTCCTCGGTGACGCTCGCCTTCGGCTACCGCGCCATCAATTGCGGCCAGCTGCCACCCGGCTTCGGCTTCCTTGTCCCCGCGCGCGAACGCCAGACGCTCACCGCCTGCACCTTCGTCGGCGCCAAGTTCCCTTACCGCGTCCCCGACACCCACATCGTTCTACGCTGCTTCCTCGGCGGCGCGGGCCAGGAACACCTGCTCGACCGTTCCGACGGCGACCTCATCGAAACCGTTCAGGCCGAACTCCACACCCTGCTCGGCTGGCGTGCCACGCCCGCCTTCATCCGCCTCTCCCGCTGGCGGCGCTCCATGGCGCAGTACGAAGTCGGCCACACCGCCCGTATGGCCAAGGTCGATCGCATCCTCGAATCCTTCGGCAATCTCTGGCTCGCCGGCAACGCCTACTCCGGCATCGGCATCCCCGATTGCATCCGCACGGGCCGCGCCGCCGCCCGCGCGGCGCTGGCCCGTCTGCGGAACTGAGTCCTACAGCGGAATCTTGCTCGCGTTGGCCGCCAGCCACGCATCCAGATCCTGCAGCGCCGGGTTCAGCGACCTTGAAAACTCCACACTCCGCGCCGTGCAGAACTGCTCGTTGAAATCCCGCTTCAGTTGGAACATGTTGCCCAGGTCGTCCGCGCCCGGGAAGCCGAAGCTGCGGTACACCGCCGGCTCCACCGCGTTGTAGCTCACCTCCAGCCCCAGCGCCTTCGACAGCTTCGCCGCCATCTCCGCGCCGGTCAGATGCTCGCCCGCGATGCCCACCGTCTTGCCGATCAGTTCGCCACCGCGCTCGAAAATCCCGTACGCGCAGCGCCCGATATCTTCCGCCGCGATGCCCGGAAGCTTCGCGCCGCCCATCGGCATGGTCAACGCATACTTGCCGTCCGGCCCCTTCTGCGGCCCGGAGCCGAAATAGATGAAGTTGTCCCAGTAGAACGACGTCAGCAGGAATGTGACCGGCAGCGCCAGGTCGCGGAAGATCTGGTCCGCCTCGCCCTTGGCGTCAAAATGCGGCACCTTGTACTTGCCCATCAGCGTCGGCATCCGGTCATCGTCCAGGGGAATCCACTTGCGCGAGTCCTCCAGCGTGGACCAGATTACATGCTTCAACGCCGTCTTCTTCGCCGCTTCGGCCAGGATGCGCGCCTGCGCCAGTTCCTTTTCTGGCGAAAAATGCGCCCAGAAGAAGGTGACACAGAAAGCGCCATGGGAGCCCTCGAAGGCCTTCTCGACGCTTGCCGCGTCGTCCAGATCCGCGGCCACCACTTCGGCGCCCGCCGCGGCTAGCTTCTTTGCGCCTTCCGAGTTCACGTCCCGCGTCAGCGCCCGCACGGCGAACCCCCCATCGGGGTCCGCCAGAATCGCCCGCACCAGCCCGCCGCCCTGCGCGCCCGTCGCGCCGGTGACGGCAATGATCTTCCGTTCGCTCATCCTCTAACCCTCCTGCTTACTATCCTTTCGCAGCGCGTTCGTGATCGCTGGGATCAGGTCGATTGGGATCGGAAACACCACGGTGGAGTTCTTCTCTTGCCCAATCTCGACCAAAGTTTGAAGATAGCGCAGTTGGAGGGCGGAGGGTTCCTTCTGAATCACGTTCGCCGCCATGGCCAGCTTCTCCGCCGCCATGTACTCGCCCTCGGCGTGGATGATTTTGGCGCGCCGTTCGCGCTCGGCTTCGGCCTGCCGTGAAATGGCCCGGATCATCTGCTCGGGCAGGTCCACGGCCTTCACTTCCACCTTGGTCACTTTGATGCCCCAAGGGTCGGTGTCCTGGTCCAGTACGGTCTGCAGCTTTAGGTTGATCTTCTCGCGCTGGCTCAGCAGGTCGTCTAGTTCGACCTCGCCGAGGACGCTTCTCAACGTGGTCTGCGCAAGCTGCGAAGTGGCATAGAGGAAGTTGGCCACTTCGAGGACCGCCTTGCGCGGGTCGATCACACGGAAGAAGAGCACGGCGTTGACGCGCACAGTCACGTTGTCCCGCGTCACCACGTCCTGGTGCGGCACGTCCACGGTCTCCACCCGCAGCGACAGGCGCACCAGCCGGTCGATCGGAGCGAACACCAGGATGATGCCGGGGCCTTTGTTCTCCGGCAGCACGCGGCCCAGCCGGAACACCACGCCGCGCTCATATTCGGCCAGAATCTTGATGCACGACACCAGGTAAAGCACCACGATCAGAATCGCGATGTAGGGAATGGGGAGTTCGAATAACATGGTCTTCTCCTGTTCGTTCTTTTCAGCCCAGCGGCTCGACGAACAGCCGCAAGCCTTCAATCTTCATCACCCGCACCTGCCCGCCCTCCGCCACCGGCGCGCTGGAGGTCGCCTCCCAAAGCTCGCCGTGGACGAAAACCTTGCCCGACGGCGCCAGTTCGGTCCGCGCCACGCCTACCAGGCCCACCATGCCCGTCATACCGGTCACCGATACGTTCCGGTGCACCCGCACCACCAGGGTCACCAGGAACAGGGTGATTGCCGCGAACGGCAGCACCAGCGTCAGCGCCGGCGCCAGCCCGATCCGCAATTCCGGCGGTCCATCAATCAGCAGCATCGCCCCCAGCACCATCGCCACGGCGCCTCCCGTCGCCAGAATGCCATACGACGTGAACTTCGCTTCCAGAATGAACAGCGCCAGCGCCAGGATGATCAACGCCACGCCCAGCCAGCTAATCGGCATCACCGACAGCCCGGTCAGGCCAAGCAGCGCCAGAATCGCCCCCAGCACGCCCGGCGCGATCAGCCCCGGCGAGGAGAACTCGACATACAGCCCCAGCGCGCCCAGCAGCAGCAGCGCAAACGCCACGCTCGGATTGCTGATCCCCTTCAGGATCCGCTGCCGCAGCGTCGGCGCATAGGCCGTCACCACGGGCTTCTCCCCCAATTCGATCTTCGCCATCCGCCCGTCAAACCGCTTCACCTCGCGCCCTTCGAGCATCTTCAGCAGTTCTGCCTCGTCCTTGGCGACGAGGTCGATCAGCCCCGCCTTTATCGCCTCCTCGTGCGTGAACGACCGCGCCTCGGTCACCGTCTCTTGCGCCAGTTCCGCGTTCCGCCCCCGCTGCGTCGCCAGCGACCGCATCCACGCCCCGGCGTCGCTCTCGATTTTCTTCCGCATCACCGGGTCCACTTCCTGCCCCATCATCACCGGCGACGCCGCGCCCGTCCGCGTCCCCGGCGCCATCGCCGCCACGTCCGCCGCCATCAGCAGGAAAAACCCCGCCGACGCCGCCCGCGCACTGCCCGGCGAGACATAGGCCACCACCGGGACCGGCGAGGCGATCATCAGCTCCACCAGTTCCCGCGACGCCTCCATCAGCCCGCCCGGCGTGTCGAGCCGGATCAGCAGCAGCGCCGCCTTCCGCTCCTCCACCTGAGCCAGGGCATTGGTCAACATCTCGACGGTCACCGGATGGACCACCGAGTCCACATCCAACCGCACCACCTCCGCCCCCCGCGCCGGCGTGAACAGAAGGAAGGTGCACAACAACCACAGAAGCCGCATGAGCCGCGTCCTCCTTCCTCCCCATTGTGCGCCCCGCCGCGCGGAAAGACCACCCTTACTCTGCGGCCGTCACACGATTCTGAAAACTACTTCTGTCGTCAGGTCAATCACTTGCCGGAAACCATGGTTCGCCCGAGGGTCCCTCCGGTTGTCCAATTGAACCGGAAACTGAGAAATGCGCCCACTTTTCAAATTGACGAACAACCCGTGTCTTTTCTGCCGTTTAGACCACTTCTGGGTTCGATTCGTAAACCCGCGTTCCAGCGCTCCGCCGCCCCTCGCCCCCACCCCGCCGCGGCCTCTTCACCGCAATCCTGCCAAACAAACCCAGATCCAGCTTAACCCAATGAAAAAAGATCACTTATCCGCCAAAACGCCATTTCCGGCGCCGGACTTGACAAACAAACTCTGTGCCATCAATCATTTACCCCGTGTCTGGGTTCGTTCAGCAGATCCTCGCTCCACGCCCCGGCCCGCGCCCCGCGGGCGCAATTTCCCTGTCTCTGCAAAACGAACCCAGATTCCACCTAAGCCAATGACAAAAAGGGATTTATTCGCGAAAAACCGGCGCCGGCCGGCCCGGCTAGCTCAGCAGCTTCAACAACTCCTGAAGCTCTTCCCGCACCGCCCGCAGCCGCGCCCCATCCGGCGTCACCGAGGCGAACAACGCCCCCTGCCGTGCCGCCCGGCGCACCGGCGCCGGCTTCGGACCCTTCTGCTTGTGCTGCTGCAGGTACGCCCGCGCGCCTTCGATCGTGAACCGCTTCTCGTAGAGCAGGTGCTTGATCTCCAGCACCAGTTCCACGTCCTTGCGCCGGTACAGCCGCTGGTTCGTCCCGGACTTCCTCGGGTTCAGCGCGGGGAACTCGGTCTCCCAGAACCGCAGCACGTGCTGCTTCACGCCAGCCAGTTTGCTCACATCCCCGATCCGGAAGTAGAGCTTGTTCGGGATCTCGGGCGTCGATGTGTGCGCGGGAGCCGCTGCCGTGGCCATGGGTTCTGACTGCCTGCCTGCCATGGTAAACAAACCCTCTCCCGGGGTCAACCATTTCCTTCCGGAAATGTTTCGCGCCCCCACGCCCCCGGTCCGCTACCATGGTAGCGCGATGACCCCGCTGGCCGGCATTCATCCCGTCCGTGAAGCCCTTCGCGCCGGGCTCACTCTGGACCGTGTCCTGATCGCCCGCGAAGCCCGCGGCCCTCGCATCGACGAACTCGTCGCCCTGTGCCGCGAACGCGGCATCCCGGTCCGCTTCGAGGCCCGCGCCGCGCTCGACCGCGTCGTCGGGAAGCTGCCCCACCAGGGCGTGATCGCCTTCGGCGCGTCCGGGAAGTACGCCGCCCTCGAGGAGTTCCTCGACCGCGACGGCGTCCTGGTCGTCCTCGATGGGGTCGAGGATCCGCACAACCTCGGCGCCATCATCCGCACGGCCCACGCCGCCGGCGCGCTGGGCGTGGTGATCCCCGAACGCCGCGCCGCCGGGCTCACCGAGACCGTGGCCAAGGCCGCCGCCGGCGCCCTTGCCCTGCTCCCGGTCATCCGGGTGACGAACATCAACCGCGCTCTGGAAACGTTGAAGGAGCACAACTTCTGGATCTTCGGCCTCGACGAGCGAGGCACGCAGGCCCACACCGAGGCCGACTTCGGCGCCCGCGCCGCCATCGTTCTGGGCGGCGAGGGCGGCGGTCTCCACGCCCAGGTCCGGAAGCAGTGCGACTTCCTGGTCCGCATCCCGATGGCCGGCCAGATCGCCTCGCTCAACGTCTCCGTCGCCGCCGGTGTGGTGCTGTTCGAATGGCGCCGCCGCACCGGCCTAACGGCCTGATAGTCAAGGTACAATCAGGTTTCATGCGCTTCCGGCGGATTCTGTCTGTCTTGACGCTCGCCGCCGCCCTGCTGGCGGCCCGTGAGCCGGTCCGGACCCGCTCGGCGATGGTGGTCGCCCAGGAGCCGCACGCCACCGACGTGGGCGTCGCGGTCCTGCGCTCGGGCGGCAATGCCGTGGATGCCGCCATTGCTGTCGCCTTCGCCCTCGCCGTGACCCACCCCTCGGCGGGCAACCTCGGCGGCGGCGGCTTCCTGCTGCTCCGCCAGCCGAACGGCGACGCGGCCTTCTTCGACTTCCGGGAGCGCGCTCCGGCCGCCGCCAGCCGCGACATGTACCTCGACGGCGACGGCAACGCGACCAGATCGGAAGAGCGTCGTGTAGGGAAAGAGGGTAGATCTCGGTGGTCGC
>ERZ761609.3080-NODE-3080-length-11361-cov-10.264196_pt1 | contig 11361 bp, 7 predicted proteins | sample MGYA00511163_ERZ761609 | MGnify/ENA primary metagenome ERZ761609 (study PRJEB28899, sample SAMN02445070) | bioreactor sludge metagenome | biome: EBPR sludge | place: Australia: Brisbane, Thorneside Wastewater Treatment Plant | collected 2011-12-16 ... | reverse complement strand
GCGCGGCCGCGTCGATCGCAGCCGCCAGCACGTCGGCGCGCAGCACCATGCCCGGCCCGCCACCGGCCGGGGTATCGTCTACGGCGCGGTGCCTTCCGTGCCCGAAATCGCGGATGTTGCGAGCTTCAAGCGCCCATAGCCCGCCCCGCAGGCCCTCCCCCGCCAGCGACAGGCCGAGGGGACCTGGAAACATCTCGGGATAGAGGGTGAGGACGGTCGCGCAGAACATCACACGGGCCCGCGACCCTCATCCCCCTCGACCTCCGTCGGCGGAACCACGACGATGCGCCCGCCCGGGATGTCGACCACCGGCACGACGGCCTTCGTGAACGGAAAGGCACGGGAAGGACCGCGCGGGGGGCGCACCTCCACCACGTCGCCCGCGCCGAAATTCAGGATCGCCGTCACCGTGCCGATCAGGGTTCCGTCCGCTGTCTCGGCCCTGAGGCCGACGAGATCGGCATGGAAGAACTCGTCCTCGTCCGCGACCTCGCCGAGCGCGGCGCGCGGCACGAAAAGCTCGACATTGGTGAGTTTTTCCGCCGCCGTGCGGTCGGAAACGCCCTTCACGCGCGCAATCGCCATGTCCTTCTGCAGCCGCAGGACCTCGACGTCGAAGCGCCGCCCGTCGGCCGCGAACAGCGGACCGTAGTCGCCGATCGCCTCGGGATCACCGGTCCAGGACTTGACGCGGATCTCGCCGCGCAGCCCCACCGCCGCACCGAACACGCCCATCTGCACCATGGGGCCTTCCGGCGCGCGGGTTTCCGGCGCGGCCGGGGCCGCGCGTGGGGTGTCGGAGAGGGGGCGCTTGCGCCGGACCATGGGGCTTGTCCGTCATTGCGAGGCGTCCGAAGCCATCAGCATCTGCGTCTGGAGCGCATCGCCGGGCGTGAACCCACCTCGCAAGGACGCCGCGGGCTTACGCCGCCGGGCTTTCCGCCTTCTTGGCCTTGGCGTCGGCGCGCTCCTGGGCCTTCTTGCCCGGAACCGCCTTCTGCGGGTTGTTGCGCGGGCTGCGCTTCATCAGGCCGGCGGCGTCGAGGAAGCGGGCGACGCGATCGGTCGGCTGCGCGCCCTTGGCGAGCCAGCCCTTGATCTTCTCCACGTCGAGCTTCACGCGCTCGGCCGAGTCCTTCGGCAGGGTCGGGTTGTAGGCGCCGACTTCCTCGATGAAGCGGCCGTCGCGCGGCGCCGTCGAGTTGGCAATGACGATGTAGTAGTAGGGGCGCTTCTTGGCGCCACCACGGGAGAGGCGGATCTTCACGGACATTTCGGTTACTCCTGTTCAGTCCTTGATGAATGCGGTGATTGTGATCGTCATCGCGAGGAGCCGATGGCGACGAAACAGGCCGGCGTGTTCGTGACGTCCGGCGTGTTTCGATTCGCTCGCAATGACGGAGGAAACCTCACTTCTTCTTCCCCCCGAACGGATTGAAGCCGCCGAGGCCGGGCAGCTTGCCGAGGCCGCCGAGACCGGGAAGACCCGGCTTGCCGAGGCCCGGAAGGGTGCCGGGCGGAATCGCGGGAATGCCCTTCGTCAGCTCCGCCGGCATGTCGGGGAGCTTGCCGCCCATCTGCTTCTCGAGCGCGGCGAGCTGTTCCGGCGTCGGCTGCGGCATGCCGCCGCCAAGGCCGAACATGTTGGCAAGCCCCGCCATGGCGCCGCGCTTCGGGCCCGCCGCCATCGACTTCATCATGTCGGCCATGCCGCGATGCATCTTCAGCAGCTTGTTGATCTCGGCCGCGTCCGTGCCGGAACCGGCGGCGATGCGCTTCTTGCGGCTGTGCTTCAGGAGGTCCGGGTTGCGGCGCTCCCACGGCGTCATCGAATTGATGATCGCAACCTGGCGCTTGAACATCGTCTCATCGAGGTTCGCCTGCGCGATCTGGTCCTTGATCTTGGCGACGCCGGGCAACATGCCCATCAGCCCGCCCATGCCGCCGAGCTTTTCCATCTGCTGGAGCTGGGCGCGCATGTCGTCGAGGTCGAACTTGCCCTTGCGCATCTTGTCGGCGATGCGCAGCGCCTGGTCCTTGTCGATCGTCTCGGCCGCCTTCTCGACCAGCGAGACGATGTCGCCCATGCCGAGGATGCGATTGGCGATGCGGGCGGGATGAAAATCCTCCAGCGCATCCATCTTCTCGCCGACGCCGATCAGCTTGATCGGCTTGCCGGTGACGGCGCGCATCGACAATGCCGCGCCGCCGCGCCCGTCGCCGTCGACGCGGGTCAGCACGATGCCGGTGACGCCGACGCGGGATTCGAAGGCCTTCGCCGTGTTCACCGCGTCCTGTCCGGTCAGCGCGTCGACGACCAGCAGCACCTCATGCGGGTTGGTGGCGGCCTTGACCTCGGCCACCTCCGCCATCAGCGCCTCGTCGACCGTGGTGCGGCCGGCGGTATCCAGCATCACCACGTCGAAGCCACCGAGCCGGGCGGCGTCCAGCGCGCGGCGGGCGATCTGCACCGCGGTCTGGCCGGCGACGATCGGCAGCGTCTCGACGCCGATCTGCTTGCCGAGCACGGCAAGCTGCTCCATCGCCGCCGGGCGGCGGGTGTCGAGCGAGGCCATCAGCACGCGGCGCTTGGCCTTGTCGGTCAGCCGCAGCGCGATCTTGGCGGTGGTCGTGGTCTTGCCCGAACCCTGCAGGCCGACCATCAGCACCGGCACCGGCGGCACGGAATTCAGGTCGATCGGCTGGGCATCGGCGCCCAGCGTCTCCACGAGCGTGTCGTGGACGATCTTCACCACCATCTGGCCCGGGGTGACCGACTTGATCACCTCGGCGCCGACGGCGCGGTTCCGCACCCGGTCGGTGAAGGAGCGCACGACATCGAGCGCCACGTCTGCCTCGAGCAACGCGCGGCGCACCTCGCGCATGGCTTCGCCGACGTCGGCCTCGCTCAGGGCGCCGCGTCCCCTCAGCTTGTCGAGGATGCCGGACAGCCTTCCGGACAAACCTTCGAACATGCGCCGTTCTCCTGGCTTTCAAACCCGAGCACTGCGGGTTCTACGAGGATTTCACCGACGGGACTTGCGCCCCGGACTTCCAAACGGTTTCGCGCCCGAGGGCGCATCGCGCTGTCGGGCGTTGACCTCCGGGCGCTCAGGCCCGGTCGGCGGATCGGAAAGATCGGCCAGATCGGAATTGGCCGCGCTCTTACGCCGGAGTGGCCGAAACGTCAACCGGCAGGCGTTCCCAGGCCGCCGCGCAGGCGCCGGGTCGAAGGAAAACGCTCAGGTTCCGTAAGGGCTTGCCGGGCGCGCGCCGAGCGACGGCGTCTCCGCCTCGATCTGCTCCAGAAACAGCCGCGATCCATGCGCGCGCGCCAGCTGGCGGGCAAGATTCAGATGCGCCTCGACAAACAGGCCGTCCTCGCAGCGGGCGCGCGCGAGGCGGGCGCGCTGCCAATGGTAGATCGGAGCGAAGCGCAGATCGCCCTGATCCATCGAGGGACGCGCATACTCGAGCGACGCCGCTGCCTGGTCGAACCGTCCATGATCGATGCAGGCCCTGGCCATGAGAACATACCAGCAATTGTTGAAGGCGCTGGCCTTCAGCAGCAGCTCGATGCCGGCTTCGGCGACCTGGAATCCGCCATCGACATCGCCCGCGTCGATACGGCCAAGTCCGCTGAACAGCAGGGCGTGGCCGCGCCAGAACGTGAGATTGTGCGTATCGACCAACCCCAGAAGTTCCTCGGCGCGCTGCGCGGATTCGCGCATGTCTCCGGCGAGCATCGGATGCAGGCAGCCGGCGTAGACCAGAAGGTGCACACTGTCATGCGCCCGCCCTGGACGGCCCACCGCCTCCAGAACCCGCCCCCGCCATGTCTCCGCTTCTGCGCCGTTCGCCACGAGCGCATGCGCTTCGGCGAGGCCGAGCATCACCATCAGGGCGATATCGCCATGCATGGTTCGCAACGCCTCGCCATGGCGTGCCTCGTCGAAGTGGGCCATGAACAGGTCGTACTGCTCGATCGCCTCGTGCAGCCGCGCGCTGAACAGCAGCGTCGTGCCGCAGGCCCGCCATGCGATCAGCCGGTCCACCTCGCTGCCGGACGCGGCGATGTCGCGCATCTTCAACGCGAGTTCCAGCGCGGCGCCAACGTTGCCGGTGCTGCCGAGAACGATCCATTTCGAATAGAGCCCCAGAACCAGGCTTTCCGTCGCGCCGGACCGGACGCTGGCGGCGAGCGTCAACTCCATTTCCGTTTCGACTGCCGGGGAGCGGTAGCCCTCGCTTGGGATGAGGGCACCGATCAGCGTGGTCCGAAGGGCGATTTCCGCGCGATCGCGCGCGTCGGATTCGGGCAGGCGGGCGGTCGCATCAAGTCCGCTGCGCAAGTGCTTGACGGCTTCGCCATAGGCGGAGCGCCGCGTCGCAGCAAGTCCGGCGCGCAGCCATTCCTGCGCCGAGGCCGCCATGTCGCCCGCGAGAAAGAGCTGCATCGCGACGATATGCGGCATGTCCTCCGCCACCGCAGGGAACCGCTCGCGCAGCGTCCGGACGATGACGTTGTGCAGGCCGGTCCGGTCCTTGCGCAGCAGCAGCTGGTAAGCCGCATCGCGGATCAGCATCTGACGAAAGCAGACCGCCGTGCCGAACGGACTGTAGCCCGGCATGATGATGCCGGCTTCCAGCAGTTCCCGGATGCCGGACTGCACGATCTTTTCCGGCAGCCCCGAGACGGCCGTCAGCAGGGCGACGGGGAACTCACGACCGATGGCCGCCGCCGTCGAGGCAATTCGGCGTCCGTCCGTGAGCCGGTCAAGGCGGGCCATGATCGATTCGGCGAGTGTCGCTGGAATGTTGGAAACGAGTTCCTCTGACCGCCCCTCCGCCACACCGGCGGCATAGCCGCGCGTCAGTTCCTCGGCGAAGATCGGAATGCCATCGCACCGCTCGACAATGGCGCGCACCGTCTCGGTGAAGGGCTGCGAGTCCGACAGTATGCGGCGGACAAGCGCCGTCGTTTCTTCCGGCGACAGGCGGTCGAGATGGATGGAAACGGTCGAGCCATTTTCCAGCCAGCGCGGCGGTGGCCCGGGGCGGGCGGTGGCGGCGATCAAGACCGGCTGGCTCGCGACCTGCGCGAAGACGTTTTCCAGAAGTTCAGCCGTCGAGGGGTCCATCCACTGGATATCCTCGAGGATGAGAACCGGATTCTTTCGCAGCATGGAGGCGGCGAAGGCGGCAAGGTGCTGCAACGTGAGGGCGCGTCGCTGATAGGGACCAAGCCCGCGCAGGCCCGTGACCGCGTCCGACTCGATCCCCAGCAGATCACAGGCGACCGCAAGGCGCTCCTGCGTGCACTCCTCGACCTGTTCAAAGAAGGCGCGCAGCTTTTCGAGCGTCCGGGCTTCCGGATCGGCTGACGACACGCCGGCCAGGCGCTCGATCATGTAACGAACGGGATAGAACGGGCTGCTCAACTGGTAGGGAGAGCATTGCAGGATGATGCTGTTCTCGCGCAGGCCCTGCTCGACGAACAGCGCCTCGCGCACCAGCCGCGACTTGCCGATGCCCGCCTCGCCGACGATACGGAAAAACCGCGCGCCGCCCTGCCCCAGCCCGGCCCGCGCCTCCCGCAGAAGAGCCATTTCCGCCATGCGCCCGACGAAGGGTTGCGATCCAGCCGAGGTGCGCAGGGCGTCAAACCGGCTGGCCGCGGCCTGCCGCGCCTCCACCAGCCAGGCCCGGACCGGATCTGCGAAGCCCTTGAGCGCATGCGAGCCAAGATCGCGGCAGACGAACATGTCTCCGAGCAAAGTCCGGGTCGACTGCGCAATGACGATTCCATTGGGCCCCGCCAGGGATTGGAGCCGGGCGGCGAGGTTCAAGGTTTCGCCCACCGCGCTTTCGCCCCGCATTTCCCGCGACCGCTCGACACCGCCGACAACCGTGATGCCGGTCGCAAGGCCGATGCGGACGCTGGGGCTGCGGTCACCGAAACGGGCCAGGCGACGCACGCGTTCGACGATGGCGAAACTGGCTTCCACCGCCTTTTCGGCGTCGTGATCGGAGGAATTCGGATACCCGAAATAGGCCAGCACCCCATCGCCGGCATACTGTGCGATATGCGCGTCGAACGGTTGCACCGCCGCCACGATCTCGGCGCGAAACGTGCGGATGAGGTCGGCGAAATCTTCCGGATCCATGCCGACAGACAGGGCCGTGGAATCGGCAAGATCGCAGAACATCACCGTCAGCGTCCGGCGCTCGGCGACGGTGTCCGGCTCGCGATCGGCCTGCACCGGCGCCGGCGTCGCCTTCGTGTCGTCGTTCCGCGCCAGACGTTCGATCGCCGACAGCAGCTTCCGCCTGTGGCCGACCGACGCCACGCCGATGTCCTTCAGGTCGTCTGCGGTCAGTTCAGCCAGGACCGAGGCGTCGATGTCATTCTCGACGAACAAGGCAAGGTACTCGCCAAGGCCGAGGCTTGCGAGCCAGTCTGCGATGTCAACTTTGTCGAGTTCGGACACGAAATCAGCGACTCATTTCGATTGACGCGTCTTGCCGTCCGGACTGGCCCCTGGCGACGGCGGCTGTCCACCCGAATAGTCGATCGGCTTGGCCCAGGCAGCCAGGACCGCTTCATATCCGGGAATGACCGGGCCGACCCCAGGATCGAAACCGGAGGTCGCTGGCACCTGCTGCGCAAACCGGAAGTACTCGTTCGGGTCGTATTTCATCTTGACCGCCGAGAGCGTCTGAGCGGCATCGGCCCAGTAATTCTGGACGTAATTGGGAACCGCGATGCTTGGATAGTTCTGATAGACCTCGCCGTTCCAGTATTTCTCAATCATCGTGTTCCAGCCATTCATGAAAGTCTCGGAATTCTGCCGATCCTTGGGCAGATACCAGAAAACATCGAGAACGGTGTTGAACAGCGCATCGCGGTGAATGAAGGCGCTGCTCTGGCGTGGATAGGCGGTGATGCGACCGCTGTACACCTCAAGATAGGCGTAGGTCAGATCGTTGGGACTTTGGGTGGCGAAATAATCGAGAATTTCCTGGCATGCCGCGGTGGACAGGGGCGTCGCGACATAGCGCGAGGACTTGTCCTCATTGGGCATGCCCATCGTGGGATCGACCACGGGCTGATCCTGGGGATTCGACAGCAGGTTGTCGAGCACCTTGGTGAAGCGGTCTGTGATGACGAACTGGGTGACGCAGCCGGGTAGGGAGAGCATGGGCGCCATGGACTTACGCGCGTCCACTTCCGTTCCGACCCAGAGGCCGCGCACCATGAAGACCGGGATCTTGTTTGTGAGGGGCGGCTGCGTCGGATCGAGAATATTCTGCCAGACCATCAGCACCTGCAGCGTCAGATTGCTCCCGTAGGGGCTGCCAACCATGTAGGCCCTTTGGGCCGTCAGCAGCGCATTGACGCAATCGGCGCGGTTCTGCGGTGTCGCCATGGACCAGGCCAAAGCCCATCCGGTGCAAAACTGCAGTTGATACGTCATGTAGGTCACTTCGAGCAGGATGCCGAAATTGCCGCCGGTTCCACCCCGCATGGCCCACCAGAGGTCCATGTTCTGGTTTTCGGTCGCGACGACGACCGAACCGTCCCAGAGCATCACGCGCAGGCTCTCGACATTATCGCAGTTCATGCCAAAGGAACCGGAGGTGAAGCCGATGCCGCCGCCCTGCACAAAGCCGCCAACGCAGACGTCATCGCACTCACCGGCAGGCACATGCAGGCCGCGGGATTCGAGCGCCGCGTAGAATTTCTTGAACGGGCAGCCGGTACCCACCGTCACGGAGCTCCCGTCCGGCGAGATCACGACGTCCTGCAACCCGCTGACATCGATCAGCACCCCGTAGCCGCCGGAAAAGCCGGCCGTGCAATGCCCGCCGGAGCGAACGGTGAAGCCGAGGGCGTTCTGGCGGGAAAAGTTGAGAGCCACACGCACATCGTCTTCGCTCTCGCAATACATGATGACGCAGGGTAGCGGGTTGAATACCGGATTGAACAACATCCGGTCCTGGTCGTAGCTGGGATCGCCCGGCAGGACGATGGCGCCGAGCATGTCCTTCTGCATTTGCTTCAGCGCTTCCCGGCTGACACCGAGCGTCGTGAATTTTTCATCCGCTAGACGGTCCCAGCGCGCGAAAATCTGCTCATTGCGCGTGCGGAACTTCGAATGCTGTTTCGGCATTGTTTCCCCCGGGGCACAGCCGCGCGCCGCAGCAGCTGCGCAACTCCGCATGGCGACGCAAGGGAAAGGTACGAAGGCGCGATGCGCCTGACAATGACAATAAGGGCGACTGGCGTGTTATTTCCGCACAAGGTGCCCGAACCGCCTTCAGGCAGGGGCGTCCGGGTGCCCGGACCTGATCACCGTCCCTGCCGCTGGCGCCTTCGCATCCACCCCGAATGCGGGATGGCGCGCCGGGGACCGATTCGATCACCTGGCTGCGGCCGGAACCCCTCCCGACATTGCCAGACCATCTCGGGAGAAGCATCCCGGCTTCGCCAGCGATGGGAAGCCCCCGCCTATTCCACGAAAACGTAGATGTTGAGTTCCAGCAGCGTGTCGTCGGAGCCTTCCGGCTCGGTCAGGTATTCCTCGACGAAAGCACCCTTGGCCGAAAGGCCCTTTTCATCCAGCCAGGCCGTGATCGCCTCGTAGGTGCTGTCGATGTCGTCATAGGCGCCGGCGTGCTTGAAGACGAAGGCCCGACCCGCTGGCGTAAGGGAAAAAGCAAATGTCTTCTGAGGCTTGAGGCTGGCGTCCGGGGCCTTGTCGAGAACCATCATAGCCTCGAAGCGGAACCCCTGGTCGTCGGTATGGACGAAGGCGGTCTGCGGCTTGCCGACCGTGGCCAGGCCGAGGCGGCGGGCCTCAGCGCGCAGCGCCTTGAAGGCGGCGAGCAGCTTTTCATAGCCGTCGTCCCAGCTCGATTCTCCCTTGAGAACCAAGGCATTGCGGGCTTCAAGGCGCATCTCCTGGGCGGTCGAGGCATCGCCCGAGGGCTTTGCCTCCTCGGTCGGCGCCGGTTGGGCGGGCGCGGTCTGCGCACGCACCGGGACGGCGAGCAGCACGCCGGCCAGCATGATGGCGCAGATCCGTCCGAACGCCTGATGACCTGTGGTCATTCCTTCCCGCTCCAAGCCTGGAAAGCCTCAAGACGCCAATTCACTCCGGTCCTGCTGAGCAGATCATGAACGCACGGATCTGCGGCAGAACCATGAACGGACCGCGCCGGCGCGCGGGACCGTCCGATTCGCCGCCGCTCACTGAAAGACGGGCGCGGAAAAGGTCAAGCGAAACGTCTGGCTGCGACCGCCTTCGACACCGTAGACATTGTTCGACATCAGCACCAGTTCACGCGGCGAGAGCACCGCCATCGCCGTCAGCCGGCCGCCGATCCCCTTGATCCGTTCCGAATCCACCAGCAACATCTTCTTCACCGGCGCGATTCCGGCGATCTCCCAGACATCGGGAAAGAGCTCTTCCAGCGAGGGGCGGGTCTTTTCATCATCGTAGGGCGGCGGCAATTCCTGGCCAGGGCTCAGGGTCGCGACAAAGATGCGCGAGCCGTGGCGCACCCGTTCCAGCACCAGCAGCCGGTTCTCCCCCATCGCGACGATTTCGGCAATGCGCACGTCGCTCTGGCGCAGCGGACGCCCGGCAACACTGGTGTCGGCCGGAAAATTGCCGGGCGGATCAAGCCGATAGACGTATTCCGCGACGATCCGGCCGCTCGTGCGCTCAATCTTCCAGATCCGGGTCGCCGGCGAGTGCCGGTACGCTTCCAAGGCCGGGTTCGCCAGGGCGTTCTGCATCGCCACATAAAGAAACCGCTCGTCCGGGGAGATGGCGATGGCATCGAATCCGCGCGCCACCGCGCGCAGGCTCAGGATCGACGGAAAAGCCGGCTCGACCGCATAGTCCGCGCCTTTCAGCTCGGGTTCAAGATTGGCCGGCACCAGCCGGCGCAGCACCTGCCCATCGCGGGCCACCTCAAGCAGCGACGGACCGAATTTCTCCGCGATCCAGAAGGTCCCGTCCGCCAGCCGGACGAGGCCTCCCGGCTCGATGCCGGAAGGATCGGTGTCGAGCACGCGCCCCTCGGTCGTGTAGCCCGTTTCAGTGCGCTGCGGGCCGAGCGGGTTGGTCAGGCCCGACAGCAGCTTGCCGCTCTTGCCCCGCAGCGGGATCATCTCGGCGAACCGCGCCGTGCCGTCGCCGTTGACATCCAGCGCGTAGATCGAGGGCACGTATCCCGGCAGCAGGTAGATCTTGCCGCGCCGGTCCGGTGCGCAGATCGCCTTGTCGTCGGGCCCGATGGTCTCGCGTTCCTCGCTGCAATCGACGACGGGTCCGCGATCGGTCACCGTCCAGATGCGCCCGGGCGGATCACTGGCCAGCCGGAACGCACCGGCGCCGGGCGACACCGCCAGGTTGATCGCCCGGGTCTTCTGCAAGGTCACCAGTCCGAGCGGCAGATGAGGCACCTGAATGGGGGTTACGAGGCCGCTTTCCTCGGCCGGGACAGCCGAGGTTCCAATCCCGATCGACAGGACCAGGATGACCAATCGCATCCGCTTCCCCTCGCGCCGGCGCGCTCCGCGCTTGCCAAGTCCAGACGTTTGAGAGAGGGATGAACCCCATTAGGTGGGATTTGCAAGCCCTTTCTGCGAAAAGGGACCACAACCAGCGGAAACCTCGCGCACAAATGCTCGACTTCGTTAAGATGCATGGCCTCGGCAATGACTTCGTCGTGCTCGACGGCCGCGACACGCCAATCCCGGTCACGCCCGATCTGGCCCGGGCCATCGCCGACCGCCGCTACGGCGTCGGGTGCGACCAGCTGATCGTGCTCGAACCCTCGCGGCGCGCCGACGTCTTCATGCGCATCTACAACCCCGACGGCTCTCAGTCCGGCGCCTGCGGCAACGCCACCCGCTGCGTCGCCCAGGTGCTGATGCGCGAAGGGGAGCGCGATGCCGCGACCATCGAGACTCTGGCCGGCGTCCTGCGCGCCTCCGGATCGCCCGAGCGCATCACCGTCGACATGGGTGCGCCACGCCTCGGCTGGCGGGAGATCCCGCTAGCGCACCCTGTCGCCGACACGGCGCGCGTGCCCCATGACGCGACGGCCCTGAAGGCCGGCCTTCCGGCCTGGTTCGGCGCGGTCAACATGGGCAATCCGCACGCCGTCTTCTTCGTCGACGATGTCGAGGCGCATGACCTCGCGCGCACCGGGCCGCGGCTCGAGGCCGACCCGGTCTTTCCCGAGCGCGCCAACATCTCTCTCGTGGCGGTCGCCGCGCCCGGCCATCTGATCCAGAAGGTATGGGAGCGCGGCGCCGGCTTGACCCTCGCCTGCGGTTCCGGC
>ERZ761609.3078-NODE-3078-length-11364-cov-53.502962_pt1 | contig 11364 bp, 8 predicted proteins | sample MGYA00511163_ERZ761609 | MGnify/ENA primary metagenome ERZ761609 (study PRJEB28899, sample SAMN02445070) | bioreactor sludge metagenome | biome: EBPR sludge | place: Australia: Brisbane, Thorneside Wastewater Treatment Plant | collected 2011-12-16 ... | reverse complement strand
GACCACCGAGATCTACACTCTTTCCCTACACGACGCTCTTCCGATCTATGACCCCCATCTCCATCCCCGGCCCCATGCGCGGCTTCGCCCGCATGGCCGCCCTCTCCCCGGACCTCGCCCCCACCGACGTCATGGCCGCCCTCACTCGCAATGTCGTCATGAACGGCTACCATGCCGTTGGCGGCTCGGAATCCCTCGAACAGACCGAATACCTCAAACTCGTCTTCCGCTACCTCTCCCAGGCCCGCGAACTCGAGAAATTCGCCGGAGATTCCCGCAAGATCCACCTCCCCGAGTGCGATTCCGCCCAAACCGGCGAGCTGATCAAAATCCTCGGCTTCCGCATGCGCGGCGGTTGTGGCGCCGAAGTCGTCCTCGAAACCGTGAACGCTTCCCGCGCCTTCCTTTCCATGGACTCCGGATTCCCCCTCGCCGAACTCGAGGAAGCCCTCCGCACCAATCGCCCCTTCTCCCTCGATTGGGCTCCCACTCCCATTCCCGTCCTCTACGGCCCCGAGTACTGGCTCTCCGCCCGCGAACGCTTCACCGGCGAAACCATCGACGCCTTCCTCTCCGATCCCGCCCTCTGCCGCCTCTATCTCGGCCTCGTCAAACTCGACCCCGAAACCGCCGAACAGGTCCGCCAGACCATGCCCGTCCAGCGCGTCCGCGCCTTCGCCCATGTCTTCGACTTCTTCGGCGGCATGTTCCAGATCCGCGACGGCAAAGTTGTCGCCCCCGGCGGCGCCCGCTCCGCCCAGGCGTGGAAGGACCTCGCCGGCGTCCATCCTGACGAAGGCGTCGCCTTTGTTGAAAGACTCGTCACGAAGGACGACGGCTGGCTCGCCTCCTGGTTTGACGTCCTCTCCCGCATCTCCGGCCCCTCTCTCGACTACCTCACCGAACCCGCCCGCATGAAGCGCTTCTATGCCGCCCTCCGCGGCAAGGTCACCTCCCCGGGGCCCGCCCGCCCGGTGTTCCGCGCCAACACCGACCTCATGCTGCTCACCACCCGCCTCTATGTCCTCCCCAACGGACAGCCTCACATCCCGGGCGGCATCGAAACCTGGAAACAGCTCTTCATCAAACACCCCCACGGCAAGTACGACGGCAAACTCACCAAGGCCGCTTCCGGCTGGTCCCAGCCCGACGACGTTCTCGAAGCCCTCTTCGCCCTCTCCCGCAAAGCCGTCGAAAACGAACCCCTCAAAATCTTCCTCTCCCTCTCCGATCTGGACCGCCGCCGTCAGCAACCTCTCGAACCCGCCACCATCGACCGCCTCGCCCGCGAATTCCGCCTCTTCGGCGCCCAGTACTCCCTCTTCACCGAGGCCCCCTCCCTCTCCGACGCCACCATCCTGCGCTTCCTCGATGCCGCCGCCGCGATCAACTCCATTCGCAACCAGGTCCTCCGCGCCGACGCCGCCGGCATGATGCAGTCCCTCTCTGGCCTCTGGCAGATCCTCCTCCGCCAGCACCTGCTCCCCGCCGGCCAGGCCGATCCCCTCCTCGCCTCCCTCCTCGAACCCTTCACTACCCGCGTCCGGAATGAGCAGGAACTCTTCGATGCCGGACGGGCCGGCGTCTTCACCCTCCTGAAGGCCTCCGGCGCTCCCCAGGAAGTCAACGCCCAGGATCGCCTCATCGACCTCCTTGCCGGCGCCGTCGACGCCAATGACCAGGAATCGCTCGGCCTCCTCCGCACCGAGATGCTCCGCGTCTTCGAAGCCCAGCGCCTCGTCTCGCTCAAGGTCATCTTCGACCTCGCCGATCACCTCGAATCCCTCGCCCGTGGCGACAAACTGAATACCGCCCTCCTCAACCGCCTCGCCTCCCGCGTCTCCGATCTCAACCTCCCCAAAGCCTCCCTCTCCACCACTGAGAAGAACTCCTTCTCCTTCGGCTATTGGACCGAACGGCACCTCGACGCCCAACGCAAACTCAACTTCCGCGCCGTCATCGACCGCGCCGCCGGCAACGCCGAGAAACTCCGCGACGCCCGCGGCCTGCTCACCCCACTCCTTCGCGACACCCTCGTCGGCCTCCTTTACATCCACTACGCCCCCCCAGGCGCGCAGATCCTCTACACCAACTCCCTGTTCGCCCGCAGCCACGACTTCATCGGCATCCAGAACTCCCAACAGACCTGGAAACAGACCGAAGTCCTCGGCACCGGCTGGCCCTCTTCCGCCGGTGGACGCCTCGTCGGCTCCCTCGCCACCCTCCCCTACGCCCTCGCCGACGCCGAACAGAACTTCCTCATCCCCTCCCGCGAACAGGCCCTCATCTGGGGCGACCTCGTCCCCCAGATGCTCGTTTCCGCCAAATTGCCCCGTTTCTGGGACGTCACCCCCTCCCAAACCCACTGGGTCGCCCTCCATATCCGTCTCGGTGAAGCCACCCTCGCCGAGGCCGTCCTCGCCCCGGCCATCCGCTCCGCCACCCTCGATCTCCTGGACCGTTACGCCCAACCGGCCCGCTCCAAACGCATCGCCACCCACCTCGAACGCGCCGAACTCCCCGCCGCCCTCGAACAGATCACCCCCGCCGAGTTCTACTACCTCGGCGCCCTCGCCCGCGACCTCAACCTCGACGTCCCCGGCGGCCTCCAGGCCAAAATCGCCGCCCTCGCCTCCGCTGACCCCGAACGCCACTCCCACGAGGCCATCTCCTCCGCCTTCGGCACCCCCAAACCCACCCTCGCCAACTCCCACCGCCCCCAACTCCTCCACCTCCGCACCTTCCCCACCCTCATGGGCTACTCCTCGCGCATCCTCGCCGAATCCTGGGAGTCCTCCAATCTCTTCTACGCCGCCCTGAGCGATGAACTCGGCTTCCGCCCCTCCCAACTCAACCTCCTCATCCCCCAGTGGACCCAGCGCACCGTCGAACAGATCTTTGCCACCCATCTCGAGGATTGGCCCGCTGTCCTGCGTTCCATGCACGTCATCGCCGGACAGGTCCGCGCCGAAACCCGTAAACTCCAGGCCCTCGAAGAACAGGCTTCGCTCGAAGAATAGATACCCTGAACCGCTCTACACGGAAGGATGGATGAACCCATGTCCAGCTACTCTCGCCGCCAGTTGATCTGGTCCGCCGCTGCCGCCGGCGCATCCAGACTCGTCACCCCCGCCTGGGCCCAGTCGCCCACCTTCACCGTCAAGGTCGACATGGTCGTGCTTTCGTTCACGGTCACCGACAACAAGGGCCGCTACATCAACGGCCTCAAACCCGCCGACTTCCGCATCCTCGAAGACGGTATCCCCCAGAAGGTCTCCACCTTCGCCGAAGGCAACCGGCCCCCGCTCCAGATCCTCGACGACGGCACCGCCCGTCCCTTCCAGTCCACCGAACCCGCCAATGAAGACCGCGGCGGCATCGCCACCGACGCCTTCGTCGGCACCAACGTCTTCGTCCTCTTCGATACCTCCAATTACATGTATCGCGGCTTCGTCTACGCCTCCGACGCCATCGCCGACTTCGTCCGCGGCCTCGATCGCGCCGACTCCGTCGCCGTCTATACCTTCTCCCGCAACCTCAACCGCACCGCCAAACTCTCCAACGAACGCAACGACGTCCTCCAGGGCCTCCGCAATGCCGTCGCCGGCGACGAAGCCGCCCTCTATAACGCCCTCCTGCTTTCCCTCCGCGACGCCGCCAGAGTCCCCGGCCGCAAAGTCGTCATCGTCTTCTCGAACGGCCCCGATACCGCCTCCATGGTCGCCCCGGACGACGTCCGCGCCGTCGCCGAGGACGAGGGCATCCCCATCTACGTCATCTCCACCTCCGACGTCAACCGCGACCCCGTCTCCACCAACGTCTTCCGCCGCCTCGCTTCCCGCACCGGCGGCAAGTCCTTCTTCGCCAAAACCTGGCAGAAACAGGTCGAAGCCTTCGAGTCCATCCGCGAAGACCTCGGCAACTCCTACACCGTCACCTATTACCCCCAGCCCAACCCCAACGAGGGCTTCCGCAAAATCAGCGTCGAAATCCTCTCCGACGCCGCCCGCCGCTACCGCGTCTCCGCACGACCCGGTTACCGGCCCCGCACCACCTAAAATACCCGCATGGCCGTCCGTCCCAGACATCCGGTCGAACTCCGCGACCTCGCCCTCGACCTGACTCAACTCTGCTTCGACCTCGCCGGTTTTCTCGACCCCACCCCCGTCTCCGACGGCGTCTCCGCCCTCATCGCTCTCGGTCGCGGTCAATGGCTTGATGCCGCCATCTCCGGCGTCGCCATGGTCCCCTATGTCGGCGACCTCGCCAAGGCCGGTAAACTCGGCAAGTACGCCCAGTCCCTCGAGAACGCCATCACCCTCGCGAAGAATTCACCCGAAGCCGCCCGCCTCCTCGCCCCCGTCTTCGCCAGACTCGATCAGGCTCTCCGCCTGCTCCCGGACGCCCCCTCGCTCCAGCCCATTCGTTCCGCCGTCGCCCGGTTCCTCCAATCCCACCACGCCGCCCGCGCCGCCTCCCTCCTGCCCGATATCCGCCGCCACTTCACCTTCCGCCGCTTCCAGCGGGGCAACTACGAATATGTCGAGGGTGTCGGCCGTCTCGGGGTCCCCGGAAAGGTCCAGACCTTCCGCTCCCCCTCCGCCCAACGGAACCTCTCCGGTGGCACCGGCGACCACGCCGGACACCTCTTCGGCTCCCGCTTCGGCGCACCCGCCGATGGCCCCAACCTCGGCCTCCAGAACGCCAACCTCAATACCCGTGCTCCTCGCGCCCAGCAACACTGGGCCGGCTCCGGCGGCTCCTACCTCGATCTCGAAAACGCCTGGGAACGCAAGCTCAAGTCCGGCATCGGCATCGAGGCCCGAATCGCGGACATGTACCGCCTCGGAGAAACCCGCCCCATCGGCCGCAAAGTCCAGTGGACCGAAATCCACCCCAACGGCGCCCGGCAGTCCTTCTCGCTCGACTTCCTCAACGCCTCGTCACCCCAATCCCGCGCCGCCACCGGACAATAGTCCCACCCACCCATGAGTCAATCCGGTTCAGTTCGTCGCTACTTCACTCAGAGGAGCTTAAACCAAGATGGCCATGTACAAATACTGGGAAGGCACCCTGTGTGCCCAGGTCTCGACCAATACCGTCCCTGGCGTCTTCCGCCAGCAACTCTCCGTCTCGTTCATGAACGCGGTCTTCTCCACCTGGTGCCGCGATATGCGCAAACTCAAGGCCAAGAACCGCAGCGCGGCCGTCAAGACCCTCGAGGGCATGGGACGCACCCGCGGCGCCTTCACCGCCATGAACCCCATGATCAGCATCAAGCACCTCGCCGATGCCTTCACCCACTACGACGCCAACGGCAAAGCCTGGAAAGACACCAACTCCTGGAACTACAACGGCGGCGCCTTCAGCAAGGGCTTCATCGACAAAGTCCCCTGGGCCATGTGCACTTTCGCCAATGCTTACGACGAGAACCTCAAAACCATCGCTGCCTACGCCGAAAAACATAATGAACAGGTCAAAAAGATAAAAACCGCCCTCGAAGGCAAAACTTACGTCCCCTGGAGCCAGGTCAACGACCCGCTCAAGAAAATCGACGAATACACCAAAGCCGTCGACCCCCTCCTCGTCATGTGCCCCGAATCCACCATCAAAAAGGGCTATGACTGGACCAAAAACGTCGCCACCTTCACCGGCGCCATGGACGACATCATGAAGGAGACCGCCTCCTCCGGCAATGCCGGCCAGGCCACCGCCGTCGTCGCCCTGGGCATCATTCTCAGTAAATGCGTCCCCATTTTCGGCGACCTCTACGCCGAGGCCGTTAAGGGTCTCCCCTCTGCCATCCGCTTCTTCGAAGACATTAAATGGCAGCGCAACAACGAAATGGCCAAGATTTTCGGCAGTAAATACAAAATATACGACTAACCCAGCCCCAGCTCCGCGACCACCTCCACATGGAACGTCTGCGGAAACAGATCCACCACCGTCATCCGCTTCAACCCGTAACCCGCCGCCGTCAGCGCCCCCAGGTCCCGCGCCAGCGTCGCCGGATCGCAGCTCACCAGCACCAGCTTCGGCGCCTTCAGCCGCGCCAGGTGTTTCGTCACGTTCTTCCCCAACCCGCTTCGCGGCGGGTCCGCCACAATCACCTCCGGCGCCGCCGTCAGTCCCCCGAGATACTGCTCCGCCTGCATCCGCTGCGCCTCCACCTCCACCCCGTGCTCCGCCGCGTTGTACTGCAAGTCATGCACCGCCGATGGATTGCTCTCCACCGCCGTCACCTTCCCGAACCGCTTCGCCAGCGGCAGCGAAAACAGCCCCACCCCCGCGTACAAATCCAGCGCCGTCTCCCCCGCCATCTCCCCCACCACCTCCTCCACCAGCCCCTCCACCAGGAACCGGTTCACCTGGAAGAATGAACCGTGGCTCACCCGGAACCTCCCTTCCCCCACCTGGTAGTTCAGCTCGCCCAACTCCGCCCCCGGAATCCGCTCGCCCAGCCAGTCGAAGAACCCGCGCGCGGCCCGCCGCCCGCCCTCGGTCTCCAGCACATTCACCATCGTCTCCTCGCCGTTCGTGAACAGCTCGATCTGCTCCACGAACCGAGGCCACCGCCGGTCCTTGATCGACTTCTTCAACACCGCCAGCGCCTCGTTGATCGCCGGCGCCGATATCGGACACTCGTCCACCGGCACCAGATCGTGCGAACCCGCCGCCAGGTATCCGATCCGCGCCCCCCGCAAATGGAACTGGCTCCGGTTCCGGTAGCCCAGCGGCTCACCCGTCCGCAGCCCGATCTCCGCCGGCGCCTCCACCTTGCCCACCCGGCGCAACACCTCCCGCACAATCTCCACCTTCCGCGCCGCCTGGTATTCGTAGGGCGCGTGCTGGTAGTGACACCCCCCGCACCGCTCAAAATACTGGCAGGCCGGCTCCACCCGCTCCGGCGACCGCTCCACCCACTCCACCGCCCGCGCCTCCACCATCGACGCCTTCTCCCGCTCCACCTCGATGCGCACCCGCTCGCCGGGCAACACAAATGGCGTCAGCACCACCCGGCCTTCCAGCCGGCCCAGCCCCGCTCCGCCATACACCCACTTCTCGATCTGCAGCTCTGCGCCGGCCGCTGGTTTGTTGTCCGCTTTGTCGATCACTTACGATGTAAGAGTCCTTTCTTCTCTACCGCATGAAACCACGAGTTCTTTCAGGAATCCAGCCCACTGGCTCCCTGCACATCGGCAACTACCTCGGCGCTTTGAAAAACTGGGTGACACTGCAGGATACCTTTGAGTGTATCTTCTGCATCGTCGATCTCCACGCCATCACGGTTTACCAGGACCCCGCCGAACTGCACGCCAAGATCGAACAGACCGCCGGCCTCTTCCTCGCCGCCGGCATCGACCCCGCCAAATCGGCCGTCGTCGTCCAGTCCACCGTCAAAGGCCACGCCGAACTCTCCTGGCTGTTGACCTGCGTCACCCCCGTCGGCTGGCTCGAACGCATGACTCAGTTCAAGGACAAATCCGCCAAACAGGAGTCCGTCGGCGCCGGCCTGCTCAACTACCCCGTCCTCATGGCCGCCGATATCCTCCTCTACCAGGCCGCCATCGTCCCCGTCGGCGACGACCAGTCCCAACACCTCGAACTCACCCGCGACATCGCCCAGCGCTTCAACGCCCTCTATGGCGATACCTTCGTCATGCCCGCCACCAAACTCCCCGCCGTCGGCGCCCGCATCATGGGCCTCGACGCCCCCACCAAAAAAATGTCCAAGTCCACCGAAGGCTCCGGTCACGCCATCAGCCTCCTCGATCCCCCAGCCACCATCCGCAAAAAAATCATGCGCGCCACCACCGACTCCCTACCCGGCGTCGACTTCGATAACCTCGGCCCCGGCGTCGTCAACCTCCTCGCCATCCACCAGGCCTTCACCGGTTGGACCAACGATCAGACCCGGGCCCACTTCGCCGGCATGCGCTACGGCGACCTCAAAAAGACCGTCGCCGAGGCCGTCGTCGCCGGCCTCGAACCCCTCCAGACCCGCTACCACGAAATCATGGCCGACCCCGCCTACCTCCGCGGCATTCTGCGCGATAGCGCCGAACGCGCTTCCGCCCTCGCCGAACAGACTGTCCGCCTCGTCAAGGAACGCATGGGCGTTTACGCCGGCTAACGATCTCTATGGAAGCCACCACGGTCAATTCGTGGAGCCTGGCGGCCTACGGCCGCCTGCTGCGCGATAACCGTGACTTCCGCAATCTCTGGTGCGCCCAGATCGTCTCCGAAATCGGCGACTGGTTCTTCGCCATCGCCGTCTACTCCCTCCTGCTCGAATACACCGGTCAGGCCAAAAGCGTCGGCCTCGCCGTCGTCCTCCAACTCCTCCCCCAGGTCTTCATGGCCCCCTTCGCCGGCATCCTCAACGACCGCCTCAACCGGCGCTCGGTCATGATCTTCGCCGACCTCGCCCGCTTCTTCATCATCCTCGCCATGCTCCTCGTGCGCGGGCCCGAACTCGTCTGGCTCATCTACGCCCTCCTCTTCCTCGAAACCACCATGTGGGCCCTGTTCGAACCCGGACGCCAGGCCATCATTCCCAAACTCTGCTCCTCCCGCGACGAAGTCCTCGCCGCCAATGCCCTCTCCTCCATGACCTGGTCCTTCAACCTCGCCGTCGGCGCCTCCATCGGTGGCCTCGTCGCCTGGCAGTTCGGCCGCGATACCGTCTTCATCATCGACGCCTTCACCTTCCTCCTCTCCATCTGGTTCCTCCGCCGCATTTCCGTCCGCGAAACCCACGCCGATCACCTCCCCAGACTCCACGTGCGCGATCTTTTCGATTATTCGCCCATGATTGAGGGCCTCAGGTACGTCGCCCGCGACCCCCGAACCCTCGCCACCCTCCTCGTCAAAACCGGCATGGGCGTCCTCGGCGCACACTGGGTCATTCTCCCCATGCTCGGCGAACGCGTCTTTGTCATCAAGGACTCCGGCGCCCTCTCCATGTCCCTGCTCATGGGCGCACGCGGCGTCGGCGCCCTCATCGGCTCTCTCATGTCGGGCTACCTCGGCCGCAACGACCCTGCCCGTATGCGCGGAATCATCTTCTGGGGCTTCCTGCTCGTCTCCGTCAGCTATATCGCCCTCGGCGCCGCCCCCTCCCTCGCTCTCGCCTGCCTCGCCGTCGTCGCCGGACACGCCGGCACTTCCCTCAACTGGGTCTTCTCCACCACCATGCTCCAGCAGATGACCGACGACCGCTTCCGCGGCCGGGTCTTCTCCGCCGACTTCGGTGGCCTCTTCCTCATGATGGCCGCCGTCTCCTTCCTCGCCTCTTCTCTCGTTGACATGGGCTACTCCATCCGCGCCGTCGCCGCCGCCACCGGCCTCCTCGGCCTCCTCCCCGCCGCCCTCTGGGCCCTCGCCCAACGCCGCCTCTGGCCCCCCTCCCGCCCCTGAGTGCCCCGCTCACCAAGCACCCAATCACCTTATTGATAACCACCTGATAAATTGGTGCCGGGGACCCAATACCCCACGAATCCGTTGCTCCGGTACCCAATTCCCCGCCGGGGTGCCAGGCAGCGATCTGACTGAAATAAAACGGGTTAACTGACGACGCGCCATTGGGCGCGGAATAGACCCCGGAGCGGAATCCTGCCCCCCGCCGCCACCACCCTCGTGCCCGCCGCCGTAAGTGATTGAAAACTCAAGAGACAAACCCCACGCTATTGGGGTCCGGAGGAACAATCGCGCAATGAATTGGGTCCCCGGCGCCAAATACCAAGCGAGGAGGAGGGATTTCGGATTCGCTTCTCGGGCACGGCGGGCAGGGATTGTCCGTTCCCCGCTCGTTTCGTGCCCTCTCTCGGGCGCCCAGTTCAACGAAATCAATGGGCCGGGAGGGCCTGGCGAGTGATCTTGCCGGCGAACCGGGCCAAACCACCCGCGCCCGGGCGGTCACACGCCTCCCCCCCCACCTTCAGAGCAGATCCTCCGCCAGCCCCGTCTCCCCCTCCAGCGCCGTCCCCACGTCTCCCAGCGTCGCCGCCCCCTCCATGGCTTTCGCCTTCACCGCCTCCAGGTCCAGCGTCCCACTGACGCTCAACCGGTCAATGTGATACCGCACTGTGCGCGTCCGTGCCCATGGCCACCCGATGCCCAGCGTGAAGAGCACGTGCAGCGTGTTCAGGAACTTCACCTCAAACAAGCCGCCCCCGTCCACGCTCGACTCGAACCGGGCTCCCAATAGCGATGAATGTCGCGCCGCATGCCGCTCGAATTCCGCCAGATACCACAGATACGAGAAGCCCAGCGTCATCGGCGCCAGAAACACGCACAGGACGTGCGTCCCGAACAGCGGACTCCCGGCCCCGTCGTACTCGAACTGCGCCTGCCCGTACCACGTGTTCCGCACGAAGTACCGCGTCATCCGGTTGTGAAATACCGGAATGTACAGCCCCAGCGTCACGATCGACAACAGCAGACCGCTGTAATACACCAGCGCACACCGCCCCACCGTCCCCCGGAACGCAAAATGCACGCCCCGAAACACCGTCCGGCTCAGCCGGTACCGCCGCGACCCCACCAGGATCACCGGCATCACCAGAACCAGCGCCACCAGGAACAGAACGCCCGCCAGAGCCCCTCCCACCGCCTGTCCCAGCAGAACCTCGGCCGCCATCAACACCCCCGCCAGCAGCGCTACGAGCACCACTGCTTTCAGGAACCCGATGAACAACTCCAGACCCGTTCCCACGTACACAAACGGCTCGCCCGCCAGCCTCACCTTGCCCGTGTAATACCGCCGGAATCGCGTCTTCGCCCAGAAGAAGAACACCCCCGCCGTCACGACCGTCAACAGGACGCTCAGCAGGATCTCCTTCATCAGCCCCCCGCCTGTCCCCACGTAACTGAACCGCATCGGCGCCGGCGCCGTCCCCAACACCGCCCCGCATTGACCGCAAAATCCGTTCCCGGACGCGCTCCGCGCTCCACACTTCGAACAGAACATCCCGGCCCCTCCTTCCAGTACAAAGATTTCCAGAATTCTATCTTTCGATCTGGCGGGGGTCAAGGCTGCCCGTCCTCGGGAAACCCGCGCCACCTGCCTCAATATTCGGTGCCTGGAACCCATTGCACCTAATTCACGCAACTCCGGGCGCCCAATCACTTCGTCCCCCTTGACCACCCCGGCCCGGTGAACCCGCCTCCCCCCATTCCGTGCCGGGGACCAAATTCCCGCCGGTCCTTCTCCTCCGGTACTATTTTAACCAGCCTATTTTCAACCACTTCCCGCCAGGCCACCCCATCACCCGCGAATGGGAACAGCAAGCCCCCAAGCTCCATCCCTAATCATGTCAACAACTTACAGCCAAGAGAAATAGTACCGGAGCAAACTCCCGG
>ERZ761609.3077-NODE-3077-length-11367-cov-39.558699_pt1 | contig 11367 bp, 2 predicted proteins | sample MGYA00511163_ERZ761609 | MGnify/ENA primary metagenome ERZ761609 (study PRJEB28899, sample SAMN02445070) | bioreactor sludge metagenome | biome: EBPR sludge | place: Australia: Brisbane, Thorneside Wastewater Treatment Plant | collected 2011-12-16 ... | reverse complement strand
CAAACCAATGCGGGGCTTCCGCCTTCTTCTTCTGTTTGGAATTTGAAACTGACGCGGATTCTAAATCACTCGCTGGGACAACTGAAGACGACCAGCCGCATGACGGGCAAACCGCTCCCGCGATGGTTTCAAGTTCAAACCGGTGGCTGCAATGAGTGCAAGCTAATTGAATCATAGGTTTGTCATTATGGCGTTTCCGCTATACAAAATCCAGCGAATCTTACGAAGATAAAATCAGGCTGAGCGGGAAAAAAGAGAGGCCGAAGCAAGCAGACTTAAAACAGACTCAAGCGGCTGATGTTCAGTGTCCGCAACAATCATCCGGGACGCGGATGACTTTACCTTAGGAAAGAAAAACCCTGTCCGATCACTCTGTTTTAATGAAACTTCAGGAACAATAGCTGAGGGATGAAATTGGAATCCGCAAAACAAAACATAGAGCAGACCGCCAAGCATGAGAAACCTGAATGAAAGCTTCATACTTCATAAATCGGCTGAAAAAGAACGGGCTTGAGAGTGTTTTTATAAGAATCAGGCAGCGTAGCGTGAGGAGAGAAGCATGGGCAACATTACATCGCTTGTAAGCGGCTTGGCAAAGTAATACCCCTGTCCCTTATCGCAATTGCGGGATCTTAAAAATTCCATTTGCTGGAAATCTTCAATTCCTTCCGCAACCACATCCAGCTGGAGTTCATGCGCCATTGAAATAATCGCCTGAATGATCGCCTGATCATCCGTATCCGTGCAAAGATCGCGCACAAAAGAGCGGTCTATTTTTAAAGTGTCCACGGGCAGCTGCTTCAGAGCCACGAGCGAGGAAAAACCCGTTCCAAAGTCATCAATCGAAAAACGCATTCCCATAGCTTTCATTCTGGTTAATGTTTGTTTGGTTTCTTCCGTGTACTGCATCAAAGTACTTTCCGTAATCTCCAATTCAAGTTCTTCGGGATTAATTCCGGTTTCACGAACAATACGCCCCAATAAATCAGCAATATTAATATGGTGAAACTGCTTAGCTGAAAGATTCACAGCCATACTTAATTTCGAAACACCGCAGCGCTCCCATTCTTTCCGCTGAAGGCAGGCGGTTCTGAGTACCCATTCTCCGATTGAATGAATTAGTCCTGTCTCTTCCGCGATGGAAATAAATTTAAGAGGCGGAACCATACCCAATTCCGGGTGTTCCCATCGGATTAACGCTTCAGCCCCTATAATTTTCCCTGACCGTAAATCAATTTGAGGCTGGTAATGAAGCCGAAACTGATCTTTCTCCAATGCGTGTCTGAGCTGAGATTCAATGATGAGGCTCTCCAACATATCTTTGCCGTCTTGCGCCGAATAAAAGTGATACCTTCCGCCGCCCTTCTGTCGCGCCGTACGCATCACTTGATAGGCATGCTGCATCAATTCAATGGCGGTTTGACCATCAAACGGATAAACGGCAATACCCAAGCTGCAGGTCATCACAATATCCTGGTTGGCAACGTGAAAAGGTGCCTTAAAAGCAAAGAGGATTTTATTCGCAATCGCCTCAATCGACTTCTTTTGAGTAACGCGCGGAATTAAAATCATGAAGCTGTCTCCGCCGATCGGCAGAATACTGTCTGTTTCGTAAAGCAGCTTGCTCAAACGCTGCGCCATTTCACGGATAATCAAATCACCCGTTTCGTAACCAAATGATTGGTTAATCTTTCCAAGCCGGTCCATATCAACACCGATGATCGCAAAACTTTCATTTTGGCGGGCAGCTAAACTCATGGCTTGATGAATACGGTCAAGAAAAAAAGTCCGGCTGGTCAAGCGAGGGGTTTCGGGCATATTGCGAAGCTCATAACTGGCGCCTCCGCGTATCCTTTCTGTCAAATCAAACCAAATTCCATGCTGCCGAAGCTCTTTACCGTGTTTTCGCCGTAAAAACTGGAACGACTCCTCCCAATATCTTTTTTTTCCCTGCGAATCCCAGATTTCATAGCCCATTTCACCGCGGTGCTGATTACCCCATACGCAAGACTCATCAACGGAGGGTTTCTCGGTTAAACTCCCGCCACGAAGCGCAGTCCAAAATAATTCCACAGACTTGCCAATAAATTTTTTCGGATCTAACCCTGCCAGTAAAGAAAGCTCTGGGCTGAGATACTCCACTACCCAGTTCTTACCGCTATTCAAGGAAACAAATCTATAGGCAATCGCCTGCGACTTAGCCATAAGCGCGCGAAAAAAGGGTTTTTGAACAACCTGATCATCCGAAAAGGACGCTTTGCGGCGAGGCTTAGTTTTGGCAGGCGCCGCTTTTTTTCTGGGCATGAATATCTCCGTTTAAATATCACCGAAATCAAATCTTCGTTAAAACCATAACACTATAATTCGATTTTTAAATAGACTTTCTTGTAATGATATAAATTGAGTGTTTTTGCTATTTTTAATGATTATTAGAGTTTTTTTAGACTATTTTTTGATTTATTAGACTATGGTGTTATATTTCTACTATGAACAAGAAGCCACTCAATACAAATGCTATAGACTGGGAAAGAAGCATCCAAATCGGAGTTATATTAACGCTGGTTTCAACCTTTTTCATCCTTTCACGTCTTGATGCGTTTGAAGCAATGAGCTTTGAAACCGCGATGCAGCAGCAGCCCACAACGTCGGTTCCTGATACGGCAGAAGCAGTTCAAAAATCAACTCCCGCTGACTCTGAGAGTGAACAACTCACACAAGACTTTTTAAACGAAACCTCCCCTCTCTCAAAACCAAGCGAAAGCCTTAAGCCACAGGATATTTCTTTTACGGAAATTTCGGGTCCGGGAAAGCAATGCAGCTCAACAGGAGACGCGGGACAAGGTTCACAAGGCTGCTTACAAAGAAACGCTGACGGCAGTTTCTCGGAGATTGAAGCCCAATGGGAAAATTTCGGCGATGAAATTAAAAAACAAATTATTGTAAAAAACTATGACGCGAAAGGTGATCAAATAAGTGAAGAAACCATCCGCATCAAAGCATCCGGAAAAATACTCAATGACGGTACACGCGTTCTCGAAAAAGAATCGATTGATATCGTCAAACAGCCCGCTCAGGGTAAAGTAACACGCGACCTCATCGTTAAAAACTATGAAAAGGGACAATCCACCAAAGTCACTTGGGCGCATTACGTTGAAAATCCGAATATCGGCGCTTTGAAAGCGGGGCTGGCTCATCACGCCGTACTTTATTATGAAAACGGTAAGGTAAAAGCAGGTTTTGCGAATCAATATAAAAATGGCCGTGTCGTCGATACGCTTTTAAATTACAACCCCGCAAAAAATCCCAACCTTCGGCTTGAGCTGACCGGCATTACAAAATGGGCAAACTGGATTGACCAGCTGGTTCAAGCGCCTATCGCTGCGATGCAATCTTAATTTTCAAAAAAATCCTTCCATCAAAATCCATATTTAAACTTCGCGGTTAAAAAATTAATTTTATCTTACGATATCTATCAACCCGCGAAAAACGATCCGCGGCTGAGCGTGGTCATACGGTCATACGACCGCTGTCCGGAGCAAGCTCCGGCTTAAAGCTCATAGTTCACCGTGCAATCTGAGCTTCATCGAAGGTTGCCAAAATAACCACAGAAAAGAAAAACCCCCTGGCATTTCTGCCAAGGGGTTTTTAAATCGGAAAGCTGAATTAGTTGGACACAGCCGGAGTTTCGGGAACACCCTCGTCTGTTTGCGGCTGATCCGATGCCACGGCATTGGCCGGGATCGGAACCACAACAGGAGGTGTCGGTTCCTGCGCTTCCAGCTCGGGCACCTGCTCGGACTCGGCTGGCTGAACCGGAGTCGGAACCGCGGGTCTTGGGATCGGAACCACTCTCGGAGCGGTTGTAATACCACGCAAAGGAATGTCGAGCCCTGTTGTATCGACGGTCAGATCCGGACTGACTGCCATTGTGTTGTAATTCATAAAGCCAGGGAAATCAGCGGCATAGTTACCGTCAAAATCCGAGTACTGCGTTAAATTACGCACGAAAGCTTTGTAATAAAGCGATGACTGATTACCAATCAATCCGGAAAGTGATTGTCCTGCCACCGGTGCGCCGTTAAAGAGAGCCAATCCAGGAGGATTTGTCAAAAAGTTAATCGCGGCCGGACTTACATTACCAAAAACCGCAATCGAAACACCATTTGGCGCTTGTCCACCAGCGGAAAGATTCATCTGCGCCGGTGTTGCGTTTAAGTGTGTGTGAATGGGATTCGAGGTTGTTCCAATAATTCCGTTCGCAATCAGCTCAATTAAATTGAATGCTGTAACACGCGTTTCACCGCCTCCCTGAGAAAAAATACTCCCGCCTGCAATAGCCTGAACCACACCTGATGGCGCGCTCATATGACCAAGCAAAATATTGCCTGTTGCAATCAGAGACAAGCTGCCACTGGATGAATTCATCTCAACTTGTGTATCACCCAAAATACTGATGAATTGACTGCCAATCGAAAAAGTATTCAAGAAAGGAGCTACCCCTTCAATACGATTATTTGAAAGCCCAATTGTTCCTGCGGCAAGCATGGTAAGTGAATTTGCCACGAAATCTAAGTTTCCTACTTCGCCCGGACCTTCCGCATCAAGGATTGAACCATTGCGTGCGAAAGCAAGAATATTTCCAACTACGCCATCGGTAATTCCATTGGCGCCTGCATTTCCATCCGCATCAACGCGTCCAACCGTAAAGTTGTTCTGCGCATCGATAATAATGCGCCCGGATTCCGTTGAAATACGGGACGTCTCATCCATCGTTAGATTCGCGACTGTATTCACTGAATTTGCCGTATCAAACAATGAGCCCGCAGGATCGGTGCTCGTCGAAGCTAAGGAAACCGCATTAAGACCGGGCAATACGTCCGCGGCAAAAAGAGGGTTCACATCGATGGATGCATCCGCGGCTTTGCCCGTGGCGTCAAAACCCGCGCCCATAGCAACACGGCCTGCCCCTGAAGTAACACCATCACCCTGCGTGCTGACATTCACTCCCGCGCCCAAAGTCATGTCACCACCGGAAACGATACGGACATCACCGTTTCCGTTTAGCGACTGAACATTGGCATTAATTGTCATCGTATCCGCAGGGGTTCCGCCCAGTGCATACAATGAGATGTTGCCGCCATCAAAGTTTGTGACCTGGCTCGAAATCGTCATCGGGCTCGCAGCCGTGATGAAGATAATCGAGTTCGGATCAAGAACAAGCGGATCATTAATCTGAACACCCGTTACCGTTCCTGCACCGGCTGAACCCATCGGAGTTCCGCCGTTGTTATCACTAAGCGTTGTGATTTCAAGAGCGCCAATATTCTGCACTTGGATATCACCAGATTCGGTGAAGGCGGATAAGCGTGTTCCCGCACCAGTCATATCAATCGCGTCTGGAGCAAAGTTATCGGTCAACGAATTTGGAACAAGATTAAGACCTGTTCCACGGCTACCAATACCAGTCTGAGCGCTAAGAATCACTCCACCGTTTCCAGTGTTGACAATGTCACGATGAATATCACCACCATCAATGATGGCGCCATTTTCGGTATGAATTGTTACCGCATTATCCGAAGCATTAGAAGTCTGAACGGAGCCAAGCGTGATGTTTCCATTTACGGCATCCATATCAATACCACCATTCGGTCCGCCGGCATTCGCATTAAAAATTGTGCCGTCTGCCATGGTGATATTGTCAACCGCATCGACCTCGATTTCAGCTCCGGTAGCACCGAGTTTGCGCGTAACGTCCCCTGCAGTGACATCACCTTCAGCGCTTGCGATCACATCGTTTTCCGAATCAAGATTGATCTTACCGTCGGCGCTGCGTACTGTGTTATTGATGATCAAGTGATCTGCTCCGGAATTGTCGTTATCACGCGCAAAAAGACGCGTTACACCGTCAACTGCCGCAACACCGCCGGCGAATCCACTCAAAAGAGTTGCCGCAGCCATCACGGTCAAGGAACCGTTCAATGTCCGGATATTCACATCACCTGTCAAAGCCTGCTGATCAATACCGACAACATTCAAATCACCACCCGATGCCATTTCGCGTACGCGGATATCATTCGCGGTAGTGTTGGTCGCACGCAACGAATCCAACCGAACCTCAAGTGAATCACCGTGACCAATTCCGTTCACGGCATTGATTGTCGTCTGACCGATGTTGGCGATAATGTCGTGGCTGCTGTCGCCGCCGTCAATCACCGCTCCGCCGGCATTAATATCAACCGCGTTAAAACCATCATTGTTTACATCAACCGCGAGAGCGCTGGTCGTGCGGACTGAGCCAAGCGTAATGTCATTACCGGCATCAAGATCGATACCGCCTTCAATTCCGCCGCCATTGGCCTCAAGAACTGTTCCGTCAGCCATGAAAATATCATTAGCCGCGTCGACTTCGATTTCGGCTCCGCCTGTCGCTGTTACGTCCCCGTCCGCGCTGAAACGAACGTCATTGCCGGTTGAATCAAGGTTGATTTTACCTGTCGTACTGTCGACAACGTTGTTCACAATCAAATCTTTACCTGCGCCGTTGGCAATCAAACGTGTCTCACCGTCATTGGCATGAACACCCGATCCGAAAGAAGCAGTGTCAATAACCGTTAAATTACCGTCGGTTGTGCGGATATTCAAATCACCGTTGCTCGTCACCTGTCCGGCAAGAATGATTCCCAGATCTCCGCCTGCCGCAGTTTCAACGATGTTAATCTCACCGGAAGTACCGTTCACAACATCAACCGTATTAAGACTTGTTTCAAGCTCATTGTTATCCGCAACGGCGCCGTCACCGACACCAAGATTCGCGGTAAGAACCGCATGATCACCGATCAAGTTGACTGTTGCCCCGTTGCGGTCAGAAATATAACCGTTCACCGCGGTCACATTGATATCGCCCTGAACACCGGTGCCATTGCTGTCCGCATTCACTTCCGTGATACGCGCATTTTCTTTAGCAATCAAAGCAATATTACCGTCTTCAGAGCGGAAAGCGGAACCGCTATCCATACGAATCGTTCCGCTATTGTTTGCTCCGTCAAGATCGAGAATGCTGTCAGTGAAATCTTCTCCGGCAAAAGCCAAAATAGTTCCCGTTCCTGCCGTAATTACAACCGCATTGTCTTCAAGAAGCAAACGGCTGCCGGCTGTCATCAAAATATTTCCGTTAACGCCCAATCCGTCATCACCGGTCGAAGAAACCGTGATACCGGTATTAACAGTAAGATCATCCACATTCGTGTTACCCATCGAATGCAACCCGATATTGGCTCCATTTGTAGCCGCAACGTTCGCTGCAATCACAAGCGGTGAGAAAGAATAGATTTCAACATCGCCCGCGGAAGTAACACCGTCATTCATTCCGACAGCAAGCGGGAAAGCTCCCACACTGCCGATTTGAAGACCTAATGTTGCATCGCTCGGAACATCATTAGAAACATGAACGCCGCCCGTTGCCGCTTTTGCTACAAAAATTCCGTCCGCATCCAGCACCGTATCACTATTTACATCGCGAGCCAAACGCATTTCAATCCAGTTGTCCACGGCGCCAATACCGCCCTCGTTAATTCCGTCCGCCGGATTGGTCGTATCCACATCCGCATTCAGATGAACGCCTCCCGCGCGAATATTCCAGATACCGCCTGCAATTTCACCATTCACCAAGTCATTACCGTCGATAATGTTTCCGGTGTAATAGAAAAACCCTGTTCCGGCATCAATTTGCCCCATCGGACAAACACCGATACAGCTAATATAAATATCACCACCGTTGGAAGCCGCATTCCAAAGATTGGTTGGAGTAATATCAAGGAAGCTCACAAAAGCCCCGATATCGCCGCCGCCTGTAGTCAAATTGATGGTTCCCGCGTTTACATCGGAATGCTGAACACCGGCATCATCATTCGTAAATTCCTGGATAGTTCCCGCGGAAGTAATTGTTGCAACGTTATCAAGCGCGCTTACAGTCTCAAGAAAAATATCGCCGCTTGTAGTTGTGGTCAAATCCACATCACCCGTTCCACCGGCTACCACATTCATAGCGGTCAAATCACCATTATCAGCCGTGATATTAATCCCACCGTCGAAAGTTGTGGCATTTGTCACCACAAGACCGTTATTCACATCCAACAAATTAATTGATCCTGCTGCGCTAGCCGAAGCATTCGTTAAAGTGGTCGCGTTAATCTCAAGCGTTCCCAAAGTTCCGATTCCGGATACCGACTGCAAATCCATCGTATTCGAACGAAGATCAGCCGCATTATCTAAACCAAGCTCTTCGATCAAACCGGCCGAAACAACCGTAATATTATCTCCGCGCGCCTGGACATCGCCGACATTCACATTACCACTCGTTGTTGTCGTTAAAGTGACATTGCCGTCCCCAGCACCCGGCGCACCGGCAACTACAGACACAAGGTTAAGGTCACCACTATCAGCTGTGATACTAATATCACCGTCAAAAGTCGTGGCATTCGTTACCGTAAGACCGTTATTCACATCCAGTAAATCAATTGATCCCGCCGCGCTCACCGAAGCATTGGTCAGAGTTGTGGCGTTAATCTCAAGTGTTCCTAAAGTTCCAATTCCGGATACCGACTGCAAATCCATCGTATTTGAACGAAGATCAGCTGCATTATCTGAACCAAGTTCTTCGATCGCACCGGCTGAATTGATAACAATGTTATCGCCTGCCGCCGTCACATTACCTACGTTCACATTACCTGACGTTGTTGTTGATAGCGTAACGTTACGGCTAGTTCCGCCTGCAGTCACGGTCGTCGCATCAAGGTTTCCACCTGCTGCATTGATCGTAATTGCACCGTTATTTGTCGTTGCCGATGTCACAGCAAGGCCTCCAGCGAGATCGTTAATGTTGATGGCGCCAGTGCCGGTTACATTTGCATTAGTCAAAGTCGTGATGGTCGTATCAAGGTCAATACCAGTCCCCGCGCTTGCAGTAAGCGAAGTTGCAGTGACATTTGAAGCTGCTGCGTTAGCATCCGTTATCGATCCGCCTGTTGCGGTCAAAGTGACTGAGCCGCTAGCATTGGCAGTAGTAACATTGAGGTTCCCCGTATCACTGGTCACCGTTGCGTTACCATCAGCCGCGTTCACGTTCAATACTTGCGCACCGTTCACTTCATTAATAATAATATTGCCTGCACCGCTGTTTGTAGCAGTGATGTTCGTAACTGTTGTGTCGAGGTCAATACCGGTTACGCCCGAAGCAACAAGTGAAATTGCATTAACATTGCTGATTGCACCGTTAGCATCCGTAATCGATCCGCTGCGCGCAGTCAAATTAGCGGTAACTGCGTTTACAACGCCGGCGATAATGCTGTTGCGTGCATCAAGAAAAACGATGCCATTCGAGCTGGTTACTGCGGCCGCTGCGTTCATATTGACGCTACCGCCGGCATTACCGTCTTGGTCAAAAGTTGCGTCGGTAAAATCTTCGCCCGACACAACTCTGACAGTGCCGCTCGATGCCGCACTTACCGTCGAACCCGAATTAAGTACAACATTATTTCCGCCAGCTAAAGTGACATTACCCGTTCCGCCCGTAGTTGAAACAGTGACACCAGAATTCAAAGTCAGATTATCCGTTAAAGCAGTGCCAAGCGCCGCGAGAAGAATATTTCCGCCCATGGTTTCAGCGGCATCCGCAGCAACCGTTAAAGGGCTACCAGAATAAATCGCGATACCGTCTTGAGCTGTAATACCGTCAACGAAGCTACCTGTAATTCCGCCAATGGTTAAACCTGCGCCTGTTTGAGCGGCGTTCGTCGCATAAACTCCACCGGTTCCGCCATCAACAGACATGCGTCCGTCCGTATTGGCTGTTCCGCCAAAATCAGAAAGACGAAGTTCAATCGCGTTGGTATCTGTACCAAAACCTGCTCCGGTTTTAATGTTGATTCCACCTGCAGCGATATTCCAAACACCCGCATCTGGAGTTGCAAATTCACCCGTTGCAGGAACAGGATCATTGCCGTCCGTTAAAGCGCCTGACGTGCTGAAATGGAAAGTGGAAGTGCCAAGATCAACCTGATCAATCGGACAGTCGCCGATACAGTTGATAAAAAGATTATTTCCGTTTGTGCTTGCGCCCCATTTAACAGAAGGCTGAATATCTAAATAACTTGTTGAAGCGCCGATATCACCATTGCTGTTAAGCTGGATTGTTCCGGCAACCACTTCAGCGGTTGGAACACCCGCATCATCGTTCACTAACTCCTGAATTTCCCCAGCAGAAGTCACCGTAACCGTATCATCAAGCGCTGTAATTACGCCAAGACCGATATTGCCGCTGGTCGTTGTGCTCAAGTTCACATTACGCGCCGCGCCGCCCGCGGTTACTATTGTCGTGTTCAAGTCACCGCCTGTAGCGTTGATCGTAACTGCACCGTCTGTTGTTGTCGCACTGGTCACATCTAAAGCACCCATATTATCAATATCAATCGCGCCGATTCCCGTCACATTTGCGTTGGTCAGCGTTGTGATGGTCGTATCTAAATCAATGCCGGTTGCGGCTGTCGCATCAAGCGAAGATGAGGTTACATTGTTTAATGCAGCATTTGCATCCGTAATCGCTCCACCGGCGTTCAAGACAATCGCTGTCGTTGCGTTGATATTATCAACAGACAAATCCCCCGTATCATTTAAGGTTACATTGTCCGCGTTTATAACGCTGACTGCGCCACCGAAATTATTGTTATTATTCAACACAACATCATCAGTTCCGGCATCTAAAATTGTTGTTCCTGTAACAGAGAGATCACCGCTATCAGTTAAATCACCGGCAGTCGTCACACTCAAATTACCGCCGATGGTGGAAGCTTTAAGATCTAAATCCGTTGCATCTTGATATGTAACATCTCCGCCAGTCGTAGCGGCCAATGTAGTCACATTATTTGCCGCTTGATTAAGAGTCGCGGAATCATCCGCGTTGACAACAAGATCAACAGCCGTAAGCGCTCCGGCGGTTTGAGAAATTAATCCAACCAAACCGCTTGTTGTAAGCGCATTTAAAGTCAAGGCTGTGTCAGCCTGAACATCACCGGCAAGATTTACAGAACCGATATCATCCGTATCTACCGAACCAGCTGTAATCGTCACAGCACCTATGTCTGATTTAACCAAAGCACCGGTATTTACATTCACATTATCTCCGGCGCTTAAATTCACATCTCCGGCCGTTGATTGAACTGTAACGTTATCATCAACAATCAAGTGATCGTCCACATCACCGCTTTCAAGTGCGGTTAAGTTAATTACCGCTGCTTGAATAATATCCACAGCAATCGTCATCGGACTATGCGTAGTCAAAGTCAGCGTGCCGGATCCAGGGTTATTGAAACC
>ERZ761609.3075-NODE-3075-length-11370-cov-11.372072_pt1 | contig 11370 bp, 6 predicted proteins | sample MGYA00511163_ERZ761609 | MGnify/ENA primary metagenome ERZ761609 (study PRJEB28899, sample SAMN02445070) | bioreactor sludge metagenome | biome: EBPR sludge | place: Australia: Brisbane, Thorneside Wastewater Treatment Plant | collected 2011-12-16 ... | reverse complement strand
GACAAGTCCGCGCTCGAACTGATCATGTGCACGCTGCACGCCGGCGGCAAGTTCGACTCCAAGGCCTACGAGACATCAGGCGGCCTGCACGGCGTCGGCATATCGGTGGTGAACGCTCTGTCGGAGATCACCGAGGTGGAGGTCTGGCGCGACCGGCAAGCCTATCGCATGTGCTTCGCACGGGGTGTGCCGCAGGGCGCGCTCCAGCATCTGGGCCCCGTCCACAACCGGCGGGGCACGCGGGTGCGCTTCAAGCCGGACGACCAGATTTTCGGCAAGGATGCGAAGTTCGACCCGCGCCGCGTATTCAAGATGGCCCGCTCGAAGGCCTATCTGTTCGGCGGGGTTGAGATCCGCTGGAAATGCGATCCGACCCTGATCAAGGAAGGCGCCAACGTGCCGGAGTCGGCGGTCTTCCGCTTTCCGGCCGGGCTGAAGGACTATCTGACGCGCGAGATCGAAGGCAAGGATCTGGCCGCCGATGGCATCTTTGCCGGCAAGGTGGACAAGTCCGGTCACGGCGCCTGCGAATGGGCGGTCACCTGGTTCACCTACGACGACGGCTTCGTCCACTCCTACTGCAACACCATTCCCACTCCTGATGGCGGCACGCACGAGGCGGGGCTTCGTGTCGCGCTGTTGCGCGGCCTGAAGGACCATGCCCAGCGCATCGGGGCGAGCAAGCGCGCCTCTGTGCTGACCACCGATGACATCATGGTGTCCTGCGCCGCGATGCTCTCCGTCTTCATCCGCGAGCCGGAGTTCGTCGGCCAGACCAAGGATAAGCTGGCGACGCTGGAAGCCTCCAGGATCGTCGAGGCCGCCGTGCGTGACGCCTTCGACCACTGGCTGGCCGCCGCGCCAGCCGCCGCGCTCAAGCTTCTGGATTTCGTCGTCGAACGGGCCGAAGACCGTCTGCGCCGCCGCGCCGAGAAGGACGTGCAGCGCAAGACCGCCGTGCGCAAGCTGCGCCTGCCGGGCAAACTCGCGGATTGCTCCTCCACCGCCGCCGACGGCTCGGAACTCTTTATCGTCGAGGGCGATTCGGCCGGCGGCTCGGCCAAGCAGGCGCGCGACCGGGCGACGCAGGCCGTGCTGCCCTTGCGCGGCAAGATCCTCAACGTCGCCAACGCCACGCGCGACAAGCTGACCGCCAACCAGCAACTCGCAGACCTTATGCTTGCGCTCGGCTGCGGCTCTGGCTCGCACTACAAGGAAGGCGACCTTCGCTACGACAAGATCGTCATCATGACCGACGCGGATGTGGACGGGGCGCATATCGCCTCGCTCCTCATCACCTTCTTCTACCGGCAGATGCCCAAGCTGATCGACGACGGGCACCTCTACCTCGCCGTGCCGCCGCTCTACCGCCTCACCCACGGCGGCAAGACGGTCTACGCCCGCGACGACGCCCACAAGGACCAGCTGCTCGCAACCGTGTTCAAGGGCAAGAAACCGGAGATCGGCCGCTTCAAGGGCCTCGGCGAAATGATGCCGGCGCAGTTGAAGGAAACGACCATGGACAAGAAGAAGCGCACGATGCTGCAGGTCCGCATCGCGCCGGACGCCAAGCCTGACACCGCAGATTGCGTCGAACGCCTGATGGGCAACAAGCCGGAAGCGCGGTTTGTGTTCATTCAGGAACGCGCGGCCTTCGCAGGGGACCTGGTGGATTTGTGAGGGCCGTCGGCGCTGCGTGGGCTCGCATGGTCTGGCGCGTGGCCATGAAAGGCAGCTTCGCGTCTAACGCCGCAGGAGTGTTCACCCCGTCCTTCCTTTGACAAAAATCAAAGCGCGGCCCCTCCCGCATCCCCTATTCGCTCCGTTGAATTAGCGATCGCTCATATAGAGCGTGGCGCTTGACAGATTGCTTGAAGTTTCAATGATTGAAGTTTCAAGCAGTTTGACCGACCGAGGGGATACCATGCTCGACACCGCCCCAACCCCAATGCTGGCCGCCGCGCCATCGAAAGCCCTGGCCGCCTTCAATCGCGAGACGGTGCTGTCGGTCCACCACTACACCGACAGCCTCTTTCGTTTCGAGACGACACGCGATCCGCACTTCCGCTTCGAGAACGGTCAATTCGCCATGATCGGGCTGGAGGTCGACGGCAGGCCGCTGGTGCGCGCCTACTCGATGGCCTCGGCCAACTACGAGGAGACCCTGACGTTCTTCTCTATCAAGGTTCCGAACGGGCCGCTGACATCGCGGCTCCAGCATGTCCAGCCGGGCGACACCGTGCTGATCGGCCGCAAGCCCACGGGCACGCTGGTGCAGACCAGCCTGCTGCCGGGCAAGCGGCTCTACCTGCTCTCCACCGGCACCGGAATTGCCCCCTTCGCCGGCGTCATCAAGGACCCGGACATCTACGACCGCTATGAATCGGTGGTGCTTGTGCACGGCTGCCGGCTGGCGGCGGAAACCGTCTTCGGCCACGAGGTGGTGGCCTCGGTGCTGGAGAGCGAGTTCCTTGGCGAGGTGGCGCGCGGCAAGCTGCTGCACTATCCGACCACCACGCGCGAGCACTCCTTCCACGAGGGCCGCGTCACCGACCTGATCGAGACCGGCAAGCTGTTTGCCGATCTTGGCCTGCCGCCGCTCGATCCGGCCCAGGACCGGGTGATGATCTGCGGTGGACCGCAGATGCTGATCGACCTCAAGGCGATGCTTGAAAGACGCGGCTTTTCCGAAGGCAGCGGCGGCGCGCCCGCGAGCTACGTCATCGAAAAGGCCTTCGCCGAGCGCTGAGTTCCCGGCGCCGGCGCTATTTCGCCGACGCGTCGCTCTCGCCCACGTCCTCGCCGGAGTCATCCTCGCCCGCGTCGCTCACGCGCTCGACCGAGACGACCTTATCCTTGTCGGCGGTGTTGAAGACGATGACGCCCTGTGTCCCGCGCCCGGCGACGCGGATGCCGTCCACCGGGCAGCGGATGAGCTGGCCGCCGTTGGTCACCAGCATGATCTGGTCGGCGTTCTCCACCGGGAAGGAAGCCACCAAAGCGCCGTTGCGCTCATTCACAGCCATGGCGACAATGCCTTTGCCGCCGCGGTTTGTGATGCGATACTCGTAGGATGACGAGCGCTTGCCGTAGCCGTTCTCCGAAATCGTCAGCACGTGCTGCTCCAGCGCCGACATCTCGGCGTAGCGCTCCGGCGGAAGATTGCCGGCCGAATCGGCGACTTCATCGTCCGCCGCAGCCTCCGCCTCGCCTGCCTCGCCGCGCGTCAGCCGCGCCTGCTTGAGGTAGGTCGAGCGCTCCTCGGGAGTCGCCTCGACATGCCTGAGGATCGACATCGAGATGACCCGATCATCGCCGCCAAGGTTGATGCCGCGCACGCCCGTCGAGGTTCCGGTGGAGCCATTGCCGCCAAAAACGCGCAGGTCCGTGACGGCGAAACGGATGCACTGCCCCTGAGCCGTGGTGAGCAGCACGTCATCGGCTTCGGTCGCCAATGCGACGTCGACGATGGTTTGCTCTGGCCCGTCGAATTCCATCACGCGTTTGCCGAGGCTGGTGCGCGGCACGCAATCCGACAGCTTGTTGCGGCGGATCGAGCCGGTCGTTGTGGCGAACATCACATCCAGCGCCGTCCACTGCCCTTCATCCTCGGGCAGCGGCACGATCGTCGTGATGCGCTCGCCAGGGTCCAGCGGCAGCAGATTCACGAGCGCCTTGCCACGTGACTGCGGGGCGCCTTCCGGCAGGCGCCAGACCTTCATCTTGTAGACCTGGCCGAGCGAGGAGAAAAACAGGATCGGCGCATGGGTGGAAGCGACGAACAGGCGGGAGACGAAATCCTCTTCCTTCGTCTGCATGCCCGAGCGGCCCTTGCCGCCCCGCCGCTGCGCGCGATAGGTCGAGAGCGGAACGCGCTTGATGTAGCCGCCGTGGCTGACCGTGACGACCATGTCCTCGCGTGCGATCAGATCCTCGTCCTCGAAGTCACTGTCCGCCTCAATGATCTCGGAGCGGCGTGGCGTGGCAAAGGCGGCGCGCACCTCGTTCAGTTCAGTCTGCACGATGCCGAGAATGCGCTCGCGGGAAGCCAGAATATCGAGGAACTCCCGGATTTCGGCGGCGATCTTCTCCAGTTCCTCGGCGATCTCGTCGCGACCGAGCGCGGTCAGGCGCTGAAGCCTAAGGTCAAGGATGGCCTGGGCTTGCCGATCGGACAGGCGGTAGGTCCCCTCGGCGGTCAGGCCGTGGCGCGGATCGTCGATAAGGGCGATCAGCGGCGCGACATCATGGGCCGGCCAGGCCCGTTCCATGAGCGCGGCCTTCGCGGTCGCCGCGTCGGCCGAACCGCGGATCAGCGCGATCACCTCGTCGATATTGGCCACCGCGATGGCCAGGCCCACGAGGACATGGGCGCGGTCGCGCGCCTTGTTCAGGCGGAACCGCGTGCGCCGGCCGATGACCTCCTCGCGAAAATCGAGGAAGGCGACCAGCATGTCCTTGAGGTTCATCGTCTCCGGACGCCGGCCACCGTTCAGGGCGATCATGTTGGCGCCGAAGGATGTCTGGAGCGCCGTATGCCGGTAAAGCTGGTTCAGCACGACATCGCCCATGGCGTCGCGCTTCAACTCGATGACGATGCGCATGCCCTGGCGATCGGATTCGTCGCGCAGGTCCGAAATGCCTTCGAGTTTCTTCTCGCGCACCAGTTCGGCGATGCGCTCGATCAGCGTCGCCTTGTTCACCTGGTACGGAATCTCGGTGACGATGATCGCCTCGCGATCCTTGCGGATCTCCTCGACCGACGCGCGGGCGCGCATGATGATCGAGCCGCGGCCGGTGGTATAGGCCGAGCGAATGCCGCCGCGTCCAAGGATCAGCGCGCCGGTCGGGAAATCCGGCCCAGGAACCAGCCGCATCAATTCGTCGATGCCAAGCGCAGGATCGGCGATCAGCGCGTTGCAGGCGTCGATCACCTCACCCAGGTTGTGAGGAGGAATGTTGGTCGCCATGCCGACCGCGATGCCGCCGGCGCCATTGACCAGCAGATTCGGGAACTTCGCCGGCAGCACCATCGGCTCGTCGAATTCGCCGGTATAGTTCGACTGGAAATCGACCGTATCCTCGCCAAGATCGTCAAGTAGCGCGAGCGCCACCTTCTCCAGACGCACTTCGGTGTAGCGTTCTGCCGCAGGGGGGTCGCCGTCGACCGAACCGAAGTTGCCTTGCCCGTCGATGAGCGGCAGGCGCATGGAGAATTCCTGCGCCATGCGCACGAGCGCATCGTAGATCGCCAGGTTGCCGTGCGGATGGTATTTACCCATCGTGTCGCCGGTGACGCGGGCCGACTTCTTGTAGGCCTTCTCCGGCGTGTAGCCGTTCTCGTGCATCGAATACAGGATGCGCCGATGCACGGGCTTGAGGCCGTCACGCGCGTCGGGCAGCGCGCGCGACACGATCACGCTCATGGCGTAATCGAGGTACGAACGCCGCATCTCATCGGTGATCGAGACAGGATGGACTTCGGACGGATCGTCCGGCTTCTTGTCGTCGTCGGCCAAGGGTCTGGAAACTCCACGAATCGCGTGCGGGCGTTATAGGCGATTCAGGTCGCCGGCGCCATGCCGGCGACACGCCAAAACACAATGCAAATCAATGAAATAGAAATCGATCAGGCGCAGCGCACGCCACAGCGTCCGGACCGTCAGAACGGGATGTCGTCGTCCATGTCGGATCGGCGTCCCCCGCCTGCCGGAGCCGGCCGCCGTTCCATGGGCGAGGAGCGACCGAAATCCGAGCCGCCGCGATCATCGCCGCCGTCGCGCCCACCGCCTTCGCCACGCCCGTCGAGCATGGTCAGCTGGCCATTGAAGCCCTGCAGCACGACTTCGGTGGAATAGCGGTCCTGCCCCGACTTGTCCTGGTACTTGCGCGTCTGGAGCTGGCCTTCGACGTAAACCTTGGCGCCCTTCTTGATGTACTGCTCGATGACCCGCACCAGATTGTCGTTGAAAACGACGACATTGTGCCACTCCGTCTTCTCGCGCCGCTCGCCGGTGTTCTTGTCGCGCCAGCTTTCGGACGTGGCGACGCGCATGTTCGCCACCGATCCGCCGCTCGGCAGCCGGCGGATTTCCGGGTCCGCTCCGAGGTTGCCGATCAGCATGACCTTGTTGAGACTGCCAGCCATTGTTCTCTCCACACTTAAAGGGGCATTCTAGCCGGTGGCGCGCAGGGTTGCCGATGGCAAATTGAGCGGTCCACAGGGAATTTTGTTCTTGTCTTGTTCTTATTCCGACATCATGCTGTGTGCAAGACTCAATCTCGGCGTGCCTGACGGTCGCGCCCGCAGTAGACAGGACGGAAACACGGTTCCGCCATGACGCCACCTGCCTCCGGATCGGCCCGCGCCCGCCGCGATGCCGACAAGACCCCTGTCGATTCCCTGTTCGACCGCGCCAAGGCCGCAGGTGGAAGCGTGGATGGCCGCGTGATCGCCATACGCGGCGCGCGCGAGCACAACCTCAAGAACGTGGATCTCGTTATCCCGCGCGACAAGCTGGTGGTGTTCACCGGGCTTTCCGGATCGGGAAAGTCCTCGCTCGCGTTCGACACGATCTATGCCGAAGGCCAGCGCCGCTATGTCGAGAGCCTCTCGGCCTATGCCCGCCAGTTCCTGGAAATGATGCAGAAGCCGGACGTCGATCAGATCGACGGCCTCTCGCCGGCCATCTCCATCGAGCAGAAGACAACCTCGCGCAATCCGCGCTCCACCGTTGGCACGGTGACCGAAATCTATGACTACATGCGCCTGCTTTGGGCGCGCGCCGGCGTGCCGTACTCGCCGGCGACAGGATTGCCTATCGAGAGCCAGACCGTCAGCCAGATGGTGGACCGGGTGCTGGCCCTGCCGGAGAAGACGCGGCTGCTGTTGCTGGCGCCGGCGGTGCGGGGCCGCAAGGGCGAGTACCGCAAGGAACTGGCCGAGTTTCTCAAGCGGGGCTTCCAGCGGGTGAAAATCGACGGCGCGATGCACGAGATCGCCGACGCGCCGGCGCTGGACAAGAATATCAAGCACGACATCGACGTCGTGGTGGACCGGATCGTGGTGCGGCCCGACATTGGTGCGCGCCTGTCGGAAAGCCTCGAGACCGCGCTGGAGCTGGCGGACGGCATCGCCGTGATCGAATGGGTGGACGAGCAGACGGCCGACGGGTCGCCGAGGCGACAGATCTTCTCCTCGAAATTCGCCTGCCCCGTTTCCGGCTTCACCATTCCAGAGATCGAGCCGCGCCTGTTTTCCTTCAACAACCCATTCGGCGCCTGCCCGCATTGCGGCGGTATAGGCTCGGAACTGAAGATCGATGCAGACCTGATCGTTCCCGATGCCAGCCTGACGCTGAAGAAAGGCGCAATCGCGCCCTGGGCGAAGTCGACGAGCCCCTACTACGGCCAGACCCTGGACGCCCTCGCCAAGCACTACGGATTCTCGCTCACCGTCCCCTGGGAAAAGCTGCCGAAACAGGCGCAGAACGTCATCCTCTATGGCTCGGGCGGCGAAACCATCCGCATGGCCTACAACGACGGACTGCGTTCCTACGAGGTGAAGAAGCCTTTCGAAGGCGTAATCATCAACCTCGAACGCCGGTTCAAGGAGACCGAAAGCGACTGGGCGCGCGAGGAGATCGGCCGGTTCATGGGCGAGACGCCGTGCCTGACGTGCGAAGGGCACCGGCTCAAGCCGGAGGCGCTGGCCGTGAAGATCGCGGGACGGCATGTCGGGGAGGTGACGCGGTTGTCGGTGAAGGACGCCGCCGACTGGTACAACACCCTGCCCGAGCGCCTGACGGCGAAGCAGAATGAAATCGCCGGACGTATTCTGAAGGAGATCAGGGATCGTCTGCGCTTTCTCGTCGATGTCGGTCTCGAATACCTCACGCTGGCGCGGTCTTCCGGCACGCTGTCCGGCGGGGAAAGCCAGCGCATCCGCCTGGCGTCGCAGATCGGCTCGGGGTTGACAGGCGTCCTCTATGTGCTGGACGAGCCGTCGATCGGCCTGCACCAGCGCGACAACGAGCGTCTGCTCGGCACGCTCAAGCGCCTGCGCGACCTCGGCAATTCCGTCATCGTGGTCGAGCATGACGAGGACGCGATCCGGCAGGCCGACCATGTGGTCGATGTCGGGCCGGGCGCGGGCATCCACGGCGGCCGCATCGTCTCGCAGGGCACGCCCGAGGAGGTGATCGCCGATCCGAAGTCGCTGACAGGGCAGTATCTGTCCGGCACGAAATCCGTGCCCATGCCGAAGAAACGCCGCGTTCCGCAGAAGTCGCGCATGCTTCGGGTCGTCGGCGCTCGCGGTCATAATCTGAAGTCGGTGACGGCCGAGATCCCGCTGGGCCTGTTCACGTGCGTCACCGGTGTCTCCGGCGGGGGCAAGTCGACGCTGATCATCGAGACGCTCTTCAAGGCCGCTGCGCGGCGCCTCAATGGCGCGCTGGAGCACCCTGCCCCGCATGACCGCGTCGAAGGCCTGGAACTGCTCGACAAGGTCATCGACATCGACCAGTCGCCCATCGGACGGACGCCGCGTTCCAACCCGGCGACCTATACCGGCGCGTTCACGCCGATCCGCGACTGGTTCGCCGGACTGCCGGAGGCCAAGGCGCGCGGCTACCAGCCGGGCCGCTTTTCTTTCAACGTCAAGGGTGGGCGCTGCGAGGCCTGCCAGGGCGACGGCGTGATCAAGATCGAGATGCACTTCCTGCCGGACGTCTACGTCACCTGCGACGTCTGCAAGGGCAAGCGCTATGATCGCGAGACACTCGAGGTGAAGTTCCGTGGCAAGTCGATCGCGGACGTTCTCGATATGAGCGTCGAGGAGGCGGCGGAACACTTCAAGGCGGTGCCGCCGATCCGCGACAAGATGGAGACCCTGGCCCGCGTCGGCCTCAAGTACATCTCCGTCGGCCAGCAGGCGACGACGCTCTCCGGCGGCGAGGCGCAGCGCGTCAAGCTGTCGAAGGAACTGTCTAAGCGCGCCACCGGCCGGACGCTCTACATTCTCGACGAGCCAACCACCGGGCTGCACTTCCACGACGTGGCCAAGCTGATGGAAGTGCTGCACGAGCTGGTGGACCAGGGCAACACCGTGGTGGTGATCGAGCACAACCTTGAGGTCATCAAGACCGCCGACTGGGTCATCGACCTCGGCCCGGAAGGTGGCGATGGCGGCGGAAGGATCGTGGCGCAAGGACCGCCAGAGGCCATTGCCCGGGCCGAAGCCAGCCATACCGGGCGATTCCTCGACGACGTGTTGAAGCGCAGGCCGCGTGCCACGTCCTGACGCGACCTGTTTGCCGCGCCGCCCGCATTCTCGCTATCCGTGTGCTGGCTGCTTGGCCCGCTGCGGCCGGGGATGCGGGCATGGCCAGCACCTGCCCGCCCTTTGGCTGCTGCGAATAAACAGGCGCGGGTGTAACGGATGCGCTGCTTGAGCGCGTTGCTTTAACAGACTTGGTTAAGTTAAGCATACGTTACGTTAATCATTGCAATACTGTGCCGAAAATGGACACCTCCCGCGGGAAGGGCGGATGAACCGCCGGGTTGGGAGTTGTCAGCATGCGTATCAAATCCATCTTCGCGAAAACCGCGATTGCAACCGCCTTCGGCTTTGGCGTGGCGCTCGGCAGCATCACGCTTGCGGATGAGCTGCCACTGAAGCCCGCCGGAGCGAATGCCCAGAACCAGAAGGCGACGAAGGTCGCCGCGGTCCCTCCCGCCGTCGCCGCTGCTGCCAAGGTCGCGCAGGGCTCGAACATGCGCATCGTCGTGGTCGAGTGGAAGATCAAGAAGGGTCGCGAGCAGGAGTTCCTGGACTACTGGGCCGAGCGCTCGACCATCCCGAACCGCGATGGTCTCGTTGCTGAGTTCCTGAGCACCGTAGACTCCAAGGAGAAATGGCCCTGGATCAACTGGCTCGGCCCGATCGACAAGCCCGGCATCACGACTTTCTACAACGTTGGCCTGTGGCGCGATGGCGAGAGCTTCCAGGACAACATCGGCAAGTTCATCGACAACAACCGTCCGCCGCTCGACTTCGAAGGTGAGAAGCGCACCCGCGTCTTCCTGGCACCGCAGCGCTGGCGCGTCGGCGAGACCCGCGTCCCGGCCAAGGATTCCGACGGCACGAAGTAAGCCGCCTGAGACGAGTAACTGCACTTCAGGCCGGCGCGTGAGCGCTGGCCTTTTTCTATGCGCTTTTTGCATGGCTGGCACACATCAATGGCAGACACCCTCGCCACGGGAGTGCCCATATTGCGCTGCACAAGAGATTGCCCACGGTCAGACCGACCGGAGGCAGAAGTGAAGGAGACTACCTATGATCTTGTCCGTGATCCTCGCCCGCATTCAGACCTGGCTGAAGGTCCGTGCCAGCATGCGCGAACTGAACGCCCTGTCTGATCGCGAACTCGCCGACATCGGCGTCAACCGGTCCTGCATCGAGCAGGTCGCACGCGAGTGCAGCGCGGCGCACTGAGCATCGACCGCCTGTTGAATATGGCAACCGTCAGGCCCGCGCGAGCGGGCCTTTTTGCTTTTGGGCGCACGGCAATGCCAATCTGTACTGCCCTGCCCCGTTGCGTCTGCTCCGGCTTCGCCGTAACGGGGCGGCATGAGCAAGACACTGACTTCCCTCAGTCCCATCCATGTCATCGGCGGCGGCCTCGCCGGCAGCGAGGCCGCCTGGCAGATCGCCGTGTCGGGCGTGCCGGTCGTCCTGCATGAGATGCGTCCGGAACGAATGACCGACGCGCACAAGACGGAAGGCCTCGCCGAACTGGTTTGCTCCAATTCGTTCCGCTCGGACGACTGGCAGACCAATGCGGTCGGCCTGCTGCACGCCGAGATGCGGCGTATGGATTCGCTGATCATGCGCAGTGCCGATGCGCATCAGGTGCCGGCCGGCGCCGCGCTCGCGGTGGATCGTGACGGCTTTTCGCAGGCCGTAACTGCCGCTCTTGCTGCACATCCGTTGATCACCATCAATCGCGGAGAGATCGCCGGCCTGCCGCCGGCAGACTGGGACAGCGTCATCATCGCTACCGGTCCCCTCACCTCGCCCGCTCTGGCTCAGGGCATCCGTGACCTCACCGGCGAAAGCGGGCTGGCCTTTTTCGACGCCATCGCGCCGATCGTGCATTTCGACTCAGTCGACATGAAGAAGGCCTGGTTCCAGTCGCGCTACGACAAGGCCGGCCCGGGAGGCACCGGAGCGGACTACATCAACTGCCCGCTCGATCGGGAGCAGTATGAGGCCTTCGTCGATGCCTTGCTGGCCGGGGACAAGACAGAATTCCGTGAGTTCGAGAAGAACACGCCCTACTTCGACGGCTGCCTGCCCATCGAGGT
>ERZ761609.3074-NODE-3074-length-11371-cov-5.108961_pt1 | contig 11371 bp, 9 predicted proteins | sample MGYA00511163_ERZ761609 | MGnify/ENA primary metagenome ERZ761609 (study PRJEB28899, sample SAMN02445070) | bioreactor sludge metagenome | biome: EBPR sludge | place: Australia: Brisbane, Thorneside Wastewater Treatment Plant | collected 2011-12-16 ... | reverse complement strand
CCTTTCAACAATCCATCGTTTCTGCGAAAGCGTTTACTGCTCGAGCTTTATCGTTCCATCTTCGCCGCCGCCTGCCGCTGCGATTACTTCAAGCAGTTCAATGTCAAAAATGAGCGTTTCGTTCGGGCCAATGTCACCGCCCGCGCCACGCTCGCCATAGGCAAGTTCGGCGGGAATGAACAGCTTCCACTTGTCACCCACCTGCATGAGCTGCAACGCTTCGGTCCAACCTTTGATCACGCCGCCAACTGGAAACTCAGCGGGTTCGTTGCGCGCATAGGAACTGTCGAACTCGGTGCCGTCAAGCAAGGTGCCGCGGTAGTGCGTGCGCACGGTATCGGAAGCCTTTGGCGTCGCGCCTTTACCTTCTTCCACCACAAGATACTGCAATCCGCTCGCCGTCGTCTTCACGCCGGGCTTCGTGCCGTTCTCCGCGAGAAACGCCTTTCCTGCCGCAAGGTTCTTCTCCATCGCCGCCTTCATCTTCTCCATCTGCTTCGCGCGATGTGCCTCCGCAACGACTTTCATCTCGTCCATGCTCATGGCAAGCTGACGGCCGTTTGCGACGTCGTCAATCGCCCCATAGAAAATCTCCGGGGTCACTTCCAGCCCATTCTGCGCCAGTTTCGTGGCGATGTCAGCGCCAACGATATAGGAGAGCTGCCCCAGGAACTTCTCGTCGCCGGTAATTGGCTTCGGCGCGGCCAAATTCGGATCGGCAGCCTGCTGCTCAGCTATCTGTTTCTGATAACCCTGAATACACGTCATCATTTCTTCGTCCGTCATCGCCGGCTCTTTACCACCGGTGATATCGGAGAATCCCATCAAAAAACGTTCCTTTACCAGGGGGATGCCGTTGTTCTTGATATTGGTGCCCAAATCGGCGCCGATCATGTAAGAAAATTTGTCTTCATCGGATGCCAGCGTTACCTTAGACAATTCACCACTCGCTTCCGCAGTTGCGCCTTCCGCCGGCTTTGCGGCTTCAGCTGGGGTTTTCGCAGTCTCTTTCTTCGCATCGTCCTGCGCAACGGCCGCTACAAGCGGCATGCAAGCCAGGATAGCGGCTGCAAACAAGGCACGAAGGCCTGCTTGAGTCTTCACGGGGAGTCTCCTTATGAGGGGGTTAGTTGGGACTGAATCCAAGCCTGATAGTGTCTCACACGCCCGCTAGAAAGCTCAAGATTCCCCGGGGGAGGGCGGTCGTCCTCGACCGCCAACCCTACCAATCAATCCCCGTCCTCCCTGCAATACCCCGAGAACGTGGCCACTCCCAATCGCTTTACCTGACGCCGAAATTTCGTTAGCGTAGTGGCTCGGTGCCAAATCGGGGAGTGGATGCATGCGGTGGTGGACCCTTGTCTTTTCAGGAATGCTGTGTCTTTGCGCCTACGCCGAGGAACCCGCTGCGCCCGCCCCGGCACCCGAAACCGCTGAAACCGTCAGCGCTGGCGAAGGCCCGGTGGTACTGCCACCACCGACTGACGAGGCCGTACGCTTCTACAAAACCGGAATCGTAGTCTGGCTTGTGAACCTGGCGTGGGGCATTGTACTTCCGGGAATCGTGCTCTTCACCGGATTTTCAGCGCGAATCCGCAACGTCGCGCAAGGCCTTGGCAAGAAATGGCCAATCGTCGTCGCGATCTACGCCATCCTGTTCTCGCTTGCAACCTATCTAATCGATTTGCCTTGGAGTTTCTACACCGATTACGTGCGCATGCACGATTTCGGCCTCTCGAACCAGACTTTCGGCAAGTGGGCCTACGATTCCGTAATGGGCCTGCTCGTAGGCACAATTGTCACCGCGTTGATACTTTGGGTTCCCTATTTGCTGCTTCGCAAGGCTCCCAAACGCTGGTGGCTATACACCGGATTGCTGATGTACCCATTTTTTATTTTCCAGATGCTGATTAGTCCCGTATGGATCGATCCCCTGTTCAACGAGTTTGGCGAGATGCAAGACAAGAACCTCGAAGCCAAGGTGCTCGAAATTGCCAGCCGCGCGGGAATCGAAGGCAGCCGGGTCTTTGAAGTGGACAAAAGCGTCGACACAAAAGCCTACAATGCCTATGTAACGGGCATTTTCAATACAAAACGGATTGTGCTGTGGGACACGATCATCGAAGGGCTGGAAGAGCGTTCGCTTCTCTTTGTGATGGCCCACGAAATGGCCCATTTCGTGCTCGGGCATGTGTACAACGGCATCATGCTGTTCGGCACGCTGACCCTTTTGGGTTTTTATTTTGTTCACAAGACATCGGGGTGGATCATGAAGCGGTACGGCGAGCGCATGGGTTTCGATCAACTCTCCGACGTCGCATCGTATCCGTTGATTATGATGCTCATGGCCATCGCCATCATATTGCTCCAACCCGCGGCCCTCGCGCTGATCCGGTATCAGGAGCACGAATCGGATCGGTTCGCCCTGGAATTGACCCGCGATAATTATGCGGGCGCGGCCGCCTTCGCAAAAATGAATCAAGACAATCTCGGATACCCGTATCCACATCCGATCCTCAAAATATTGCGCTCTTCTCACCCTCCCCTCGGTGAACGCGTAACGTTCTGCAATGAATACAAACCGTGGGAAGAAGGAAAGCCGTTGAAATACGGCCACCTCTTCGCATCCGATTCTAATGCCAACACAAATGGAGGTGAACAATGACCTGGATCCGCATTACCCCCTTGCTCGTGGCCGGTATCGCAGCCATAGGGTGTGGCAGCCCCGCCCCACAAAGCGCGCCCGCGGAAACGTCTAATGCCGCGACGGCCGCACCGCCAACGGAAGCGAAATCCCTATCCTTCGCGGCGGACGTGAAGCCACTCTTGACCACGCATTGCGCGGAATGTCATATGGACGGCAGCACAAAGGGCGGTTACAGCCTTGACACCCACGAAAGCGCTGTTCAAGAAGGCGGCAAAGGCCCAAGAATTGTCGCGGGCAACAGCGCTGGCAGCAACCTTGTCCAACGCATCAAGGGCGAACCGGGCGTAAAGAAGATGCCGCCAAAAGGCGATATGATGAGCGCCGCCGATGCTGCAATAATCGCTGCGTGGATCGATCAAGGCGCCACCGCGCCATAGTCAACAACGCTCCGCGGAGCAGAGAACACACTTTCGCGCGGCGAAGGAAGGAATGGAATTGTGAAGGTTTTATTTCGAATGGTGATTGCGGCATGTATTTTCGCCGCACCTGCAATGGCACAGGATAAGCCAGACGCGCCGTATACGCGCGAAATGAATGTCGTATATGACGAGGTACACGGCGTGGGTCTCGTCGCCGACATCTTCAAACCGACCGCTCCGCCAAACGGCCTCGCGATAATCGACATCGTCTGCGGCGCATGGCATTCGGACCGCGGCAAAATGAACGACCACGAACGCGCGCAAGTATTTAACATCTTCACGCGCCGGGGCTACGTCGTATTCGGAATGCGGCCGGGATCCGTCTCCAAATTCTCCGGCAGCGAACTGGCCGCAAACGCGAAATCCGCAATCCGCTGGGTAAAGTTAAACGCTGAAAAATATGGCGTGGATCCCAATCGCCTTGGCCTGATGGGCGCATCCGCGGGCGGTCATCTTGCGCTGCTTGTAAGCGTCACACCGGAAGATGGTATCGCCGACGCAAAAAAAGAACTCAATCGAGTTGACACCCGCGTTAAAGCGGTTTCAGTCTTCTTTCCGCCCACCGACTTCATTGATTGGGGAGGAAAGCGGCCGGATTACTCGAAGACCATCGGCAGTCTGCTGTTCACCGGCGGCGTTTATGGCAAGACGCCGGAGGAGATCGACGCCCGCGCAAAGGAGCTGTCGCCCCGATATCGGGTGACGGCCGGCCCAATGCCGCCCTTCATGTTGTACCACGGCGATGCGGATCCGATGGTGCCGCTCCAGCAGTCTGAAGTATTTGTCGAAGCGGTCAAAGCCGCTGGCGGTTCCGCCGAGCTCTTCGTAAAGCCCGGCGGCGGCCACCCGTGGCTCACGCTGCCGGATGAAGTCGGCAAAATGGCGGATTGGTTCGACAAGCAGTTGTAGGTGCCGCTGCGCGGCAGTGTGGGCCGGGCAGATGCGCATAGGTTCCTGCGCAAAAGAACAGGAGGGCGAACATGAAAATGGAACTCAAAGTATACGCGTCGATGCTTTGCGCATTGACACTATGCGTCCAGGCGTTCGCCGGCGCGCACGGAAATGCCAAAGGCTCCACGGAAGTCCCGCTTTTCGACGGACTTGGCAATGTTCGCCATCAAATCACGACCACTTCCCCGAAGGCGCAGGCGTATTTCGATCAGGGACTTCGCTTAATCTACGCCTTCAACCACGACGAGGCGCACCTGGCTTTTGGCGAGGCATTGAAGCACGACCCGAAATGCGCCATGGCCTACTGGGGCATCGCCGCGGCTAAAGGCCCGAACTACAATTTGCCCATGGACGAGCTTCGCGCGAAGGCAAGCCTCGAAGCGAGCCGCAAAGCCCTAGAACTCGCGCCGACAGTTTCACAACCGGAGCGCGACTACATCGAAGCGATGGCGCTCCGCTTTTCCGACGATCCAAACGCGGATCGCGCGGCGCTCGATAGGGCCTATTCCGAGGCTATGCGCGCGCTCGCGAAAAAGTACCCAAATGATGATGACGCGCTTACCTTGTTCGCCGAATCGATGATGAACCTTCGCCCCTGGCAACTCTGGTCCAAAGACGGCACACCGGCGCCGGAAACACCCGAAATTCTCGCGACGCTGGAAACGGTGCTCAAACGCAATCCGAAACATTCCGGGGCCATTCACTACTACATCCATTCGACGGAAGCCTCGCCGAATCCGGAAAAAGCGGAACCACACGCAGATCGCCTCGCCAAAATCGCGCCAAACGCGGGCCATCTGGTTCACATGCCGTCGCACACCTACATACGCGTGGGCCGATACGAAGACGGCGTTCGTGTAAACGTGAAGGCCGCGGACGTTGACCGCGCATTTCTAAACTTCCGTAAACCGGAAGGCGCCTATCCGATGATGTATTTCCCGCACAATATCCATTTCATCTGGGCCTGCTCGGCCATCGGAGGAAACTACAAGCGCGCCCTGAGCGCGTCGCGTGACCTCGTTCGCGAGGTTCCGGTGAGCAACGTGCTCGCAATGCCGCCCATGGAGTTCTTCTCCCCTACGCCGTACTACGCGCTGGTGCGCTTCGGAAAATGGAACGAGATGCTCCAGGAACCGCGCCCGCCGCTCGAACTACAATTCACAACGGGCATATGGCTGTACGCGCGCGGAATGTCCTTCGTCGGCCTAAACGAACTGGATCGCGCGAAGCAGGAAGCAGAGCAACTCGTCAAGATTCGCGACGCCACGCCGGAAGACCAGATGGCCAACATGAACTCGGCGAAGACGCTGCTCTCCATCGCCTCGCTCGTGTTGACCGCCGATATCGCGCGCAAAGAGGGGAAGCTCGACGACGCAATCAAGTCGTTCCAGGAAGCCCTCGCGCTGGAAGAAACTTTGAACTACGACGAACCGCCCGCGTGGTATCAGCCGACGCGCCTGCTGCTGGGCGCGGCGTACCTCGACGCGAAACGCCCCGAAGAGGCGGAGAAAACCTACCGCGAGGACCTGAAACAATTCCCGCGCAACGGTTGGGCGCTTTTCGGCCTGCGTCAAAGTCTCGAAGCGCAAGGCAAATCCAATGAGGCCCGCGCGGTGCGCAAACAGTTCAAGTCCGCATGGAAACGTGCCGACGTGAAACTGACCTCATCCCGGTTCTAAAAGATGCAGAAAACAGCGCCCGCGCGGCATCCCGCGCGGGCGCTAAACCCCAATTACGAACCTTCCTGCCCCAAGAAATTATTCGTGCACCAGCACATACGTATTTGGCGGAAGGATGAATAAAGGCTCAAGCGAAGCAAGCTCGATCCCCTTCGCTACCGTTGCGCTGTTCTCCGCCCAAAACGCGTTCCACGCCTCCAACGTATCAAAAGACACCGCCTTGTCCTCTTGGCTCCACAAACGGCCCAAGGCCGTCTTGCTCGCGTTCTGAAGGCGCGGACTGTTCTGTGCGAGCGCGCTCAAGAGGACCGGCGTCGCGCGACGATCGCCGGACTGCGCCAACGCGTTTATCGCGGCTATTTGCACATCGATATCCGCGTCCGCCACGCCGCGCGCGATCGTCTCGGTCGACGCCAGTTCCTTATGCTGACCCAGCAACTGCAACGCGGCCGCCCGCAGGCCAGGCACTTGATTCGTCAACATGTCCAGAATTATCGGCTTCGTCTCAGACTTGTTCAGCGCCAGCATCACTTCAAGCACTCCGGGCATTACCCGAGCCCCGAAGCCCTGCCGCGATTCCTTCAAGAAGCGATAGACGTCGAACTGCTGTTGCATGCCAATTAATTGCTTGATCGCCAGGTTCCGTTCGTTGGCTTCCTCCGCCGCCAGCTTGTCGACAACGGCAATCACCTTCTCCCGCTGTTCGGCGTTCAGACCCGTCTGCTTTTCCAACTCTTGCTCATGCCGTAGCGCCGCGGGGTTCACCCGCGCAAGATCGAGCGTCCCCTTCTTGTCGTTCTTTTCGATGCTCTCGATCTCGTCGTTCTGATAGACAATGCGTCCGTTGCCCGATTCAACGGCGATGCAATTGTCGTTCACTTTGGAGACCACGCCGTCTACCGAAATGCCCGACTTGAGCACGACAGTATCGGCCGGCGCGCTGGTTGCCAGCAGCGCCGCGGCGATAAATCCTCCAAGCTTCCATTTCGTCTCCATCGATCATTCTCTCCTATTCAGAGTCTTGCAGGTAGACAGTGTTCAAACATATCAGTCCCGATCTAAGTGCTTCCTTAACCGCCAGTGGTGCCGCCACCGGTGGTTCCGCCAGTCGTGCCGCCGCCGGTTCCTCCCGAGGTGTTGTTGTACATGCCGGTCTCCGGTCGGAACGTCATGCGACGAAACGCTACGCGCGTCGTGTCTTCAACGCGCAGAAAGTTTGCCACGCGTTTGTCATAGTAAAGCTGCAGCGCCGTGCGGGGCTCCGAGAAATCCGGCCCCGGCACGAAAATGCCGAGGTCTGCGGACACGATTCCACCGCGGACCGTCATTCGGCCACGCGTGTTTGAGTTGTGGCGTCCGCTGCTGCGGGTTATCGCGAATATGCTGTTGTTCGAATACAACAGCCCATCAAAGTTAAATGGACGTCCGCTGGACGGACGCGTCATTTCATCCGCATACCAGAAATTGCGGAGCTGGCTTTCGGAAACCCAGAAATTTTTTGGATTCAAATCGTGGACCGCCGCGTTGGTCAGATTCGTTATCGCGACCACGCCGGACTCGTTGTATTTCACGGTATGCTCATCCGACGAGGTGTATCGATACACCGGCGCTGACGGTTTCAACCGATAATAGCGCGGTTTGTACGACGCGTTGGCCTGTGCCTTCTCGTACTCGCGGCGATTAAACAGCATCAGCTCGGATGTCGTAAAGCTAACCTGCGGCTGCTGTCCCTGAGCCGCGCCTGTATCCGTCACTCCCGAATCGAAGTATCCAATAGCGTGTGTCTGGTTTGGAGATCCGCTCTTCGTAAGCGTCACGTTGCGGTTAGCTTGGCGCATATCAATAAAGCCACCAGCCGGGTACTTACCCGTGTCTGCCGTGTGCTGCTTCCCGCGAATCGTCAGATAGTCGCCCATCATGATGCTTCCGCCCGCCGTAAGCGCGAAACCGTTGGTGGTGCCGTCAGCAGCAACGCCAAACTCTCCCGGCGCGTCGGCATACGTCACGTCGCCTGCGACGTACACATTGCCCTTCGCGTAAATCTGACCCCAGCCTTTGACCTTACCTTTGATGATAATGTCGCCGTTCACGGCAACCTTCCGGTCAATGACAATCGGATCGCTTTCCGTTCCAATCAGTATGAGATTCCCGTCATAAGAACCATCCGCCTGCAATTGGCTCAGCGCGCTGTTCGACGCCGTCGGCAATGAAGTACCGGTGTACGTAGAGCCCGTGGGCACACCATACGCAACACCTGCCGTAACGGAACCGCCAATGAGGCTCGGATCAAGCTCGAACGTAATGCTTCCGTTCGCACTGTTGATAACCTTGTCGAACTCGTCCTGGCTAACCATCTTGTCACCGTCGTCATCCGGGAACGGCGCAGGAAAACTCGTCGGCAAAGTGCCGTCCGTCATGGCGTCTTCGTCGGTCGGATAGTTCAGGTACAAATTCGCAAACTGGTTAAGTTTGCCGTTCGAATTCGTTGTCGCGTTCGAGAGATTGCTGACAGTAAGACCGCCCGTTCCGTTCTGCGTTATTTTTCCATTGGTCGAACTAAAGTGAAACGCCTTGAAGTTCGATGATGCCAAACTGGAGGAGTTCAACGCGCTCCATGCATGGTTATAAACGGAACCACGGGTATACGTCGTGCCCGCGATCTCCGTGCTGATGTTCTCATTCGTGCGAATCATGAGCGACTCGAGCGCCGCCATCTTCACGCGATCGAACTCGCCGTACATTGACGGATCGGTATTGCGGAAAAGATCGAGCGAATTGATCTCCGCATGGCACATAATGCAGTTAATGTTGTTCGCGAGGATGCCAAACTCAAATCCCCGGAACGGCTGACCCGACACGCGCACGGTCTGCACGCCTGACTGCACACGGCCGCCGATGCGTGCAGCGACCGTGATCGTGAACACAGTACCCGTGATGTCGTCCTGGCGCGCAACGTTGACGTTGAGTATCTGCTCTCCTGACGGTAGCGTAAAATTGTCGGCCTCAGTGATCAGATCAAGACCGCCTGGATTGGATGTGAACGTACCATCGCCATTCGCGTCATATTCCGTGCCATCCATCGTGCCGTTGCCGTTGGTGTCTTCGTTGTTGTCCACAAGGTCATCAGCGAATACCAGATACGACGCAAGGTTTCCGGTAGTGTTTCCGTTTCCCTCAAGATACTCGTTCCAGACTGCCTGCACGGCAAAGTCAACGCCAGCTTTGACTGCTTCGTCGAGCCGCGCGCTTGAAATCGCTTCGTCGGTCCGCAATTTCGCCGTTTGAACGCGATTGAACACCACGGTCACGGCGCCAAGTATGACGATGACCGCCAGCACGACAAGGATGAGTGCCATCCCTTCTTCGCGCTTACGCATATGTTTCATTTCCGTACCCTCCAAAGTCGGCACCGCGGGTTTCCGAGCCCGCGTCGCCGAAATTAATTCTGCAGATAGATGTCTGTAGATACCGTCGACATGATTTCCTGATCAGTGCGCCCGGCGAGATGCTTACCCGACTGAAGCGTCACGGTGATCACATTGCCATTCATTGCAAAATCCACATCTATCAAATTGTTCACTCCGGCTAGAGGCCTGCTCTCACCAGCGTCGTTCGTGTCCCCGTCGCCGTTTACGTCTTCCAGACGCATGATGCGACGCGTCAGAGTTCCGTCGCCGTTCACGTCCTCTCCCGAATCCAAAACCCCGTCGTTATTGACGTCTTCGTTCACATACCGGAATCGGATGTCATTTGACCAGCGCAAACCAGTACCATCGCGCGGCACTTGGAAAATGATCTCGACTGGAGATTGCACGGCAGGATTCTCGACAATACGGACCGCCGAAAGAGGTGGAATCAACGAATCGTCCGGCGTCTTCGACGCCAATTGAAGCTCCCGCTTCATCGCCGTCAACGCCTCGCGAACGTTGCCTTGCACTTCCGAAGCAGAAGCCGCCGTCGCCATCGCGCTCGAAGAAGACTGCAACGCGAGAATCGCCAGCACGCTCACGATGGACAGTATCGCTACGACCATCATGAGTTCGACCAGTGTGAAACCGCGATTGTTCATTGCTAAGTTTCCTTCACTGGCTCGTAAGCATGGTTGAAACCTGAATGGCAACGGGACGCCCGCGCAGGTCTACCCAACTGCTTTGCACGGTCACGCGCAATGGATTGGCATTCGGGTCAGCGTAGGTCACGGTGACCTGCTCCTGCGGAAGTGCGCCCACACCGGCAACGACGCCGGCATTGGGCCATTCATCCAAAATCGCATCCGGAAAATCGTCCGTCGAGGTATCGCGCACTTCGCGCATCTGGCTGATTACCGCCGTACAGTTCCGAAGTGCCGTGTGACGCTGGTTCTGCAAATCCAGCGCTGCGTAGTAAGAAATAAGCGATTGGGCTGTCGCTCCCAAGACCACTGTAAACATGGCCATGGCGATGACAAGTTCCACGAGCGTAAAGCCTTCTTCGCGACGTACCGAAGCCATTTTGTCCCTCCAAACTTCCCCGGGGTCGCGCATCCCTCGCGATTCCCCAGATCTCATCACTGGCCCGCTCCCGCCTGGGAACGTCCAACCAAGAGTATAACTTATATCCGCAAATTCCGCAATACCCGCTAAATCTGCACAAGTAAACAGTTTACAGAAAATAGCGCAACTACCGCTATATATAAGGTTGTAGATTTTTACATGTTTGATAATAATCTCAAAAGGCACCACTCTCGCAATCAAAAATTCAATTAATCCTATTGCAAACCTCAATTCGATCCCACCGTTATGGTCTCCTCACCGATTCGCCTTCGCAAATGCCACTATGCGCATATCATTTGTGACTGATGTGATTGGGGTGATACGCTCTCGTGTTGCCTCCCAGAGGCACTTTTCATCATGCAACACCAACGAATTGAACATACCGATATTGCGGAACCACGCTGGGCCGGCCTCCAGGAAATATTGCGGATGGCCGGGCCAGCAATCCTGTCCAATATGTCGTTCACCCTGATGCAGTTCGTGGATATGGCCTTTGTCTCCCGCCTGGGCCGGTCCCAGGTCGCTGCCGTGGGTTCCGCGGGGCTTTGGTCTTGGGTGGTAGTCGCATTCTTCGTCGGAATGGTCGGCGCCGTTAGCACCTTCGTCTCGCAAAGTCTCGGTCGCGGCGAAAAGGAGAACTGCGCCCGCTATGCCTGGCAAAGCATCTACCTGTCCATTGCGACGTGCCTGATCGGTTTCGCCCTCTTCCCGCTTTCCAGTGCCCTCTTCGGATCGATGGGCCACGAAGCCGACGTGACGGCATATGAGGTGCAGTATTTCGAGATTCGCGTCCTCCTGTACTTCCTGATCCCGTGGCAAGCGGCCTTGAGTGCGTTTTTCATGGGTATCAATCGCCCCATGGTGCCGATGCTCGTAACCGCCATCTCAAATGTCACAAACATCGCGTTGGATTACGCGCTGATTTTCGGCAAATGGGGCTTTCCGCGAATGGAGGTTGCGGGCGCGGCATGGGCCACTATGGCCGCGCTTGGTGTACAGTGCATCGTCCTGCAGCTCATCTTCATGTCCGGGACCTGCCGCACAGAGTACGGTTCCATCCGCGCCATGCGTTTGGACTGGTTC
>ERZ761609.3073-NODE-3073-length-11371-cov-47.614793_pt1 | contig 11371 bp, 3 predicted proteins | sample MGYA00511163_ERZ761609 | MGnify/ENA primary metagenome ERZ761609 (study PRJEB28899, sample SAMN02445070) | bioreactor sludge metagenome | biome: EBPR sludge | place: Australia: Brisbane, Thorneside Wastewater Treatment Plant | collected 2011-12-16 ... | reverse complement strand
ATCCGGCTGATCGGCGGCGGCGCGCCGACAAAGATCGAGACCCAGGGAAGATGGGTGCTCTCGGCGGCCTGGCCGCCACGCCACCAGGTCAGCCCGTTGTCGTCCACGGTCACCCGCTCGCGGGCAACGGCGCCGGGCAGGGCCAGTCGCGCCACGTTGAGTCGGTTGCGCCCGAGCACCTGGGTGAAGGCGCCGCCCACCAGCAGCTTGCCGTCCTGTTGCACGGCCAGGGTCCGGACCTGGCCGGTGACGCCGCCGGGGAAGGCTGTGTGCAGCGTGCCATCGGCATTGAGGATGACCAGGCCAGTGCTGCCGGTGCCGTTGACCAGGGTGAAGTCGCCGCCGGCGATCAGGGTGCCGTCGGTGCGCAGCACCAGGGTTTCCACGGCGGTGTTGAAGCTGGCGCTGAAGCCGTCATCGGGCGTGCCATCGGCGTTCAGGCGAGCGATCCGCTCGCGCGGAGCGCCATTGACGCTGGCGAAGCTGCCGGCGATCAGCACCTTGCCATCGGGCAGTTCCAGGATGGTGCGGACCGCCCCGTCGGCCTGGCCGACGAAGCCGGCGTCGGTGCTGCCGTCGTAGCGCAGCTTGACCAGGTTCTGCCGGGCGACGCCGTTGACGCTGGCAAACGTGCCGCCGGCGAACAGCGCCCCGTCGCTGGCGCTCTGCTCCAGGGTGTAGACCTCGCCATTGCCGATGACCGGCGCATAGCCGTCCACGGTCCCATCGGCGAAGATCCGCGCCAGCCGCTGCCGCGGCTGGCCATTGACCGTGGTGAAGGCACCGGCGGCATAGAGCGAGTCGGACAGGTCGCGCGCCAGGGCGCGCACCCGGCCGTTGAAGGCCGGCGCGAAGCCGGTGACGGTCCCGCCCGGCTCGATCTCGGCGAAGTTGCTGCGCGCCTGTCCGCCGACCAGGGTGAAGCGGCCGCCGATCAGGATGGTGTCCCGGCCAAGCGGCTGCAGCACGGCGTCGACCCGGTCGTCGACCGGAACGCTGAAGCCGGGGTCGACATCGCCGGACGCCGCCAGCTTCGACAGGCGGGTGCGCAGCAGACCGTTCAGATCGGTGAACGTACCGCCCATGACCAGGCTGCCATCGCGCAGCGGCGTGAGCGTGAACACGGTGTCGTTCGGCGACGGGTTGAGCCGCTGGTCCAGCGTGCCGTCGGGATGGACCCGGGCCAGGTCGCGGCGATAGCGCTGGTTGACCTGGGTGAACTGGCCGCCGACCAGGACCCTGCGGTCCGACTGGACCGCCAGGCCGAGCACCGCGCCGTTGACCCGGGGTTGCCAGTCGGACGCCAGGTCGAGCGCGAAGGCATTGAGCTTGCCCAGGCGCAGGCGCGGCTGGCCGCCCAGGGTGGTGAACGCGCCACCGACCAGGGCCGACCCGTCGGGCTGGAAATGCACGGAATGCACCGTTCCATTCGCCGACGCCACGTTCACCCGGTTGCCGGCCAGGTCCAGCCGGGCGAGGTTGCTGGTGGCCAGGCCGTTGAGCTGGGTGAAATCGCCGCCGGCCAGCAGCACGCCGTCGGCGCGCAGCGCCAGCGTCCACACCACGTTGTTGAAGTTGGGCGCAAAGCCGGTGTCGACCGCACCGGAGACGTGCAGGCGCGCCAGGCGCTGGCGAGCATGGATGCCGATGTTGACGAACTGGCCGCCGACCAGCAGGCGACCGTCCGGCTGCACCAGCAGGGCGTGCAGGGGCGCGGCCACCAGCGGCGCATAGGCCGGGTCCAGGCTGCCGTCGGGGTTGAGCCGGGCCAGGTTGCTGCGCGGGGTGTCGTTGGCGGCGCTGAAGCTGCCGCCGACCAGGATCCGCCCGTTGCCCTGCAGGGCGAGCGCGTGCACCGGCCCGTTGCTGCGGCCCTGGAAGCTGGTGTCGACCGCGCCGGTGGCCTCCAGCCGGGCCAGGTTGCGGGCTTGGACGCCGGAGACGGTGCCGAAGCTGCCGCCGACGAGGATCCGCCCATCGGGCTGCTCCAGCACTGCGTAGATCAGGGCGCCCGGGTCGGAGAACGCCGGTGCGAAGCCGGGTACCGGCGTGCCGTCCCGGTGCAACCGGGCGATGCGCTGGCGGAACTGGCCGTCCACCATGTCGAACTCGCCGGCGATCAGCAGGTCGCCATTGGCCAGTTCGGTCGCCGCGAACACCGTGCCGTTGGGTCGGGGAACGAACTCATCCTCGGCCGGGCTGCGCTCGGCGTGGGCCTCGATCTCGAGGCACCAGCCGGTCATCTGCCCCGCATTGGGCGCGGTGGTGTCGTTGACATAGAGCTGCCAGCTGCCGTTGACGTTGGTCCCGTTGTACACCGCGAAGTCGGGCGGCGCGTTCAGGCCAACGACCGGCGCCGGCGCCGGGAAGGTGTTGCTGCCCGAGTAGTTGCGCGGTCGCCAGCTGCCGGCGCTGACGGGCGCACCGTAGGGCAGTTCGCGGGTGGCATCGTCGTCGAGCAGGAGGTTCCCGCTGACGGCATTGTTGCCGCCCACCTCGGACATCGGAATCATGGCGACGCCGCCGAACATGCCCGGCCCGACCAGCAGCATCCGCAGGTCGCTGGCGCGCGCGTGGTTCAATTGCAGCAGCCGGAGCCGCACGCCGCGCACCGGATTGGTGATCCCACTGACGGTCACGCCCGACGGGTAGGGGGCCGCGGTCCCGGAACTCGGAATGGTGATCCCCAAGGTGTTGCAGAACTGCTGGGCGGTCGCCGTGGCCGAAACGCACAGCAGCAGTAGGGCGAGCCAAAGCCCGCGGACGGGGCGACCTGACGCCACTTCCCGCACCGCCCGATCGCGATCTGCGCACGAGGTATCGTCATGTGGCTTCGCAACAGGGCGAAGGCGTGGGCGAGTGAACATGACGCGCTCCCGGCGGCCCCGAGGGAGGCCTGTTCCGGTACCAACACCCAATCCGAAGACCGCGGGCCATTGCCGTGCTCCAAGAAGGGGCCCACGGGACAACCAGGTCGGCGACGTCGATCTTGCGAGACCTCGCCCCTGTGGATGCCAACCGAAAGGCACTCTGTGCACCAGGACTTGTTGGGGCCCAACTCACTGATCTGCTTGCGGATATCCTCTCATCGCCTGATGCTATTCGGCGGCCACAGTGCGAGGGTCGGCACCTTGGGGGCAAGACGGGGGCCATAGCGAAGGTCTGTCGCGCCGGAGTGCCGGCGGGTGTTGCGTGGGCCGGAAGTCAGCGTCCGACGGCCCTGACAATGGCCTCGATCTGGGTCGGAGCAAAGGCGACGGCATCGACCCATGTGCCGAAGCCGCCCTTGGCATTCACTCCCTGAACCCACGCCGCCAGTGCGGAACGCTTGGCCCGGTTCTGGTCGTCGTCGACGCCCTTGATCTCCAGTACCAGCGTCTTTCCGTTCGTCATCCGGATCAGGAAATCGGGCAAGAATCGGCGCCTCGATCCGTTCCACATGTAGTGGACCTGGAAGCCGAGGTGGTCGTTCTTCACGTAGCTGGCCACGGCGGGCGACGTCTCCAGCAGGTTTGCGGTAAATCCTTCCCAGGCGCTGTCGCCGACGACATGGCTGATCTGGGAGCGCACCGTCGGGACGGTGGGCTTGGTGGTGTACCACGTCCGCATGTATCGGGTGGAGCCGATCGGGGCGTCCTCGTCGAAGACCAGCTCGATCCGCTCCGCGTTGTGCTCGTACACATAGCGGAGCAGGTGCTCAACGACGCGGTCGATGTTCAATGCGATCAGGATGCGCTTGCGCAATGGTTCCTGATGGAACTGGTCCGGGACCACCAGTCGATCGCCGGCAACGAACTGCTCGACCAGCCGGATCAGCTGGAAGACCAGGTGATCGCGGCCGCCGGAAAAGGTGGCGCTGAGTTGTTCGAATGCCTTGCGCGCCGCCACGAATGTCAGCCGCTGCAGGCGGAACGCCTCCGGCAGCTGCTCCAGATCGATGACGTGGATCCGACTCCAGTCGGTCGCTCCACCCAGTGCCGGAGCGATGTCGGCTGTGATTGGAGTCTGCTCAGGCTTCAGTTCCAGCGGCGCCAGCTCGTGCCAACGAACGGCCAGAACCGGCCGAACGACTGGATCGACGCGCAACACGTTGGGCCAGCGGATCTCCAGGCTGTTGCGCTCAGGAAGCGACTCGATCTGCGTGCTTGGCTTTGGCGGCGGCGGTGCCTCGCCGCCGTCATCTGCGTCCTGAAAGATCGACAGGGGAACGCCAAAGACATTGACGTACTCCGGCAGGAACAGTCCGTCCTCGTCGGTTTCGTAGCTCACCCGCCGCAGCCCCCGCCCGATTACCTGTTCGCACAGCAGCTGGCTGGTGAAGGCGCGCAGCCCCATGATGTGGGTGACGTTCTTCGCGTCCCAGCCCTCGGACAACATCGCCACCGAGATGACATTCTGCAGGCGCTCGCCGGCGGTGCCACGCTTGCCGACGTTGTCGACGATGGCGCGGAGCACCTCTTCCTTCTTTCGGCCCAACAGCTCGTGCTCGCGGTCGGTTGGCAGGCCTGCCGCCTCGACAATAGCCTTCAGCCGTGCCTCGTAATCCTTGTCGGCCGCCGCGGATTCGCCGATTTCCGCTTTCTCGAGCACCTTGGAGTCCACTCGCAAGGTGCGTGAGGGCTCGTGCAGTTCCGGCCAGAACGCGTCGCCGCTGGTGAAGTAGTGCTCGATTCGAGCTGCCGTTTCGGTTCGGTTGCAGACCGTCAGGAGTACTGGTGGCGACGGGTGTCCAGCCGCAGCCCAGGCCGCGTGTGCTTCGCGCCAGTCGGCGCCGAGCAGGGTGTAGGCATCCTGGACCAGCTTGGGCAAGGCATCGCCGGGACGGGCGCCCCTGCGGTTCAGGTCTTCCGAAACTTCCGGTTCGCGGTACAGGTGGTAGAGCTTCGAACGCAGCAGCTTGTTGGGCATCGCACTGTCACGGACCACGACGCGCGGCGTCTTCACCAGCCCGGCCTCGATCGCATCGTTCAACCCGAAATCCGACACGATCCAGGTGAAGAGCCCCTCATCGGTGTTGGTTCTGCCAGTCGGCGCGAATGGCGTCGCGGAGAGGTCAAAGCAGCGGCTGATGCGACGGGTCTTGTGCAGCCGGTCCAGCCCTTCGATCCAGCGGGTCGCTTCCTCCAAGTCGATGCCGCGCTCCAGCGCGTCCTTCTTGCTGATCTTGATGTCCGCCGGCTTGCGGTAGGCGTGATGCGCCTCGTCGTTGATAACGATGATGTTCTTCTGTGCCGCGAGCTTGCCCAGGACACGGCGGGTGAACGCCTCGTCGCTCTCGGCGCCCTTCTTCACCACCGAGCGCTCCGCCTGCTTCAGCGGCATCAGCGAGTGCCAGTTCTCGATCACCACCTCGACCTGGTTGAGCCGCTGCCTAAGCACTTCGGAGGGGCACAGGTTGAACTCGTCGTAGACGTTGGCGGGATTCCCGGGCATCAGGACCTGCAGCCGCTCGCGGACGGTCAGCCCCGGCGCCACCACGAACACGGCCCTGGAAAAATCCTTCGTGCGCTTGGGATAGGCCAGCGCGTTGAGCGTCTGCCAGGTGATGATCATGGCCATCACCGTGGTCTTACCGCTGCCGGTGGCCATCTTGCTGCAGATCCGCTCCCAGGGTCCGCCGTCGCCCTCCAGGTGCATGCCCTGGGTGAACTCGGCGGTGGCCTCGATCCACCATATGAGGGTCTCGATTGCTTCCAGTTGGCAGAAGTAGAACTGCAACGTGCGGGCGCTGGCGTCGTGCCAATGCTGCAAAAGGGTGCGCGTAACCTGGGTGATGCCAGGATAGTCCGCGTCGCGCCAGGCCTGGACCCGCTCCCGGATGCGGTTGACCAGCTTGAGCTCCTCCACCCGCCTGGTGTTGTTGCGAGTGTCGAACACTTCGTAAGCTGCCGGTCTCCTTCCCTCCACCAGCGTAAGACTGGTGCCCGCGCCTTGCTGCCAGTACCGTGCCGGCGCCAGGTAAGGCGAATTTATGATCAGCGATCTGGGGCGAGTCATGTCTGGGCCGCTGATCGTGTCCGGTACGCCTGATCGCGGCGGCTCGGCTTGTCCGGATAGCGTAGCTCCAGCACGCCCTCCTTCACCATCGGGCTGATGAAGCCATCCCGGAGTGTCTCCGGTCCACGACCCAGCAGTCCAGACAGCTCGCGTAGGCTCAGATATTGAGCTCGGCAGAGGTCCAGGATCGTGGCCCGGGTAATCGCGGGATGGGCCCGCCTCGTGGAGCGCACCGGCTCCGCGATCTCCATCAGGGACTGGCCGGGTGGCGGTAACCCAATATCAGGGGGGACAGCTGGCTTATCAGGGGGGTCGGACCCGTTATCAGGGGGGATAGCGGCGCTATCCCGGGACCCTTCTGCCACTCCCAGGCCATAGCGCGTGCCTCGACCGACGCCGTCCGGCACCAAGAAACCGTCCTTGACCAGGTACTGGAGGAGGCTGGTGATGTCCCGTCTGTGCAGAGTCAGGGTTTCCTGGAGGCGATGGTTGGACACCGAACCCTCCATCTGAGCCGTCACCAGGACCTGCACGGAATCCTTGTCGAGTGCCCTGAACCGAGCTCCGAAGCGCTCCACCAACCCAGCCAATACAGCCTCCGGAAGCATGCTGACCAAAGGCAGCGCAAGCACAACGCGATCGGGACGCTGGGTCTCCTCCAGGCGCGGCGATTGCCAGTGCAGCGATTTCCAGCTGTCACGGATTTTGTCGATGCCCGAACCTGCCTTGTCGCCCACACCCAGCATCTGAAACATCACCTGGAGGGATTTGTTGCGACATTCGCTGATCCCGCCCCGAAGAATTTGTTCGAGCGAAACCAGCAAGGTACCGGGATTGGAGAACTCGAAACGATCGCCGAATCGATCGATAACTATGCCGCCCTGCCCGCTGTAATCAGCGTGGATCAAAGCGTTCACGAGCGCCTCCTGCAGCGCCTCGTGCACTGGCGTCCCCAACGGCCGCACGCCCTCGGCATCCTGCGCGAATGGACGTTTGAGACCGGGATCTGCGGCGAACTTCGCCATCACCTGCTGATAGAACTGGAAAACATTCGCTTCCCAAGTTCCATCGATGGTAAGGCGATCGGTCCAACGTACCCGCGGATCATCGGAAAGCCGTTCCCGGTAGTCGAGCTGGAATCCCGGAACCGCCTGCACCGCCTGGATGGCTGACGTCCTGCCGAACATCAGCAAGCCCGCCAGCGTAAGGCCATCGCGATTCCGGACCCGGTCACGCCGCCAAGCGCCCAGCTGCTCCAGCAGACCCATGTCATCCTTGGCCAGCCAGGGATGACCGGATGCACGGGACTGGAACCGGTTCCTGTACTGGCGCAACGATTCGATGTGCAGGTCATCAAGGGTGAACCCCTCCATGATCCTGCTGTCCGCGGGCTCTTCCAGCTGGTCCGCGAGCATCCGCCTGACCTCGCTGTCGGAGCAGCGGTAGTCGCCCTCGTAGTTGCGGCGGAAAGTGCCGGTGCGCGGATCCGACCCAACGAAGACCGGACGCTGCTGCCGTGTGGCACGCGGAACATGGATCGCAATAACCTTGCGCGTGGTGCCTTCAATCGCAAGCTGGTCGACGTCGTGATTGCCCAGCAGGTTACAGTTCACTTTCGATCGGTTGTTGACCGTATTCCAGAAGTCGCCGATTAACTTCTCCGGATTGTCCACCCCATGTACGTCCAGCTCCTGACCCCGCTGGGTAATGCCGAGATAGATGGTGCCGCCCTCGGTGTTGGCAAAGGCACTGTATGTACTCCACAGATCGCCAGGAAGCCCGCCCTTCGCGCCCTTGTACTCGACATCTGTCCCTTCGAAAGCAGACAGGTCCGAAAATAGATCGAGTTGCTGCTGCGCGGGGCTCATGGCAAAGCAATCACCTTCAGGGATTCGATGCCTCGGTCGTCAACGATCTTCACGGCGACCTTGCGCTGGTCGCCGGGCTCGAACGGCAGGGAGATGGTGCCGTGCAGCCTGTCCAGGCGGGACTCGTCCAGTTCGGCTTTGATGTCCCGGCGCAGCTTGTTCCAGCCGTCCTTGGCGCCGGCCATGGGGAAGAAGACCTGGCGCGGGAACAGGCTGCGCTCGTCGTAGTCGGTGTCCAGGGCCCAGGCGGCGATGTTCTTCTTGCCACCGGATTTCAATTCGCCAGTGGTGGTGTCGAAGTAGTCGAACCCGTTGACCTCGACCTCCCACTGGCCGTCCGTGCGCTGGCGCAGGTCGACGTCCGGCTGTCCCATCAGCCAGAAGCTCTGGTTGCTGCTGCGGGCCTTCTTCAGGTCGTCGGTGAGCAGATCGGTGTTCATCTGCACCTTGAGCGCGGTAATGCCGCGGGTGGCGTCGATGTCCTTGGCCGCCTCCGGATCGAAGGTGAAGGCACAGAACACGATCAGCTTGGGCCGCGGGAACAAGTCGCCGGCCTCGCGCATGGCCAGCTCGACCTGGCGCTGCTCCAGCGCGGCGTGCTCGGGTCCGAAGCTGATCACGACCCGCTCGCCGCTGTCCAGGTGGCCGGTGCAGTGCAGGTGCCGGGTGTCCGGCAGCGTCTCCAGGTCGGCGAAGGCCAGCTTCTGCCCACCCTTGCCGCGGATGCCGGTCTTGAGCAGCTCGTCGCGCCAGGCATGCTGCCGGGCCGACTCGCCGGAGCGGGCGATGCTGTGGTCCGCCTCGGCGAGCGGCTGGGCCTCGTCCAACGCGAGCACTGTGGGGAACGGCACCGCTTCCACGGTGAACGGTCCGGTGATGCGCAGCTTGTCCCTGGCCACATCAGGCTGGTCGAACAGAGTCTCCTGGTCAGCGTGCGCGGCGATCGAGGCGTCCATGCGCTTCTGCATTGCCTGTCGCGCCGCGTGGAAAAGCGAGAAGGCGGGTCCAACACTCTTGTCCTGCCAGTCGTCCGGCTGGTCGAACGGCACCTCCCATTCCAGCAAGGTATCGCCGCGCCGGAAATTCAGCGCTGTGCCCTTGCGCCCACCCTCGCGGACCACGAACGGGGCCGTGGGCGCAGCCTCTTTCAGCCGGGTGTTGAGCTTGGCCAGGGCGGCCTCGACGGTCGGATGCATGGCTGCCCATATCTCGTCGATCTCCGGGTTGTTGGCGATGGATTTGAGAGTCACATGCGCTACGGTCTTGTAGATGAAGCCGCCGCGCAGGCCCTCATGCGGATACTTCAGCTCGAAGTAGTCGTAGCTGGCGGTCATCAGACGCTGCTTGGCCAATGTGACCGCGACACGCGAGGTGTCGCAGGTGATCCAGCGGCGACCCCACTTCTCGGCAACGACGGCAGTTGTACCGGAGCCGCAGGTGGGGTCGAGCACAAGATCGCCGGTGTCAGTGGTCATCAGCATGCAGCGCTGTACAACAGAAGCGGCCGTTTGAACCACATAGACCTTGTCCGACGTGCCAGCGACGTCAGACCAGACGTTGGAGATCTCGTACGCAGGAAAATCATCTAGTAGACGCTTGTACTGAAGGGTTTTTCTGCCGCCGCCAATTCGAGCCGCTCGAATGAGCCTAGGGAATCCAGTCTCGCCCGTTTTCCAGTAGCCCCCGCTCGGTGTCCAGTCTCGACCCTGATACTCCACTGAGAAGGATCCAGGCGGTCTGTTTGATACTAGGGGCGACCACCGGAAGAGGCGGCCAAGGTTGTCCACCGCACTGTATCGCTCCCCAGACCCGTGCCCCTGTCCGGCAACCTTTTCCAAGAACAGCTGGTTGTACTTCATCACGTGCTTTGATTTTGCGAACCAAACGCAGTAGTCGGCGATGTTCGCTAGGAGCTCAGAGGTCTGCCCGCCTGTCTTCTGAACGACAATAACGCTTACGAAGTTGTCAGCCCCCAGCACTTCATCCATCAGTTCGCGGACGTGATGCAAGTTCTCATCCGAGATCTGAACAAACACGCTGCCAGACTCGTGCAGCAGTTCTCTAGCCAAAAGCAGACGGTCACGCAGGTAGGTCAGGTAGGAGTGGATGCCCAGCTCCCACGTGTCCCGGAACGCCTTGATCATCTCCGGCTCTTGCGTGAGGTCCGCATCGCTGCGGTCCTTGACGTCGCGCTTGTTGACGAAGGGCTGGAAGTTGCTGCCGTACTTGATGCCGTAGGGCGGGTCGATGTAGATCATCTGCACCTGGCCGGCCATGCCCTCCTTGTGCAGCAGGGAGTTCATCACCAGCAGGGAGTCGCCCGCGATCAGCCGGTTGGACCAGCCGCGGTCGTGCTTGTAGAACTCGATCGCCTCGCGATACGGCAACGGGTCCTCGAACCAGGCACGGAACATGTCGCCCTGCGAGGTCCCGGCTTCCTTGCCATCCTTCATGCGCTTGTGCAGCGCGCGCAGGATGGTGGCCGGATCGATCCGCTCGTGGACATGCAGGGAGACGGTGTCGATCTCGAAGCTGGTCCGCTCGGCCTTGCCGGCCCAGTTGAGGTAGGGCCCAGCCATGCGCTTGAGCGTGCCCAGCGCTTCCCGCATCGCGGCCTCGTCGCCGCTGGCCAGCGCGTCGTCGATCAGCGACTCGATCCGGGCGCGGCCGACATCGAACTGCAGCGCCGGATCGATGTGGGGGTCGTAGGCCCAGGTGGTGCGAGGCTGTTCGGGATCGGTCTCTGGCGTCACCACGCCCACGTCCGGGTTGTTCATTCGCTTGTGGTCATGGCGGTAGGCGATGACCGGGGTGCGGCCGCCGGCTGCCCGCCGGGCGCGCGTTGACTTGGTCGGCGCCTTCTGACCGGCCGCCTTGCCAGCCTTGGCCGTGGTCTTCGACCTGGTTGTCGCCGCCGATGCCGGCTTCGGCTCAAGCGCCAGCGTCGGCGCTTCGGGCAGGATCCGGTGGATCGAGCCCCCGCGGCCGCGGCCCTTGGCCACCAGGCCTTCACCAATCAGGGCGTCCCGGGCCCTGAGGTAGTCGGCGTCGGCAATATAGACGCCCAGCCGCTCGGCGACCTGATCCTTGAGCTTGGCGTTGCCGATGCTGCTGCCGTCCTGCGGCACCTCGCCAAGGATGGCCGAGCGGATATCGGCAGTGCTGCGCTTGGCCATCCCGGTCCTCCCACCTGCTGTCCGTCGCGGTCAGGCGATAGTACCTGCGGTTGCCGGTGTCGGGCCCGGCCCGATCAGCGGTTTTCACATTGTTTGGCAATTGGCCTCTGGGCCGAGCCGCCTGAGCGGCGGTGCCGATGGGCGACGTCGGGAGCCGGCGGCGTCCATCGAAGCAGGATCGCGGACATCGACGGGACGTCGTCCGCGGTTAGCCGGGGTTGGCGGGCAGCGCGGTGCCGGCGCGCCAGCCGGTGGCGGCGAGGTGGTCGAGCAGGGCCGTTGTATTCGTCGTGGCTTACCGATGAGAGTGCTACGTCGACACTTGCCATT
>ERZ761609.3072-NODE-3072-length-11372-cov-7.435186_pt1 | contig 11372 bp, 9 predicted proteins | sample MGYA00511163_ERZ761609 | MGnify/ENA primary metagenome ERZ761609 (study PRJEB28899, sample SAMN02445070) | bioreactor sludge metagenome | biome: EBPR sludge | place: Australia: Brisbane, Thorneside Wastewater Treatment Plant | collected 2011-12-16 ... | reverse complement strand
CCTCAGGGCCGCCCCACCGCCCCCGCGCCGGAACCCGAGGCCCCGAAGGTCGATCCTGTCGCGGTGTCGCGACAGATGGCCACGGCCTGCACCACGCTGGATACCCTGCGCGAAGCGCTGACCGCCTATCCGCATTGCGAGCTGAAAAAAGGGGCGCGCAACACGGTTTTCGCGGATGGCAACGCAAAGGCACGGGTGATGATCATCGGCGAGGCACCAGGTGCCGACGAGGACCGGCAGGGCCTGCCCTTCGTAGGCCGCGCCGGTCAGATGCTGGACCGGATGTTCGCCGCCATCGGGATGGCGCGGGGGGCCCCGGATACCGGCACGGCGCTTTACATCACCAATGTCATGCCATGGAAGCCGCCGGGGAACCGTGACCCCTCGACCGAGGAAATCGCCATGATGCTGCCCTTTCTGGAGCGGCATGTCTCCCTGATCGACCCGGATGTGATTGTTCTGATGGGGAATATTCCGGCGCAGGCGGTGCTGCGCCAGCGTGGCATCACCCGGCTGCGCGGGCAATGGACGCAGGCCTGGGCCAAGCCGGTTCTGCCGATGCTGCACCCGGCCTACCTCTTGCGCAATCCGATTGCCAAGCGCGAGGCCTGGGCCGACCTGCTGGCCTTGCAGGCGCATCTGCGCGACATGCCCGCACCATGAGCAGTTATGCGTTCGATCTGGGCGGCGCGCGGCTGGAAGCGCGGGCTTCAGGCGCGCTATGGTGGGCCGATCTGCACCTTCTGGTGGTATCTGACCTGCATTTCGGCAAGGCGCAGCGGCTGGCGCGACGCGGCGGGGCCTTGCTGCCGCCCTATGAAACGCAGGCCACTCTGGCCCGGCTGGAGGCCGAGGTGGAAGCCACAGGGGCCGCAAAGGTCATCTGCCTCGGTGACAGTTTCGATGACCTGACCGCCGCAGCAGAGCTGACAGAGGCCGAACATGACCGCCTGTTGCACCTGATGGACGGGCGAGACTGGCTGTGGATCGTGGGCAACCATGATCCGGCCCCGACCAACCTTGGCGGGCAACACCGCGCCGAGATCACGTTGGCCGGGCTGACCTTTCGCCATATCGCCGAGGAAGGGGCGCAGGGGCCGGAAATCTCGGGCCATTACCACCCAAAGGCCCGGCTGGCAGGACGGGCGGCACCGTGCTTTCTGCTGAACCCTCGGGAGCAACGGCTGATCCTGCCTGCCTTTGGCACCTATACCGGCGGGCTGGCCTGCGATGCGCCCGCCTTAGCCCAACTGATGAAAGCGCCGGGGTCACTGGCCATTTTGACCGGGACGAGCGCCCGCACCATCCCCTATTCGGCTGCCAGCGGTTCGCCCTCATCTGCGGCGGGTGCCTCCAGCAGACCACGCGCCACCAGCCGGTCGCGATAGGTCCGGCTGACTGGCAGGCGCAACTCCGGGCACAGCCGCACCCACAGCTTGCCAGGTGAACGCTCCACCCGCTTCACCGCCCACCAGGCAACCCAATGCGAGCGGTGAATCTGGTCGCCCGGCTCCGGCCCGGTTTCCTCCATCGCATCGGCAAAGCGCATCAGCAGGCTGGCGCGGCCCTTGTCGGTGTAGATGTCGACATAGTGATCGCGCACCGTCATGGCGATCAAACGCCCCTGCATCGCAGGGTCCAGCCGCTGCACCACTCGGGGCAAGGGCATGGCCACGCCATCTTGCGGCAGGGGCAAGGGGCGCAGGGATTGTGTCGCGCTCAGATCTACCACGAGGCGAAACGCCCCGATGGTCAGCGCGACCGAAAAGATCAACAGCGCCGTATCGGCCAGCGAGGCCGAAAAGCCGATCTTGTCGTGATAAAGATACTGCGCCAAGGCGCGCAGAGGCCAGGACAACAGCCCCGCACAGATCAGCGCCACCAGCACTGTTACGGCGCGCATATCCGTCAGCCCAAGGGGGCCGCGCACAAAGGCGCGCGCAGATATGCCGACCAAAATCCCTGCGGCCGTGGCACCGCCCCAAAAAGCCAGACGTTCAGAAAAACCGAGCGCGGCGTGACTGCCAAAAGGCCCCGCCACAGCCAGCACAAGTGAGGTGCAGGCCCAAGCGACATAGGGGACTGCACGGCTCAGATCAGCGCGAAGAAAACCGAAAAACACGAACATGGGATAGATCAATAATACAATTGGAGAACAACGCAATATGGCGATTTCGCCTGCCTTGCCCCCCATATGCAAAAGCCCGCGCCAGGTTAGGCGCGGGTGATCCTGTCTCCGATCTTCGGGGTGTCAGGCCGTGAGGCCCTTCGGCTCGGCCAGGCCATTGGCGCGGCAGCAGGCGGTCAGGGTATTGGCCAGCAGGCACGCAATGGTCATCGGCCCCACCCCGCCTGGCACCGGAGTGATGGCCCCGGCCACGGCCTTGGCGCTTTCGAAATGCACATCGCCCACCAGCTTGGCCTTGCCGTCCTGCTCGATCCGGTTGATGCCCACGTCGATCACGGTGGCACCGGGCTTGACCCAATCGCCGGGGATCATCTCGGGGCGGCCCACGGCAGCGACCAGAATGTCGGCACCGCGGCACACAGCGGCCAGATCCTTGGTGCGGCTATGCGCAATGGTGACGGTGCAGCTATCGCCCAGCAGAAGTTGCGCCATCGGCTTGCCCACGATGTTCGAGCGCCCCACCACCACGGCATTCATCCCCGCCAGAGACCCGTGATGATCGCGCAGCATCATCAGGCATCCCAAGGGTGTGCAAGGCACCATCGACTTTTGCCCGGTGCCCAAGAGGCCCACATTCGAGATATGGAACCCGTCCACATCCTTGGCGGGATCAATGCTGTTGATCACCAGATCAGAGTTCAGATGCCCCGGCAGCGGCAGTTGCACCAGAATGCCATGCACCGCCGGATCGGCATTCAGCCGGGCGATCACCGCCAGCAGATCCGCCTCGGAGGTCTCCGCAGGCAGCTTGTGCTCATAGGAGTTCATGCCGACCTCAACGGTCTGCTTGCCCTTGGAGGAGACATAGACCTTGGAGGCCGGGTCTTCCCCCACCAGCACCACGGCAAGACCGGGGGTGATGCCGTTTTGCTCTTTCAGCCGCGCCACATGTTCGGCCACCTGCGCGCGCACCTTGGCCGCGAAGGCCTTGCCGTCAATGATTGCTGCCGTCATTGTTCTCTCCCTCAGCCTTCCACCGCGAAAGCGGCGCTGTAATGATCCATTTGCATGCGGGTCGCGAGGACCGCGTTTTTCAGAAGTGTGGCCACCGTCACCGGCCCCACGCCGCCTGGAACCGGGGTGATCCAGCCTGCCACCTCGGCGCAACTGTCGAAATCGGCATCGCCGACCGTGCGCGCCTTGCCATCCGATCCGGTGATCCGGTTGATCCCGATGTCGATCAGCGCCGCGCCGGGTTTCAGCATCTCGCCCGTCACCAGGCCGGGTTTGCCCACAGCCACGAAGACCGCATCCGCCCGGCGCGAATGCACCGAGACCTGCCGCGTCATGTGGTGACACACTGTGACCGTAGCGCCGAGGCCCATCATCAGGAAGGCAATGGGTTTGCCCACGATCTCGGAATGGCCGATCACGCACACATCCAGCCCCTCGATCTTCAGGGGCAGCGATTTCAGGATTTCCACCGCCGCCACTGCCGTGCAGGGGCCAAGCGCCAGATCGTTATAAACGATATTGCCGATAGAGGCCGGATGCATACCTTCGACATCCTTCAGGGGATGCACCGCTTTTTGCAGCGTTTTCACAGGGATATGCGCGGGCAAGGGGCGCTGGATGATGAGGCCGTTCACCCGCGGATCGGCATTCAAGCCATGCAGCACGCCGGTCAATTGCTCCAGGCTGATCGTGGCGGGGTAATTGCGGGCCTCGAATTGCAGGCCGGCGGCCTCGGCGCTTTTCTGTTGGTTGCGAACATAAAGTTCGGCCGCCGCCACATCGCCCACCGAGATCGACACCAGACGCGGAGCCCAGCCCTTCGCGGCGAGATCCGCCGCTTCGGCGCGCACCTCCTCGACCATGCGGGCCGCGATGGCCTTTCCATCAATCAGCGTTGCGGTCATCGGCCATCCTTCCGACAGGGCTTCCAAAGGCAAGGGTTTCCAAAGGCAAGGGGCGCTCCCGCGCCCCTCCGCTTCACCGCCCCAGCACCCGCTCCTCGCGGGCAATGGACCAGTCGATCATCTGCCGCCACATGGCCTCGGCCAGATCGGGATCGAAGCCCGCCGTGACAGCCGTGGCGCGCACCTTCGCCACCACCGCCTCGACCCGCTCGTCAATCCGGGCAGGCAGCCCTTCGGCGGGCTTCAACTCGGCGGCGCGGTCGATATAGGTTACCCGCCGCGCCAGCAATTCGACGATCTGACGATCCAGCGCGTCGATCTCGACGCGCAGTTCCGCCATATTCGCACAGTCTTGCGGAGCCTTCATCACGCCCTCCGTTTTCCTGCCCCGCGAGGTAGCCCCTCGCGGGCGCAAGTTCAAGCGAAAGGCCCGTCAGCTTTCGTCAGAACAGGCCTTCGACATGGCCCTGATCGTTCAGACGGATCACTTCCGCGCTCGGCACCTTGGGCAGGCCCGGCATGGTCATGATCTCGCCGCAGATTGCGACGATGAAGCCCGCCCCGGCCGAAAGCCGCACTTCGCGCACCGGCACCGAATGGCCGGTGGGGGCACCACGCAGGTTCGGGTCGGTCGAGAAGGAATATTGGGTTTTCGCCATGCAGATCGGCAGATGGCCGTAGCCAGCGGCTTCCCAGGCTTTCAGCTGATCGCGGATCGACTTGTCGGCCAGCACCTCATCGGCGTGATAGATGCGCTTGGCGATGGTTTCGATCTTCTGGAACAGCGGCATATCATCGGGATACAGCGGCGCGAAATTGGCGGCACCGCTTTCGGCCAGTTGCACAACCTTATGCGCCAGATCCTCGATGCCGGCGGAGCCCATCGCCCAATGCTTGCACAGGATCGCCTCGGCGCCTTGTGCGGCGACGTAATCCTTCACCGCCTGCACTTCGGCATCGGTGTCACTGTAGAAGTGGTTGATCGCCACCACCACCGGCACGCCGAAGGATTTCACATTGGCGATGTGACGGCCCAGGTTCGGGCAGCCCTTCTGCACCGCACCCACATTCTCGGTCCCCAGATCGGCCTTGGCGACGCCACCATTCATCTTCATGGCGCGCACGGTGGCCACGATGACAGCAGCCGAGGGTTTCAGGCCCGCCTTGCGGCACTTGATGTCAAAGAACTTCTCGGCCCCCAGATCGGCACCGAAACCGGCTTCGGTCACCACATATTCGCCCAGTTTCAGCGCGGTGCGCGTGGCAATGACCGAGTTGCAGCCATGCGCGATGTTGGCGAACGGGCCGCCGTGCACGAAGGCCGGGTTGTTTTCCAGCGTCTGCACCAGGTTCGGCTGCATCGCGTCTTTCAGCAGCACGGTCATCGCGCCATCGGCCTTGATGTCGCGGCAATAGATCGGGGTCTTGTCGCGGGTATAGGCCACCACGATGTCGCCCAGACGTTTTTGCAGATCTTCCAGATCTTTCGACAGGCAGAGGATCGCCATGACCTCGGAGGCCACGGTGATGTCAAACCCGGTCTGGCGCGGGAAGCCGTTGGACACGCCGCCAAGGCTGGTCACGATGTCGCGCAGGGCGCGGTCGTTCATGTCCATGACGCGACGCCACACCACGCGGCGCTCGTCGATGCCAAGGCTGTTGCCCCAGTAAATGTGGTTGTCGATCATCGCCGACAACAGGTTATGAGCCGATGTGATGGCGTGGAAATCGCCGGTGAAGTGGAGGTTCATCTCCTCCATCGGCACCACTTGCGCCATGCCGCCGCCAGCCGCGCCGCCCTTCATGCCGAAGTTCGGGCCAAGCGAGGCCTCGCGGATGCAGATTACAGCCTTCTTGCCGATGCGGTTGAGGCCGTCGCCCAGACCCACGGTGGTGGTGGTCTTGCCCTCGCCCGCCGGGGTCGGGTTGATCGCGGTCACCAGAATCAGCTTGCCATCCGGGCGGTCGGCCAGCGACTTGATGAACTCCTGCCCCACCTTGGCCTTGTCATGGCCGTAAGGCAGCAGATGTTCGGCCGGGATGCCCAGTTTGGCACCGATCTCCATGATCGGTTTCTTGTTCGCCTCACGCGCGATTTCGATGTCGGTCTTGAAAGCCATGGCTCTATCCTCCCGGGGGCTCGCCCAATTTGTGATGGCACGATAGCGACATGCGCCCGGCGAAGCGGGCGGAATCCGACATGAACCCCGCCAAAATCGCCAGCGCTTCACGCGCGCATACCCCAGATGGGGGTATCTCGGCGCAGGCAGCGACGCATAGGCTTCGGCCAGGACAATCGCTGCATGAGGAAACAAGAGATGGCGGACAACACCTATGATGTCGAGGCCCTCACCGCCGGAGCCACGACCACGGTAGAGATCAGCGATGATGGCAGCGGGCGCGACTGGGTAATCTTGCGCGGCAATCACAAGGATTACTCAGGCTTCCGGCTGGAATGGTGGGTGGAAGGTGGCGTTTCCACAACGGCACGGGTGAGTTACACCACCCTGGATGGCAAATCCTATTCTCTGGTCGTGTCTGGCCTGATCGAGAATGTGCTGGGCAGCATCGGGCGCGATTGGGTGAACGGTAATGAGACCGACAACCTGATCTATGGCGACAATGCCCGCAGCGGGGCCGGAGGCAATGACACGCTCGGCGGTCACACCGGAAATGACACCATCTATGGCGGTGCCGGCAATGACGAGATCGGCGGGTCTTATGACGATGACCTGTTGTTTGGCGATGCCGGAAACGACGCCCTGTCAGGGGCCGCAGGCAGCGATACGCTGTGCGGCGGCAGCGGGGCGGATCGGCTCTATGGCGGTTCGGATGGCACCGATTGGGTCACCTACGCAGACAGTTCGGCAGCGGTGCATGTGCGGCTGATCGCCGGGGACACGTCCTACTCCTTGGGTGGCGATGCCGAGGGCGATGCGATCAATGGCGTGGCCAATGTCATGGGCAGCCGCTTCCATGACACCATCACCGACATGCCCGAAAGCAATGCCTATAATGCCAATATCTTCATGGGCTTGGCAGGAAATGACACACTCGCTTTGGGCGGCAATCATGACACCGGCTATGGCGGGGCAGGTCATGACCGGTTGATGGGCCAGGCCGGGAACGACACCTTGCTGGGCGAGGCCGGACGCGACCGGCTGGAAGGCGGGCTGGGCGCGGATCGGTTGAGCGGCGGCAAGGGGCCCGATACGTTCATCCTGCGCAGCACCGAGGACAGCACCACCACCCTGATCGGACGCGACCGGATCACCGATTTCGCCCGTGGCCAGCGCGACAAGATCGACCTTTCCGGCATCGACGCCAATGGCAGCGCCCGTGGCAATGGCACGTTCAATTTTGTCGGTGAAGACCGTTTCAGCGGCAGCCGCGCCGAATTGCGGGTGATTGAAACCGCAACCGGCTGGCGCGTCATGGGCGATCTGGATGGCGACCGGGTGGCCGATTTCGCGCTGGATGTGACCACGGCTGGTGACTTGCCCTTGCGAGCCGTGGATTTCATCCTGTGACGGTCAGCACCAGAAACAGCCGACGGAACGGCATCAGGGCCGCGCCGTCGGCCTGGCGCGGATAGCTGGCTTCCAGTGCCGCATCATAGGCGGCGGTGAAGGCCTCTGCCTCGGGAGCGGTCAGCTTGTCCAGATAGGGCCGCATCGCCGTGCTTTCGGTGAAACGCCGCACTGGATGCGCGCCCTCCGCCGGCTCAAGCCATTGCAGATACTCGCTTTCCCACAGGCTCACCTCCCCCAGAGGCGCCAGGATCGGCCAGTAATCCGCTGCGGGCAGCACCGCTGGTTTCCAGTCTGTGAAATCGAACCGATCCGGGAACATCCCCGCCGCCAAAGCCCGCAAAGCCGAATGCGAGGGTGCCGTATATTGACGCGGCATCTGCACCGCCAGCGTGCCACCGGGGGCCAGCAGCCCGGCCAGACGCGGCAAAAGCCGGTCGTGATCGCCCAGCCATTGCAAGGCCGCATTGGAGAAGATCAGCGCAGGCGGGGTTTCGGGCTGCCATGTGGCAATATCGGCCAGATGCTTGGCATCATAGCCCGCCGCCACGCGCAACATGGCGGGCGAAGCATCCACGCCAACCAATCGCCGCCCGGCACAGCGCAGCCGCAGCGCCTCGGCCACCGCACCATCCCCGCAGCCCAGATCGACTACATCGCCCGGCGGCAGGTCTGGCACCTGCACCAGCAGATCCAGCGCAGGGCGCAAACGCAAACCCCGGAACCTTGCATAGGCCCCGGGGTTCCAGTCTTTTGTGCTGCCGCTCATGCCAGCGGTGCCGGTTCCGCATCAGGCTTGGGGTTGCGCGGCTTGGTCTTGGGAATCGCCGCAATCGAGGTGACATTCTCGCCAGAGCTGGGGCCGCTATCATCGCCGTTCAACGGCTCACCTGCCGTGATCCGGCGAATCTCGTCACCGGTCAGGGTCTCATATTCCAGCAAGCCTTTGGCCAGGCGCTCGAATTCCTCATTCTTCTCGATCAGGATCCGGCGCGCGGTCTCATAGCCTTCGTCGATCAGGTGCTTCACCTCAGTCTCGATCATCGCCTTGGTCTCGGCAGAAACCGAGAAGCCGGCGGTGTTGCCCTGATAGCCTTCATGCGCTTCGGCATAGTCGATATTGCCGACCTTGTCGGACATGCCCCACCGCATCACCATGGCGCGTGCGAGACCCGAGACCTGCTGGATATCGCCCGAAGGCCCGTTCGAAACCGCCTCCTCACCCCATTTGATGATTTCGGCGGCCTTGCCCGCCATGCCCATTGCAATGCGTTGTTTGCATTGATCTTTGTGCCAGTTCAGACGGTCCATTTCCGGCAGGCTCATCACCATGCCAAGGGCACCGCCCCGCGGAATGATGGTCGCCTTGTAGACGGGATCGCATTTCGGCAGCGCCATGCCGACGATGGCGTGGCCCGCCTCATGATAGGCGGTCATTTCCTTTTGCTCTTGCGTCAGCACCATGCTGCGGCGCTGCGCGCCCATCATCACCTTGTCCTTGGCGTTTTCAAAATCATCCATGGTGACAAAGCGGCGGCCTACGCGGGCGGCCATCAGTGCGGCCTCGTTGCAGAGGTTCATGAGGTCGGCACCAGAGAAGCCGGGGCTGCCGCGTGCAATAGTGCGCAGGTCAACATCCGGGCCCAGAACGATTTTCTTGGCATGAACGTGCAGGATTTTCTCGCGGCCCTTGATGTCGGGGTTGGAGACATGGATCTGGCGGTCAAAACGGCCGGGGCGTAGCAGCGCCGGGTCCAGCACGTCTTTGCGGTTGGTGGCGGCGACGATGATCACGCCGTCATTGGCCTCGAACCCGTCCATCTCGACGAGAAGCTGGTTGAGGGTCTGTTCGCGCTCGTCATTGCCACCGCCGATGCCCACGCCGCGCGCACGGCCCACAGCGTCGATTTCGTCAATGAAAACAATGCAAGGCGCGTTTTTCTTAGCCTGTTCGAACATGTCGCGCACACGGGATGCGCCGACGCCCACGAACATTTCCACAAAGTCGGAGCCCGAGATGGTGAAGAAAGGCACACCCGCCTCACCCGCGATGGCGCGCGCCAGCAGGGTTTTACCAGTGCCGGGCGGGCCGACGAGCAGCGCGCCTTTCGGAATTTTACCGCCCAAGCGCGAGAATTTCTGCGGGTTGCGCAGGAATTCCACAATCTCTTCAAGCTCTTCCTTGGCCTCGTCGATACCTGCCACATCGTCAAAGGTGACGCGGCCCTGCTTTTCGGTCAGCAGTTTGGCGCGCGATTTGCCAAAGCCCATCGCGCCGCCTTTGCCGCCGCCCTGCATGCGGTTCATGAAGAAAATCCAGAAGCCGATCAGCACGATGGTCGGCATCCAGAACAGAAGGGCGTTCAAGAGGCCCGATTGCTCCTGCGGCTCGGCCCGCACTTCTACGCCCTTGGAGACGAGGAGACCCGCTATATCTTCGCCCTCGGGCTTGATCGTGGCATAGATCTTGCCATCGGCCCCCTTGATGACCACCCGCTCCCCATCCAGCGTGACGCTTTGCACCTGGCCGTCATTCACGCGTTTGAGGAAATCGGAATAGGATACCGGGCTGGTGGCGGCGGAGCTGCCGCTGCCATCGAACATCTTGAACAGGGTCAGGATGAGGAGCAGCAGCACCACCCAGAATGCAATGTTTCTTGCGTTGCCCACGAGGGTCTCCTTGAAACTCGGCAGGGCGCGCCGGGAGGGCGCGCGTCTTTGCGTCTAAAATAGACATCTCGCGGGGGGGTTCAATGCCGCAAGACGAACATTCCGAAGGAAGGTTGCACTGAGGCCGCCCATTCGGCCTCGGATCGCGCGAGGGGCGCTGCAACCAATTGATTTTCCTTCCAGATTGCGGGCGACACCAAAAGCGTGTGCCGCGCGCCAAACTGACGCCAGCCCGGGCATTGCGCGAGACCTTGGGCACCGAGGGCCGCAATGGTCATGTCCGGGGCCGCCGGACCGGTGATGTGCCAGCGGTGATCCCAGATTTGACCGAAGGGAACGGGGCCCATGGTGGCGCGGGGTTCGCGGGTGAGGGTGACAGAAGCACCATCGCAACGCAGGCGCAGCCCAGCGAGCGTGCAGCTTTGACCCTCATAAAGATTTGAAATTGCTTGAGAAATCTTATCCGCACGGGGGAGATGCGACGCACCCGTCATCCAGAGAATCGCTTGCCCCAGCAAAAGCCGCAGCATCTCGGGCGGGAATTCGGCAGGGGTGAAGGTCAAACTTCCTGCGTTTTCAATAACTTGAGAGGCGATACGATCCGCCAGCTCGCCCTGCAAGGCGGCGCGGGCCGTAGCGAGGTGGCGGGCGCTTTCTGCCAGAGCCTCGGGTGAAATTCCTAAAGGTTTCAAAGCCTTGAGGGCCTGACGGGCGCGGGCGCGCGCAAAGCGGGGGTTGTCATTGGTGGGGTCATCGACCCAAGCCACCCCCTGCCCGCGCAAGTAGTCGCGCAAGGCTTCGCGGGAGGCAGAGAGAAGCGGGCGCGCCCAAGTCACCCCGCCCTCGGACCAGCGCGGACGAAGGCCGGAAAGCCCCTCCAACCCGGCGGAACGGGCCAGGTTCATCAGGAAGGTCTCGGCCACGTCATCCGCCGTATGCCCAAGAAAAATATGGGAAATTCCGCACGACACCGCCCATTCGGCCATGAGGGCGGCCCGCGCGCGGCGGGCTTGATCCATCAGATTGCCCTGCGGCTTGGGGCCGTCTGACCAGCGCAAAATCGTATGCGGAATCCCCAAGGCGGCGCAGAAATCGGCCACGCCCGCAGCCTCGGTGGCGCTATCC
>ERZ761609.3071-NODE-3071-length-11372-cov-66.622868_pt1 | contig 11372 bp, 13 predicted proteins | sample MGYA00511163_ERZ761609 | MGnify/ENA primary metagenome ERZ761609 (study PRJEB28899, sample SAMN02445070) | bioreactor sludge metagenome | biome: EBPR sludge | place: Australia: Brisbane, Thorneside Wastewater Treatment Plant | collected 2011-12-16 ... | reverse complement strand
TCGAGCGAGAACTTGTTCTCCGTGCGCTCCAGCGCTTCAACTGGAACCAGACCAAAGCAGCCGAATGCCTGGACATCAGCCGCAAGATGCTGATCTACCGCATGGAGAAGTTCAACTTGCGCAAAGACGACTAAGTCACCTTCGGCTCTGCGCTCGCGCCAGCGCCCTGTATGACTGGCAGTCCACGTGCTAAACAAAGCATGACATGAAGCTGAAAACAAAACTGCTGCTCGCAAGTTCCCTGATTGTCCTGGTTGTTCTCGGCCTCTCAGAAGGGATTGGCTATCGCATGACAAGCCAATTCCTGAGCGAGCACGAGGTACGCATGGCATCGGAGATGAACCACGGAACTGTCCTGGGGGACCTGCGCCAAGGGCGGCAGGCGCTTCTTGTGAATTTGACGACCCTGCATACATTTCACGGGATATTCACCATTATCGCCCTCATTCTGGCATTGAATACACTCTGGAGCCGGACCGTGTTGGGCCCCTTAAATGATCTGCTTTGCCACATCAACTACATGAGGCGGGGGAACTGGGAGACTCCAGTTCCGGTTCGAAGCAAAGATGAGATAGGCGAGTTGACCGAGGCCTTCAATGAGCTTGGCGGCCAGCTCACCCTGACCGTTCATCAGTATGGAACAACCTCAAAACTGTCGGCGATGGCGCTCTTGGGGCAGTCAATGGTCAAGAAGGCGCTGTCTGCCGCGGAGCTCTTGCGAGCATCAGAGGATCAGATCAAGAGCACCCGCGGTTTCGAAGAATCTGCGACCGATCCCGAACTCGCCCGCCTGCAATTGGCAATTCAGATGGTGGAGGAAATCCCTCTGCTGTTCGACGCGGAGTTTCAGCACCAACTAAGCCTACTCGCGGCGCCGCGCACTCCCGGGACTGTGGGTTCGCAGGCTGCAAGTGGGAGAACCAACGAATGCACACAATAGCGGCGCCTGCATTCTGCCGCATTCTGGGTGGTCTCCAATTCCACGCCCGGAAACACAGCGAGACCTGGTCCATTTCGTCGTGTCGTGTGGGAGTGCGCCGGCGGGTGGGAAAATGATCGGACGAGCAACGCACCTCCTTCAACAGCTCCACATAGCACGGCCCAGTTGTCTGCACCAGTTGTGGCGAGACGCGACGGTTGTCGGTTCCTCCGGCACGAATGGGGAGCATTCATGACACGAAAGCGATTCAATTGGTTCAAGGCGGCCGTGGCCATTGGTTTCTTGCTCGGCATCGTACTCTTGGTTGAGAGCACTCTAACCTATCGTTACGTCACTCGCCATCTGATCCGAGATCATCTGACGTGGCAGGCCGCGCAGCACATAGCCGCGATTGAGAGCCGAACACGGCAGTTCAACATCGACGCGCAGGAGGAACTTCGTAAGCGTACGGCCCTGACCGTCTTGCCGTAAGTGGGTGTATGTGCGAAAGGCGCAAGTGTCCACTTACGGAATAAGTGGACACTTGGGGAGCGGGATCAGAGGGCGGGGTCGGCGGCCGGTGAATCGTTCAGGCGCACGTTCCAGGGCAGGAGTTCGTTGATGCGGTTGATGGGGTGGCCGGCGATGCGTTCAAGCACGTGTCGCAGGTAGGCCTCGGGGTCGAGGCCGTTCAGTTTGGCCGTGCCGATCAGCGTGTACATGGCTGCGGCCCGGCTGCCACCTTCATTCGAGCCGACGAAGAGGTAGTTCTTGCGGCCCAGCGCCACGGCGCGCAGCGCGCGCTCGGCAGCGTTGTTGTCGATCTCGATGCGGCCATCGCCGGCATAGCGCACCAGGGCAGACCACTGCCCGAGCGCATAGCGGATCGCGGCGGCGACATCGGACTTTTGCATGATTTTTGACAGCGTGCTTTCGAGCCACTCGCGCAGGGACTCGAGCAGCGGCCGCGCGCGTTGCTGCCGGATCTCGTATCGTTCGTCCGGCGGCTTGCCGCGAATCGTATCTTCGATGGAGTAAAGCTCTCCGATGCGCCGCAGCGCTTCCTCCGCGACCGGCGACTTGTGCGCCTCGTAGAGTTCGTAAAACTTGCGGCGCACGTGCGCCCAGCAGCCGGCATGCTGGATCACGCCCTCCTCGTAGAGCCGGTTGAAGCCCGCGTAGGCATCGGCCTGCAGGATGCCGCGAAAGCCGCGGAGATGTTGCTGCGGATGGTCGCCTTTGCGGTCCGCCGAGTAGGCAAACCAAACGGCGGGAGCCGCAGCGCCGCCCGCCGGCCGGTCATCGCGGACGTACGTCCACAGCCGGGCCGTTTTGGCGGAGCCATTGCCCGGCGCCAGCACCGGCAAAGGCGTATCGTCGCCGTGCAGTTTGGCCGTGTCGAGCACGTGCCGCTTCACGGCTTCCACCAGCGGCGCCAGCACGCGGCTCGCCCCGCCGACCCAGCCGGCTAGCGTCGAGCGTTCCAGTTCGATGCCGGAGCGCGCGTAGATTTCCGACTGCCGGTACAGCGGCAGGTGATCGCTGAATTTCGAGACCAGCACATGCGCCAGCAGTCCGGGCCCGGCGAGACCCCGGTCGATGGGGCGGTTCGGCGCGGGCTCCTGCACGATGCGGTCGCAGCCGGTGCAGCAGAGCTTCGGGCGCACCTGGCGAATTACCTTGAAACTCGCGGGCACATATTCAAGAATTTCACTGATATCTTCGCCGAGGCGCCGCAAGGCCCCGCCGCAATCGGGGCAGGCTTCCTGCCGCGGAGCGATCGTGCGCGTTTCGCGCGGCAGATGCTCCGGTAACGGACGCCGGGCCGGCTTGCTGTCTGCCTCCGGGGCGGGCGCGGGAAGGAGCTTCTCGAAGAGCGGGGCGCTCTCGGCACGCCGTGTTTCCAGATCTTCCAGCTGCAGCTCCAATTGCTCAATCTTACGGTCGAGCTTCTCCGACTTGCGGCCAAACTGCATGCGGCGCAATTGGATGATGAGCAGCTTCAGGTGCTCGATCTGGGTGTCGCGCGCCTTGAGCAGTTCGCACTGCGCCAGGATCAGGGAGCGCAACGCATCGGCGTCGAGTCCCGTGAGATCCGGAGGATGAATATTGGCGGCGGCCACATAGGAATTATGCGGGAAAGCGAGCTGTATTCCAAGAGAATAATAAACGTTTCTGCGCTCTTTTGTTGTTTCTTTTCAGACCGCCATTTGTGGCGCCGCGGTCCGTGCCGGACGCCGCCAGTCGATCCCCTCCAGCAGCATCGACAGTTGTGCGCGAGTCAGCGAAACCGTGCCTTCGCTGGCTTGCGGCCAGATGAACCGGCCGCGCTCGAGCCGCTTCGCAAACAGGCACATCCCGTCGCCGTCCCACCACAGTAGTTTGATCAGATCGCCGCGCCGGCCGCGAAAGACGAAGATGTGCCCGGCAAACGGATCCTGCGCCAGGCCCGTCTGCACGATCGCGCTGAGTCCGGTGAAGCCGCGCCGCAGGTCGGTCACTCCGGCCACGATCCAGACGTAGGCCCCGGCAGGAAAGCCGATCATCCGAGCAGCGACTCCAGCACAAGGCGCAGCGTCCAGCTATCGGCGGCGCCTTCGACGCGCAGGCGTCCGCGCGCGGTCTCCACGTGAATCACCCCAGACGCCCGGGCGCGCCGCCCGCGCGCAGGAATCGGCTGGGGCTCGGCGAGTTTCACGGCGGGCAGGCGCTCCGCCGCATCGGGCAACAGGCGCACGGGCAGGAGGGTGGCGGTGGCGTGGCCGTCGCCGAGACAGCCGCGCTCATGAAGACGGCGCCAGGCGTGGAGTTGGTTGGCGTTGACGCCATGCTCGCGCGCGATCTGCGCGATCGACGCGCCGGGCGCAAGCGTGGCTTCGACGATGCGGCGCTTCTGCTCCAGCGGCCAGCGGCGCCGCCCGCGGGGCGCGGATGAAACGGTGGGAACGACGGCGGTCTTGCTCATGCAGATGCTTCCTAGCATCAGCAGCCGCATACCGCCCTGGCTAGACGGTCATGGCCGTACGCTTACGGAACTTCGTGCGCTCACCGAAGAGATCTGCGAAGAGCATCAGGGCCAAATTGCTTGGATCCGGATCGTCGATGGCCAGGGGCGGTCGATTGCCCAGTCCGGCGGCGCATTTGGCCACGTCATTACGAAGGACACCATCGAGACGATACTGAGGGATCCGGCCCATACGAAGTCAGAGGTCCGATCGACTCCCGTCGGCGATGTCCTGGTCGTGGCCATGCCGCTCCCGTTCCAGCTAAGAAACATGCGGGCGGCGGTCGAAGCTCGGCCTCAGTCCTCGAACCACTCCGATTTCTATGTAGCGGAAATCGCCTTGGCAATGGCTGGCCCGAATGATCTGTTTAGGGCCTTGCGTAACAATCTTGCCATCAGTATAGGATCTGCACTCGCGCTCCTGCTTTCGATGGCCGTCGTGTTTGTCCGGTTGCCCGCCTATCTACGTGGCCGCGAGATGGAGGAGCAACTGGCACTCGCTCGAGCTGTCCAACAGCGATTGTTGCCGGCTCAGGGCAATCACCACGGCCAGCTTGACTTCGCGGCGACATGCCATCCGGCTTTTCAGGTGGGCGGAGATTACTACGATGTCTTCGCAGTTCAGCACAACAAAACCGCCTTGGTGTTGGCGGACGTCGCGGGAAAGGGGCTTCCCGCCTCGCTCCTCATGGCGCACCTTCATGGCGCAGTACGAAGTGTCGCCGCTCTTGACGAAGGTGAGGATCTCGCCAGTGCGGCGGATCACCTCAATCAGTTGCTATCCACCGTGACGTCAAGGGAGCGCTTCGCGAGCCTCTTCTGGGCCTACTACAGCTCGGAGCAGCAAACACTGAGATATGTGAATGCAGGCCACCTGGCACCGATGCTCGTTCGACGGAAGCGGGCTGGCGAATTTGAATGCCACAGACTGGATAGGGGCGGGCCTGTACTCGGCTTGCTCCCCCACGCTGTCTACGAACAGGGTGAGTGTGCCGTCGCCGGTCAGGATGTGGTCGTCATGTACTCCGACGGACTGGCTGAGGCCACTAACAAATCGGATGTGGAATTTGGTGACGAGAGGCTGCTTGAGACGGTGGAAGCCAACTGGGGGCGCCCGGTAGTTGAGATCCAACGCGCGATACTGAACGCCGTGAACCAGTTCATTGGAGCGTGCGAACTTCAGGACGATCTGACCGTGCTCGTCGTGCGCTTTGGGGCTGAGTGACACAAATTCGAGGGTGCTCCATGGCTTCCTCCCGGCTCACGCCTTGCGCGAATTACCCTCCGAAAGGGCTGCATATTGAATGTTTCTGGATAGATGGAGACCAACTCTATGAAGTTCATAATCGTATCAGCTCTACTTTTGGTGCCGTCAATTGCCGCGCATGCGCAACGCACCACCGATGAATCCAATTCGATCGAAGTCTTCAAGAAGGCCAGCCCACTCGTCGCGCACGTCCAGTCGACGATCGGCCGTGTTCCCGATGGTCCAGGTCCGGCTGGCGGAGTGGGCACGGGGAGCGGCTTCCTGATCGACGGCGATGGTCGTGTGTTGACGAACTATCACGTCGTGGAGAACAGCTCAGAAATAAGGCTCCTGCTAGCGGGCGGGAGGAGTCACAACGCACGCTTGGTGGGGACCGCTCCTGCCTTTGATCTTGCCTTGCTTCAAATTGAGGGAGGCGCGTCCGCCATAGCAGGCATGAAACCACTGCCATTGGCCGATTCCGATCAGGTCGAGATTGGGCAAAAGGTTCTCGCCATCGGGAATCCCTTCGGCTTGCACAACACCCTCACCACCGGGATTGTCAGCGGATTGGCCCGCGACATCCCCGGGGCGCCAGTGGGGCTGGGGGAGGCGCTCCTCCAAACTGACGCAGCGATCAACCCAGGCAACAGCGGCGGTCCGCTGCTCGACTCGGCGGGAGCCGTGATCGGAGTTAACACACTGGTGGCGCGGGAGGGACAGAACATCGGATTCGCCATCCCCATCAACTTCGTCAAGAAGATCCTGCCGGAACTAATCAGCATGGGCCACGCCTACAAGCCGAATCTGGGTTTCTCGGCACTGCCCGTGACTTCGGGTTTCGCCTCATTGCTGGGGTTGAGCATCCGATCTGGACTACTTGTCCAGGAGATACTGGAAGGGAGTCCGGCTGCGCTTGCGGGGCTAAAGGGCGGAGGCAGGATGATCCCCATGGGCGACAGCGTGTGGGTCGTCGGCGGAGATGTGATCATTGCGGTGAACGGCAAGAAGATTGTCTCCCCGCATGACCTAACGGTGATTCTGCTGGGCGCGCGTCCTGGCGACAAGGTGCAGTTTGAGATTCAACGTGGCGAGGAGAGACGAACAGTCAGTGTGATCCTACCGCCGATGCACTTCTAGGCGAAGGGGCATGAATGCATCATCGCCAAAGGTCGATCGCAGCATCGGTCGTGCCAAGAACACCCCGACGAAGGGTCTGCGCGTCGAGAGCCTCGGGCAGCCCGGGCCTACCTCGACCGCTCGGAGAAGAACTGGGGCGGCACCGCATCCACGGCACGACGAACCGCCAGCTTTGCTCCAAAGAAGCAGAGAAACCGGCGATGCTTCCGAAGTCCACCAGTGCGGCCCGCGTAGTTGGCGCGCAAAGTCCGCTATTGTCACCTTCGGACGCTTACCGATTTCCGAAGAATGGAAGCTGGTCAGCCTGCGCTCGGTGCGGCCCATTCCTGCGAGCTTGGTGCAAGATCCGCCTCGCGTATGATGCCGAGGCCTGCAGACTCAGCAGATCAAGGCCGGTGCCCGCCGGGCGATTTTGCGCCGGTGCCCGCTTTCGGTTCGGGGGGACTCCACAGGACTTCTTTCGCGACCAACTCGCCGCTGGCAAGCTTCGTGCCGAACACACTCACCTTTTCGCCCTGCTTGAGAAGGCTCTTGTCGTGTACCTCTTTGCCGCGCTCATATTCGGTCTGCGCCATGATCGAGACAATCACCGTTCCCGAAGCCGTCTTCAAGCGGAACTGGCTGGCTGCAACCGACTCAACCTCGCCGGTGACGGGCTTGCCCTTATGTTGGCTTGGGTCATGTGCATGCAATATGCCGGACAGAGAGACACCTGCCGACACCATCGCGATTGTGATTCGTCTAGTAATTTGGATTCGCTCCTTCTGATTCGATCTCGATTCGTCGCGCGAAGCTGTGCGCGCATGCCGGCCTCGGCTAATTTTTCTGATGCCCGGGCTCTGACTGGGGCCGTGCTCGTTCGCCAGATTCGCCGTCGAGTTGATTGACCTCATTCATCAGTTTGCGCTCTTCTGCCGTCAGTTGCCGAAGATGGCGAATGAAAAGAACCAGCTTCCAGTTCTCTTCATCCTCGCCGCCCCAGCCCGGCATGCCGGTGAAACGAATGCCGTTCTTGATGATGTACATCAGCTCCCCGTCGGAGAGTCCCTGAGTCGCATCGGCCCGCAGATCCGGCGCCGGCGGGTACATGTTTGCCCCAATCGCAGTCTTGCCGCTGCCATCGTTGGCGTGACAGATCGCACAATGATCGGCGAAGTGGTCGCGTGTTTCGGCGATGGCCAGCGGCGTCATATGGAGAGGACTCTTCAGATCCCGAAAACGGGGCTCGGTGCCGAGACGGCGCAGGTTCCTGGCGACCGTCGCCTCCAATTGAGCAGGTGCGACACGCGCACTGAAGCTATGGTGCACGACAAACCAGTACGTCCAGACCGCACCTGCGGGCAGCAGAAGAACGGCTCCCAGAATCACCCGGCGTCTCGACATCAGCCCGCCCCTTTGACGATCCTGTTCGTAAGAACCTTCGGTTCGTTTGGAGCGTGAATGGCACGTGAGATGCCAAGCCACGTGATTGATGCACGTGGATTGCATTTGGGACAACTCCGCCGAGAACCCTTGTGAGCGGCCTCCAGTCCGGGCGGTTACTGCCTCAAATTGGACTCCTAGGTCCCAACAGGGGCAATGGCTGGCCGCAGCCTCGACGAAGGTGCCCCACAGCGGGCCATCAGTCGTTCTGTGGGCTCGCGTCGGACCGGCCGCCGGGAATCGCGCTGCCTGGTTTTAGGGTACGTGCACTCAGGATGATGTCGAGGAACACACTTTCGATGTTCTCAATCTCGAATCCAACGGCTTTCACGGCAGAGAGCGTGTCTCTGTTCATCGCGGTACCGGACCGCCGTGTAGAGAGGGTCATCCAGTTTAGAGCCAGACCTAGAAGGGGATCCGTGCTCATGACGTGCTCGAGGAAGAGGAAGATGCCGCCGGGGCGCAAGACACGATAGAGCTCTGCCAGGACATGCGCTGGATTGGAAACGGAACAAAGAGTACAAGAAGTGACGACTGTGTCGAAACAGTCGTCGCGGAAGCCCAGATGCATGGCATCCATTCGAAGCAGCTTCAATGAACCCGGGTAGGCCGCACAGCGCTGTTTGGCACGCCGGATCATCTCTTGGCTCAGATCGATTCCAGTGACGTCGGCCCCCGGCGGAAAGTGGCGGATGTCGATGCCTGTTCCTATGCCGAGGAAGAGAGTCCGGCCGCGGATCCTGCTGAATAACCGCGCCTTGGAAGGTCCTCTTCTGAGGTCCGAGGCTTCGAGAGCATCGTAAGCGCGCGCACGGAGATCCCAGTTAGGCGGCACTGCGCATCTATTCCTTCCCGCCCGCAATCGCAAATCTGCGGCGGCAACTCAGGGCATGCTGATGCAGATATAGGTGGAACAGAAGTGCTGTTCCCGCTCCGATCATGAGCGTCGACTCCAGGGTGACACGCACACCGGCCAGGTGCGCCAAGCAGACCACCATCGGCGAAAGCATGCCCAGGACCATCGATGGGACCATGCTCTCAATGGATCCCAGCAAAGGGCTGATCGCAACCGCCATAACAACCTGGAGCGCCATTGCGGCGAGCATCCCACCGAGCGTAGCGGATACGAAAGGGATGTTCAGTGTATGGGACAGATACATCACGGCTGAAGTGCCCAGCGAAACGGCGAACAGAAAAAGCGTGTCGCCGAGAGCGAATAGCCATCTCTTAGGCAATGGTGCTGTCATACTCACGGCACTCGATAGCCTGTACGAGCGTAGATCTGATAGGACCGTGGAGCCACTGGCAGCTTCACCCGGATTCTCCGCCACTTTCCCGGCACTCCCGATGGTGTTGGGCGGTAGCCCAGCAGATACCGATCATGGAGCGCCAACCCCATTTTTGCGGCTAGGCCGGGCAACTCCCCGACGTCACCGACCATGTGATGTTCCCCTCCGGTCATCTTCGCGAAGTCCTCCAGAATCTGCGGCCCTCCCGCCTCCCGCATGCCTGGCCCGCGGTCATGAATTCCCAGTGCGTGAATCTGAATCTCCGTTTCTTCAACGACTCGCCGCAGTTCGCGTTCGGAAAAGCGGCTGTGATTATCCTCTCCATCAGAGACCACAAGCAACACCCTGCGATCATTCCGTGCCTTTCGCATCGCGCGAACTGCAATAGCCACGGCTTCGAATAGAGCCGTGCTGCCGTTAGGCTGCGCAAAGAGAAGTTCATTGAGGATGGCGGTATCGTCGGAGGCGAATTCGGTCCGCTGTTGGGCTCGATCGCTGAACGTCACGAGGAGGACCTCATCCTGCACCTCGATGTACCGCAGGAACTCTCGAACTGCCGATCGCGCCTTCGCAATCTTGTTCGTCATGCTCCCGCTGAGGTCGAACACGATGCCGATGGATACTGAGGCATTCTCGTGTGAGAACGACAGAATCTCCTGAAGGACCTTTTCGTCCGTCAGCACGAAGTCACTCTTGTCAAGGCCGAGAACAGGTTTGCCTGAGTTCTCAGTGACTGTAACAGGAACAAGCACAAGATCGGCTGTGACGCGAATTGTCGCCTCGAGAGAATCTCGTTGCGCGCCACGCGGGCTCCTCACCGCCTGCGCAACCAGAGTGAGCGTGGTCACTGCGAAGATCGGGAATAGGAATGATACGCGCACCGCTGGTTCTTCTAGCAGGACTGATACCACAACTCGCCGAGTTGGTCGACGTGCGCCAAGTGAAGGTCACTCGCACAATCCCGGGCGTCGCCGGACAGCTAGTAGGGTCGTGGCGGCCAGAGAACATCCGTGCGCCTCGGGCGAACTGGCCGCGAGAACCAGAACGAGCGAGTCTTGATTTCAGATTGAACTGTCCAAAAGTGCACAATCGGTGCGCTGCCAGGGACAGTCGCCTGGCACAACGCGTTCAAACTCCGCCCGTGAATGCGACATGGAGTGGTCGTATGCCTCGCAACTAGTTGACATCGCCCGACATAAGATGGTCGCCCCCGAAATCCGACCGGTCAACTTCGATTGGGCACCTTCGTGCAAACTGATTTCCGTGCGAGAGAAGAGGCAAAGATGCCAGATCGGATACCACTCCTCCAGTCCGATGCATCTTCCCTCGCTCTGGCTTCGTACTCTTACGTCGCCGGAGCTTTGCCAGGTGGCCGGTAACCTCCGAACCGGCCGCCTGGCCCTTTGAACGGAGGAGAACGACTGCACTTTGGAGTATATGTATGATGCGTTCAGCCATTCTCCTTTTCGCCGCTGCGATCCTAACGTTTCAAGAACCAGCGCTGGCTTGCGAGCCTCGCGGCAAGAAGTCGGTCCGGATCGAGGGTACGGTCGAGTCGGTACAGCAAGGTCAAATTGACATCTCGGTCGGTCGCCGCTCCGAGTCGCTGCTAGTTTCGGAGCGGACCCGAATCCTCCAGAGCGGTGCCGAGGTCGATGCGTCGGCGCTGCGGGCCGGAGACCGAATCGTAGTGCAGGGCGTTCGGCTTGGCTCTACTCAGATCAAAGCCCGCGAGATCCGAACCGGTGGCCAATCTGACAGAGCCCCGATGGGTAGCGCCCCGGCGTCGGGTGGACATAAACATTGATCTCAGATGGGAGAGGCGCTTGATGACTCGCCAACAATTCCTCGTTTCCATTCCATTCGCCGCATCGGTGCTCAGTGGTGCTGAGGCAACCAGAGAGGCACCCGAACTCTCACTTGCCGACGCGGCCGGCAAACCGTTCCGGCTAAGCGCGCTGCGTGGCAAGATTGTCGCACTCGAGTTCATGCTCACGACGTGTCCGCACTGCCAGAACACGGCAAAGCTCATGAGCCGGCTGCAACGCGAGTATGGCCCCAAGGGCTTCCAGGCCATTTCGCTCCCGTTCAACGACGATGCAGTCGCCGCGGCGCCAAGGTTTGTCTCCGAACATGGCGTGACCCACCCCGTCGCGGCCATTCCGAGAGAGCGGGTCTATGAGTTCGCCCAGTTGTCAACCGTGATGCGGCATTCGGTGCCGATCATGGTCTTCGTCGACCGGCGGGGCAGAATTCGAGATCAGTTTGAGGGTGACGCCCCGTTCTTTCAGAACGAAGAGGCGAACTTCAGGGCGAAGATCGTTGAGTTGCTCAAGGATCCGCCACTGAGAC
>ERZ761609.3070-NODE-3070-length-11377-cov-54.474739_pt1 | contig 11377 bp, 8 predicted proteins | sample MGYA00511163_ERZ761609 | MGnify/ENA primary metagenome ERZ761609 (study PRJEB28899, sample SAMN02445070) | bioreactor sludge metagenome | biome: EBPR sludge | place: Australia: Brisbane, Thorneside Wastewater Treatment Plant | collected 2011-12-16 ... | reverse complement strand
CTATGCTGTTGAGGGAGTCGGAGGAGGGTCTGCCCCCATTAATGGCGGAGAGCCTCGGAGGAGGGTCTGCCCCCATTAATGGCGGAGAGCCGATTTAAGGGGGGTTTGGTGGACCTGGTCGGGTTCGAACCGACGACCTCTTCCATGCCATGGAAGCGCGCTCCCAACTGCGCCACAGGCCCAGCCTTAGACAGTTACAGAATAGCACGGAGCCACAGGAGTTCTCAATGAGGTAAGTTGAGAGGCATGACACGGGCAGAAGCTTGGGAGATTGTTTGTGAATTTGTAAAGAATGACGCGCTGCGGCGGCATGCGGTGGCGGTGGAGACGTGCGTACACGCGTATGCGCGGCGGTTCGAACAGGAGGGGCGGGAGGTGGATGTGGAGAAGTGGTCGGTGACGGCACTGCTGCACGATTTCGACTGGGAGATCCATCCGCAGGCGCCCGACCATCCGATGAAGGGGGAAGCGATTCTGAAGGAGCGGGGGGTGGATGACGAGATCCGGCGGGCGATTCTGTCGCACGCGCAGTATTCGGGGGTGGCGCGGGAATCGTTACTGGAGAAGACGTTATTTGCGTGTGATGAACTGGCGGGGTTTCTGACGGCGGTGAGTTATGTGAAGCCGGGGCGTTCGATTCAGGAGGTGGATACCCGGAGCGTGCGGAAGAAGATGAAGGACAAGGCGTTTGCGCGGGCGGTGAACCGGGAGGACATCGTGCAGGGGGCGGCGGAGATGGGGGTGGATCTGGACGAGCACATCGCGTTCTGCATCGAGGCGATGCAGGCGAACGCGGAGGAGTTGGGGCTGGCGGGATTGCCTCAGTCGGAGAGCTGACGGAGTTTTTCGAGTTCGCGGCGGACGACGTGGTTGGCGGGGTGTTCGTCGAGGAGGGCGGAGAGGAGGCGGACGCTGTCCCTGGGGCGGCCTTCGCGCTGGTAGAAGCTGGCGAGGAGGAGTTGGGCGAAGGGTTTCATGAGTGAACCGGAGCGGGCGGCGATTTCGAGTTGTTCGAGGCCTTTCTGTTTATCGCCGGTGACGCCGTCGATTTTGACGACCCAGCGGAGAAAGAAGGGGAAGTTGCCAATGAGGTATTCGCTGAATCCGGTGTGGAGGTAGGCGTCGTGGGCGAGGGGGTCGACGGCGAGGAGGCGGGTGGAGTAGAGTTGGGCGGCCTTGATGTGGTCCATACTCTGGCGGAGTTTTTTGTCGATCAGGGCGAGGTAGTCCCGCTTGAGACCGGAGGAGATGGCAAGAGCGGCGAGGGCGAGGCGGTGGTTGGGGTCGGCGGCGAGGAGGGACTGGGCGTGGCGGTCGGCGTCGGCGACGGCGAGCCAGAAGCGGGCGCGAACGGCGGGGTCGGGTTTGAGGGATTTGCGGTTTTTGACTTTCTCTTCGCTGATGGGGGAGCTGAGGGCATCGAGGCGGTTTAGTTCTGAGAAGAGGAAGCCGGCGGCGAGGACGGCGTGGCCGAGGGGGCAGTTCGGATTGGCGGCGATATAGCGGCGGGCGGCGGATTCGGCGCCGGGGAAGTCGAAGCTGTAGAGGCGGTGGAAGGCGTCTTCTACGCGCGGGGATTCGGGCCGGGAGGAGGCCAGGCAAAGCGCAGAGGTGACGAGCAGGAGCCCGAGGGCTGGAAGAAGTTTCATGATGGATCGAGGAGCCTGGGGGCCGGTTGGAGTCTCAGCGGCCTGAGCCGGGCGCGGTGGAATACCGGCCCGGGTATAGTCCAAGTATATCAAGGAGAAGGAGATGAGGGCCGGGGGCTAGTTGTCGTTGAAGAGGTGGTCAAAGAAGGTGCGGGTGCGGTTCTGGATCTGGAGGAGTTCGACGGGGAGGGGTTGATCGTGGAGGTGTTCGGGCATCCAGCGGGAGACGAGGCGGGTGAGAAGGCGGAGTTGGGCTTCGGCGGTGGGGAGGGTGCCTTCGGAGTGGCCTGAGATAAGGCGGAGGCCATGGTCGAGGGCGCGGTAGAAGGTGGCGGCGTCGCGGAGGAAGGCGGCGTCGTTGGAGTCGAGGTGGCCCATTTGTTCAACGACTTCGATGCGCCGGGGAGTATTGAGGACTTTGAAGAACATGCCGGCGCCGCGGAGGCGGAGGTACATGAGGGCGAAATCGATGTCGTAGTAGCCGCCGGCGGCGGTTTTGAGGGGGTTGGCGGCGCTTTGTTCCTTTTCGAGGCGGAGGCGCATCTGGAGGAGTTCCTTGCGTGAGCGGCCGGACTGGCCGTAGCGGCGCCAGTCGATTTTCTGGATTTCCTCGAGGAAGCGGGTGGCGCGATCGGTATTGCCGGCGATGGCGCGAGTTTTCATGAAGGCGATGCCTTCCCAGGCTTCGGCCTTGGAGGAGAAGTAGTCGCGGTACGCGGATTCGGACTGAACGAGTGCGCCGCCGCGGCCATTGGGGCAGAGGCGGGTATCGACGGCGAAGATGGTGCCGAGGCCGGTATAGGCGCCGAGGAGGGCGACGATTTTCTCGGCGACGCGGGTCCAGAAGTGGAGTTCGGGGAGGTCTTCATCGGGGAGGATGAAGAGGAGGTCGGCATCGGAGCCGAGGTCGAATTCGGTCATGCCGAGACGGCCGAGGGCGATGACCATCATCTGGCGGGCGGGTTGGTAGTTGGGGGATTCGGGGCCGCGTGCGGCGGCGGTGAGGCGGATGGCGATGTGATAGCAAGCGCAGATGACCGCGTCGGCGAGTTCGGAGGTACGGACGAGGGAATCGAAGACGGGGGTGGAGAGGCAGATGGATTCGGCCTGGAGGCGGAACATCTGCTGGAGGTAATAGCGGCGGACTTCGCGGATGTCTTCGAGGAGGGGGAGGACTTCGGCGTAGTTCGTGGTGGAGGGGCCGCGAGCGCGGAGGGTGCGGAGTTCCTCGAAGTACTCGGGGGTGCGGACGAGTTGTTCAGCGAAGTAGGGGCTGTGACGGAAGACGGAGCAGAGGTAGCCGGCGAGGACGGAATCGGAGTCGAGGGCTTTGATCCACTCATCGCGCTTGAGGGTGGATTCGAGGAAGTGTTCGAAGGCGGGTTGGGAGCGGCCGAGGCGGGCGCGGGCGACGGTGGCGGCGAAGCCGGGAGCGCGCTGATCGAGGAAGCGGATGAGATTGGAGGCACCGGCGGAGAAGCGGTCGTCGGCAGGATCGGCGAGAGGGGAGGGATCAGCGAGGGGGTTGGGAGTGAGGGTTTGCTGGGTGTAGTAGATGGGTTGCTGGGCGTAGATGACGCGCTGGTAGATTTCCTGGACGTGTTCGAGGTGAAGGTTGACGAGGCGGCGGAGTTCTTCGGCGGTGGGGTTGCCATTGAGGAGATTGAGGGGCATGCGGCGGGCGAAGAGGGCGAGGAGGTCTGGGCGGTCGGGGAGGGTGTGGGTTTGGCGGTCGCTGGCGAACTGGAGGCGGTGTTCGAGGTGGCGGAGGAAGAGGTAGGCGGAGGCGAGGCGGGAGTATTCGGAGTCGGAGAGGAGGTCTTTGTCGCGAAGGCGGACGAGGGCAAGGAGGGTGGCGGAATTGCGGAGCCAGGCGGCGCGGCCGCCGTGGACGCGCTGGAGGCACTGGACGAGGAATTCGATATCGCGGATGCCGCCCCGGGAGAGTTTGATATCGAGGCCCTGGGAGCGGCGGCGGGCGTTGAGTTTCTCGTTGATGCGTTCGCGGGTTTCGGACATGGCCTCGATGGCGGAGAAATCGAGGGTGGTGGAGTAGATCATGGGCTGGACCCACTCGAGGAAGTCGCGGCCCGGGGGGCGTTCGCCGGCGGCGACGCGGGCCTTGAGGAGCATCTGGAGTTCCCAGTCGCGGGCGCGGGAGCTGTAGTACTTTTTGGCGGCGTCGAGGGAGATGCAGACTTCGCCGAGGCGGCCATCGGGGCGGAGGCGGAGGTCGACGCGGTAGCAGAAGCCTTCGGCGGTGTGGGTGGCGAGGAGGTCCGTGAGACGGGTGGAGATTTTCTTGAAGAACTCGCGGTTGGAGATGGAGTTTTCGCCGTCGGACTGGCCGTCGCCCTGATAGAGGAAGAGGAGGTCGATGTCGGAGCTGTAGTTGAGTTCGTTGGCTCCGAGTTTACCGAGGGCGAGGACGGAGAAGCCGCACTCGTCGCCGGAGGGGAGGCGGGGGGTGCCGTGGCGGGCGATGAGGTCGAGGCGAAGGCGGCGGTAGGTGACGTCGAGGAGGGCGTCGGCGACGTTGGAGAGTTCGTCGGTGATCTCGGAGAGGGCGGCGAAGCCGAGGACATCGCGGAGGAGGATGCGGAGGATCTGGCGGCGGCGGAAACTGGCGAGGCGGACGGGTTTGGGGACACCGTCGGCGGTGGTAAGCCAGCTTTCGAGTTCCGCCATCATCTCAACGCCGGTACGGATGCGGTGAAGCCAGCCGGATTCGAGGATGGTGAGGAGCCAGTCGGGGTTCTGGAGGACTTCTTCGGTGAGGAAATCGGACGAGGAGAAGACCGCGAGGAGGGACTGCAGGCCGAAAGGGATGGAGGCGATGTGCTGGAAGTGGCCGGGGTGGCGGTCGCAGAAGCTCTCGGTGCGGAGGAGGGCGGAGTGGGGGTCGGCGGACTGGGCGAGAAGGATCTGGAGGCCGGAGCGGAACTCGGGGGAGACGGAGCGGAGGACACGCTCAAGCGCGAGTTGCTCGCGGTTTTGTTCCGGGGTGGGGGACTGGTTCAGCAATCGGGGCTGTCTCCGCGGCGACGCTGCCGGGGCGGGGCTCAGACGGCAAGGCCGGCCAACTCAAGGATATCACCGTGCCGGATGAGGCCTGGCTGCAGGACGGAGGCATAAAAGCCGCCGCGCGCCCAGCAGGGGGAGGAGGGGTCACCGGCTTTGGCGAGAGGGTCCATCAGGAGGGGTTGGATGCGATGGCCGGGGCGGTTGTAAGGGTCGAGGGTGGCACAGGGCTGGCGGAGTTTGGTGAGTTCGAGGACGGCAGCGCCGGCGCGGAGTTGCATGCCGGCGCGGAGTTGGCGGAAGTCGAGGCCCTGGATGGTGAGATTCTCGCCGAGGTCGCCGGGGACGACCGGGAAGCCGGCCGCGCGGAGGAAGTCCAAATCATCGAGGGAGACGAGGAGGAGGGCCTGAAGGGGTCCGCCGTGGTATTTCTTGTTGCGCTGGTTGTCGCCGTCGAGGCCGAGGGGACCGGCGAAGGCCTCGGGGACAGCGAGTTTGGGGATGCCGCCGGGGGAGAGGCTGACCTGGTGGATGATGCCGCGGAGAGACATGACCTGGGGCGGGTTAGCGGGATTCTCCGACGCGGTGGAGTTTCATGAGGTTGGTGGTGCCGGGGCGGCCGATGGGCTGACCGGCGACGAAGACGACGGATTCGCGGGCCTTGACCCAGCCGCGTTCGAGGAGGATCCGGTCGGTTTGGGCGAGCATTTCGTCGGTGGAGGTGACGTGAGGGGCGATGACGGGTTTGACGCCGTAGACGATGCCGAGGGAGCGGGCAACCTGCTCGGAGGGGGTAAAGGCGAAGACGGGTACCGGGGGACGATAGCGGGCAATCAGGCGAGCCGAGGATCCGGAAGAGGTGAAGACGACGATGGCGGCGGCGCCGGCGAACTTGGCGGCCTGGTAGGCGGAATCGGCGACGATTTCGGCGTGGGTGACGTAGTCGGCGCGCTGGGTGATTTCGCGGAAGCCGTGGCGGCGGATGGATTCCTCGGCCTGTTTGGCGGTGCGGTCCATGATGCGGACAGCCTCGACGGGAAACTTGCCGATGGAGGTTTCGCCGGAGAGCATAACGGCGTCGGTGCCGTCATAGATGGCGTTGGCGACGTCGGAGATTTCGGCGCGGGTGGGGGTTGGGTTCTCGATCATCGATTCGAGCATCTGGGTGGCGGTGATGACGAATTTACCGGAGCGGCGGGCCTCCTCGATGATGGACTTCTGGATGAAGGGGACCTTCTCCATGGGCAGTTCGACGCCGAGGTCCCCGCGGGCGACCATGACGCCATCGCTTTCACTGAGGATTTCGGAGATCTGGTCGACCGCTTCGGGCTTTTCGATCTTGGCGATGATGGGGAGGTTGGCGCCGCGTTCTTCCAGGAAGAGGCGGAGGCGGAGAACGTCGCTGGGTTTGCGGACAAAGGACATGGCGACGAGGTCGATGCCGGAGGCGAGGCCAGCATCGAGATTGACCATGTCGGCGCGGGTGAGCGAGGGGGTGGAAAGCTGGGCGCCGGGGAGATTGATTCCCTTGCGATCGGAGAGAATGCCGCCGCGTTTGACGCGGCAGCGGGCTGAGACGCCACCGGATTCGAGGACTTCGAGTTCGAGGGTGCCGTCGGCGAGCAGGACGCGGTCACCGGGTTTCACATCACTCGCGAAATTGGAGTAGGTGGTGGAGACGACCGAGGCGTTGCCGATGACGGGTTCGGTGGTAATGGTGAAATCGGCGCCTTCGACGAGGAGGGCATGGCCGCCCTCAAAGCTGCCGACGCGAATCTTGGGTCCCTGCAGGTCGAGAAGGACCGAGATGTGAGTCCCGATCTCGCGGGCGGCCTGACGGATCAAGGCCGTGATTTCGGTCCGCTCCTCGGCTTTGCCGTGCGAGGCATTCAGCCGGAAGACGTCCACCCCGGCCAGAATGAGTTCTTCGATCATCTCCGGGCTGGAGGTAGCCGGCCCGAGGGTGGCAACAATCTTGGTGTTGGTCATAGAGAGGACAGGAGCGCGGAGCGCGCGTGCGCTACCATGGCTCTTTCCCATTATGCCTTTGTCTCAGGTCATCGTTCTCGCGATTCTTCAGGGATTCACGGAGTTTCTACCGATTAGCAGTTCGGCGCATCTGGCGCTGGTGCCGTGGCTGACGGGCTGGAAGGATCAAGGGCTCACATTCGACATCGCTTTACATTTCGGCACTCTGGCGGCGGTCTTGATCTACTTCTTCCGAGATTGGGTGCAGATTCTGGGGCAGGGGTTGAGCGGGAGGGCACTGGGGCCGGATGAAGGGATCGGGCGGAATCCGCGGTTACTGTGGATGCTGGCGGCGGCGACGTTGCCGGTGGGGTTGGCGGGGATCCTGGGCAAGGAGGCGGTGGAGACGACGCTGCGTTCGCCGTATGTCATTGGAACGATGTTGATTCTGGTGGGCGTCTTGATGGGCTGGGCTGACCGGCGGCGACAGGGGGGTCGCGGGTTGGGGGATGTTTCGTGGGTGGACGCGCTGTCGATCGGCGCGGCGCAGGCGCTGGCGGTGATCCCGGGGACGTCGCGCAGCGGAATCACTATCACGGCGGGACTGTTCCGGGGGATGGAAAGGGCGGAAGCGGCGCGGTTTTCGTTTCTGTTGTCGACACCCGCGATCGGGGGGGCGGCTGTGCTGGCGTTCCGTGACCTGATGAAGGCGGGCGGGGTGCCGGCGGGGGAGATGACGGCATTCGTGGTGGGGATTCTGGTGAGCGCGGTGACGGGTTGCGTGGTGATATCGCTGTTTTTACGGTTTCTGAAGCGGTTCAATCTTCAGTTTTTCGTTGCATACCGGATTCTGTTCGGTATACTGGTGTTGGCTTTGGCTTTCTTTCGCCGGTAAGGCGAAATGAGGCAGGACATACTGACACGGTTCCCCCGGCTCCAGGAGCTGATGGGGGTAGTGTTTCTCTTCGCCGCTATCGGGTTCGTAGTTGCGCTGGCGACCTACGATCCGGGCGACCCCTCCCTGAATACAGCGACGGCGCTCCATCCGCCGGAGAACGCAATCGGCGTGATCGGTTCGCACTTAGCGGATCTCTGCTTCCAGTGTGTGGGCTTCGCGGCCTGGGCGTTGCCTCTGATTCTGGGGATGGTGGGGTACCAGTGGCTGCGGCGGCGGGAAGTGCGATCGCCGCTGGAGCGTGTGGTTGGGTACAGCGTGATGATGGCGGCGCTGGCGGCGGGGGCAGCGATTGTGGCGCCGTTCCAGGATGCCGCGCAGGGCTATGCGACGGGCGGGGTGGCCGGCCATTTGCTGGCGACGACGCTGACGGCATCGCTGAACGTGACGGGATCGCTGCTGCTGCTGGCCGCGTTGCTGGTGATCTCGTTGTATCTGGTATCGACTTTCTCTCTCTCCTCCGCCGGGGACGCCATGGAAGGGTGGCTTTTGTCTCATTTCCAGCATTGGCGTCGCCGGAAGCGCGACACGGGGGAGAAAACTGAGCTCGGGCTGGCGACATCCTCCTACGCCAGTAGTGAGCCAGTCGCGCATTACAACCTGCAGGACAACCGGAGTCCGGGTCTGGCGGCCGCTGCTGCGGCTGCCGGCCCGGGTTCGGCCCATGGCGGGTTCGCGGGGCAGGATCATCGGGAAGAGTACGCGTATGCAGGGGGACTGGGAGCATTGCCGATCCGGGATCAGGTGATGGCTCAGGAAGCGGCCGCCTATCTGCATCGGGGGGGCGGCGCCGCCGTGGACGACGTGCCCCCGTGGGAAGAGACGCCTGCCGCCGGGGATGAAGAGATTCCGATTCACGCCTTTGAAGAGCCTGAACCCGAAGCGGCGATTACGCCGCCCCCCCCGGAACCACGCAAGGCGAAACGGCAGAGCGAGCCGACGTTGCCGACCTGTTTCCAGCTGCCGCCGACGAAGCTGCTGAGTCCGCCGGCGGGCCGTGAAGCCTACGACTCGTTCGAACTGAAGGAGATCGCGGGGCGGATCAAGGAAAAGCTGGAAGAGTTCAATGTCCGTGGCAACGTGGTGCAGATCAACCCGGGGCCGGTGGTGACGACGTTTGAGTTCAAGCCGGACGCGGGCGTCAAAATTGCAAAAATCACGACATTGAGCGAGGATTTGTGTCTCGGTTTGCAGGCGGAATCGATTCTGATCGAGCGGATTCCGGGCAAGCCGACGGTGGGCATCGAGGTGCCGAACACGCGCCGGGAGACGATCAGTCTGCGGCAGGTGCTGGAATCAGCGGAGTTTCAGGAGGCCTCTTCGCGGCTGACGATCGCGATGGGGAAGGACATCAGTGGGCGGATTCGGATCTCCGAACTGGAGAAGATGCCCCACCTGCTGATCGCGGGGTCGACGGGATCGGGCAAGAGCGTGATGTTGAACACGCTGATCATGTCGGTGATCTACAAGTCGACGCCGGAGGAAGTCCGGATGATCATGGTGGATCCGAAGCGGGTGGAGTTGGGGATCTACGACGGGATTCCGCACCTGCTGACGCCGGTGATCACGGAGCCGAAGAAGGCAGTGAACGCGCTGCGCAACGCGGTGCTGGAGATGGAACGGCGGCTGAAGCTGCTGGCGAGCTATGGCGTGCGCAACATCGACCAGTTCAACCGGAAGATCCAGAAGTTGCGGGAGCGGCCGCTGGAGTTGTTCGTGGACGACGCGGGCCCGGACGTGGCGGAGCCCGAGAAGCCGCTGCCGTACATCCTGATTGTGATCGACGAGTTGGCGGATTTGATGATGCTGGAGCGCGCGGGGGTGGAAGAGAGCGTGATCCGGCTGGCTCAGATGGCGCGCGCGGTGGGGATTCACCTGGTGCTGGCGACGCAGCGGCCGAGCGTGGACGTGATCACTGGCCTGATCAAGGCGAACTTCCCGGCGCGGATCAGCTTCCGGGTGGCGACGCGGGTGGATTCGCGGACGGTACTGGACGTGATGGGCGCGGAGCATTTGCTGGGGCGGGGCGACATGCTGTTCCTGCCGCCGGGGTCGTCAAGGCTGATCCGGGTGCACGGAGCATTCGTGACGGAGACGGAGATTACCGAGGTGGTGGACTACTGGCGGAATCAGGCGGCGCCGGATTACGACCAGAGTTATCTGATTGCGCCGCCATCGGACGAGGACGAACCGGCGGAGGAGTTTGACGGGGACGAGGATCCGATGTACCGCGATGCGGTGAAGGTGGTGCTCGAGATGGGGAAAGCATCGACGTCGATTCTGCAGCGGCGGTTGCGCCTGGGCTACGGGCGCGCGGCGCGGATTCTGGACATGATGCAGCGGGACGGAGTGATTGGTCCACCGGACGGCAGCCGGCCGCGCGAGGTACTGCGGCGCCCCGACTGGCTGGACGAGGTGGAAACGGCTTTGCGCTGACGCTTGAACCCCCGGGGGCCAACACCTGAGCCAGGTCCCCGGGGTTCTTTTTTGCGCTTGCGAACTTTGGCGGGGGGATGTCTCCGTGCGCAGAGACAAAAACGGCCGGTTGCGTCTGCCTCGCAACCGGCCGGCAAGAGGATTGAGGCGGAGTGGCCCCTGATCAAAACCGCGGAGAGCGAAATGGTTAACTAAAGCTCAACTCTCCGTCTTTGAGTATACGGGGACCGCGGGCGCAATGCAACATTTTTTGCCATTAATGTTTGAAACGGAAAACGATGATCCCGGTGCGCGGGTGGGGTGGTTGCTTTCAGGCATGGCCGTGCGATAGAACCGACGCAGGCCCATCGTCCCGATGACTCGCGGGGATTCCAGCGCGTCGGAGCGGGAGAGCGCGGGGCCTGGCGGAGACGGTCATCATGAAACTCGGATTGAACACACTATTATTTACCGCGGGCTTCGACCGCGAGCATTTGTCCCTGCTTCCCAAGGTGAAGCAGTGGGGCTTTGACGGCATCGAGATCGCGCGTTTCGCCTTCGACGGGTTCCCGGCGGGCGAGATCGGACAGGCGGCCCGGGACGAGGGTCTGGAGGTGACGTTCTGTTCGGCGTTGACGGGCGACACGTCGCTGGTGAGCGACGACGCGACGACGCGGCAGCGGGCGCTGGACTTCCTGAAGCAGGGGTTGGACACTGCGCGCGAGATTGGGTCGCCGGTCTTTCTGGGGCCATTCTGCGCGCCGGTGGGTCAATTGCCGGGGCGGCGGCCGAACGAGGCGGAGTGGGGGTGGGCGGTGGAAGGTTTGGCCGCCGCCGCGGAGCATGCCGCCGCGGTGGGGGTCCGGATTGCGAACGAGCCATTGAACCGGTTCGAGACGTACTTCCTGAATACCGCGGGGCGGGCGGTGGAACTGTGCGAAGCGGTGGGGAGCGGGAGTCACGGGATTCTGTTTGACACGTTCCATGCCAACATCGAGGAGCGGTCGCTGGGGGCGGCGCTGCGGGCCTGTGGGGGGCATCTGGCGCACGTGCATGCCTGTGAGAATGACCGGGGGGCGCCGGGGTCGGGGCATGTGCCGTGGGCGGAAGTATTTGCGGTGTTGAAGGAGATGGATTACCAGGGTTGGGTGGTGATCGAGAGTTTTGGCGCGCGGATTCCGGAAATTGCCGCCGCGGCTTGCATCTGGCGCGACCTGGCGGAGAGCCCGGAAGCGCTGGCGCGGGAAGGACTGAGGTTCCTTCGCAATGGGCTCGGCTGAGCGGACGCGGAGACAGTTTCTGGCGGCGGGGGCAGCGGCGCTGGAGTTCGGCTTCAGCGGCGGCGAGTTCGACGGGCGCGAGAGTGCCG
>ERZ761609.3069-NODE-3069-length-11383-cov-10.725194_pt1 | contig 11383 bp, 19 predicted proteins | sample MGYA00511163_ERZ761609 | MGnify/ENA primary metagenome ERZ761609 (study PRJEB28899, sample SAMN02445070) | bioreactor sludge metagenome | biome: EBPR sludge | place: Australia: Brisbane, Thorneside Wastewater Treatment Plant | collected 2011-12-16 ... | reverse complement strand
TCACGGGCGGCGAAGTCACCCTGAACATCGTCGAAATCCGCAAGCCCGAGCTGGACGCCCAGCTGGTTGCTGACGGTATCGCCCAGCAGCTGGAACGCCGTGTTTCCTTCCGCCGTGCGATGAAGCGTGCCGTTCAGTCCGCTCTGCGCCTGGGCGCCGGCGGTATCCGCGTTACCTGCGCCGGCCGTTTGGCGGGTGCTGAAATCGCCCGTACCGAATGGTACCGCGAAGGCCGCGTTCCCCTGCACACGCTGCGTGCGGATGTGGATTACGCAACCTCCCGCGCTCTGACGACCTACGGCATCATCGGCGTAAAAGTCTGGATTTTCAAAGGCGAAATTCTGGGCCACGACCCGATGGCACGCGACAAGCGCATGCAGGACCAACAGCCTACGCGCGCATAACTATCTGAAAAGATTGAATTAACAAGGAATACGACTATGTTGTCACCGAAGAAAATGAAATTCCGCAAGGCGTTCAAAGGGCGCATTCACGGCGTTGCCACCTCCGGCCATTATCTGGCTTATGGCAGCTTCGGCCTGAAAGCGACGTCGCCCGAGCGTATTACGGCCCGTCAAATCGAGGCGGCCCGCCGTACGATTACCCGCCATATCAAGCGTCAAGGCCGCTTGTGGATCCGTATTTTCCCGGATGTTCCGGTATCTACGAAGCCGCTGGGCGCCCGTTTCGGTGGTGGTAAAGGTTCCCCGGAATTCTACGTCGCCCGCGTAAAACCTGGAAAAATCATGTTTGAGCTTGACGGGGTACCCCGTGAACTGGCAGAAGAGGCGTTCGAATTGGCCGCCGCGAAGCTGCCTATCAAGACCAGATTCGTCGCCCGCGACTAAGAGAGCTAATTTAAGGTATTAAGAAAATGAAAATCGCAGATTTGAGAGCAAAATCGGCCGACGAGCTGAAGCAGGAACTTCTGACCCTTCGCAAGGAGCAGTTCAACTTCCGCTTCCAAAAGGCGACGGGCCAGCTGGAAAACACCGGCCGCGTCCGTTTGGTTCGCCGCGACATCGCGCGTATCAAAACCGTCATCGCTGAAGCAGAGCAGGGCAAAGCCCCCGCTGCAAAGCCTGCTGCTAAAAAAGCAGCAAAAGCACCGGCAAAAGCCGCCAAGAAAAAAGAAACTAAGGAGTAATCAAGATGCCGCGTCGCGTGCTTGAAGGTAAAGTTGTCAGCAACAAATGCGATAAAACCGTAACGGTTCTGGTCGAGCGCAAAGTGCGCGACCCGCTGTACGGCAAAATCATCCGTCGTAGCGCGAAATACGCTGCCCACGACGAACAGAACGCTTGGAAAGTAGGCGACCTCGTTTCCATCGAGGAATGCCGCCCGCTGTCCAAATCGAAAACATGGCGCGTTATCGGCGGTAAGTCGATGGGCGAGAGCCAGATGAAAACTGTTGACGATGCCGACCAAAAGCGTGCGTCCGTCAAAAAGTCCAAGAAAGAAGAATAACAGGGTGGTCCTTGAAACCCCCCTGTTGAAATAGGAAAGGTCAAGATAATGATTCAGATGGAAACCACCCTCGACGTCGCTGACAACAGCGGCGCCCGCCGGGTTCAGTGCATCAAGGTACTGGGCGGCTCCAAACGCCGCACCGCCGGCATCGGCGACATCATCGTCGTATCCGTTAAAGACGCGATTCCCCGCGGCCGCGTCAAAAAAGGGACGGTTCACAAAGCCGTCATCGTCCGCACGTCCAAAGCCCTGAAACGCGAAGACGGCACCGTCATCCGCTTCGACCGCAACGCTGCCGTTCTCATCAACGCAGCGGGCGAGCCGATCGGCACGCGTATCTTTGGCCCCGTGACGCGCGAACTCCGCGGCAAAAACTTCATGAAAATCATTTCGCTGGCGCCGGAGGTCCTCTAAGTCATGACGAAACTCAAAGTCAAAAAAGGCGACAAAGTCGTCGTACTGACCGGCAAAGACAAAGGCAAAACCGGTGAAATCAAAAAAGTCATGCCCGCTGACAACAAAGTCATCGTGCAGGGCGTGAATGTTCAAACCAAACATCGCAAACCCACGTCTGCAAACGCGGGCGGCCTCGATAAAATCGAAGCGCCTATCCACGTTTCCAACGTCGCTCTCGTCGATCCGAAAACGAGCAAGGCGACCCGTGTCGGCTACAAAGTGGTTGGCGATCGCAAGGTGCGCGTGGCCCGTCGCTCCGGCGAAGTGATTGATTAAGGGAGCAGAAGATGACAGCCCGTCTCAAAAAAGTATATCTCGAGCAAATCAAGCAAGACCTTCAGAAAAAGTTCGGCTATGAGAACGCTCTCCAGATTCCGCGTCTGGAAAAAATCGTCATCAACATGGGTGTTGGCGAAAACGCACAGGACAGCAAGAAAATCCAGGGCGCTATCGCTGATATGACCGTTATCTCCGGCCAAAAGCCGCTGGTTACGCGCTCCCGCAAATCCATCGCAGGTTTCAAACTGCGCGAAGATCTGCCGATTGGTTGCAAAGTCACCCTGCGCGGCAAGCGCATGTATGAATTCCTGGATCGTCTCATCACGATCGCTATGCCGCGTATCCGCGACTTCCGTGGCATTTCCGATCGCAGCTTCGATGGTAACGGGAACTACGCGTTCGGCATTAAAGAGCAGATTATCTTCCCGGAAATCAACTTCGACAAAGTTGATACCATCCGCGGCATGGACATTATCATCTGCACCAGCGCGAAAACCGATGACGAAGCAAAAGCCCTGCTGGACGGCTTCAAACTGCCGTTCCGCAAACGCTAAGAAGGATTTAGAACAATGGCAAAACTGAGTTCTGTGAACAAAAACAACACGCGCAAAAAACTGGTGAAGAAATACGCCGGCAAATGGGCGCGCCTGAAAGCAATCGCTGATGATGAAAGCCGTCCGGTGGACGAGCGTTTCGCAGCCCGCCTGAAAATGGCGAAACTGCCGCGCAACTCTCACCCCACGCGCATTCGCAACCGCTGTGCGCTGACTGGTCGTGCGCGCGGCAACTACCGTAAATTCGGCATCTCGCGTCTGATGCTGCGTGAACTGGCCTCGCAGGGTATGATCCCCGGCGTGACGAAATCGAGCTGGTAAGGAGAAGCACACATGTTTATTAGCGATCCCATCGGCGATTTGCTCACCCGCATCCGTAACGGCCAGGCTGCACGCCTGACGTCGGTACACAGCCCGGCTTCCAAGCTGCGCGTCAGCCTGCTCGAAGTTCTCAAGCGCGAAGGTTACATCCGCGACTATTCCGTTGCCCAAAAAGACGGCGGCAAGTCCGAGCTGAACATCGAGCTGAAGTATTCCGAAGGCCAGCCTGTCATCCGCGAAATCAAACGCGTGTCCAAACCGGGCCGCCGCGTTTACTCGCAGATTAAAGACGTGCCGCGCGTTTACAACGGCCTCGGCATTTCCATTCTCTCCACCCCCCGCGGCGTACTGTCCGACCGCGAAGCGCGCGAAGCGAACGTGGGTGGCGAGATCCTGTGCCGCGTATTCTAAGATAAGGTAGATGTAAAATGTCTCGTATTGCAAAACATCCCATTCCCGTACCGGCGGGCGTTGAAGTCAAGCTTGCTGGCCGCAAGCTGTCCGTCAAGGGCAAGAAGGGCGAACTGAGCCTTGATATCAGCAACGAAATCAATGCTGAAATCAAAGACGGCAAAGTTGTCCTGCAAAAGGCCAGCGAAAGCCGCCATGCCCGCAACATGTGGGGCACGACCAGCTCGCTCATCAAGGGCATGCTGAAAGGCGTCACCGAAGGCTATTCCAAGCGCATGCTGATTGAAGGTGTCGGTTTCCGTGCCGCCCTGCAAGGCAAAGAGCTGGTACTGCAAATCGGCTACAGCCACGAAGTGCGCTACAAAGTGCCTGCTGGCATCGAAATGAAAGTGCCGAAGCCGACGGAAATCGAAATTTCCGGCATCGACAAGCAAAAAGTCGGTCAGGTAGCTGCGGAGCTGTACCTGATGAAGCGTCCGGAGCCGTACAAAGGCAAAGGTATCAACTACGAAGGACGCCGCATCCTCCGTAAAGAAGGCAAGAAGAAGTAATCGAGGGTAACATGGCTATCGTCATTCAAAAACCGACCTCCAAGCAACGCCGCTCGTGGCGCGTTCGCAAGGTCATCAAAAAGGCCTCCGAGAAGAACCTGCGTCCGCGCCTCTCCGTGCATCGCTCCGGTCAGCATATCTATGCTCAGATTATCGATGATGTGAAGGGCGTTACCATCGCCGCTGCATCGACGGTCGATACCGATCTGCGCAAGTCGCTGAAGAAGACGGCAGACAAAGCCGCTGCGGAAGCTGTGGGCAAGCTGGTTGCCGAACGCGCGAAGAAAGCCGGCGTTGAATCCGTCGCTTTCGACCGTGGTAGCTATTCCTACCATGGCCGCGTCAAAGCACTGGCAGAAGCTGCACGCGCAGCCGGCCTCTCGTTCTGATTTAGAAAAGGATATAGACAATGGCAAAAGCTGAAAAAGCTCCTAAAGGTCAAAGAGAGCCGCGCGAAAAGGATGCAGAGGCGGGCGCAGAAGTCGTCGAGCGTCTCGTCGCCATCAACCGCGTTGCTAAAACAGTCAAGGGCGGCCGCCGTATGGCTTTCGCTGCGCTGGTCGTAGTCGGTGACGGCCGTGGCCGCATCGGCGCAGGCTCCGGTAAAGCACGCGAAGTTCCCGAAGCTATCCGCAAGGCAACCGAGCAGGCGAAACGCAGCATGATCCGCGTTCCGCTGCGCGAAGGCCGCACGCTGCACCATGACGTCGAAGCACGCTTCGGCGGCGGCAGCATCCGCCTGCGCAGTGCCGTTCCCGGTACGGGTATCATCGCCGGCGGTCCGCTGCGCGCTGTATTCGAAGTTCTGGGCATTCAGGACGTCGTTGCGAAATCGCTCGGCTCTTCGAACCCCTACAACATGGTGAAGGCTGCACTTGAAGCCTTCCAGAAAATGGAAAGCCCCCGCATGGTGGCTGCCCGCCGTGGCCGCCGCGTGAACGAAGTTCTCGGCCGCAAAGGTGACGTGAAGGAGCAAGCAGATGTCTGAAGCTAAAAAGCCCGCTGCGAAAAAAGCAGCACCGAAAAAAGCGGCAAAAGCTGCCTCCGGCAAAATGCTGAAAGTAACCCAGATTGCAAGCGGTGCCGGCCGTATCCAGGCGCAGCATGCAACGCTGAAAGGCCTCGGCCTCAACAAGCTGAACCGCAGCAAATTGCTGCAGGACAGCCCGGAAGTGCGCGGCATGATTAACGCCGTGAAGCATCTGGTCAAGGTTGAAGAAGCCGCCTAAGCGTCTCGAGAAAGATAAGGAACAATACAATGAAACTCAATCAACTCAGAGACAATGCCGGCGCCCGCAAGCGTACGAAATTGCTGGGTCGTGGTATCGGTTCGGGCAAAGGCAAGACCTCCGGCCGTGGTGTCAAAGGTCAGAAAGCGCGTACCGGCGTTGCCATCAAAGGCTTCGAAGGTGGCCAGATGCCCCTGATACGCCGTATGCCGAAGCGTGGCTTCAAAAACGTCAACGCGAAGACCTACGCCATCATCAACCTTTCCTGCATCCAGAAAGGCATCGACAGCAAAAAGCTTTCCGCCGCCAAGCCGGTGGACCTGAGCGCGCTTATCGAAGCCGGTATCCTGAGCAAGGAACTGGATGGTCTGAACCTGCTGGGCAAGGGCGAGCTGAAAACCAAAGTAACGGTTGTTGCCACGCGCGCGTCGGCGGCTGCTGTCGCGGCTGTTGAAAAAGCCGGCGGCAAAGTCGAGCTGCTGCCCGTAAAAGAGAACAAGCTGCTGAAAGGCAAGCTGCCCAAAAAAGAACAGCGTCGCCAAGCCGCTGCAACGGCCGCTGCCAAAACCGGTAAGAAATAATCTGCTCTAACAGATACGACTATCGGTAATACACATAATCAAAAGGGGTCAAGACAGCACTGCATAATGTCTTGACCCCTTTGCCTTTGACGGGCATAAATTTACTCGGTTTACATCCTTGCCATCCCACGGGCGCAATGCCCCTCCGGATGCCCCGCGCGGCTTGTTTTGCCCCGCCGGCTTTTCGGGTTTCAGCGGTATGGCCAAGGTCTCAGAGGGAAAAACAAAAACATGGCCTCCGCCGTCGAGCAATTCACGTCCAATCTTAACTTCGGCGCGTTTTCGAAAGCGCAGGAGCTGAAACAGCGCCTGTGGTTCATGCTGGTCGCCTTGCTGATTTACCGCGTGGGCACGCACATTCCGCTGCCGGGTATCGACCCTTCGGCTTGGAATGATATTTTCAGCTCCAAATCCGGCGGCGTGCTTGACATGTTCAACATGTTTTCGGGCGGCGCGCTCGAGCGTATGAGTATTCTTGCGCTCAACATCATGCCGTACATTTCTGCCTCCATCATCATGCAGATTATGACGTCGATGAATCCGGCGCTCGAAGCGATGAAAAAAGAAGGCGAGGCGGGACGCAAACGCCTCAACCAGTACACGCGCTACGGCACGGTTATTCTCGCGGCTATTCAGGCATACGGGCTTGCTGTCGGGCTTGAAAATCTTTCCAGCTCTGCGGGCGGTTCCGCGGTTATCAACCCGGGTATGTTCTTCCGCGTCACCACCATCATCACGGTTGTGGGCGGTACGGTGTTTCTGATGTGGCTGGGCGAGCAGATTTCGCAGCGCGGCGTCGGCAACGGTATTTCGCTCATCATCTTCTGCGGCATCGTTGCGGGTATCCCGAAGGCGGTTGCGAAGGTGCTGGAACTCGCACGCACCGGCGACATGACGGCTGTCGGTATCATCCTCATCGCTGCGATGGTGGCGGTTGTGCTGACCTTCATCGTGTTCATGGAGCGCGCGCAGCGCCGCGTTGTGGTGCAATATCCCAAACGCATGGTGGGCGGCAACCGCATGTCGGGCGGGGAAACCAGCCACATGCCGCTCAAGCTCAACACGGCGGGCGTTATCCCTGCTATCTTCGCGTCGTCGCTGCTGCTGATGCCGCTGTCGATTGTGCAGTTCACGGGTATCAGCGGCTCCGGCGTTGAATGGATTGATACGCTGTCGCGCTATCTGGCGCATGGCCAGCCGGCTTATATGGCGCTCTACGGCGGTCTTATCGTGTTCTTCGCGTTCTTCTACACCGCGATTGTTTTCAACCCCGACGAGACGGCGGACAACCTGCGCAAGTCGAACGGTTTTATTCCGGGCATCCGCCCCGGCGCATCGACGGCGGAATATCTGGATAAAATCCTGACCCGCATCACGGTCATCGGCGCGGCCTATCTGACGTTCGTGTGCCTGCTGCCCGAATTTTTGATTTCGCATTACGGCCTGCCGTTCGCGCTGGGCGGTACCAGCCTTCTCATCGCCGTTACAGTGCCGATGGATACGGTTGCGCAAATCCACTCTCACCTGATTGCGCACCAGTACGAAGGCCTTATCAAGAAATCGAAACTCAGAGGGAGCCGGAAATAATGACACAGCCGCTGCGCATGATTCTCATCGGGCCGCCGGGGGCGGGCAAGGGCACGCAAGCGCGCCTCCTTACCGAGAAGCATAACGTGGTGGCGATTTCCACCGGCGACCTGTTCCGCGCGCGTGTCAAAGACCCGAACGACCCTCTGGGCGGTGAAATCCGCCAGATTCTCGATGCGGGCAAGCTGGTGCCGGATGAAATTACCATCCGCATGATTTCCGAACGCCTCGACCAGCCGGATTGCAAAAACGGTTTTATCCTCGACGGTTTCCCGCGCAGCGTCGCGCAGGCCGAAGCGCTCGAGAAAATGCTCAAGGAAAAGGGCATCAAGCTCGACGCTGTCGTACAGATGGAAGTCGATGACGATAAACTGGTCGAGCGTATTTCCGGCCGCTTCACCTGCGGCAAATGCGGGGAAGGGTACCACGACAAATTCAAGCCGCCACACGACCCCGCTTCGTGCGATTCGTGCGGTGCTGAGGACAGCTTCACCCGCCGTTCCGACGATAACGCGGAAACGGTACGCAGCCGCCTTGAAACCTACCACAGCCAGACCGCACCGATTCTCCCGTTCTACGAGAGACTCGGGATGCTCAAAACTGTGGACGGTATGGCCGAAATGGCCGCTGTCACCGCCCAAATCGAGGCCGTTTTGTGCCCGAACAAGGGTTGTGACAAGATTCAGCCCCCTAAAATGGGCTGATTTTGCCTGTAAAAAGGGCTTTGGAGTCAAAAAACACCGTTTTCACCTGAAATAGGGTAAATATCGTGTTGACGTTTGTTTTGTGACCCCTATAATGCGCCAGCTTTGCCCTTTCTTGGGCAGAGTCTGTTTTTTATACATCTAACCCGGGAGATAAAGCGTGGCACGTATCGAAGGTGTCAATATACCTACAGAAAAAGTCGTCGGCATTGCGCTGACGTACATCCATGGTATTGGCCGTACTAGTGCAAACAAGATTCTTGAAGCAGCGAACGTAGCGTGGCACACGCGCGTGAACGCGCTGACCGAAGATGAACTGAACCGCATTCGTGATGAAATCAAGGCAAGCTACAAAGTCGAAGGTGAACTCCGCCGCGACGTCGCCATGACCATCAAGCGTTTGATGGACCTCGGTTGCTACCGCGGTCTGCGTCACCGTAAGGGCTTGCCCGTCCGTGGCCAGCGCACCCGCACCAATGCGCGTACGCGCAAAGGTCCGCGCAAGACCATCGCCGGCAAGAAAATCGCCACCAAGAAATAATTAGCGCCCTGAAGGACAATAAGAATGGCAAAAGCACAACAAGACAAAGCAGCCAGAACGCGCAAAAAAGAGCGCAAGAACATCACGGCTGGCATTGCGCATGTGAACTCCACGTTCAACAACACGATCGTGACGATTTCCGACGCGCAAGGCAACACCATCTCCTGGTCGTCTGCCGGTCACCTCGGCTTCAAAGGCTCCCGCAAATCTACGCCCTACGCGGCGCAGGTTACGGCGGAAGATGCCGGCAAGAAAGCCAAGGAACACGGTATGAAAACGCTGGAAGTGCTGGTGAAGGGTCCGGGTTCGGGCCGCGAATCCGCACTGCGCGCCCTGCAGTCCGTCGGTTTCGGCATTTCGTCCATCCAGGACATTACGCCGGTTCCGCACAACGGCTGCCGCCCGCGTAAACGCCGTCGCGTATAAGAATAGGGCAACGGGCCTTGCGCGCCTTTTCCCGGGGGCGCGCGCCCGTGCTTTACCGACTGGCTTTTAACGGAATTCTTGTTTCAAACATTCAGGCAAAAAGAGGCGTATCTTGATACAGAAAAACTGGCAAGAGCTGATTAAACCGAACCGCGTTGACGTCAGCACCAACAAAGACCCCAGCCGCTTCGGCACCATCGTTGTCGAACCGCTGGAGCGTGGCTATGGCCTGACGCTCGGCAACGCGCTGCGCCGCGTTCTGCTGTCTTCGCTGCAAGGTGCTGCTGTAACGGCTATCCGCATCGACGGCGTTCTGCACGAGTTCTCGTCTATCCCCGGCGTCCGCGAAGACGTGACGGACATCGTCCTCAACATCAAGGGCCTGTCCATCCGCATGCACGCTGAAGGCAGCAAGAAACTGCGCCTGAACGCGGAAGGTCCGTGCGAAGTTACCGCCGGTATGATTGAGCAAACGGCTGACGTTGAAATCGTCAACCCTGACCTCGTCATCTGCACGCTCGGCGACAAAGTGAAGCTTGGCATGGAGCTGACGGTTTCCACCGGCAAAGGCTATCGCCCTGCTGCGCAAAACCGCCACGAAGACGCCCCCATCGGCATCATTCCGGTGGACAGCATCTTCTCCCCCGTGCGCAAAGTATCCTACAAAGTCGAAGATACCCGCGTCGGCCAAATCACCGACTACGACAAGCTGTCGCTGGATCTCGAAACCAACGGTACGGTGCGTCCTGAAGATGCCGTTGCCTACGCAGCGCGCATCCTGCAAGACCAGCTGCAAGCTTTCGTCAACTTCCAGGAGCCGACCGCGGTTGCCAAAGAAGAGAGCAAAGACGAGCTGCCGTTCAGCCGCCATCTGCTGCGCAAGGTCGAAGAACTGGAACTGTCTGTACGTTCCGCAAACTGCCTGAAAAACGACAACATCGTTTACATCGGCGACCTCGTCCAGAAAACCGAAGCGGACATGCTGCGCACGCCCAACTTCGGCCGCAAATCGCTGAACGAGATTAAAGAAGTTCTGACGAACATGGGTCTGCACCTCGGCATGAAAGTCGAAGGTTGGCCGCCCGAAAACATTGAAGACCTCGCCCGCAAGCTCGAAGAGCCGTTCTGAGCAGGCAAGGACTTCTAAAGGACTACCCCCGTTTCTTGGCTGTCAAGGGGCGGGTGGGGGAAGGTTCCCCCAAGCGGTGCTGCTGCGGCTTTGCAGGGTATCGCATACACAATCCGCTTCATGCGTGAAGCGTAACGTAAAGAAGGAGACGTAACCATGCGTCATGGTAATTCCGGCCGTAAACTCGGCGTCAAAACCCAACACCGTCGTGCGATGTTCGCGAACATGGCTGCGGCTCTTATCAAGCACGAGCAAATCGTGACCACCCTGCCGAAGGCGAAAGAACTGCGCGGTTTCGTTGACCGCCTCATCACCCTCGGCAAAAAAGGTGGCCTTGCAAACCGCCGCCTGGCGATGTCCCGCCTGCGCGACGAAACGCAAGTCAAAAAACTGTTCGACGTGCTTGGCGAGCGTTACGCAGACCGCAACGGTGGTTACACCCGCGTGCTGAAAGCCGGCTTCCGCTACGGCGATAACGCGCCCCGCGCGATTATCGAACTGGTTGACCGCGACCGCTCTGCCAAAGGCAAAGACAGCGGCCAGCAAGCCGTTGCCGACAACATGAAGGCAGCGCACGAAGCAGGCGAACCGGTGAAAACCTCCAAGCCGAAAAAGAAAAAAGCCGTCGCCGGTTAATCTTCCGGACGGATTTTTAAAGAGCTATAAAAAGGGCGGGTTTTTTTACCCGCCCTTTTTCATTCCCGCCAAACGGGGGAGGCGCCCGATGCAACATCCGCAGAACAGCTCTTTTGACATCCGGCAGGCCGCCGCGGCCGATGCGGCCGCCATTGCCGCCGTGCATGTCCAAAGCTGGCGCGAAAGCTATCAGGGCATCGTGCCGGAAAGCCATCTGGCGGGGCTGGAGGTGGTGGAACGCACGCAGCGCTGGCATGGGCAGCTGGAAACGCTCGAAAGCCCCTCAGCGGTCTTTATAGCCCGCCCTGCGGGCGGTGCAGGGGGCGCGGCTTGCGGGTTTATCAGCTGCGGCGCTGCGCGGGAGCGCTTTGAGGGGTATGCGGGGGAGGTCTATGCCCTCTATCTGCTCAAATCCGCGCAAGGAACGGGGCTTGGCCGCCGTTTGTTCGACACGGCACGACAAAGCCTTGCCGGCTGTGGTATAAACGGCCTGTATCTTTGGGTGCTG
>ERZ761609.3068-NODE-3068-length-11387-cov-6.432404_pt1 | contig 11387 bp, 10 predicted proteins | sample MGYA00511163_ERZ761609 | MGnify/ENA primary metagenome ERZ761609 (study PRJEB28899, sample SAMN02445070) | bioreactor sludge metagenome | biome: EBPR sludge | place: Australia: Brisbane, Thorneside Wastewater Treatment Plant | collected 2011-12-16 ... | reverse complement strand
GCCAGGATTGCAGCTGGTCTCTCACTTGGCGAGTGCTCGGCGCTGGCGGCGGCCGGCGCCATGAGCTGGCTGGACGCGGCCAAGCTTGTGCGTGCGCGTGGCCGCTATATGCAGGCGGCCTGCGACGCCAAGCCTTCGACTATGGCCAGCATCGTGGGCCTGGAAGACGACAAGTTGGAGGCGGCCGTTGCGCCGGCCCGCTCTTTGGGCGTGGTGGTGCTGGCCAACTTCAATGCGCCGGGCCAGGTTGCGATTTCCGGCGACAAGGCGGCAATCGAAGAAGCTATGAAGCTGGCCAAGGCTGCGGGCGCCAAGATGACCGTGCCTCTGGCCGTCGCGGGTGCATTTCACAGTCCTTTGATGGAACCCGCTCGCATGAAGCTGGCAGCGGAGATCGAGTCAACGCAGTTTCACTCGCCGCGCGTGGGGGTCATTTGCAACGTGGACGCCAAGGAACACAGTGACCCGGCCACGCTCAAGACAAACCTCGTCAAGCAGCTCACGGCGCCCGTGCTGTGGGCGAAGTCCATGCAGGCGCTGGTCGATCAGGGCTACGACGAGTTCGTCGAGCTCGGCCCAGGCACGGTGCTGGCAGGCTTGCTAAAGCGCATAGCCAAAAGCGCGGCACGCAGCAGCGTAGGCACGGCCGACGAGCTCAAGGCCTTCGCGTAGGCACGACACTAGATCGCCAGGAATGCCAAGAGCGCCATTTAGAAAGTCTTCGGATTTCCTCGCGTACTTGGCCGTAAGGCAGTTTCTTCAGGAGCCGCAATGGGTGCATTGATCGACAAGAAAGCCCTTATCACCGGCGCGTCGCGTGGCATTGGCCGCGCTATTGCATTGGCCTTTGCCAAAGAGGGCGCTTCGCTCGCGCTCTTTGCCACTTCGAACGACAAACTCGCAGACACCGCCGCCAAGTGCGCTGAAGCCGGTTGCAAGACCGTGCACACCTTTGGTCTTGACGTTCGCAACTCGGCCGATGTCGATGGCGCTGTCAAGAAGGCTTCGGAGGTGCTCGGCGGTCTTGACATCGTCGTCAATAACGCCGGCGTCACCAAAGATAACCTGCTCATGCGCCTCAGCGACGACGACTACAACGCCGTTCTGGACACCAATCTCAAGGGCGCATTCAACGTCACGCGCGCGGCTACGCGCTCGCTCATGAAATCCAAGGCGGGCCGCCTGATCAACATCGCCAGTATCGTCGGCATCACCGGCAACGCGGGCCAGACAAACTACGCTGCCAGCAAGGGCGGCCTGATCGCCTTCACCAAGAGCGTCGCCAAGGAACTTTCCGGCCGCGGCGTCACCGCCAACGTAATCGCCCCGGGCTTCATCGAAACCGACATGACCTCCGGCCTCGATCCCAAAGTCAAAGAAGCCGCGCTCAAGGAGATTCTGCTGGGCCGCATGGGCAAGCCCGAAGACATCGCCGCGGCCGCGGTTTACCTGGCCAGTGACGCGGCTGCCTATGTCACCGCGCAGGTACTTGTGGTGGATGGGGGCCTGACGGCGTAGGGTTTGGCTTCTGTGGCTCCGTTGCACCCAGGTAAGGCGCGCTCAGGAGCAGGCCAAGCAGCAAGAGCCCCAGACCCGCAAAAGCGGGCAGCAGGTGCAGGATGTCGGTGTAGCAGACGGCATAGTGAACGCCGATGGCGGCGAAGTAGCCTGCGGGCCCCGCCGACATGTATGTCCACCAAAGCCAGTTCTCTCCTCGCCTGAAGCCCCACAGAGCCGGGAGCAGGAAGGCCCAGCCGCTTGCCAAGAGCATTCCGCCCAACGTGGCTCGATCGTGCGCAATGAGAGGCACGAGGCGCGGATTGGCGTCACGCAGCGCTTGAGATGTTGTGCCCAAATAGGCCAGGTCTTCGGGCACGAAAACAAAGGTGACGCCAATCATCGAAATCACGGCCCCAGCGGCCAGCAACCCGGCACCGTGGACGATCAACAGGAATTGTCCCCAGAGCCCAAGTCGCCACGCGTGGTCGCCTCTCCGTTCGGGCGGCACAGCCGGGCGGTAGTCGCCGGGTTTGGCATACACACCCAGCAAGAGCAGCTGCAACAGCGCGGCAGTGACAAAGGCGTGGAATGGGTCGAGGTAGCCAAATCCAAGGAAGAGAAAGAAGCTTGCAAAGCCCGTGAAAGCTGACACGAAAAGCGTGTGGCGGGCCCAATGATAGCCCCGTTTGCTGCCGAAGTACGAGAGCCCCAGATACATCACCCCCGTTGCGACCATGGTACCGGCCAGGCTGACACGGTCGTGGGCCATGAAATGGAGCAGGCGGGGATTGATGGCGTTAAGTTGTTCCCGTGTCATCCCCACAAAGTCCAAGTCGTAGGGAAGCACGACAGCGGTAGCGGCAAAGGCCAGAGCCAGGATGCTTCCGAAGACCATGCCGGCACCCATGGCTGCGGTCCAGAACCAGCTCATCTCCGCTGCACGCGAGGCAGGGGTCGCAGTGCCCTCGCGCACCATCCTGGCCAGCAGAAGTTCGTTGGCGCGCTTGGCCAGCCCGGGGCCGGTGAACACCAGGCCGGAGTCGACCTGCACGTAGTTGGCACCAGCGTCCATCAAGTCGGTCGCGTGTTCGGGCTCGTGAATACCGCCCGAAGCCACGATAGGAATTTGATGGTGGCGCGAGCGCAAGGCCGTCACACAAGCCAGGGCCATCTCGCGTACGGGCGCACCAAACCGCAGTGAGTCGCCGTCCTGAATACAGCCGTCAACGATGATTCCATCGAATCCGGCGTGGACCGCTGCGTCCACTTGGCCCTCACAGGCAAGCTCCGCAGGCACGACCAACAGGACCATTTTGCCGCGAGCGCCCTCACGAACGGCTCTTAGGTGCGCCTGCCAGTCATCGACAGTCCAGCAGATTGCCCCCCTTAGCGTCGCCACCGAGAACGCGCTTACGACGTCCGCAAGAGAGGCCATAAGCCGGGTGACTTGACGGGTTGCGTCCACCTGATCAGTGCCGGGTGAACAGCCCAGCCTGGCAATCAAGGGTGTGCCAAGCCGCGTCAGTTCACGTGCGCGAGGCAAGAAAACTTCCAGCGACAGCCCGGTGCCTCGAAGCAAGATGGACTCTTGCAGGTCGTCACGCTCTATGTCAGGACCCGAGCGCTTGCCTTCGACGACGATGGTGCCGGCTTCAAGAAATCCGAATCCAAATCGCGACAGGGCCGGCAGGGCACAAGCCTGGAGGTCCAGCGTCGGACCCAGCCCAAGAGGAGAGCGTAACTCGAGGCTGCCCAGGCGGGCGCCGAGCCGGGGATCGGGGTCCATGTGGCCCAGGAAGTTGATGACCTGCTTACCCAAGGGCAGACGTGCCAGGCTGCCCATGAAGCCTAGCGCGATGTCGCGGGCGCGGCGTGGTGGCAGGCGGAACAAGATGGGTCGGGAGACCGTATGATAGAACCAGTCGGGCACAGGCACTCCGCAGTTGAGCGCTGCTCCCCAGCAGCGGAAGGATAGGGGCCTGCGCGACTTGGGTCAACGTTTTCAATCACCGCAATGCCCATTGATAAATCACCGCTGATCATTGATCATCCGCGCCATGAGCAAGACTTCCCGTCCCACTACTCGCGTTCGACCGGATCTGCCCAAGGGCGCGCTTTCTCAGCGCGAGGCCATCGAGAAACTTGACGAACTATCCGAGAAAGCCCGGCAGGGCGGCGGGCTGGATCGCATCGAAAAGCAGCACAAGGCCGGCAAGCTCACGGCGCGCGAGCGCATTGAACTGCTTTGCGACGAGGGCAGCTTCGATGAAATCGACGCCTTCGTGACCCACAACGTGGCCGACTTCGGCATGGGCGACAAGAAGTTTCTCGGCGACGGCGTCATCACCGGGTGCGGGCGCGTCTTTGGCCGCCCCGTGTACGTCTTTGCCCAGGATTTCACGGTGTTCGGCGGGTCTTTGGGCGAGCGATACGGACAGAAGATCGTCAAGGTCATGGAGTTGGCTTTGAAGAACGGCTGCCCCATGATTGGCATCAACGATTCCGGCGGCGCCCGCATTCAAGAGGGCGTGGCCAGCCTGGGTGCCTATGCCGACATCTTCCTGCGCAATGTGCTCAGCTCCGGCGTCATTCCGCAGATCAGTGCCATCATGGGCCCCTGCGCAGGCGGCGCAGTTTACTCGCCGGCGATCACGGATTTCGTTTTCATGGTTGAAGGTTCGAGCCACATGTTCGTGACCGGCCCTAACGTCATCAAAGCCGTGACCCACGAAGAAGTGAGCATGGAGGAGCTTGGCGGGGCCTCCGTGCACGGTGAGATTTCAGGCGTCGCCCACTTCGCCTGTGCCAGCGAGCCCGACTGCATAGCCGACATCAAGCGCCTGCTCAGCTTCCTGCCTCAGAACAACCTCGAACCTCCTCCCTATATCGAGCCGGACGACGACGCCGAGCGTGAGGATGAGCGGTTGGATCGTGTAGTTCCTGACAACCCGGAGAAGCCCTACAACATGCTCGAGGTCATCGAGACCATCGTTGATGACCACGACTTCTTTGAGGTTCACAAGAACTACGCCCAGAACATCATCGTCGGTTTTGCCCGCCTCAACGGCCACTCCGTGGGCATTGTGGCCCAGCAGCCGGCCGTTCTGGCCGGCTGCCTTGATATTGCCAGCTCGCTCAAGGGAGCGCGCTTTGTGCGCTTTTGCGATGCTTTCAATATCCCGCTGATCACCTTCGAGGACGTGCCGGGCTTCCTGCCCGGGGTGAACCAGGAGCACGGCGGCATCATCAAGCACGGCGCCAAGCTTCTCTACGCCTACTGCGAGGCCACGGTCCCCAAGCTCACGGTCATCACGCGCAAGGCCTACGGCGGAGCGTACTGCGTCATGAGCAGCAAGCACATCCGTGGCGACGTGAACTTTGCCTGGCCGACGGCCGAAATCGCCGTCATGGGCGCCGAAGGTGCCGTAAACATTCTCTACGCCAAAGAACTTGCCTCCGCCAAGGACCCGGCCCCTGAGCGAGCTCGACTCGTTGCCGAGTACCGCGAACGATTCGGGAACCCATTTGATGCAGCGTCGCGTGGTTACATCGATGCCGTGATCAGGCCTCGCGAGACGCGCAAGAAGCTGATTAGGGCCCTGGAGGTCACGCGGCACAAGCGTGACGTGAACCCGCCCAAGAAGCACGGCAACATTCCGCTCTGAGGCGCCATGAGAGTCAGCGCAATCATTGTGGTTGCGGCGCTGCTGTTGAGCGCCTGCGGCCAGACCGAGGAGAAGGCCGCGCCTGCGCAGGGGGAGGTCATTGCTGTCATTGAGTCCTGGGCGCAGGCCCTGGAGAAGGGCGACTACGACAAGGTGTGGGAGCACATGAGCAAGGAATCCCACGAACTGTGGGCGCGCAATTGGTCAGCGCCAGGCGCGGCCCGTGACCAGGCCAAGGCTTTGCGGCTGGCCCTGGAGTCCGAGTTCACGGCGGCAGAGGAGAAGGAGCGTATCCGGCGCGACCTGGAGAAGTTTCCGCCCATGGCGCAGCTGGAGGGCATGACGCCGCAGAAGTACTTCGCCTGGAAGGTGAACTCGATGCAGACGGCCGATCAGCGCAAGGCGGCACGGGAGTTTCACCAGAAGTTGAACGTGAAAGAGGTGGTGATCGAGGGCGACAGCGCCACTGTGGTCTGGATCATCGAAGAGGCCGAGCGCTTCTACCTGGTCAAGGAAGAGGGCAAGTGGAAGATCGCTCCCAATCCCAAGGACCGGCGAGAGATGGAGGCGATGAGGAAAAAAGAAGGGCAAGGCCAAGAGAAAAGGTGACAGTAGGCCATTGGTGTATTAAAAGCTTCCCCGCGTTAAGGGGTCGTGACTAAACGAATATCCACGAAAGAGGGGACATTCCATGAAGAGAACGCTTTTCAGCCTGGTGTTGTTGGCGCTTGTGGCCGTTCCGACGGCGTTTACGACGGCGTGCGGTGGCGGTGGCCAAGCCGACCCGCAGACCATCGCTGATGCGGTTGTTGACTCGCTCAAGAGCGAAAAGTTCACGAAGTTCTACGATTACATGCCCAAGTGGCAGACCGCGGCCGCGGAGAAGGAGACCGAGGTCAAGAAGTGGCGTTTGAAGGAAGGCTGGGATCGCTGGAAGGACTTCAAGGGCCGCCTCGAAGGTGACAACGGCCTGGACCCCAAGGACAAGTCGGGCATTACAGGCGGCGAGGAGAAGTGGACCGGTGCCTCGGATGCCGAGCGCGGCGCTGTGCTCATGGGCTTCTATCGCGTGTACGTTGCGGACGACTGGGAGAAGCGCCTGAAGGAAGGCGAGTGGTTCCTGGATGGCCGCGAGATCAAGCTCGACGTCGAAGGCCAGGGCAGCGCCACCTTCGAGTACAAGAACCGTTATAACGACAAGATCGAGGTCCGTTGCTTCCGCGAGGGCGGGGTTTGGTATCTCGCCGGTGCTCGCATCAGCATGGAAAAGAAGATGCCCGAGAAGCCCAAGGACTAGTTTGAGTTCAGTCTAAAACAGGCGCGGCGTTTGCCGCGCCTGTTTGCTTGTAGCGCTGCAGGGGCGACAGGTAAGCTGCCGCTACGTATATTGCCCGCCCATGTTCAAGAAAATCCTCATCGCCAATCGCGCCGAGATCGCCCATCGGGTGATCCGCGCCTGCCGCAAGTTGGGCGTGACCAGCGTGGCCGTGTACAGCGATGCCGACGCCCACCTGCCATACATTTCAGCCGCCGACGAATCCTGCTACCTCGGGCCGTCGCCAGCCTCCGAAAGTTACCTCAACATGGCGCGCCTGATCGATCTTGCGCGGCGCCACGGAGCCGACGGCATCCACCCCGGCTACGGCTTTCTGGCCGAAAATGCGGCCTTTGCCCGCCTCTGCGAGTCCTCGGGCATCAAGTTTATCGGCCCGCCCAGCGCCGCCATCGAGCGTCTGGGTGACAAGCGCGCAGCCAAGGAAGTGGCCACCAGGGCCAACGTGCCCGTCGTGCCCTGGTTTCCCTGTGCGCCTGGCGACGGCGACGCGGCTGCGGCGAAAGCGGCGCAGATCGGCTATCCCGTGATCGTCAAGCCCGCCGCGGGCGGTGGCGGTAAAGGCATGCATCGTGCCGCCAATGAGACCGAGCTGCGCGCGGCTTTGCCGCGAGCGGGCCGCGAGGCCAAAGCCAGCTTTGGAGACGACGCACTGCTCGTCGAGAAGTTCCTCGTCAACCCGCGTCACATTGAGGTCCAGATTCTCGCCGATGAGCACGGCAGCGTGCTGCATCTCTTTGAGCGTGAATGTTCGCTGCAGCGTCGGCAGCAGAAGCTGCTCGAAGAAACGCCCAGCGTGGCGCTTGCGCCTGCGCAACGCGAGAGGATCTGCGGCGATGCCGTGCGCATTGCCCAGACCGCGGGCTACGTCAATGCGGGCACCTGCGAATTCCTGCTCGACACGAAGTCGGGCACCCATTACTTCTGCGAAGTCAACACCCGCCTGCAGGTCGAGCATCCCGTGACGGAGATGGTTACGGGCATTGACCTTGTGGAGCAGCAGCTTCGCGTTGCCAGCGGCGAAGTTCTGTCCCTCAAGCAATCTGACATCCGCCAGAACGGCGCGGCAATCGAAGTCCGCATCAACAGCGAAGACCCCTTTGCCGATTTCATGCCTAGCCTGGGCTACATAGAGGCTTTCCAGGTGCCAGAGGGGCAGGGAGTGCGCGTGGATGCCGGTTATGCCGCGGGCGACAGCGTCACGCCCTACTACGACAGCCTGCTTGCCAAGCTCATCGTTCATGGCAAGGATCGCGCGGAAGTGGTGCAACGGCAGGTTGCGGCGCTGAAGCAGTTCATGGTGGTGGGGGTGGCGACGACGATTCCCACGCACTTGGCAATCATGCACGACGCGGGTTTCCTTAAGGGCGATTTTCACATTCACTACGTCGAGAGCCGCACAAAGGAGTGGCTCAAGCTGGATCGCGAGGAAGACGCGGCGGTGCTCGGTGCACTGATGGAGTACCGCCGCCTGCTGAAAACACGAGAGGCCCAAAGCCGCGCGGGGGAAATGCACTTTGATCCATGGAGCAGTTCCAGCCTGCCAAGGGTGCGATGATGGAATACGAAGTCAACGTCAACGGGCAGACCTTTCGCGTGAAGTTCACGGAGCGCGACGGGCAGCTCTTTGTCACCTCGCCCCGCGGCACCTTTCCGGTCAAGGCGGAGACGCCGCTGCGCTCCAAGGTCCAGCGCGTTCAACTCAATGGCGGGGCTGCCACGTTTGGCTATCACCGTGACAAGGAACGAACGGTCCTCATTCTTGATGGCACCCACTACGAAGTGCAGGTGCGCGAAGAAGAGCACGTGCGCTTCACGCAACTCGCCCGGCGTCCCGGGGCCCAGGGCAAGCTTGATGTCAAGGCGCCCATGCCGGGGCAGGTGGTGAGCGTGCTCGTCAAGCCCGGCGACAGCGTCAAGAAGAACCAGACGCTCCTGTTCCTCCACGCCATGAAGCTCGAAAACGACATCCGCTCGCCGCGCGACGGCGTCGTGCTCGAAGTGCCCATCAAACAAGGCGACGCGCTCGAAAAGGGAGCGCTCATGGTGCGGCTTGGTCCGACGCCGGAGGGCCGTTAGTCCATGAGCCTGCAGGAAGCCTACATCGAGTGGCTTGAGAAAAGCCGCATGCCTTTCATCGCCAAGGCCGCAGAGCGTCGCGCCAGATTCGAGACTTCCAGCGGCCTGGAAGTTCCGGCCGTTGCCGCACCGGCAGCAGGCAACTTGAGCGCGCCAGGCGAGCAGGCGTACATTGCCAATGTCGGCTTCCCCGGCGAGTGGCCCTTCACGCGCGGCGTTTACCCCAGCATGTATCGCGGCCGCTTCTGGACCATGCGCCAGTACGCGGGCTTTGGCGACGCCGAAGAGAGCAATCGCCGTTACCGCTATCTTCTGGAGCAGGGAACGACGGGCCTTAGTGTTGCCTTCGACCTCCCCACGCAAATCGGCTACGACAGCGACCACGCCATGGCAGAGGGTGAAGTCGGCAAGGTAGGTGTGCCCATTGCCTGCCTCGACGACATGGCCACGCTGCTGGACAAGATTCCGCTCGATCAGGTCTCCACGAGCATGACGATCAACTCGAGCGCGGCCTTGCTGCTTTCGTTCTACCTGCTGATTGCCGAGCGTCAGGACGTGCCCTACGCGAAACTGCGCGGCACGGTGCAGAACGATTTGCTCAAAGAGTTCGTCGCGCGCGGCACCTACATTTTTCCGCCCAAGCCCAGCTTGCGCCTGACGACGGACATCATTGCTTTCTGCGGCGCGGAAGTGCCCAACTTCAACGCCATCTCGATTTCCGGCTACCACATGCGCGAGGCGGGAAGCACCGCCGCCCAGGAGATTGCCTTCACGCTTGCCCACGGCCTGTGTTATGTCGAGCAGGCCTGCAAGCGCGGCCTGAAGGTAGACGCCTTCGGCAAGAACCTCAGCTTCTTCTTCAACGGCCACAACAACCTGCTCGAGGAAGTGGCGAAGTTCCGTGCAGCGCGCCGCCTCTGGGCGCGCTTGATGAAGGAGCGGTTCGGAGCAGTGTCAAAGGATGCACTCAGCCTCAAGTTTCATACCCAGACGGCAGGCAGCACGCTCACGGCCCAGCAGCCGGAGAACAACATCGTGCGGACCACACTGCAGGCGCTGGCGGCGGTACTGGGAGGTACCCAGAGCCTGCATACCAATAGCTTCGACGAAGCCCTTGCCCTGCCCACGGAAAAGAGTGTCGAAATCGCGCTGCGTACCCAGCAGGTGATCGCCCATGAGTCTGGCGTCGCGGACACGCCAGACCCACTGGCCGGAAGCTACCTCGTGGAGCGCTGGACAGATGAATTGGAAAGCCGCGCCCTGGAATACATCCGCAAGATTGACGAGATGGGTGGCGCAGTGGCTGCCATCGAGCGCAAGTTCCCCCAGGGCGAGATCGCGCGCGCAGCCTTGGCCTATCAGCGTCAGGTGGAGAAGGGCGAAGCCGTGCTGGTGGGTGTCAACAAGTTCCAGACGCAGGAGCAGCGCCCCGCGGAACTGCTGAAGATTGACCCGGCGTCCACCAGGCGCCAGCTTGAGCGCCTCAGTGCATTCAAGGCCCGCAGAAACCACGCGAAGGCGAAAGCCGCGCTGCATGACGTGGCCCAGGCCGCCAAGACCGATGCCAATATGGTGCCCAGCATTCTTGGCGCGTTGCGACAAGAAGCAACGCTGGGGGAGGTTTGTGACGCGATGCGCAACGTGTTTGGCGAGTACCGGGAGTCTTGATGCCGCTTTCCCTTTGGGTTTGCGGGCCGTCTCGACTAACTTTGGTGCGCGATGCGGACGCAACCAGGGGTGATGCAACATGGGCTGGGGAAAGAAGAAAGACGTAACCAAGAAGGTTGATAAGCCAGACGCCGGGCCCAAGCACCCGACCCTGACGCACACCTCCCTCCAGGAGCGCATGGAACTCGTGAAGATCTGCGAGGGTATTGGCGCTCTGGCTATCGGCGGCCGCGTGGACAAAGTCGGCATGGCCGTCGAAGCCCTTCAGAAGCAGGCCCGCACGCTGCTGCTCCAGCAGCATCTGGATGTCTGGCTGCCCAAGTTTCAGGAACACTTCAAGAAGATGGAGGCGGTCATCGGCCCCGGCCTGAAGCTGGCGCCCGACAACGCCGTCAACGAATTGCGGCAGAAGGTGACCAAGGCAGGCTTTCCGAGTGTAAGGGAGTTTCTGATCAAGGTGGTGCTGCCCGTCATCAGTTATCACGGGCTGTTTCTCTACCTGAATAACAATGCGGGTGTGCGCCTGCCGGAGGGAACCCGCCAGCAGGTTGTGGAACAGATGACGGCGATTACCCGCGTGCTGGGCAGCGCCTGTGCCGGCATGGTGCTGCAGGAAACCATGGGGCTTTGACGTGAAGCTCGACCATATCGGAATTGCGGTGAAATCCATCGCGCAGTCCCGGCGCTTCTACGAGGGGGGCCTGAAGCTCCACGCCTTCCCGTCCGTCGAAGAGGTCTTGGGCGAGCGCGTGCGAGTACTCAAGCTCGACGTCGAACCCGGCCTGCATATCGAATTGCTGGAGGCAATGGACGACGAGTCGCCCATTGCCAAGTTCATTGCCAAGCGCGGCGAGGGCCTTCACCACCTCTGTTACGCGGTCGACGATGTGCTTTTGGCCACCGAAACCCTCAAGGCCCAGGGTTTTAAGCCCCTGTGGGAAAGGCCGCGCAACGGGGCGGGGGGCTGCATCGTCAATTTCTTTCACCCCAAGGACACTTTTGGGGTTCTGACCGAGCTTTCCCAGCTTCCAAAGTAAGTGGCGGTTGAAGCGCATCTTGGGTGCTTGAACAGGGGATTAGCGCTCGCTAAACTCCCGCCCCACAGCGCGCCAATCGTTGCGCGTACTGCCTGAGATTGCCGC
>ERZ761609.3066-NODE-3066-length-11401-cov-29.626300_pt1 | contig 11401 bp, 11 predicted proteins | sample MGYA00511163_ERZ761609 | MGnify/ENA primary metagenome ERZ761609 (study PRJEB28899, sample SAMN02445070) | bioreactor sludge metagenome | biome: EBPR sludge | place: Australia: Brisbane, Thorneside Wastewater Treatment Plant | collected 2011-12-16 ... | reverse complement strand
GTGCCGGCGCAGATCGCGGTCGGCATCCCGGCCGACGCCCTGCGCCAGCGCCCTGATGTGCGCGTGGCCGAGCGCCGGCTGGCGGCAGAAACCGCGCGCGTGGGCGTGGCCGAAGCGGCACGCTATCCGTCCTTCAATCTCTCGGGCTCGATCGGCCTCGAAGCGTTGACCTTCGGCGCGCTCGGCAGCGGCGACGCCGCCACATCGTCGCTGTTTGCAGGGATTACCGGCCCCATCTTCGACGCCGGGCGCCGGCGCGCCCAGGTGGACGTCCAGGACGCCGTGCGTGAGCAGGCGCAGGTGACGTACGAACAGGCCGTTCTCACCGCGTTGCAGGAGGTGGAAAACGCGCTGGTCGCGCTTGCCCGCAACCGCGAGCGCGTCGAGGCGCTGGCGAATGCCGCCGAATCGGCTCGCAACGCGGCGCAGATGGCGCAGCAGCGCTACAGTGCTGGCCTGATCGATTTCCAGCCGGTGCTCGACACCGAACGCAGCGTGCTATCCGCCGAGGACAGTCTCGCCGGCAGCCGCGCCGACAGCGTGCTGGCGCTCATCCGTTTGTACAAGGCGCTGGGCGGCGGCTGGTCGCCGCAAACCGAAACCCGCCCGGCCGACAAGGACGCTCCATGAACGATCCCAACACTTCGCAAGCCAAGCAGGGCCCCGCCCTGAAGCAACTTCTCGCAGCCAGATCCGGTGGCCTGTCTTCAGGGCGCTGGCTGTGGCTGGCTGGCGCACTGCTGGCGATTGCCGTTGCGGCCTGGCTGTTGCTGCGTTCCGGCGAAGACAAGGCTGCGCCGCGCTACACGACCGAAGCGGCCACACTCGGCACGCTGGTGGTCAAGGTGTCCGCCACCGGCAACCTGCAGCCGACCAACACGGTGGATGTTGGAAGCGAACTTTCCGGCATCGTCGACAAGGTCTACGTCGACGATAACGACGAGGTGAAAAAGGGCCAGATCCTGGCGCAGCTGGACCTGTCCAGGCTGCAGGATGCGGTCGCGAAATCGCGCGCCAGCCTCACTGCGGCCGAGGCGCAGGTGCTGCAGGCGCAGGCCACGGTTGCGGAAGCGCGCGCAACGCTTGCCCGCTACCAGCAAGTGTCGCAGCTGTCCGGCGGCAAGGTGCCGTCCAGGACTGAAATGGACACCGCCGAAGCCAATCTGAAGCGTGCCGAAGCCAACGTCGCCAGCGCCCGTGCCAGCGTGACCCAGGCGCGTGCCACACTGCAGTCGGACGAGACCAACCTCGGCAAGGCAAGCATCCGCTCACCGATCAATGGCGTGGTGCTGTCGCGTCAGGTCGACCCGGGCCAGACCGTGGCGGCCTCGTTCCAGGCGCCGGTGCTGTTCAAGCTGGCCGAAGACCTAACCAAGATGGAGCTGCAGGTCGACGTCGACGAGGCTGACGTCGGCCAGGTGAAAGCCGGGCAGAAGGCCACGTTCAGCGTCGATGCATGGCCCGGGCGCGAATACAGCGCCGTCATCACACGGGTTGGCTATGGCGCCCGGGAAGCGGAAGGCGTCGTGTCCTATCTCACCGTGCTCGAAGTCGACAACGATGACTTCAGTCTGCGGCCCGGCATGACCGGCACCGCCGATATCACCACGCTCATCCGCGAAAACGTGCTGCTGGTACCGAACGCCGCGCTGCGCTTCACTCCGGCGCCTCCCGCTGCCGCCGAGAAGCAATCCGGCGGCAGCGTGATGGGCGCCCTGATGCCGCGCATGCCGAGGCAGGCCAGAAAGGTCAAGCCGACGCCCAATGCCAGCGGCACGCAGCGTGTGTGGGTGCTGCAGGACGGCGAGCCGGCCGCCCTCGACGTCAAAACCGGCGCCACCAACGGCCGCGTGACCGAGGTCACCGGCGGGGCACTCAAGGCAGGCATGCAGGTGATCACCGAGGCCCTGGGCGCGCAGCCATGAGCGATGCGGCACTGATCCGGCTGTCCGGCATCACCAAGACCTACGGCAGCGGGCAGGCGGCGTTCCAGGCGCTGAAGGGCATCGATCTCGTCATCGATACCGGCGATTTCGTCGCCATCATGGGCCCAAGCGGTTCCGGCAAGTCGACCGCGATGAATATCCTTGGCTGCCTCGACACCCCCACCAGCGGCAGTTACGAATTCGAGGGCGTGAAGGTCGAACAGTTGTCGCGCAACGCGCGCGCGCTGCTCCGGCGCAATTACCTAGGCTTCGTGTTCCAGGGCTTCAACCTGCTGTCGCGCACCACCGCGCTGGAGAACGTCGAGCTGCCGCTGATCTATCGCGGCGAGCCGGCGGCCGAACGTCATGCTGCGGCACGTGCCGCCCTTGGACAGGTGGGCCTCGATGGCTGGGAGCACCATACGCCTGCCGAACTCTCCGGCGGTCAGCAGCAGCGCGTCGCCATCGCCCGCGCCATTGTCACCCGCCCTCACGTGCTGCTTGCGGACGAGCCGACCGGTAACCTCGACAGCCACACCAGCCAGGAAATCATGAACCTGATCAGCGGGTTTAACCGCGAGTTGGGCATCACCGTGCTGATGGTCACCCACGAACCCGACATGGCCGCGCATGCCAAGCGCATCATCCGCTTCGTCGACGGCCGCGTCGACAGCGACCGCCGCAACGGGGAAGACGCCTGATGTTGTGGAATACACTGCAGCTCGCGCTGCGCTCGATCCGGCGCAATCTGATGCGCTCCTTCCTCACCATCCTCGGTATCGTCATTGGCGTCGCTGCCGTCATTACCATGGTCACGCTCGGCAACGGCGCGACGAAATCGGTGTCGGACCAGATATCCAGCATGGGCAGCAACCTGCTGATGGTGATGCCGGGCCAGCGCTTCGGCCCCGGTGCCGTGCCGGGCGCTCCCTTCAAGAGCGCCGATGTCGAGGCCGTGCGCCACCAGATCGCCGGCGTCAGGCTGGTCGCGCCGGTGGTGAACAAATCGGCGACTGCGGTGTACCAGGCCAACAACTGGACCACCGCGATTACCGGAAGCAGCAATGATTATTTCGAGGCTGGGAACTGGGAAATCGCTGCCGGTCGCGGCTTCAGCGAAGCCGAGGAGCGGTCGGGCAAGGCAGTGTGCGTGATCGGTGACACCGTGCGCGACAAGCTGTTCGGCCGGCAAAACCCGGTGGGCAGCCAGATCCGCATCAAACAGTTTTCCTGCGAGGTGATCGGCCTGCTGAAGGCCAAGGGCCAGTCGTCCATGGGATCGGACCAGGACGATGTGGTGGTGATGCCGCTTCGCACCGTGCAGCGGCGGCTCTCGGGCAACCAGGATATCGGCCGCCTGAGCATCTCGGTCAAGGAGGGCGCCTCGATCGACGCGGCCAAGGAGCAGCTCACCCTGTTGCTGCGCGAGCGCCGCAAAATCGGTGAAAACGAGGACGACGATTTCCGTGTGATGGATACCCGGCAGATCGCCGAAACACTGACCAGCACCACCAGGATCCTCACCATGCTGCTTGGTGCCGTCGCGGCTGTCAGTCTGCTGGTGGGCGGCATCGGCATCATGAACATCATGCTGGTGTCGGTCACCGAGCGCACCCGCGAGATTGGCATCCGCCTCGCCATCGGCGCTCTGGAAAGAGAGGTGCTGCTGCAGTTCCTCATCGAGGCGGTGGTGCTGTCGAGCCTGGGCGGCCTGATCGGCATCGTGATCGCCACCACTGCATCGATCTTCCTTGCCGGACTGATGAACGTGCCCTATCTGTTCGACCCCGGCATCAACCTGCTGTCCTTCTTTTTTTCCGCCGCCATCGGCGTGATCTTCGGTTTCTTCCCGGCGCGCCGGGCGGCCGGCCTCAACCCGATCGACGCCTTGCGGCACGAATGAGCGCAAGCGGGCAAACAGCGAAATACTGGTCCGTGGCATTGCGCTGATCCTTCATGCTGTAAGCCGACCGCGGTTGACCCAAGATGAGGCACTGCCTGCCGGATGCATGCCAGATCCCTTGAACGATGTTCTTGCGAATCTCAAGGCCGCAGTCTATCGGCTCCACCGGAAACGGTGTTTTCACTGTCAATTGGGGCGATATGTCGGTGCAGTCGAAGGGCATCGCCAAAGGCGTGCAAAACAAGCACACCCCGTCCGGGCGGGGCAGCGACGCGATCAGCTCGCAAAGCTTTTCAAGGGCAGCTGCGCCGAGGACAAGACCGCGGCCGAATGCTGTAAGACGGGGCTGGATGCCGGACAAGTGTGGCGCGGCGACTGCCTCAGAACTCGGCCTTGATTTCCCGGTTCAGCAGGGCATCGACCGCCTGCGTGGCAGGCAGGCCGTCGAACAGCATCCGGCAGACGGCGCGGGTGATCGGCATGTCGACGCCCCGTTCGGTTGCGAGCGCGTCGGCCTCGCGTGCGGTGGTGACGCCTTCGGCGACATGGCCGAGTTCGGCGAGGATGGCGGCGAGTGGCCGGCCGCGCGCGAGCCGCAGGCCGACCTGGCGGTTGCGCGAGAGGTCGCCGGTGGCGGTGAGGATGAGGTCGCCGAGGCCGGACAGCCCCATGAAGGTCTCGAAGCGGCCGCCGAGTCTGACGCCGAGCCGGGTCATCTCGGCCAGCCCGCGGGTGATGAGGGCGGCGCGGGCGTTGTGGCCGAGCTGCAGGCCGTCGCAGATGCCGGCGGCAATGGCCATGACGTTTTTCAGTGCGCCGCCGATTTCGACGCCGATGACGTCGTCATGCGCGTAAAGCCGCAGGCGTTGGCCGGACAGTATTTCGGACAGGCGTTGCGCCAGCGCGGTGTCGTCGGCAGCCAGCGTCAGCGCGGTGGGATGGCCTTGCGCGACTTCCTGGGCGAAACTGGGGCCGGACAGCACGGCGGTTTGCGTGTGCCCGGGCAGCAGCTCGGCGATGAGCTGGTGCGGCAGCTTGCGGCTGCCGGGCTCGAATCCCTTGCAGATCCAGACCAGCGGCGGCAGGCCGGAGTGCCGGGCGAGCGCGCTCAGCGTGGGGCGCAGGCCGCTGCTGGGGACGGCGATGACGAGGAGTTCGGCGCTGCCGACGACAGCGCTGAAATCCGGGCTGAAGCGCAGCGTGTCCGGCAGCGGGCAGCCGGGCAGATAGCGCGCATTGACGCGGCTCGCCTGCATGGCATCGAGTTCGGCCGCGTTGCGTCCCCACAGGGTGACGCTGTGGTGCGGTGCCCAACTGGCCGCCAGCGCAGTGCCCCAGGCGCCCGCACCGAGGACCGACAGCTTCATCGCCCCCATACCTCGTGCACCGGCAGCCAGCCGGTGAGGCCGTCGGCGTGTTTCACCGGCAGCCAGCCGTAGCTGTCCATTTCGCCGGTGACTTCGAGCAGGACGCCGTGCGCGGCACGAAACACGATCCCGGCGTCGGCGCGCGGCTGTTGCCGGACGATGCTGGATTCGGCCTTGACCATGACGGTTCTTGCGCCACCGAGGGCGGATTTCTCGATCCACGCCAGCCGGCCGCTATGGTCGCGCACCTTGGCCCAGGCCTCGATGTCGACGATGACTTCAAGCGGCAGGCCGCTGCCGGCGATGGCGATTTTGCCGGCAGCAGTCGAAGGTGCGTCGTACAGCAGGGCGGCGCGCCCGGTGCTGCGGTATTCCAGTGCCGCGGCGGGGTGCGCCAGGGCCAGCAGCAGGCCGGTTGCCAGCAGCCAGCCGGAGGGGCGCAGTCGCAATTTCAATGCGTCTGCGCGGCGGCAGCCGGTTGCTGTTGCTGCAGGTACAGCGCTTCGAAGTTGACCGGGTTCAGCAGCAGCGGCGGGAAGCCGGCGCGGATCACCACGTCGGACACGGTCTCGCGCAGATAGGGGAAGACGATGTTGGGGCAGCCGATGCCGAGCACCATCGGCAGCTGATCCTGCGGCACATTCTGGATGCGGAAGATGCCGCCCTGGCAGCATTCGACCAGGAACATGGTCTTGTCGCCGATCTTGGCGGTGACGGTGACGGTGATGCCGGTGTGGTACAGGTCTTCGCCCAGCGCATGGCTTTCGGTCGACATGTTGACGTCGATCTGCGGCGCTTCGCGTTCCAGATAAATGGCGGGGGCGTTGGGTACTTCCACCGACAGATCCTTGACGAAGAGCTTTTCGATATTGAATACGGGTTGTTGTTCGTCGGCCATGAGGTCTCCCTGGATAAGAAAACCGGAGCCTGCGCTCCGGGGATGGTGCGCATTTTACACGCGCTTATTGAATGCCTTGTGACGCCAGCCAGTGTTTCAGTGCGAATGCGTCCATCGCGCCCGAGGTGCGCGCCGCCTCCTGTCCGTTCCTGAACAGGATCAGGCTGGGAATGCCACGGATGTGGTGGCGCATCGACACCTGCGGATGGGCCTCGGTGTCGACCTTGGCAAAGCGCACGCGTGTGCCCATCTCGGCTGCGACTTGCTGGAATACCGGCGCCATCATCTTGCAGGGGCCGCACCAGTCGGCCCAGAAATCGACCAATACCGGCAGGCCGGCGCGGGAAATGAAACGGTCGAAACTGCCGGCGGTCAGGTCGACCGGCTTGCCGGGCAGCAGCAGCGCGCCGCATTGGCCGCATTTGGGCGCGTCGGCCAGGCGGCCGTCCGGCACGCGGTTGACGGCGAGGCAGTGGGGGCAGGCGAGTTCCATCGGGATTCCTTGAAGCGAAGGGTCTTCGCTTCAAGGTGGGGGCGTGCGCCGGAAACTCAAGCGTGCGCGTCAGGCACGGGCGAGCAGGGGCACCAGTTCGCCCGCCGCGTCCAGCGCCGAGGTGTCGTCGAAGCCGCCGACGTGGGTGTCGCCGATGAACACCTGCGGCACGGTGCGGCGGCCGCCGGAGCGGGCGATCATTTCGTCCTGCCTGGCCGGGTCGAGGTCGATGCGGATCTTCTCGATTTCAGTCACACCGCGGCTTTTGAGCAGGCGCTCGGCAGCCACGCAATAGGGACAGACGGCGGTGCAATACATCACGACTTTAGCCATGGGGGTTCCTTATTTCTTGGTGACGGGCAGGTTGGCGCGTTCCCACGCCATGATGCCGCCCGCCAGGTTGTACACGGTCTTGAAGCCGGCTTTTTTCAGCGTGCCGCAGGCGCGCGCCGAGCGTTGGCCGCTGCGGCAGGCGACCAGGATCGGCTTGTCCTTGAACTTGTCGAGTTCCTGCAGGCGGCCGGCCAGCTGGCCGAGCGGAATGTGCCTGGCTTTCGGTATGTGGCCGGCCGCGTATTCCTTGTCCTCGCGCACGTCGAGCACCAGCGCGTCGTCGTTGTACAGCCGGGTGGCCTTCAGGGTGTCGGCCTGTTCCACGCCGGAGAGGGAGCCGCCGATGAAGTTCCAGGCCAGCATGGCGCCCGACGCCAGCGCCAGCGCCAGCAGCATCCAGTTGTCCTGCAGGAATTGCGTATCCATGAATGTCTCCGCTTACAGGCCGCAGCCTGGTTTGAGCCCGGCTTTTTTAAGCATGATGTCCAGCGGGCAGAAACGGGTGAAGCCGGACTGGAACAGGTTGAAGCCAACGAAGGCGGTGAACCACAGCCACGACAGCCGGGTCATGTCGGCGCTGCCGGAAAAATGCGCCAGCGCCAGCGACAGCATGATGAAAAATCCGGCAATGATGCGGACCATACGCTCAACGGTCATGGGATAACTCCTGGTTCGAAGAAGAAAATTTGCGGTAATTGGCGGCGTAATACAGCACCGGAATCACCACCAGCGTAAGCAGGGTGGAGACGAAAATGCCGAAAATCAAGGACACTGCGAGGCCGCTGAAAATCGGGTCGTCGAGGATGAAGAAGGCGCCCATCATGGCCGCCAGCCCGGTCAGCACGATCGGCTTGGCGCGGGTGGCTCCGGCCTGGATGACCGCCTCCTGGAAATCCATTCCGCCACGCACTTGCTCGTTGACGAAATCGACCAGCAGGATGGAGTTGCGCACGATGATGCCGGCCAGCGCGATCATACCGATCATCGAGGTGGCGGTGAACTGCGCGCCGAGCAGGGCGTGGCCGGGCATCACGCCGATGATGGTGAGCGGGATCGGCGCCATGATGACGAGCGGCGTCAGATAGCTCTTGAACTGCGCCACCACCAGGATGTAGATCAGGATCAACCCGACGGCATAGGCGATGCCCATGTCGCGGAAGGTTTCGTACGTCACCTGCCATTCGCCGTCCCATTTCAGGCTGAATCCGGCGTAGGGATCGGCCGGCTGGCGGATGAAATATTCGGCCAGCGTGCCGCCCTGTTCCAGCGGCCGGTCTTTCAGCGCGTCGCGCATGCCGAACAGGCCATACAGCGGCGAATCCAGTTTGCCGCCGGTGTCGCCGAACACGAATACCACCGGCAGCAGATCCTTGTGGTAGATGGTCTTTTCACGCTCGCTCGGCATCACTTCCACCAGTTCGGACAGCGGGATCAACTGGCCGTCGTTGCCGCGCACGGTCAATTTCAGCAGTTCGTCGATGCCGCTCAGGCGCTCCGGCGGCAGCGTGATGCGCACCGGGATCTCGTATTTGGCGCCGCTGCCGTGGATGGGGGTGACGTTCTCGCCCGCCAGCCCCATCCGCATCGCCGCGACGATATCCTTCTGCGCCACCCCCGCAATCGCCGCCTTGTTCTGCATGACGCGCAGCACGAAGCGCTGGGCGTCGTCCTCCACCGTGTCGTCGATCGCCACAATGCCCTCGGACTGCTCGAATACCTTGCGCACCTGCTTGGCGACCTGGATCTGCGCGTCGTAATCGGGGCCGTAGATTTCGGCGACGATCGGCGACATCACCGGCGGACCGGGCGGCACTTCGACCACCTTGACGTCGGCGCCGTGCTTTCTGGCGACCGCCTCGACCGCCGGGCGGATCGCCTGCGCGATCTCGTGGCTCTTGCGGTCGCGCGCGTGCTTGTCGACCAGGTTGACCTGCAGGTCGCCGACCTCGGGGCCGGAACGCAGGTAATACTGCCGCACCAGGCCGTTGAAGTTGATCGGCGCCGCGGTGCCGGCATAGGCCTGGTAGTCGGTGACTTCGGGCACCTGCGCGACGGCCGTGCCCATTTCGCTCAACACCTGCGCGGTTTTCTCCAACGGCGTGCCGACCGGCAGGTCGACGATGATCTGGAATTCCGACTTGTTGTCGAACGGCAGCATTTTCAGGATCACCAGCTGCACCGCCGGCAGCGCGACCGACAGCAGGATGGCGAGGCCGATGCCCAGCCACAGCTTGCGGCGCGCGCCGCGGCCTTCGACGCCGCGCAGAAAGGGGGTCAGCCGGGTGCGGAACAGCCCGAGCAGCCTGGGTTCGCCGCCGTGGCCGGCGTGCGCTTCCTGTCTGATGAGCTTGAGTGCGAGCCAGGGGGTGACGACGAAGGCGATCGCCAGCGAGATCAGCATGCCAATCGAGGCGTTGATCGGGATCGGGCTCATGTACGGCCCCATCAGGCCGGAGACGAAGGCCATCGGCAAGAGCGCGGCGATGACGGTGAGGGTGGCGAGGATGGTCGGGCCGCCGACTTCGTCGACCGCGCGCGGGATGATCGCCTCCATGCCGTCGTGGTCGAGCCCCATGCGGCGGTGGATGTTTTCCACCACCACGATGGCGTCGTCGACCAGGATGCCGATCGAGAAGATCAGCGCGAACAGCGATACCCGGTTGAGCGTGAAGCCCCACGCCCACGAGGCGAACAGCGTGGCGGCCAGCGTCAGCAGCACCGCCGCGCCGACGATCAGCGCCTCGCGGCGGCCGATGGCGAACAGCACCAGCAGCACCACCGAGGCGGTGGCGAAAATCAGCTTCTGGATCAGCTTCTTGGCCTTGTCGTCGGCGGTGGCGCCGTAGTTGCGGGTGACGCTGGCTTCGATGCCTTCGGGCAGCACGCTGTTCTGCAGGGCGTCGACGCGGGCAATCACCTTTTCCGCCACGTCGACCGCGTTTTCGCCCGGCTTTTTGGAAATGGCGAGCGTCACCGCCGGATAGGTCTGGCCCTTGTCGGCCTGGTGGGCGCCGCCTGCGCCGGGGCCGTGCCAGACGTAGCGGGTGGGCTGGTCGGGGCCGGCAACGACGCTGGCAATGTCGCTCATGTAGACCGGGCGGCCTTGCGCGACGCCGATCACCAGCTGCCTGACGTCTTCGGCGCCGGTGAGGAAGGTGCCGGTCTGCACCAGGATTTCCTGGTTGTTGGATACCAGCGTGCCGGATGGCTGCGCCGCGTTGGCGACCTGCAGGGCGTCGCGGATGTCCTGCGGCGAGATGCCGAATGCCGCCATGCGGTCGGGATCCATCATCACCCGTACCGCGCGGCCGGGGCCGCCGACGGTGGTGACCTCGCGGGTGCCGGCGATGCGCTTCAGCTCGATTTCGGCGGCGTGCGCAGCCTGCTCCAGTTCGTAGGCGCCGCGTGTCTCGTCGCGCGTCCACAGGGTGACGGTGACGATCGGCACGTCGTCGATGCCGAGCGGCTTGATGATGGGTTCGCCGACGCCGAGTTCGGGCGAGACCCAGTCGCGGTTGGCCTGAACGGCGTCGTACAGCCGCACCAGCGCCTGGGTGCGGTCCTGCCCGACCAGGTATTGCACGGTCAGCACCGCCATGCCGGGCTTGGACACGGAATAGATGTGTTCGATGCCGGCGATCTGCGACAGCACCTGCTCGGCGGGGGTGGCGACCAGCGCCTCCACGTCCTTCGCCGAGGCGCCGGGGAAGGGGATGAACACGTTGGCCATGGTCACGTTGATCTGCGGCTCTTCCTCGCGCGGCGTGACCAGGATGGCGAACAGTCCCAGCAGGGCCGCGATCAGCGCGATCAGCGGGGTGAGCTGGGACGTGAGGAAGAAACGGGCGACGCGTCCGGAGAGTCCCATGCGTATCCCTGCTTACTGGATGGGCCGATTGGCGGCGCTTTTGGCATAAATCCCCGCCTTGACCGGTTCGAGCGCAATGACGTCGCCAGGATTGAGGCCGGCCAGCACCTCTACCTGTCCGCGCGCATTGGGGGTGCCCAGGCGAATCTGCCGCAGGCTCACCTTGTCCTGGTTCACCACGTAGACCGCGGTGATTTCAGAACGGCGCACCACGGCGGTCGAGGGGATGGTGAGCTTGCGCGCGCTGGCCACCGAAAAATGCGCCCGCGCGAACATGCCGGGGATGACGCCTTCCAGGTCGGTCGGCAGGTCGATGCGCACCTTGACGGTGTGGGTGGCGGCATCGGCCGACGGCAGCACGGTAATGCCGGTGGCGTCGATCCATTTGTCGAGCGAAGGGATTTCAATCGCGACACGCAGCGCGGCTTTCACCTCGGCCAGCTTGTACTGGGGGATGTTGGCGATCACCCGCATGTCCTTGGGGTCGAAGCCGGTCATCAAGGGCCTGCCGGGCGTCACGGTTTCCCCCACCTCGACGTGGCGGGCGGCGACCACCCCGGAAAAAGGCGCGGTAATCACGGTGTAGCCGCTTACGGCTGCGGATTGCCCTGCCC
>ERZ761609.3062-NODE-3062-length-11416-cov-8.301382_pt1 | contig 11416 bp, 12 predicted proteins | sample MGYA00511163_ERZ761609 | MGnify/ENA primary metagenome ERZ761609 (study PRJEB28899, sample SAMN02445070) | bioreactor sludge metagenome | biome: EBPR sludge | place: Australia: Brisbane, Thorneside Wastewater Treatment Plant | collected 2011-12-16 ... | reverse complement strand
CTGCTGACATCACTTGTTCAGGGCATCGCCATAAGGTGGAGCCTTGGCTCGCGCAACTTTGACATCCTGCCCGAGGGGATGCGCCTGCTGGAGGTGCAATTGGCCCTGTTTGCCTGTAGGGAGGGGCAAACATGAAAACTCAACACATCGCTGGTGTTGCGGCCATAACCTTTGGGTTGTTGTCGCTGATCTCGGGCGGATCGGCCCTGTTCGGCGCGGTTGACATGGGGGCCGTCGTGCCCTTTGTCCTGCGGTTCAACTTCATCGCGGGCTTTGCCTATGTCATTGGCGGCCTGCTTCTGATGATCGGGCATCGGCTTGCGATGCCCGTGGCGCTGATTATCCTGATCGCAACAGCGGCGGTCTTTGCGGCCTTCGGCTGGCGGGTTTTGGCAGGGGATGCCTTTGAGATGCGCACGGTTGGGGCCATGACACTGCGGACATTGTTCTGGGCTGTGATGGTATGGGTCGCCATGAAGGCACTGGGCCGCACAGGGCGCGTGTAGCCAAGGCTGATCTGACAAAAGTCAAGAACAGTCGCTGTTATGCAGGGCTTGCATAAACCAAGGCGTTTCCCCGCCCGCGGAGCTGTTTCTGAAAGGATACCCCATGTTGTTCCGCCTGATCGTTGCCGCCGCCCTGCTGTCATCGCCTGCCTTTGCCGGTGATGCCGCCAAAGGCGAGGCTGATTTCAAGAAATGCAAATCCTGCCACGCGATCACCGCCACTGACGGCACCGAGATTGTGAAGGGCGGCAAAACCGGGCCGAACCTGTTTGGCGTGATCGGGCGTCAGATCGGCAGTGTTGCTGATTTCAAATATGGCGACGCGATCGTGGCCGCCGGGGCCGATGGGTCGGTCTGGGACGAGGCAAGCCTTGCCGCCTATGTCGTCGATCCGGCCAAATGGTTGCAGGACAAGACCGGCGACGCTGCAGCCAAGTCGAAGATGACATTCAAGCTGGCCAAAGGCGGTGAGGATATGGCGGCCTATCTTGCGACGTTGAAATAATCATGAAACGGAAGGGCTTGACCGCCCTTTCGTCACATTTCGGCCTGTCGTAATAGGCTGCGCACCCATCGGGCGGCGGCCCATGTGGCGGGCAGGCCCAATGGAATTGACAGCCATAGCGCTGTCAGCGGCGACAAGGCCGCAAGGCCGATTGCCTGCCCCAACAGCCCCAGCATGAACAGATTGATCGCCACCGCCGAGGTGGCAAACGGCCACAACATCACCCCCAGCTTCCACAGGCTTTGATGTGGATTGGGCGCGCTAGTGGCTGGTGCCGTCTTCGAAGGTGATCTTGTTCCAGACATTGTATTTTCCGGCAGGCTTGCTCATCGGCAAGCGTTTGATTTCTTTGAAGGTCGCCGCGTCATAGACAATCACCGCGCCATCCATTTCCCAGATCGACACCAGCGCATATTTGCCATTACGGGTGAATTCGGTATGGGCCACGGTCTTGCCCGGCTCGGGGATCAGGGTTTGCACTATGTCCAGCGATTGTTTGTCGAGGATGTGGATATGGCCCTTGTTATCGCCGGTAAAGACATCGGCCCAGACATAGGGCGTGTTGGCGTGGCTGCGCAAAAAGAACCCCGGACCGTCGGTCGGAATCGTTTTCACCAATGACCAGTCGGTCATGTCGATCACCGACAGCATGCCTTCGGTCAGGTGTGGGGTGGCCATGACCTTGTGGCCGTCCCGATCCCATGTGATGCCAGACCCTAGATGCGGCATGCCGGGCAGGGGCAGGCTGGCAATCTCGCGCCCGACATCCAGATTGACCACCACGCCGGTTTCAGCCTCGCGGTTGGTGCCGATCAGGTTGCGGTAATCTGGGCTGAAGAAAAAGTCGTCCAAGGGGGCAGAAACGGCAATGCGGCGGCGGGCGAAAAGGCCGCGTTCCACGCCCAAAGCCTCTTCCATGCCGTTTTCGTTGGAGTGAACAAGGCCCTCGGAATAGGGACCGCCGTCCTCATTGGTGGCAATCTCCCAAATCTCGGGCAGGTCTTTCAGCGCCAGCACAAAGGTTTCGCGCTGCGGTGCCTGATAGACGGCGGCAACGCGGCTGGGCGGGCCATCGCGGCCTGTTACGGGAACCACCTTTTTCACCGTCAGATCAGCGGTTGACAGGATGGTCAGTGTGGTCGGCAAGTAATTCGCCACCGCCAGCCATTTACCATCCGCGCTCATCGCGATGTTGCGGCTGTTCAGACCAGCTCGGATGCGGCCGACTTCCTTAAGGCTCCAGATATCGTATTTCTGCACCCAACCATCGCGCGACATGATGAAGACAAATCGGCCATCGGGGGTGAACTTTGGCCCACCATGCACAGCAAAGGGCGTGGCAAAGCGGTCAAGCACGGCAAAGCTGTCGCCATCCAGCACCGACACATGATGATCGCCGGTTTCCACGACCAGCGTGATGTTCAGCGGATCGCCAGTGAATATGGGCGCGGTGGCGGGGGTGTAATCGGTCATCTCGCGGGTCGCGGCGATGTCGGTTTCAGTCCAGACCGGGGGGGTGGCAAGCGGCGAGGCGATATAACTCGCCACCGCCGCGATGTCGGCAGGCGACAGCGTGTTGGCAAAGGCAGGCATCTGGGTGGCGGTGCGCCCCTTGGCGATAAGGCTGGTCAGCGCGTCGCCCTTGATGCGACCAAGGCTTTCAGGGATCAGCGCGGGGCCCGTGCCACCCAACCGCGTGGCCGCGTGGCACCCAGCACATTGATCGGCGTAGATCGCAGCGCCATCGGGTTCGGCAAAGGCTGGAAAGGCCAGCAGGCTAAAGAAAATTATGCGCCGGATCATGGCTTTTCCCCCGGAACGGCGTGACGGTCAGGCGGGCGGCGTCGCCTGCGCCAATCTCGGCATTGGTCATATAGCAAGCCGGATCTTCGGCCCAAGGATCGCCCGTCACCTGCAAGGCCCGGATGCGGGTGTTGCCACCGCAAACCGCTTGAAACGCACAGTCACCGCAGCGGCCTTTCAGCGGGCGTGGCCGCATCCGCAGGGTGGCCAGCATCGCATCATCGCCCGTCCACAGCGCCGAGAAGCGGTCGGTTTTCACCGACCCCACGGTGTAATCTGACCAATAGGTGTCGGGGTGAATCTTGCCCTGCGGGTCGATATTGGCGACGCCAAGCCCGCTGGAATTGCCGCCCCACGCCTCAAGATGAGCGCGGACATGGTTGGTCTGTTCTGGGCTGAAATTGTCAGCGACCCATTGCAGAAAATACACCGCATCGGCGTCGTTGTTGCCGGTGACAATCTCTAACGGGTGGCCGGATTTGATCGCCGACCAAGCCCGGTCCAGCAGCACATCCATGGCGGCGCGGGTGCGGGCGTGTTCGGTATCCTCGCCCCGGTGTTTGTCACCGCGCCCGGCATAGACCAGATGCGACAGATAGAATTTGTCCACCCCTTCGGCGTCGCACAGATCCAGCATGGCGGGCAGCATTTCGGCATTGTCTTCGGTGATGGTGAACCGCAAGCCTACCTTCACTCCGCGGGCTTTGCAGGCCCGAACCCCGGCCAAAGCATCGGCAAAGGCCCCATCCACACCGCGAAACCAATCGTTTTTTGCGCCAATCCCGTCCAAGGATATGCCAACGTAATCAAACCCGAGCGCCGCCACCCGGTCGGCATTTTCGCCGCCAAGTTTGGTGCCATTAGTCGACAGCGACAAGTGCCGGAAATTCAACGCCCGCGCCCGTTCGGCCAAAGCCCAAAAGTCAAACCGGCTCAGGGGTTCGCCCCCAGACAGGATCAGCGCCGGGATGCCAAAGCCCGACAGATCGTCCAGCACGCCCATCGCCTGATCGTGCGAAAGTTCGCCCGGAAACGGCACATCGGCACTGGTGGTATAGCAGTGGCGGCATTTCAGGTTGCAAGTGCGGGTCAGGTTCCAGATCACCACCGGTTTCACGCCCCCCGCCGACGCCCGGCGGCGCGGTGGGGTGGGCGTGACCAGCTCTTGCATGTATTGCGTCAGGCGAAACATCAAAGGCCCCCTTCGGTCAGCCGCAGCCCGGTCTTTTTCAAAATCCGAGTGGAATACAGGATATCGGACGCCCGGCAGGAAGGCCCCAGCAGGGTGGCAATCTGTGCGCGCAGGGTTTCCACCTCGTCCCGGTTGTGGCCGTGGATCATGGCAAACAGGTTATAGGGCCAGCCGTCCGCGCGCGGGCGCAAGTAGCAATGCGAGACAAACTCGAGCGCCCCAATCTGCGCACCCAGATCAATCGCCAGGGCGTCATCAATATCCCAAACGCTCATCCCGTTGGCGGTCAGGCCCAGCGCATAGTGGTTGGGCGCAATGGCCACACGGCGGATGACGCCCGCGCCCTGCATCGCGGTCATGCGGTCGATCACGGTGTCCTCGGTGACGCCCAGCCAGCCCGCCACCTCGGCAAAGGGGGCCGGGGTCAGTGGCAGGCCGCCCGTGGTGGCGGCGATGATCCGGCGATCAAGCGCAGAGATGGTCATGCGGTCACCTTAAAGCCTATGAAAAACTCGTGCTCCTTGGGGAACAAAAGCACCGGCAAGCCGGTTTCGCGTTCGATCTGGTCCGCCGTTTGCTTGATCTGCGCGGCCTTCTCGCATGCCAGCACGAACCACATGTTCAAACGGTGGGTGCGTTCATAGTTATGCGCCACCTCGGGGTGTGCATTGACCAAAGTCATGACGGCGTCAAAACGGCCCGCAGGCACCTCCATCGCACACAGGCAAAATGCCCCGCCCATTGCTTCGGCATCATAGAACGGGCCGAAACGGGTGATCGCGCCGATCTCGCGCATCGCTTGGATGCGGGTAATCAGTGTGTCCTCGTCCAGCCCCAAATCATTGGCCAAGGCGGCAAATGGGTGGGACACCAAGGGCAAACCGTCCTGCATCCGGTTGATGATGGCGCGGTCGATGGCATCCAGCGCATCAGGGGCCAGCGGGGTGCGGCGCAAAGATGTCATGCGGCGGTCCTTTCCAGCAATGCCCCGGTCTGTTTGAAACAGCGGGTGGAAAACAAGACGCGGTGGTCGGTATGGGCCAATGCGGGCAAGGCGCGGGCGGCGTCCAGCACCGCCAGTGCATCGGCGCGGCTTTGGCCGTGGATCATCGAAAACAGACCATAGCGCCAGGCACCCGGCACCGTTTGGCGTTGATAACACAATGTCACGCCGGGCAGGGTGGCAAGGCTGCGGCCTGCGGTTTCCATGTCTTGCGGGGCGACATCCCAGACCACCATCGCATTGGCCGCCCAGCCTATGGCGCGATGGCGCACGATCACACCGATGCGGGTCAGGATGCGGGCGGTTGACAGGCTTTGCAGGCGGTCCAGCACCTGCGCCTCGGTCCAGCCCAACGTGGCCGCCACATCAGCAAAGGGCCGCGCCACCAGCGGCAGGCCCGCCGACATGATCTGCAACAGCGGTCGGTCGGTAGGGTGCAGGGCGGATTCATCGTAGGCAACATCGGTGGTCAACGCCGCCCGCGCGCCCGTCAGCCGAAAGCCTAGGTCGATGTTGAACGCCCGTAGCAGCGGCAGCGACAACACCTTAAGCCCCGTCCGCGCCGCGATGCGGTCTAAAGAGGCCTGCAACCCGTTGGCATCAGGCGCGGTGGCAACGAACCATAGGTTCCATTCGTCCTCGCGCAGGTAGGAATGATTGACACCGGCCTCATCGTTCACCACCCCGGCCACGACCTCAATCTGCGCCTCGGGTACGGCCAGTGCGGCCAAGGTGCTTGCCCCGGCCGTGTTGGGGCGAACCGTGCCGCCGACCCGGGCGATGCTGCCAGCCGCTTGCAACTGGGTCAGGCGGGTTATCACCTCGGTCTCGGAAATCCCCAGTGCCGCGCCCAGCACGGCAAATGGCCGCGATATCAGCGGAAAATCACGCTGAAATTCGTCTAGCAGGCGGTGATCCAGCGCGTCCATCCTAAAGCCCCGTCTGATGGGCGCGGGCGGTAAAGAAGATGCCCGAGGGGGACTCGGCGGCAATCTCGCCCACCTTTTCGCGGGTCTTGGTGTCGTAGATCACAACCTTGTTGTCATCGCGGGAGGATATCCAAACCTCGGCCCCGCGCGGGGCGAATTCCATGTGCAAAATGGCCTTGCCGGGGGTCAGGGTGGCGACAACCTCGTGTGACCGCGAGTCGACCACCTGCACCACGTCATTCAACGGCGTGGCAAAGTTTACCCAAACATAGGGGCTGGCCGGTTGGGCAATGATGAACACCGGCTGGCCATGCACGGGGGTTGTGGCCGTCCGGGTCTGAGTTTCGCGGTCCACCCACAAAATCTCATGCCGACCCACGGCGGGCAGGGCGTACTGACCTTCGGTAAAGGCCCAGCTTTGCAGGTGGGGCATCTTGTAGACCGGCATATCCTCGCCGGTTTTGCCGTAATCGGTCAGGAATTTCTGCGGGGCGGTGTCAGGAGACCAAAGGTCAAAGGCGGTGACGCCCTTTTCGCCGAACAGACCCACCAGAAAAGTATGGGCGTCATCGGTCAGCACGGCGTCAAACGGGTTTTTCCCGGCTTTGCCGATCATGGTGACCACGGGCTTGGCGCCCGAAAAGTCGCCCAAAAACACCTCGCCCGTGTCCCAAACCGCCCAAGCAAATCGCCGACCCGGCACGTCGACCAACCCGATGGTCTTTCCCGCCATCGGAATATCGGCGACCAGCGCCAAGGTTTCCGCGTCAAACACCTTGACCCCGCCGGGTTCATAGTTGGACACGGCGACCAGACGACCATCGTCCGAAATCGCCCCACCGATGGAATTGCCCGCCTGCACGGTGCGGGCGGCGATGGTTTGGGTCAGCAGATCAACCTTGGTCAAACCACCATCGCGGCCAAAGACATAGGCAAAGCGTTCGTCCGGGGAATAGGTCATCGTGGCGTGGGAAAGATCCCCCAAGCCCTCGATCCGGCCCACGGCGGCACGATCGGAACGGTCGATCAGCACAAGGCTGCCGGTGGCACGTTCGATCACCAGCCCCAGATCGCCCGTGGCGGTTTGGGCAAAGGCGGGGGCGGCAAGAAGCAATAGCGACAGGATCAGCGGGCGCATGGGTTAGTCCTTTGATTTCAGATAGCTGGCAATCCACAGCGCCTCGTCTTCGGTCAGAAGCGTACGCCAGGGCGGCATGGCGGTGCCGGGGATGCCATCCAGAATGATAAGCGCCAGACCGTCGGGATCGGTATGGGCCAGCGCGTCGCGGGTCAGGGGGCGGCCAAGACCGCCTTTCAGCGTCAGACCGTGACATGATCCGCAGTCTTGCAAGACCATGTGTTCAAGCGCGCGGGCGCGGTCGGGCGGCACCTCAGCCTCTGCTGGCATCGCTGCGAGGCAAAGAGCCAAAAGGCTACGCATAGGCCGCCATCCCCGCACCTTCACAAGCAAGGGCGGTGGCCAACAGGGCGGGTTCATACAAGGACACCACGCGGCCGATGATGAACAGAACTGGCGCTTCGGGTTGGGCATTGGCAACAGCGTCAGCGATGCCCGACAGGTCAGACAGCACGCGGGTTTCGCGAGGCGTGGTGGCCGAGGCCACGGCCAGAACCGGGGTGTCGCCCGCCATGCCATGCGCCCTAAGGTTTCTGGAAATCTCGGCGATATTGGCAACGCCCATATAGACCACCAGTGTTGTTTCGCCACTGGCCAGCGACGCCCAGTCCAGATCCAGCGCGCCATCGCGGGCACGATGCCCGGTGACATAGCGCACGCCAGTTGCCAGCCCGCGATGTGTCAGGGGCACACCGGTGGAACAGGCCGCCCCTTGGGCCGAGGTGATGCCGGGCGTGTAGTCGCAGGCCACGCCCGCCGCGCGGCAGGCTTCGGCCTCTTCTGACCCGCGGCCAAAGATCAGGGGATCGCCACCTTTGACGCGGGCCACCCGCAGACCTTGGCGCGCCAGATCGACCAGCAGGGCGTTGATGCCGTCTTGTGGCACCTTGTGGGCGCGTGGCAGTTTGCCCACATCGATCCGCTGCACTTGGGGCGGGATCAGGGCCATGATTTCGGGGCTGACCAGACGGTCATAAACAACCACATCGGCCTGAACCATCAGCCGCAGGGCGCGGCGGGTCATTAGGTCTGGGTCGCCGGGGCCAGCGCCGATCAGATGCACAAATCCGGGCAGGAAATCTTGGGAAAGGTCGTTCATCGCTTGCACCCCGGCTTGCTGGCAGTAATTGAAAGGAGAGGGCAGGGGGCGCGCCACATGACCCCCCCGCCCATCGGGGCCAACCCTTAGGGGTCGGCCCCAATTCGGGCTTAGTAAACGTCCCCACGGGTGTTGAAGACGTTGAACTTGCCGGTAGGTGTAATCAGGCGCGGGTCCTTGATGACCTTCTTCAGCTCCAGCGTTTTGTCATCGACCACAACGATGGCTGATTCCTTGTCCTTGGCGTTCCAGACCGAGAACCAAACTTCGGTGCCGTCCTTGTTGAACTCGGGCTGCACCACACGCGGCTGACCTTCGGGAATACCGGCCCATTCGGCGATTGGCAGTGTCACCAGTTCCGGGTCCACATCCGCCGCACCCATCTTGGAGATGGTGAACACCGCAACCGAGCCCGAGGTTTCAGCGTCGGGGTTCAGCGTGGCATCGGTGTAAAGATGATCCGAATTCGGGTGGGTCTTGATGAACAGCGATCCGCCACCGAGGGCTGGGAAGCTGTCAACAATCTTCCACGCCTGATCCGGGTGACCATCGGGATCGGTGCCGATCAGGGCAACCGATTCATCCCCAAGGTGGCTGGTGGCCCAAACCGGGCCATGCACCGGGTGAACAAAGTTCGCCCCACGCCCCGGGTGCGGCGTCTGCCCGCCGGTTTCGGTGATCGCAGCCAGTTTGGACTCTTTGGTATCGATCACCACCAGCTTGCCGCGTGCGTTGGCCGCCGTGATGAAGTAGCGGTGCGTGCTGTCCAAGCCGCCGTCATGCAGGAAGCGTTCGGCCTCGATCTCAACCGTTTTCAAGTTCTTAAGGTCGGTATAATCGACCATGATGATCTTGCCGGTTTCCTTCACGTTGACGATGAATTCCGGCTTGTAATGGCTGGCCAGAATTGCCGCAACGCGGGGTTCGGGGTGATAGACCTGCTCGTCATAGATATTGCCACGGGTCGAGACGATCTTCTTCGGCTCCAGCGTGTCGCCGTCCATGATGACGTATTGCGGCGGCCAATAGGCCCCGGCAATGGCCAGCTTGTCTTCCCAGCCTTCGAACTTTGACGTCTCGATCGAGCGGGCTTCCATGCCGATCTTGATCTCGGCCACCGGGGCGGGGGTTTCCATCCACAGGTCGATCATCACGACCTTGGCATCGCGGCCGATCACGAACAGATAACGGCCCGACGCGGAAATCCGGCTGATATGCACGGCATAGCCGGTGTCGATCACCGTCTTGATTTCATAGGTCGATCCGTCGATCAGTGCCACCTGGCCCGCATCGCGCAACGTGGTCGAGAACAGATTGTCGATATCCCAATCGTTCATCTTTTCCTTCGGGCGATCCTCGGGCTTGACGATCACCTTCCAGCTGGCCAGCATTTCGGGCATGCCGAATTCCGGCGGGGCCGGCGGTTCCAGCAGCAGATAGCGCGCCATCAGATCGACATCGGCCTCGGACAACTCGCCCGAGGTGCCCCAGTTCGGCATCCCGGCAGGCGAGCCGTAGGTGATGAAACTTTGCAGATATTCATAGCCGTTTTCACGGGTGATATCAGTGGTCAACGGCTTGCCCGTGGCCCCTTTGCGCAACACGCCATGACACCCGGCGCAACGTTCAAAGTAAATCTGGGTGCCCTTTTGGAACTCTTCTTGGGCCATCACGGGATCGCCTTCACGGCGCCCCGGGATTTCCACCTTGATCTGACCCAGCGTGGTCATCGAGGGTTCATAGGCGGCGGCGGGGCCGTCGGTGTGGTCTGCCGGTTTTTCCTCGGCATAGACGGCGCCTGCGAACAGGGCAAAGACCATGGCCGCGCTGGACATCAGCACGTTCCTGGCAGTGAAGGCTCGGGGTTTCATGGAATTTCTCCGTTCCGCTGGTGAGGCTAAGCGGACCTTGGACCGGCCTCTAAGTCGCCTCCTTGACTTTCGTTAAGGCAGGGCAAAATCCGCGAGGGCAAAGTCGGCGCAGGAAACCCCGGGGGGTCTTGATGCGATTTCTAACCGTGTTGGCGCTTGCCGTTTGGTCATTCGTGGCGCCAGCGCTGGCCGAAAAATCCGGCTTTAACGCGATTGTGGTGGCCGATCCCGGCGCTGATCTGGCGGCGGGTGTGATGGGCATTTCCGGCCCGGTGCAAGTGATCCGCAATGACGCAGGCGTGCCCGGTTGGGATGTTTCGGCCAATGGGCAAACCGTGGGGCATCTTGCGTCCACTTGGGAAGTGGCGGGGTCTGTGGGCTATTCGGGCCGTCCGCTGGATGTGCTTGTGGCCATCTCGCCTGTGGGGCGGATCACTGGCGCGCGCCTTATGCAGCACAATGAACCTGTGCTGACGCTGGGGATTTCGGATGCTGATATTGCCGCCTATGTCAGCGGCTTTGCGGGCTATGATCTGAGCGCCCCTGCCGGGACCGGCTTGCGCCAACCCGGTGTGCCCGATGTTATCAGCCGTGCAACGGTGTCTACCGGGGTTATCCGTGACGGCATCCTGCGAACCGCCCGCACCCTTGCCATCGGGCGCGGCGTGATCGCGGCAGGGGGCGGCATTGACCGTCTGACCTATGCCCCGACCGATTGGGTAGGGTTGCTGGCAATGGGGGCGTTGACCGAAGCGCAAGTCACCATGACCGAGGCGGCGGCGGCGTTAAACGGTGCCAAGGTGCCAATTCCCCGCGGGGATGGCCCGTTTCTGCATCTCTGGACCGGGCTGATCGACGCGCCGACCGTGGGCCAGAACCTGCTGGGCCAGCAAGATTTCAACAAAGCCATCGGCAACCTTGGCCCCGGTGAAACCGCGTTGATTGTTATTTCACAAGGCCTGCAGTCGCATCGCGGCACCGATTGGAAGAAAACCGGCATCTTTGACCGTATCACGATCAGCCAAGGCAATACCCGGTTTCAACCGACCGAGGCTAGCTATCAGATGCTGAAACGGCTAAAGGCCCCCGGCGCTCCCGAGGCCAAGGAAATCAGCCTGTTCCGCCTGCCGCCAGCCATTGACCCTCTGCTGCCGATCCGGGTGGAGATCACCGCCAGCCGCGATACAGCCACCGCACCAGTGACGATGACCATCGCCACCGATTACACCCTGCCCGCCGCCCTGCGCCTTGCGCCCGATGCCGAACCCGAACCGCTGTGGCGCGCGATATGGCAGGCGAAGCGGTTGGAAACCGCCGTCGTTGCCACCATGCTGGCCGTGTTGACGCTGATCCTGTTCGCCCAGGAATGG
>ERZ761609.3061-NODE-3061-length-11417-cov-40.364725_pt1 | contig 11417 bp, 6 predicted proteins | sample MGYA00511163_ERZ761609 | MGnify/ENA primary metagenome ERZ761609 (study PRJEB28899, sample SAMN02445070) | bioreactor sludge metagenome | biome: EBPR sludge | place: Australia: Brisbane, Thorneside Wastewater Treatment Plant | collected 2011-12-16 ... | reverse complement strand
TGTCCTGCCGCCACATCCGCTGGTCGAAGCGTACCGAGGCGGTGTAGCGTTTGATCTTCCCCCACCTATGCTCCCCCTCTTCTGCACACTGTTCGCCTGCATAACGTTGTTTGCTTGTACAGGAACAACACCACAACACAACGTGCAGACCAAACTTGATTCAATCGTGGCAAACACACCGGCTCACATTGCGGTAAAAGCCATCGTTCTTGACTCAATGGGTACGACACTCGCTGAGTATGCCGTTCATGAACGCGACACGATGGTCTCAATGTCGGTCATCAAGTTGCCGATGGTATGTGCGATGTTAGAAGGAGTATCACAAGGGCGTTTCTTAATGTCGCAGCCTGTATTGGTAAGCGCTGAAGATGCTGTGCGCAGTACCCACAGTCCACTCCGTGACTCTGCAGGGAACGGGCCGTTTACGACAACGCTGGGACGAGCAATGTCAGCTGCTGTCTGCCTTAGTGACAATATTGGAATCGATGTTGCCCTCGACGCTACTGGAGGCCTCTCAGCGGCACAGTCGTTCTTTCGTAACCATGGTCTGGATGGAATTGGAGCTGGGACTACATATCGGGATATGGGGCAGAAAGGGGCTACCGCGAATTGGATGACGGCGCGGTCGATGACGGACATGCTCTACAGACTTCATCGAGCAGAACTTTTCCCAGCAGCAGAGCGCAATTGGGTGCTTCGGGAGTTGTCAACAACACCAACCGGTAAACGACGTATTCGTGGTCTACTGCCTGATTCCGTCGTTGTTGCACATAAGACGGGTTCCCACTATGAGAGCGACACATCGTCCACTGCGCGGGCCGTGAATGATGCCGGAATCATCAGCCACCCGACGGGCAAGTTTATACTCATAACGGTTCTGGTGAATGACAGTAAACTCACGCCGCTGCAAACGGAGGATGTCATTGCTCGAATTGCAAGGACGATCTATGACAGTATTCCATAGATCGGCACGCAGCATTGTAACGATTCGGGTTGCCTGAAGTCGTTGAACAATGCTCAGGAAGGACGTACCATACATTCGCTACTTCGTTGCCCTAACGATAGGTCTTTTGACGTTAACAGACGGCGTACTCTACGGTCAATGGTCCCATATCACCGATCGCAGCGAAGAAATTATCAAGACAAGGTTCGTCACGAGTAAGGGGCCATGTTACTCATCGGGTGGCCGAACGTATCGGTACGACTCCGCATCCGCATCGTGGGTATTACTTATGCCGCACACGATGTTAGCTGCAAGGGATGCGTCGTTTGTTACACGAAGTGATTTTGGACACTACCTGTTAACGACAGATGGCGGTAATACGTTTCTCCAGTTACACATGCCATACTCAACAACGTACCACCAGTTTCTTGTACGAGGTGATACAGTTGTTGTACTTGCTGATACGGCAATATTTGTCTCCATGGGGAAAGACGTTCGCACATGGACAGAGATAGGGCTCAATTTTCCATCCGGGATTCATGGTCGCGATATAAAACTTCATTGGTATGGATCTAACGTCCTCATTGAAGAGCGCAAGGAGCGACTCACCGTTCGATGTGTATCTGTTCGTGATCTGTGGATTCCATTAACGGAAGCACATAGATTAACATATGTTTCTTCGCATAACGACGTTGTGCTCTTTAACTATGACGGCAAACTGTCATTCGAGCCATCACTCGTTCATGCGGGCTTGTTTGACATTCAATCTCCTCGCACGCATGTTGCAATGTTTGGGAACGCAGTATTGGTATTCTCACCATTCAAGACGGCCATCAGTCGTGATGGCGGAACTACATGGCACGTTGAGCGCACATTCCCTGACTATCCCGTTGACTCTCTTCGTCACTTTACATACCGAGATTCGCTTTACGTCTACCTTGGACCAACACTCGGTTGGCGCGCCACAGATACATCAGCTCGTCAATGGTCTATCGTAACAATGAAGGATATCTACTCATCAGCAAAATTCGCCCATGTTGCAGACTCCTTACTCATCTGGCTCAACTACAATCAACTCTTGTCGATACCGCCTGACTTGCAGCAGCGGCCCCGACAGTTCATGGTTCAGGGTAATTATCCATTGGCAACGATAACTACCAAGGACGGAACCATTATCAGCTTTACACAACGACAGATACACCGAAGCACGAATGGAGGGCGCGATTGGGAGACCTCGCCGTTTGAGCAAAACGTCAAGGAGGCTGGCTATTCAGATTCGTTCATATGGATCAATGATGGCGGCCTGCGTCTTTCCCTGGATAATGGGCGCACCTGGGGTACCGTGATGCCTCACACAAGTAAGTTATCGTTCGGCTCCGCGTCATATCATCGTGGATCATGGATTTACACAAAGAATGATGAATCGTTTATTCGTAAACCGAATCAACTTCCTCAAACAGTTGTTCTACCATCAGCTACTGTCATCCCAACGTTCTCTGTGTTTGATAACACGTATCACATAGCCGGTATAGACGGAATGTATCAACTGAAGAACGAACATTGGACGTTTTCGACTGATACACCAAACACTATCAAGTTCAGATCGCTGCGTCCCAACGACACACATTATTATGGCCTAGACACATTGGGACGTCCTATTCGGTGGCGTCCAGGCACGTCTGTTGAAGTCCTTGGCGACATCGTCATCAAGGACGCAACGGTCTCGTTCACGGGCCCCTATGTAACCTATACGACCTCGTCAGGCATCTACGTTTACAACACAACGCCAACAACGTCCACTCAGTTTGAACCGGGTCGAGCAATTGATTCAGACACATCCAATCATCACACAGTCATTGTCTACGATGATATCCTGGATCTGACGACACTTCTACCTCGAGACCCTGTCGCCCCGACGACAACGGTATTCTCCATGTCAGGAGAAGCAGTCCAGTCCACGCGTCAAACCTGGTTTGTTACCACGGAGTCTCTACCGCGTGGTACATACATCCTTGTTCTAACACAACAGCAACAAACCAAGACAGTTCTTGTTTTGCTTCCTTAACCGTGAGATGTATGGCACATAGAACGCTGCGCACTTACTCGATATGACATCATTACGTTTCCATCATCACACGATTCTGCACGTCGTCATTCAGTTATTGATTGGCTTCACGGCGTTACATGGGCAGGTTGTACGGCTACCTGATCGATTTGAGGAGCTCACACGGACAAGCTTTGTGGCAGACAATGGATTGTACACCACAACAGGCACCAAAACACTACGATACATTCCAAGTACACAACGATGGGTCGATGTCTTTCCCGATCCTTTGCTCACCGCACGCAAATCAACCCTTCTATTTGACGATGGCTTGTATGACTATCTACTTTCGACTGACCTCGGAGTAACGTTATCTGTCATTACAACACCATCAATTCCGGAGTTTCAGCATCTTGTCAGAGGTGATACTGTCGTCGTCCTCACCGAAGTGGCCGTGTTCGCACGAGCTGGCAGTGGGAATAGTACATGGACGCGTGTTGATACGGATAGGAAAGGTGTACTTCGCCATAGCACTGACAAGGTGCATTGGTGTGATACGATGCTCGCGATTTGGCAACCAACGCATACTCCACGGCTTTGTTTCTACACGCTCAAGGGAGAACGACTTCCGATTGTATCATCGACGTCAATATCCAGTGTATCGTCGACACAAGACTTCATTCTCTTTAACTACAATGGCAAGTTGTCACTCACACCAACAGCGGATACTTCCAATCTTTTTCAAATTGGAGATACAGAGACCGTTCTCTGTCAGCTTGGATCAAAACTCATAGTGATCTCCTCATCGGGTTTTCAGGCTGTAACGAGTGACACTGGCAAAACATGGACAACGCGTCGAGTGTTTCCGAAACAGTCACTCAATTCTGTTCATTGGTTTACGTTTCGAGATTCCCTGTACATCACGTTTAGACCTGATGATACGTGGTTTGCCACCGATTCAACATTCACAAACTGGTCGGCAGTGAATTTCACGAATCCGTATCCTGGAACACATTGGACCATCTGTGCCGATCGGCTTCTAACCTGGTGGAGAAACTCAATCCGAAGCACGTCGTCGTTATCGAAGCTTGAGCGGCCAATCATCTTCACGGACGACGATACACCACCCGTGGCAGCTATAACAACGGATAGAGGTACCGTTATCAGATTCATCCACGATACGATGTATAGAAGTGAAGACTGCGGTGATTCATGGGATACAACGAGGTTATCGAGTGTAACGGTGAGTGCCGGATATTCAGGTGGGAAACTATGGAGAGTAGATGGCGGACTTCACTTCTCAACAGACGAGGGTGAGACATGGAGAACGGCTGAAGGACCCATGCGTAAGCTTACACCGAGCAGTGTTTCCGTACACAACACCTCATACGTGTTTTCAGATGATGACGGACTACACCTCTACGTTCCTGCGGACGGCATTATCGATGTACATCGTCCCACAATGGTCACGTTGCCATCGTACGCCCGATTCGGCGATACGTCATATATCGCAAACTATGGTGCTATGTACTACTTATACGATCGCCATTGGTTACCGTATATGGCTGCACCTGATGTTGTACGTTATCAATCACTACGGCCGAACGACGAATGTTACTATGGCGTTGATACGGCGTGGAGACCAATTCGATGGAGGCCTGGTGGTAATGTTGAGTACTTGGATACCGTTCGCATCACGAATGCCGTCATCACCATTTCCGGACAATACGTTCGATTTTCATCAAGTGCATCTGGCACCTACCTCTACCGTCATTCACCACTCACATCTATTTACGACAAGCATAACCTATACACCTATCCACAGATGATCATGGTTCGAGACAAAGGTGTCGATCTATCGAAGTATGTAGCGAACCACCTACAACCACCCACACACGTATCTGTATACAGCACATCCGGCGAAGTCGTATGTCAGACTCGTGATTCATGGATTCTACCGACTGATAATCTTGCACGAGGAATGTATTACGTGCAGTTTAGCAACGGTGGCAACAACATTTCATTTGCCATGTTAGTAGTTGACAGATAGTGTAGGACGTCAATTTTCAGTTTAACGGAATGTCTGTTTACCCCCCTCCAAGGGCCTTGTAATATCCTATTCGTGCACGCATGGCTTCAACCCAGGTTTCGACGAGTTCTATTCGTGATAGTAGTGCATCTCGTTGCGTGAGAAGAACCTCCATGTAGTCAGCTCGCGCGGACGCAAACAGATTGGTTGCAATGTCTACCGACCGTTGTAAGGCTAGAACCTGTTGGTACGTTCTTGCATATGCGCTGTCGACAAATCGTATCCTTGCCATATATCCGTCAATCTCTGCACAGGCCTCGCGCAATGACTGTTCGTATTCAAGTGTTGTCTGTGTGTGTCTAGAACAAGCCGAACGATAGGTCGCTTCGATAGATGCCCTATTAACAAGCGGTGTTACGAGGTCTCCTACAACATTTCCCATAAGCGTAGAGGGAACTGAGACAAGTTGTGATATGCTAAACGAAGAAAGTCCAAATCCTGCCGTCACACCCAACGAAGGATAGAACTGTGCCCGTGCCACCTCAACGTCTTTTTCGGCTGCAAGTACACGTCGAAATGCACTCTGTACATCAGGTCGATGTTCAAGTATCGAACGCGGTGTTGCCTTCCACAATGAATCGGGAATATCAGGAGTCTGTAGTGGTTTGTGAACATGTATAAGCTCAGGAAATCCGCCAGTAAGAACACGAAGCCGATTCTCGACGTCACGTCGTCGACGAAGAAGTTCGTAACGATGCGCTTCGTTACTAAGCACCTCGGCCTCAAATCGTTGGACAGCAAGTTCTGAGACCTTGGCAGCTTCCTTTTGTTGATGAACAATCCGAAGGGCACGTTTCAGGACGGCAATATTGGTGTCTACTGCTCCCAGGACCTCGTCAAGTGCACTCAGTTCATAAAAGGATCCTGCTGTTTCGGCAATGAGTTGAGTTCTGAGAAGCCGAATTGTCTCTTGAGTCGATTCGTATCTAAACTCAGCTGCATCTGCTGCCGCATGAAGTTTACCCCAGAGGTCAACTTCCCATCGCACACGAGCTCCTACCGAAAAGTCGGGCATCGGTCGAGGATTATCGTGCCCCTCAAGTATATGCACTGATTCTTCTACTGCGCCTTCAATCGTCTTCTGTGATGAAAGTCGCGCTCCGCTACCCAGAGAAGCGTCTACAAAAGGTAAATACTCTCCTCGCAGTCGATCAATTTCAAACTGAGCAATGTCATTCTCAACTTGCGCTGCAAGAAACGAACGGTTGTTGTGGACGACGCTGTCGATCAGGCCTGTTAATACGCTGTCAGCGAAGAAAACCTTTCGCGTGGGGACAACATGCAGGGTATCGTCAAACCTGAGACTGTCCGAAAGCAGTAGTGTGTCCGTCTCTGAATGGCGGAATGACGCTGGAACTCGCTGATCTACGGTCCGACGCGGCACACTTGGTACGCACGATGGAAGAATGAACAGCAGAACAACTGCGAGGATCGTGAAATGTTTCATTGATGTTTGTGCACGTATTCTTCGGAAAGGGGTTCGGTGTGTTCATCACGAATAATCTGTCGGCCGGCAATCAACCGAGCGAATACGTAGTATAATCCCGGAATGACAAGGACGCCTAAGAGTGTTCCGAACAGCATACCACCTAGTGATGAGACACCAATTGTCCGATTACCAATGGCACCTGGACCAGACGCTACAACAAGAGGCAGTAGTCCCGCGATGAATGCGAAGGACGTCATAAGGATTGGCCGGAATCGCACACGAGCACCCTCAATGGCTGCGTCCAAAATTTCAATACCTGCCCTCTGACGTTGCACCGCATACTCAACAATCAACACCGCATTCTTTCCGAGGAGTCCGACCAGCATAATGAGTCCGACTTGCGCATAGATATCATTCGCAAGTCCAAAGAGTTTCAGGGCTGCAAATGAACCAAATACACCAAGTGGTAATGACAAAAGAACTGCGAATGGCAGCACAAAACTCTCGTATTGGGCAGCCAGAACGAGATAGACAAAAAGAAGAACAATCAGGAATACCCATACGGCTTCGTTCCCTCTTTGTGCTTCATCGTAGGACAGTCCTTCCCATGCGATGTCATATCCACGAGGCAGAGTTGTATGTGCTACCTCTTGAATTGCTCGTAGTGCATCCCCTGTGGTATGACCTTCAGCAGGAAGACCTCTGATCGCTGAAGAATTGTACAAGTTGTAGCGTGTTAGCTCATTCGGTCCCTGCGTCTTCTTCACCGACATAAATGAGGAGTACGGAACCATTTCCTCTCGATCATTTTTCACGAACAGATTGTCGAGATCCGAAGGATACCGTCGATATTCTGGTGAAGACTGGACATAGACTTTGAAGAAACGACCAAACTTTATGAATCCCTGCTCGTATGTACTCCCAATCAGAATGTCAAGATTATCCATCGCTGCGCCAATTGATACGCCCTTTTGCATTGCAGCTGCATTATCAATACGGAGCTCATATTGAGGATAGTTCGCGGCAAAGAACGTGAAGAGACCTGTTATCTCAGGTCGTTTACGAAGATCATTCATAAACTGTTCATTCACGCGCTCGAATTCATGATAATCTTCTCCATTCGATTTGTCGATCAATCTGAGTGAGAAACCACCTGACGACCCGAATCCTGGAACGGCGGGTGGCTCAAAGAATTCAATAACTGCACCCAGATCTCGTGTTCGTTCCTCAAGTTCTTCCATCACCTCACGAACATTTCGATGTCGGTCTGACCACGGCTTTAGATCAATAAGGCACGTTCCGGCATTTGAGCCTCTGCCCTCCGTCATGATTTCATATCCAGCCAATGCTGAAACGGACGAGATATCGTCGATGCCTCGACAAACACTTTGAAGTTCAAGGGCAACTCGATTTGTAAGCTCGAGTGTGGATCCCGGAGGTGTTTGAATGATTGCATAGATCGTCCCTTGATCCTCTCCTGGTATAAAGCCGGATGGCAGGATCGTGTCAGCGAAGATCAATCCAAGAACAAAGGTCAGGAGTATAACAAACGTCAACCACCGCCGCCGTACGGTGCGTCGTAGTACCTGTTCGTATCGGTCAGTCAACCAAGTAAACCATCGATTAAAGACTACTAGACAGCGTGATAGTATCTGTGCCGGCAGTCGGTTCGACACAGAGACTCCATGTGATCTCATAAGAATCAAGGCGCACAACACAGGCGCCAATGTTAGCGCAACGATAGCGGAAAGTATAATTGAACCGGCCATCGTAATAGAGAACTGTCGATAGAACGTACCAACGGGTCCATCTAAGAACGCGATGGGAACAAACACACTCACCATTACGAGCGTGATTGCAATGATTGCCCCACTGATCTCACCCATGACAGCCCGCACAGCGGCGTACGGACCTATTCCATCGTCAGCCATTTTTGTGTGCACGGCCTCCACTACAACAATGGCATCATCGACAACAATACCGATCGCTAAAACGAGTGCAAATAGCGTGATGAGATTCACAGATAACCCGAATACCTGCATAATAAAGAATGAACCGATCAGGGAAACTGGAACTGCTAATGTTGGAATGAGTGTCGACCGCCAGTCTCCCAGAAAGATGAATACGACGAAGGCAACCAGGATAAATGCATCGCGAAGTGTATGAGCGACCTGCTCCATGGAAGCATCGAGAAAATTCGACACATCATAGCTTACAACGTACTTCATACCTGGCGGAAAATCTCTCTCCATCCTCGACAACCTTTGCTTAATCGTTGTAATCACATCTGATGCGTTACTTCCATACGTCTGCTTAAGTACTATTGCGGCAGACGGATGACCGTCCAGGTTTGAATAGATATCGAAGAACTCTGAACCTAGCTCAACGTCAGCCACGTCCTTTAAACGGAGGTTCTCACCGTCTACATTCGATCTGAGAATAATGTTCTCATACTGTTCTGGTTTGCTATATCGATCTTCATAACTCAACACGTACTCTAGCGATTGAGCCTGTTTGCCTGAAGCCAACCCTAGCCGACCTGGTCGAGCTATTATACTTTGCTCTTGCATGGCCTTCATAACTTCTTCGGCCGACACATTATAGGCACGCATCCGATCAGGCTTTAACCATACACGCATGGCATACTGACGCGCACCGAGTATAGTTGCAGATGCAACGCCGCTAATGCGTTTAATCTCGGGAATAAGATGAACATTCGCATAGTTATACAGATATTTTTCATCGGCGTTCTTTTCAATACTATAGAGATTGACATACATCAACATACTAGGTTGCACCGGTGTGATAATCACACCCTCGCGCTGAACAAGTGGCGGCAGGAGCGGCATTACCTGATCAACACGAGTTTTCACCTGCACCACTGCTTGGTTAGGATCGGTACCTGGTTCAAATATTATTCGTACTGTGGCCTCTCCAGCACTCGTCGCATCTGATGCGATGTATCGCATTCCTGGCACTCCGTTAATCGACTGCTCCAATGGTATAAGTGTCGACTTAACAAGTACATCCGCACTAGCCCCAGGATAGGCAATAGCAATGTTAACTGTCGTTGGGGCAATGTCAGGGAACTGAGCCGTCGGCAAACTTCTCGCAGCAAGCAATCCGACGAACACAATCACAACGGAAATGACGATTGCGAGAACTGGACGATGTATGATTGTACTGAACATTATTACTCTCGTGGTTTACTCTGCGTGAAGATCAAGGTGTGCGACGGCACTGTCAGCTGCAATCATTCGTACCATGACCTTGTCATTGTCACGTACCCGTTTGAGCCCTTCAAGTAGAATTCGATCGGTAGCAGTAATACCATCGTATACGACAAACACATGAGGCAACTCTGCGCGTATCTTCACTTCGCGTGCGTGTATACGACCATCGTTACCTATCACGTAGACATACTTTTTATCCAGCACTTCAAACGTGGCCTTTTGAGGTATCAAAAGTGCGTTTCGTAAACGTTCATTCAGAACAATGTTGCCAGTCTCACCATGCCGAAGTAGACCATCTGGATTCGGGAACGTAGCCCGGAAAGCGATGTTTCCAGTTTCTCTGTTAAAGTCTGCTTCGATGGTTGTAACGACACCTTCTTGCGTAAACATTTCTCCATTTGCAAGACGAAGCTGTACCCGTGGTGGATTCCGACGAACATCACGAGCGGCGAGATCGAGATACTCAGCTTCAGGTACATTAAAGTAGACCCACATCTCGCTATTATCAGATAGTGTCGCAAGAATTTCACCTTCCTCTAACAAACTCCCTCTCCGCACATGCAGTCGGTCCATCATCCCTGTGAATGGTGCTGATATCTTCGTGAACTGTAAATGCGCTTGCGCAATCGCCACCTCGGCACGTGCCTTTTCTAATCGCGCCTTTGCAAGTGCTAGTTCGTTTCGGGACACTATGTTACTATCCGCAAGGTCCTTCGTCGTGCGGTATTCAATTTCTGCAAGACTCATCTCTGCCTTGGCCTTGTTATACTCCGCCTCATACATGACGGGAAACAACCTGAACATTATTCTCCCCCGTTGCACCTTCTCGCCTTCATCTACTTCGATATCCTGCAGATATCCTCGCTCCAGCGCTCTTAGTTCGATGTGTTGAACTGCCTGAATCTGGCAGACGTAGTCACGATCAAAAGATGTATCGCAGATAAGAGGATTCGTCGCAAGAAACCTGCCTTGATGTTCCTGGTTCTGTCGTTCGTCTTCGTCAGACGATTGCAGTGTGCATGATGTAAGGGCAACAGTCAGAGCAATGCTGACAATGGAATAAACGACCTTCATTGCGGTTGAATGATGGTGAGACAAAACAATTCGTTGAGATAACAGGCAGTTATGCCTGCGTGCAGTGGGTGACGGTATCAGATGACGACAGATACGTTGGATTCAATGACCAGTCATCGAGTCACGTGTTGTCGACCTGATTGCAAACTGCTTTGTAGCGTTCTCAAGGACGAGACGCTATGGTATGTCTATATTCTAAGGGCACAATGAGTTATAAACAGTCTAGATCTCTCAAAGAGACCTGCACGGTCATATTGATACAAAGACACATCTATACACCCTACAACGGAAGCTGGTACATCTCTGACCGTAGGATGTCCTTCATCCGCTCCATCAACTTCCTGATTCTCACACTCAACATCACCAATAAGCGGTGAATGCGTAAATGTATAGGCTGAAACCTTTGTACTTGATGTTCCAATCACCTCCGCTTGAGCCTGAGATGCAGCATCCGCTGCAACTGAAAAGCCAAAGAGAGTTAGAAGTATGTAGGCAAGGAGTTTCATCCGCGCCCGGTGACGACGGAACATGGAGATTAGTGTAGGATTGATTTCATCGCCTCGTCGTCACTAATCCTCCCCACCTTCCCCCACCTTTCCCCCCCT
>ERZ761609.3060-NODE-3060-length-11418-cov-6.064068_pt1 | contig 11418 bp, 9 predicted proteins | sample MGYA00511163_ERZ761609 | MGnify/ENA primary metagenome ERZ761609 (study PRJEB28899, sample SAMN02445070) | bioreactor sludge metagenome | biome: EBPR sludge | place: Australia: Brisbane, Thorneside Wastewater Treatment Plant | collected 2011-12-16 ... | reverse complement strand
GCTAGCAGCCATTTTTCGAACTTGAAAGCACCCTGACGCTGGACGAGTTCAAGCAAGATCAGAACGCTTTTCTGGTTTATCGACAAATCAGACTTGAGTGGGTACTAGCCAAGAATGGATTTCACACTTCGGAAATACTTATCAATCGTCGATGCGGCGCTGGACTCGGGGTACACTGTTGGCAGTGTCTCTGATTTGTTTGCTGGCAGCTTGGAGGATCAATATGTTGTTCTGCGCCACGATGTAGACCGTCGTCCGTCGAACGCGCTTGCGATGGCCACTGCCGAAGCTCGTAAGGGAGTCCGCGCGAGCTACTATTTTCGCAGTGTCCCCGAATCGTTTGTGCCAGAGGTTATTTTGCAGATCGCTGACCTTGGACACGAAATTGGTTATCACTATGAGGATTGGCATTTGGCACGTTATGACAAGCACCGCGCCAAAGCTCTGTTTGAAGAGCACTTGTCGACAATCCGCGCCCTTGCCCCGGTTTCAACCATCTGCATGCATGGCAGCCCGCTTTCAAAAGAAAACAATATGACTATCTGGAAGCATTGGAGCTTCGAAGACTACGGCCTGAAAGACTGCATACTTTCCCATGACTACACTGGGCATGCATTTTTTACTGACTCTGGAAGAACCTTTGGTGTCAGTGGGGCTAATCTTCGGGATGAAATCGCGAATGCTGACGTTTTTCCCCTTGTGCGTTCTACTAATGACCTTTGCGAATTTGTAAGACTCAAATCCTCGACCAAGATTATGGTGAGTTGCCATCCCGAGCGATGGACCGACAATGCCACGAATTGGCTGAGCCAATTTGCCAAGGATCAGTTGGCCAACACCGCCAAACACGGCATTCGTTACATCCGTAAATTAAGTGACAAAGCTTGACCCGACGAGGCAAGAGCCTGGAGAGCCCAGAACGCTAACCTTATTGTTGATCTTCGTGCCCTGCACGCGCCGGCAAATCCAAACTGACCCAAGTCGATTTCGCGCGCCGCAATGCGGCATAGCTGGTGTCATAACCTTCTAATCTAGCGCGTTTGCTGCCACCATTATTGATGCCACTCGCAACAGCCGCGCACGCTATTTGAATGTGCGATGAGAGACTGCGCACTTGGTCAATGTACAACTGCAAGTGTACTGACTTGACGCGCGACCTTCATATGTCTTTACACCGCATCAGTGAGCAATCCGGCGAGCCTCTGATGACAAACATTTCCTTCCCCCCAAGAGTTGCGCAGATAGGCGTGGGACACTGGGGCAGAAACCTCGCTCGCAATTTTGCACAGCTAGGCGCCCTTGCAGCTGTCGTTGACCCCAGCCCTGAAACCGCACGGCGCGAAGCTGAGGCGAACCGTGCTGCGGCTCGTTCTCTGGAAGAGGTGCTGCGGGATCCATCAATTCACGGCGTCGCGATTGCTGCGCCTGCTGAATTGCACGCCGAACTGGCGATGAAGGCCTTTGCCGCCGGCAAGCACGTGTTTGTCGAGAAGCCGCTCGCCCTGACGCTGGATGACAGCCGCGCAATGTGCGACGCCGCTGCCCGCGCCGGCAAAGCTCTGATGGTCGGCCATCTGCTGCAGTACCATCCCGCATTCATCCGCCTGATGGAACTGGTGCGGGAAGGCGCCATTGGAGGCGTCCGGTATGCTTACTCGAACCGTCTCAGCCTCGGGAAACTGCGCATCGAGGAGAACGCGCTTTGGAGCTTTGCCCCGCACGACTTGTCTATGCTGCTGACGATCATGGGGGACCGGCCTGAAAAGGTATCCGGCGGCGGAAGCAGTTGGATTACACCGGGCCTTGAAGACGAGTTCCGCGTCGACATGACCTTCTCTGGCGGTCGCCGGGCTCATGTTTTCGCAGCCTGGCTACACCCGTTCAAGGAGCATCGCCTAGTTGTTGTTGGCGAAGCTGGCATGCTGGTTTTCGAAGATTCTGCGCCAAATACTGAAGACAAGCTCAAGCTCTATCGCCACTCCGTCGTTTGGAAGGGGAAGGTGCCCGAAGCGGTCAAATCGGAACCCGAAACGATCGCCTTTCCGGCGGACGAGCCCCTGAAACAGGAATGTCGTCACTTCCTCGATTGCTGTGCTGGCAGGACGAAACCTCGCACGGATGGCCAGGAAGCCATGCGCGTTGTTGAAACTCTCCTTCGCGCCGAGGGCCGCTTAGAAGTGATCAAGACCTGACGCTGCCCCATTCCTGCCCTACTTCATAGCCAAAGCGTGCCGACATGTTGACCAAGCACCATACTTCCGAGGCCATGTCGGCCGAATACGTCCGGCGCGCGAATGTCCGTGACCTCACGATCGGCATCATGGGCCTCGGCTATGTCGGCCTTCCGCTTGCGGAAGCCTTCCTGCATGCGGGCTTTCGCGTGCTCGGTTTCGATACCGATCAGCGGAAGGTCGACCTTCTGAAGGCGGGCAAGACATACATCCAACATATCCCGGATGACCGGATCGCGGCCATGAATTCCACCGGCCGCCTGGAAGTGACCAGCAACGAAGCGCGCCTGCACGCCGGCGATGCGCTTCTGATGTGCGTGCCGACGCCGCTGAACGCGCACCGGGAGCCAGACATATCCTATGTCCGCGACACGACAGAAATGATCGCGCGCCACCTCCGACCCGGCCAGTTGGTGATCCTGGAATCGACAACCTACCCGGGCACCAGCGACGAGATCGTGAAGGTCATCCTCGAGAAAACCGGCCTCAGATCCGGCGTGGACTTCGCCATCGCCTATTCGCCCGAGCGTGAAGATCCGGGCAATATCGACTTTTCGACCTCCTCGATCCCGAAAGTTGTCGGCGCGAATACGGCGCTCGAACGGGACATGGCAGTTGCCGTCTACGAAGCGATCACCAAGGTCGTGCCGGTTTCCGATATGAAAACCGCTGAAGCGGTGAAGCTGACAGAGAATATCTTCCGCCTGATCAACATCGCGCTCGTGAACGAGCTGAAAGCTGTCTACCAAGGCATGGGCATCGATGTCTGGGAAGTCATCGATGCGGCGAAGACGAAGCCTTTCGGTTTCATGGCCTTCTATCCGGGGCCCGGCCTCGGTGGTCACTGCATCCCGATCGACCCGTTCTATCTCACCTGGAAAGCCCGCGCACATGGTGAGACCACGCGCTTCATCGAGCTTGCCGGGGATGTCGTCACGCAATTGCCGAAGCAGGTGATCGAACACCTTTCAGAAGCGATGAGCAGCCATCTGCAGAAGTCCGTCGCCGGAAGCCGCATCCTCGTCGTCGGCCTCGCCTACAAAAAAAACGTAGACGACATGCGCGAGAGCCCGTCGCTACACCTGATCCATATGCTCCGTGAACGGAAGGCGACAGTCGATTTTCACGATCCGCATATCGCGAAGGTTCCGGTAACGCGCGACCATCCGGAATTTGCCGGCATGGAATCCGTGCCGTTGACGGAAAAAGCGCTGAAAGACTATGACTGCGTGCTGATCTCCACCGACCATGACGCGGTGGACTATGAAGCGCTCGTGCGCAACTCGAGGCTGGTCATCGATACGCGCAACGCCACCGCGCGCATCCCGGATAACCTGAAGGCCAAGGTCGTGAAGGCCTGAGGATAGCGTGAAGCGGCTGCTGCTCCTCACGCGGCACTACCCGCCCGCCGTTTCCGGAGGCATTCGCCGCCCCTATCTGCTCGCCAACGCGTTGCGTTCCCTCGGCGTCGAAGTGCGCGTGATCGCGCCGTCGCTGCCCGAAGGCGAGCGTGGCCTTGCTGTGCCGCATCCGAACCGCGACCCCTCCGGTTATGCAGGCCCCGCACGCCCCTCCTTTCGCGGTATCGCCCGCGATCTCTTCCTCTGGCCGGACCCGGATATCCTCTGGTGCCAGCGCGCAGCGGATGCAGGCATCGCCGACGGCTGGACGCCCGACTGGGTCCTCTCCACCAGCCCGCCGGAATCCATCCACGTCGCCGGTGAACGCCTCGCCTGCGCGCTTGGCGCCCGCTGGGCTGCCGACTTCCGTGATCTCTGGCTGGAAGCACCTCACCGAGATGAACGCCGCCGCATTCACCGCCAGATTGGTGAACGCCTTGTCGCGCGCCGCCTTTTGCCTAAGGCCGACCTTGTCCTCGCCGTCGATCCCGTAGTCGCCGCTGAAGCCGGCCGCCTCGGGGCGCGCAATCCGCAGGTGCTCGAACATTTCACCAGCGACGATCCGGTCCAACCTTACAGTTATGAAGGCAACGGCCTGAACATCCTCCACGCGGGATCCATCGCCTTCTCCGATCCCGATGCGCTTATTGAAGAGTTGCTCGCGCCCTTCGAGGCTGCGTGTGCCACTCGAAGCGATCTTATTCTGAACTTCGCCGGCCGGCTCACCGATGCCGAGCAGGGACGTATCGCAGCAAGCTCCGCTGCCTATGCCATCCGCCAATTCGGCCCTGTTTCGTATGAGGACGCCCGCGCCATGATGGCGGGCGCCGACGCGCTCGCCTTCGTTGCCTCTGCCAAGATGCATGTGCCGCCAAGCAAGATTGCCGATTATCTCGCTTTCGACCGCCCTTTGGTCGCTTGCGGCAACGGCCCCTGGCGCGCCGATCCACGGGTGCCGGCGGAGCCTGCTGAGAACGTGCTCAGGAGCCTCTACCGAGGATCAGGCCGCAACACCGCCGCCCAGCCAATCACAAGTCGCGCGGCAGCTGCCCGCTTCCTCGAATTGTGCAACCATTTGTAACGACGCGTGAGTTGCTGGCCCTTTCGGGCTGGTCTACTGACCCGTCGCCAACCCGACCAAGAGGACCCAGGAATATGGCCATCGCATTCATCGACCTTCAGGCGCAGCGAAAGCGAATTGAACCGCAGATCAATGCAGCCGTTCAGAAAGTGATCGAAAGCGGCGCCTACATCATGGGCCCGGAAGTGAAACAGTTCGAGGGGGATCTTGCCGCATTTTCTGGCGCGAAGCACGCCCTCGGATGCGCTAACGGCACCGACGCGATCGCCTTGCCGCTTATGGCCTGGGAAATAGGTGCCGGCGACGCAGTGTTCTGCCCGAGCTTCACCTTCTGCGCCACCGGCGAGGTTGTGCCGTGGGTGAATGCCACGCCGGTCTTCGTCGATATTGAACCGGACACCTACAACATGAACCCGGATCACCTTGTCGCGCAGATCGAACGTGTACTGAAGGAAGGTAGGCTGAAGCCGCGCGTCATCGTCGGCGTCTGCCTCTTCGGTCAGGCTGCAAACTATCCGCGTCTGCGCGAGATTGCCGACAAGTATGGCATGAAGCTGATCGCCGACAGCGCGCAAGGATTCGGCACCACGATCAACGGCAAGCATCCTTCCGACTGGGCTGACTGCGTCACCACCAGCTTCTTCCCGGCCAAGCCCCTCGGCTGCTACGGCGACGGCGGCGGCGTTGTCACCAATGACACCGCGCTTGCCGAGATCATCGACAGCCTGCGTGTGCACGGCAAGGCGGTCACCTCGGATCTGAAGGGCAAGACCTTCGACCACGATCCGAAGTACCTCAACATGCGCGTTGGCATGAACTCGCGCCTCGACACGATCCAGGCCGCCGTTCTGATCGAGAAGCTGAAGATCTATGCGGACGAAATCGTGCTTCGCAACAAGGTCGCCGCTCGTTACAACGAGCTGCTGAAGCCGCACGTTGCCGCTGTGCCCTTCGTCAAGCCGGGCTTCGTCTCGACCTGGGCGCAGTACACGATCGAGCATGACAACCGCGACGGTCTCGCCGCGCACCTGAAGACACAGGATATCCCGACCGCCGTTTACTATCCGGTGCCGATGCACATGAACCAGGCCTACCGAGAATGGGCGCCGAAGCCGGGCGAACTGGCGGTGACCGAGGCGAAATCGGAGCGCGTGATCTCGCTGCCGATGCATCCCTATCTCGACATTGCAACGCAGGACCGTATCGTCGACGCGGTGCGCACTTTCAACGGCTGATCCGGCGGCGCCGAACCCTCAGGGTCGGCGCTCCTCCAGGAGGCCGAGCAGGTATTCGCGGTAGTTGTTGGAGTAGCCATTGGCGAGGCGTTCCAGCGTTTCGTCATTGATGAAGCTGCGGCGCCAGGCGACTTCTTCGAGGCAACCGATCTTCAACCCTTGTCGGCGCTCCACCGTCTGCACGAAGTGCGAAGCATCGAGCAGGCTGTCGAACGTGCCGGCATCGAGCCAGGCAAAGCCCCGCGGCAGGCAGACGGCGTTCAGCTGGCCTTTCGCCATATAGGCGGCGTTGATGTCGGTAATCTCGATCTCGCCGCGTTCGGACGGTTTCACGGCGCGGGCAATGTCCACCACCTGCGCGTCATAGAAATAGAGGCCGGTGACCGCCCAGTTGCTCCGCGGGTGCTTAGGCTTCTCCTCGATGGAGATGGCCTTGCCGCTTGCGTCCAGCTCCACCACACCGAAGCGCTCGGGGTCGCGCACGGCATAGGCAAACACGCTCGCGCCCGTTTTCACCTTGGTTGCGTCCATCACGAGGCCCGAGAGGCCCGCGCCATAGAAGATATTGTCGCCGAGGGCGAGCGCAGCCGGCGAGCCATTCAGAAAATCCGCCCCCAGAATGAAGGCATCCGCCAGCCCGCGCGGCTCATCCTGCACGGCGTAGGATATCTCGATGCCCCACTGGCGCCCGTTGCCCAGCAGCCCCTTGAACTGGTCCAGCGATTCCGGCGTGACGATCACTAGAATCTCGCGAATGCCCGCCAGCATCAGCACGGAAAGCGGATAGAAGATCAGAGGCTTGTCGTAGATCGGCAGCAGCTGTTTCGACACGCCGCGCGTTACCGGCTCAAGCCGGCTGCCGCGTCCACCTGCGAGGATGATGCCCTTCATGGGAGCCCCGTCATGTATAAGTTAGTGCGAAGCGCCTTCGCCGATCCGCTCGCCCGCATATACCTTCTCGCGCAGCGGACGCCACCAGCTTTCATTCGCCAGATACCAGTCCACGGTTTCGGCCATGCCCGTTTCGAAATTGACGGACGGCGCCCAGCCGAGTTCGCACCTGATCTTGCTGCTGTCGATGGCATAGCGGAAATCGTGTCCCGGCCGGTCCTTCACGAAGCGCACAAGGCGGGCATGCGGCGCCGCTTTCGGGAAGCGTTCATCCAGCTGGCGGCAGATGGAGTCCACGATATCACGGTTCGTGCGTTCCTCGCCGCCGCCGACGGTATAAGTCTCGCCGGCGGGCGCGGCGTCTGCCATGGTGATCAGCGCGCGGGCATGGTCGTGCACGTACAGCCAGTCGCGCACGTGCAGGCCGTCGCCATAGAGGCTGATCGGCTTGCCGTGAAGGGCGTTCAGCACCGAGAGCGGGATAAGTTTTTCCGGGAACTGGCGCGGGCCATAATTGTTGGAGCAGTTGGAGATGACGACAGGCAGGCCATAGGTGCGGTGCCAGGCGCGGACGAGATGGTCAGAGCCAGCCTTGCTGGCCGAATAGGGCGAGGACGGATCATAGGCGGTTGTCTCGCTGAACCTGCCCTCCAGCCCGAGCGAGCCAAAGACTTCATCGGTGGAGACATGCACGAAGCGGAAGCGGGCCTTTGCCTCGCCCTCCAGCGCGCTCCACCAGGAACGCGCCGCCTCCAGCATCACCATCGTGCCGACGACGTTCGTCTGGATGAAGGGCGCGGCAGAATCGATGGATCGGTCGACATGGGTTTCGGCGGCGAGGTGGAAGACCGCGTCCGGCGACGCCTCCCAGAGTGCACGCTCGACTGCGGCCCGGTCCGAGATGTCCGCCTCGACCAGCCGGAAGCCGGGATGGGCCTTGAGCGAGGCCAGCGAGGCCGGATTGGCGGCATAGGTAAGCTTGTCCAGCACGGTGACCCGTGTGCCGGGCTGAGCCATCAACTCATGGCAGAGGGCCGAGCCGATGAAGCCTGCACCGCCGGTCACGAGATAGTTCATGTCGCGCTCCAAACCGGCAGGCCTCGCCGCCGCGCCTGCTTATCATGCCCGGCCTTGCTCGCAACCAGCGGATACTGCGCCGGGGGCGGCAATTCTGGCGCCGCCGCGTTGCCATGCGCGGGCAGGCGTGGTAACCGGCCCGCAACATATAAAGGATCGTTGATATGGCCGTTCAGGACAAGGTTCAGGACTATTACGTCAAGGACATTTCGCTCGCCGAATTCGGCCGCAAGGAAATCGCGATCGCCGAGACGGAGATGCCGGGCCTGATGGCCGCGCGTGCCGAGTTTGGCCCCACGCAGCCGCTGAAAGGCGCGCGTATCTGCGGCTCCTTGCACATGACCATCCAGACTGCCGTGCTGATCCAGACGCTTGAAGCCCTCGGCGCGAAGGTTCGCTGGGTGTCGTGCAACATCTACTCGACGCAGGACCACGCCGCCGCCGCGATCGCCGCGAACGGCACCGCCGTGTTTGCCTACAAGGGCGAGACGCTGGAAGAATACTGGGACTATACCGACCGCATGTTCCAGTGGCCGGACGGTAATGGCCCGAACCTGATCCTTGATGATGGCGGCGATGCCACGATGTACCTTATCGTCGGCGAGAAGGCCGAAGCGAACCCTTCGATCCTCGACAAACCGGGCTCGGAAGAAGAGAAATACTTCTTTGCGCAGATCAAGAAGCGCATGAAAGCCTCGCCCGGCTGGTTCAAGAAGACCAAGGCCGGCGTGCGCGGCGTTTCGGAAGAGACGACCACGGGCGTGAACCGCCTCTACCAGTTGGAGAAGCGCGGCGAGTTGCCGTTCCCGGCGATCAACGTCAACGACTCGGTGACGAAGTCGAAGTTCGACAACAAGTATGGCTGCAAGGAGTCGCTGGTCGATGCGATCCGCCGTGGCACGGACGTGATGATGGCCGGCAAGAAGGCTTTCGTGGCGGGCTATGGCGACGTGGGCAAAGGCTCGGCGGCGTCGCTGTCGGGGTCCGGCGCGCGCGTGGCGGTGTCGGAAATCGATCCGATCTGCGCGCTGCAGGCGGCGATGGATGGCTATGAAGTGCTGACGCTGGATGAAGCGGCGCCGAAGTTCGACATCTTTGTCACTGCGACCGGAAACAAGGATATCCTGACGCTCGACCATATGCGCGCTATGAAGGATATGGCGATCGTCTGCAATATCGGCCACTTCGACAACGAGATTCAGGTCGAGGCGCTGCGCAATTATCAGTGGACGAACATCAAGCCACAGGTCGACATGATCACCTTCCCGGATGGCAAGCGCATCCTGCTCCTGTCGGAAGGCCGCCTCGTGAACCTCGGCAATGCGACGGGCCATCCGAGTTTCGTGATGTCAGCGTCATTCACCAACCAGACGCTGGCGCAGATCGAACTGCATCAGCGCGGCGGCGAGTATAAGAACAAGGTCTATACGCTGCCCAAGCACCTCGACGAGAAGGTGGCGCGCCTTCACCTCGACAAGCTTGGCGTTAAGCTGACAGTGCTTTCCGGCGAGCAGGCTGACTATATCGGCGTCGGCACTGCAGGTCCGTTCAAGCCGGATCACTACCGCTACTAGGTTTCGGGGACGCGCGTGGCGCAGGCATATATCCTCACGCTCAGCTGCCCGGACAGGGTGGGCCTTGTGGCCCGCCTTGCACGGCTGTTGGAGGAACATGACTGTTTCATCGTGTCATCCCGCACCTTCGGTGATCCGCAGACGGAACGTTTCTTCGCGCGCCTCGTTTTCAACACGCCGGAAAACGGCGAGCCGCTGAAACGCGTCGAAGCCGCCATGGCCATCCTGGGCAAAGAGCTGTCTGCCGACTGGCGGATTGCCCCAGAAGGCGAGCGCCTGCGCACTCTGCTGATGGTGTCGAAATCCGATCACTGCGCCAACACGCTGCTCTATGCCGCGCGGCGCAGCGAACTGCCGATAGAGATCACCGGCATCGTCTCCAACCACAACACACTGAAGCCCGCCTTCGCTCACTGGAACCTACCCTGGTTTCATGTGCCGGTGACGGCTGCGACGAAGGCGGACGCCGAAGCCCGTCTCTTCAGCATTGTCCGGGAAACGCAGTCAGACCTCGTCGTCCTCGCCCGCTACATGCAGGTGCTCAGCGAAAATGCCTGCCGCCATCTCGAAGGCCGCGTCATCAACATCCACCACTCTTTCCTGCCGGGCTTCAAGGGTGCGCAGCCTTACCATCAGGCGCACGCGCGCGGCGTGAAAGTCATCGGCGCAACGGCGCATTATGTGACCGCCGACCTTGATGAAGGTCCGATCATTTCCCAGGCGACCGAAACCATCGATCACACCTTCTCACCGGAAGACATGGTCGAAACCGGACGCCACCTTGAAGGCATCGCCCTCCTGCGCGCCGTCAAGGCACATGCCGAACACCGCATCTTCCTGAACTCTGGCAAGACCGTCGTCTTCGCCCGCTAATCATCAGACCCCAGAGGATAACCCCATGCCCCTCAGAAGCCATGAATTCACCAGCGAAAGCGTTTCAGAAGGGCATCCCGACAAGGTTTCCGACCAAATTTCGGATGCAGTCGTCGACCTCTTCCTGTCGCGCGACCCGACAGCGAAGGTCGCTGTCGAAACGCTCTGCACCACCAATCTCGTCGTTCTCGCCGGCGAGGTGCGCACCAATAACGGCGCCGTCGTCACGCACGAGGAAATGAATAACGCGGCCCGCGCCGTCGTGAAGAAGATCGGTTATGAACAGGAAGGTTTCCACTGGAAGAACATGACCGTGCAAAACCATGTGCACGGCCAGTCTGCCGAAATCGCTCAGGGTGTTGAAGCGGGCCAGGGCCTGTTCAAGGAAGAAGGCGCCGGCGACCAGGGCATCATGTTCGGCTATGCCACCAACGAGACGCCGGAAATGATGCCAGCTACCCTCGTCTACTCGCACCAGATTCTCGAGAAGCTGGCGGCGCTGCGCCATTCCGGCAAGCATCCGGAACTTGAGCCTGACGCGAAGAGCCAGGTGACGCTGAAATACGAAGGCTCGAAGCCAGTTGGTGTCAACGCGGTCGTCGTCTCGCACCAGCACAAGAAGGACGTAAGCCAGGCGGCGCTGCGGGAGATCATCCGTCCCGTGATTAAGGAAGTCTTGCCGGAAGGCTGGTTCCCGCCGGAAGACAAGTTCTTTGTGAACCCTACAGGCAGCTTCTATATCGGCGGCCCGGATGGCGACACCGGCCTCACCGGCCGCAAGATCATCGTCGACACCTATGGCGGCGCTGCCCCGCATGGCGGCGGCGCGTTCTCCGGCAAGGACCCGTCCAAGGTCGACCGCTCGGCGGCCTATGCCACACGCTACCTCGCCAAGAACATCGTCGCGGCCGGCCTCGCCGACCGCTGCACGATCCAGGTCTCCTACGCCATCGGCGTCGCCAAGCCGCTGTCGATCTATGTCGACACCCACGGCACCGGCAAGGCCGACGAAGCCCGCATCGCCGCCGCGCTGCGTGAGCTTTTCAGCCTTTCTCC
>ERZ761609.3058-NODE-3058-length-11432-cov-12.998066_pt1 | contig 11432 bp, 10 predicted proteins | sample MGYA00511163_ERZ761609 | MGnify/ENA primary metagenome ERZ761609 (study PRJEB28899, sample SAMN02445070) | bioreactor sludge metagenome | biome: EBPR sludge | place: Australia: Brisbane, Thorneside Wastewater Treatment Plant | collected 2011-12-16 ... | reverse complement strand
AAGTGCGACACGTCAGCACGCTGACGCCTTCAGGCACGCACCACGCCGCGCGAGCGAGGCGCGGGTAGCTCGGCGGTGGTCCAGCCGATGCTCTCGCCACGCGAACGCGAGGTGCTCGCCGAACTGGCCCGCGGCTCGACGTACGCCGACATCGCGGCCGCGCTTTTCGTGTCCGAGAACACCGTCAAGACCCACGTGTCGAGTCTCTACGGCAAGCTCGCGGCGTCCCGTCGCAGCGAGGCACTGGCCACCGCCAGGAGCCTGCATTTGCTCTGATACCCCGGCGAGTTTCGGCCCCGCCAGGCGCGCGGCTCCGCCGCGACAAACCGGGTCGCTGCGCTCCCTCCCGCTTGCTGTCCCGCCGTTCACTCAACCGCGTTGGCGTGCAACTGACCATGGCGATCCGCGCCGTCACGTAGCCCGACGGGGTAGATCGGGCCACCCGTTTTGGGCGAAGCCACGCACCGGCGCTGGAACGACCATGACCGGCATGGCCGAGGGAACCGCACGACACGCGTCCACCGCCGGTGAGGTGGCTCTGCCGGCTCCGGTCCCGGCGGCAGACCGGGTGGCGAACCACTGGGGACTGGTGCTCGCCTACGGGCTGGTGAGCGTCGGGCTCGGCCTGATCCTCGCCGTCTGGCCGGGCGAGACGCTCAAGGTCGTGGCGGTCCTGATCGCCATCCAGCTCCTCATCGCCGGTGTGTTCCGGATCGTGCTGTCGATCGGCGCGCGCGGCGTCGACGGCGGCGTCCGTGCGCTGATGGCGATCACCGGCGCGCTAGCGATCATCGTCGGGCTGCTGTGCCTGCGCGATCCCGCACAGACCCTGCTCGTCATCGGCATCCTGATCGGGATGTGGTGGGTGGTCACCGGGGTGGTCGACGTGATCGGCGCGCTGGTCTCACCGGTGCCCGGTCGCCGGGGATGGGACATCACCACGGGGCTGATCAGCGTCCTGGCCGGTGGGTTCCTGTTGATCAACCCCAAACTCTCGCTGGGCGTCCTCGTGGTGATCGTCTGCATCTGGATGTTCCTCATCGGCGGGCTCGCCCTCGTCGCGGCGTTCAAGCTGCGCTCGCAGCTCCATCACGCACCGGCAGCGACCGGCCCGGCCGCGGCGCCCGCCGTCTGAGCCCGCCATGACGACGAAACCACCGGCCGGACCGACGAGCGACGACGACGGCGCCAAGGCACAGGCTGAGATCGAGCGACTGCGCGCCGAGGTAGCCCGGCTGGAGGAGGAGCGCACAGTCCCCCTTCCCGTGGACGAGAGGGAAGCGCCGAAGCGCGGCGGCTGGTGGCGGGGCGTCGTGATGGTCGTCTGCCTCGTGCTCCTGGCGATCATCACCCCGTTGGCCGTGGTCGCGACGTGGGCGCACGATCAGGTCGGCGACACCGACCGCTGGGTCGCCACCGTCGCTCCGCTGGCCGACGACCCCGCGGTGCAGAACGCCGTTGCCGATCGGATCACCAACGAGATCGTGACCCGGATCGACGTCAAGGCGATCACGAGCGAAGCCGTCGACGCGCTCGCCGAGCGCGGCCTGCCCACCAACGTCGCCACCAACCTCAAGGCCCTGGGGACACCTTTGGCCCAAGGCGTGCAGAGCTTCGTGCACGAACGCGTGTTGCAGCTCGTGCAGTCCGACGCGTTCGCCGAGGCGTGGGCGACGGCCAACCGGGAGGCGCACGAGCAGATGGTCGCCGTGCTCACCGGCGAGACGGGCAACGCGGTCGAGGTCAAGGGCAGCTCGGTCCAGCTCAACCTCGCGGTCCTCATCGACACGGTGAAGACGAAACTGGTCGACTCGGGCTTCGAGCTCGCGGGCCGGATCCCCAACGTCACCGCCACGTTCACGCTCGTCCAGTCCGCTGACCTCGCGAAGGCGCAGAACGGCTTCCGGCTGCTCAACGCGGTGGCCCGGGCGCTGCCGATCCTCGCTCTGCTGCTGCTCGGCGGCGCGATCCTGGCGGCGAAGCGTCGCCGCCGTGCCCTCATGATCGGGTCGCTGGTGGTGGCCGGCTCGATGCTGGTCCTGGGCGTGACCCTCAACGGCTTCCGGATCGTCTATCTCAACGCGGTGCCCACCGACACCTTGCCACCCGACGCCGCCGGCGCGATCTATGACCAGGTGGTGTGGTTCATCCGGCTCAACATCCGCGCGCTGCTGGTGCTGTTCCTGGCCATCGCGGCTGTGGCCTGGGTGAGCGGACCCGATCCGGCACCGGTCGCCGTACGGCGCGGCGCGACTCGGGTGCTCGACTCGGTGCGCAACCGGTCGGACCGGGCCGGCCTCAACACCGGGCCGGTCGGCGATTTCCTCGGCCGCTACCGCACGGCGATCCGCATCGCGGTCGCCGCGATCGTGGTGGTCGTCTACGTCTCGGCCGACCACCCGACCGGTGCCTTCACGTTCAAGCTCCTGCTGGCGGCAGCGGCAGTGCTGCTGATCGCAGAGCTGCTCGCCCGGACGCCGACTGAGTCTGACTCCGACGTCACCGACCCTGCCCCAGCCCCCGACCCACCACGGCCGTAACGATGCAGGCTGCCCGCTGGGTCAGGCTGGGCGTGATCGCCGTCCTAGTGCTGACCCTCTACTTCACGGTCCCGGTCGAGTCCGACCCGCGCGGCGGACCGCTGTTGCGGGCGTTCCTCGCGACCACGGTCCTCGCGCTCCTTGCCGCCGCGGTCGTCCTGCAGGTGCGACTCTCGATCGACAACGAGGACCGGCACCTCGACGGTCTCATCGTGGCGATCCTGATGGTCTGGATCGTCTTCTCGATGGCCTTCTACATCCTGGCCGACCACCAGCCGCACCAGGTGAGTGGACTGCACACCAAGCTGGACTCCCTCTATTTCGCGGCCACGACGATGCTCACGATCGGCTATGGAGACATCCATGCGGAGGGCCAGTTGGCCCGCGGGATGGTCCTGGTCCAGATGCTGTTCGACGTCGTCTTCGTTGCCATCGCCGTGGGCACCCTCACCACCCAGATGCGCAACCGGGTCAGCCGGAACCAGGCGTTGAAGGGCCGGCGCGACACGAAGTGAAATCCGCTCGCCGGGGGCGGACGATCCTCGCTCGGACTGGCGGCCCGCGCTCACCCGAAGCGGGTGAGGACGGCACCGCGCTGCGAGCGCACAGTGTTGAGGCACGTCCAGAAACGGGGTCCGACGGTAGACGAGGACCGCCGGACCCGTGCCCCTGGTGCCGGGTCGGCCCCGACAGGAACGGCCCCGGCACGGGGCACACCGTGGTGTCGGCGCACCGTTCAGCCCGGGAGCTGTCCGAGCGGCTCCAGTCGGCCGGAGGCGCCGGCACCACTTCAACGCTGCCGACTAGTGTCACCTTCACTGTCACTATCACCGTCGACCGCGCCGCCCAACCCAGGAGGAGCCTTGTCCGACCAGCCGAACATCCTGATCATCTGGGGCGACGACATCGGCATCTCCAACCTCAGCTGCTACAGCGACGGAGTGATGGGCTACCGCACGCCGAACATCGACCGGATCGCGGCCGAGGGCGTCCGGTTCACCGACTACTACGGCGAGCAGAGCTGTACGGCGGGCCGCGCGGCGTTCATCACCGGCCAGAACCCCTACCGCACGGGCCTCACCAAGGTCGGCATGCCAGGTGCCGACATCGGTCTGCGTGCCGAGGACCCGACCATCGCGACCGCGCTGAAGTCGCTGGGCTACGCGACCGGCCAGTTCGGCAAGAATCACTTCGGCGACCGGGACGAGTTCCTCCCGACCATGCACGGGTTCGACGAGTTCTTCGGCAACCTCTACCACCTCAACGCGGAGGAGGAGCCGGAGCTCTACGACTACCCGACTGAGGAGGACTTCCCCGACTTCCGCAAGAACTTCGGACCGCGGGGCGTGATCCACTCGTGGGCCAACGGCGACGGCACCCAACGCATCGAGGACACCGGCCCACTCACCCGGGAGCGGATGAAGACCATCGACGACGAGGTGGTCCCGGAGGCGCTGCGCTTCATGGGCGACGCGGTCGCCAACGACACGCCGTTCTTCGTCTGGCTCAACACCACGCACATGCACTTCCGGACCCACATCAAGGACGGCAGCCGCGGCAAGGCTGGACGGTGGCAGTCGGAGTATCACGACGTGATGGTCGATCACGACGAGTTGGTCGGCTCGGTGCTGGACTACCTCGACGAGCACGGCCTCGCCGACAACACCATCGTCATGTACTCCACGGACAACGGCCCGCACATGAACAGCTGGCCGGACGCCGGCATGACGCCGTTCCGCAACGAGAAGAACTCCAACTGGGAGGGCGCCTACCGAGTGCCCGCCATGGTCCGGTGGCCCGGGCAGTTCCCCGCCGGGGAGGTGCGCAACGGCATCGTGAGCCATGCCGACTGGTTCGTGACCCTGTTGGCCGCGGTCGGCGATCCCGACATCGCCGGCCGGCTCAAGGCCGGCACCGAACTGGCCGGGTCGACGTACCGCGTGCACCTCGACGGCCACAACCAGCTCGACTACCTCACGGGTGCGGCCGAGCAGAGCCCCCGGCAGCACTTCTTCTACGTCTCCGACGACGGTGACCTGACCGCGATGCGCTACGACAACTGGAAGTTCGTCTTCCTCGAGCAGCGTGCGACCGGGACGTTGCAGATCTGGCAGGAGCCGTTCACCGAGCTGCGATTCCCCAAGCTGTTCAACCTCAGGACCGATCCGTACGAGCGGGCCGACATCACCTCCAATACCTACTACGACTGGGTGCTCGACCACATCTTCCTCTTCGTCCCAGCGCAGACCTACGTCGCCCGGATGCTGCAGACCCTCGCCGAGTTCCCACCGCGGCAGGAGCCGGCCAGCTTCAACCTGGAGCGGGTCCTGGAGAAGCTCAAGGCCGGCGCGTCGGGCGACTGACATGCAGGTGAGCCTCCCCGGCGGCACCTTCCTCATGGGCTCGGACAAGCACTACCCCGAGGAGGCCCCCGCCCACCGGGTGACGGTCGCTGGGTTCGCGATCGACGCGACCGCCGTGACGAACGCGGAGTACGCCGAGTTTGTGGCGGCGACCGGGTACGTCACGGTGGCCGAGCGCGAACTCGATCCGGCCGACTATCCGGACGCGCCGTCGGAGAACCTGGTGCCCGGCTCGATGGTCTTCACCCCCACGAGCGGGCCGGTCGACCTCACCCATCTGAGCCAGTGGTGGCGGTGGCGGCCCGGCGCGTGCTGGCGGCACCCCCTCGGGCCGAACAGCTCGATCGACAAGAAGCTCGACCACCCCGTGGTGCACGTGGCTCACGAGGACGCCGCCGCCTTCGCCGCCTGGGTTGGCGCGCGGCTGCCGACCGAGGCGGAGTGGGAGTACGCCGCGCGCGGTGGCCTGGACGGCGCGGTGTACACCTGGGGCGACGAGAAGCGTCCGGGCGGCAAGATCATGGCGAACACATGGGACGGACCCGACTTCCCGTGGCGCAGCACCGGCGAGAGCGGCTTTCGACGGACCGCACCGGTCGGCAGCTTCCCACCCAACGGGTTCGGCCTCTTCGACATGGCCGGCAACGTGTGGGAGTGGACCGACGACTGGTGGACCAGCACCCACCCGGAGGCGACCACCTCGTGCGGCTGTGCGCCCGAGAGTGGGCGCAGCACCGGTCCTGCGGGGAGCCTGGAGACGAGCTACGACCCCGCCCAGCCCCAGTTCCGGATCGGCCGCAAGGTGGTCAAGGGCGGCTCGCACCTGTGCGCCGACTCCTACTGCCTGCGCTACCGGCCGGCGGCCCGCCGGCCGCAGCCGATCGACACCGGCATGAGCCACGTGGGCTTCCGGTGCGTCCGACGCCCCTCCCCCGAGACCCATGAAAGGCCCGGCGATGACTGACGATCTCCTCCCCTCCTGGCGCGCTGGAGCCACCCGCGACGAGGTCGAGGCTTTCCTCGAGGCCGCGGCCGACGTGCCGGTCGAGCAGCGGGTCGCCTGCTTCGACAACGACGGCACGCTGTGGTGCGAGCGGCCGTCGTACGTGCAGCTGGACTTCTTCCTCGACGCCATGAAGACCGCGCTCCAGGCGGATCCGAAGCTGGCCGAGAAGCCGGAGTTCGCGGCCCTGGTCTCGGGCGACCAGGCCGCGATCGGCGAGCTCGGCCTCGACCGGATCGCGGTTGCGCTCAGCGGGTTGTTCGAGGGTCAGACTCCCGAGGAGTTCACGGCGCTGGCCCGGGACTTCATGGCGCGGGGCCGACACCAGGGGCTCGACCGTCCGATCCGCGAGGTCACCTACCAGCCGATGCTGGAGCTGTTGGCGGCCCTGCGCCAGCTCGACTTCACCCTCTGCGTGGTGACCGGCGGCGGCACCGAGTTCGTCCGCGCGGTCAGCCAAGATCTGTACGGCGTCCCGTCGCAGAACGTGGTGGGCAGCATGGTCGCCTACGAGTTCGTGCCGACCGCCGACGACGGCACCGGCCCCTCGCTACGCCGTACGACCCAGCTCGTCGGGGAGGCCAACGAGGGCGCGGTCAAGGTCAACCACATCCAGACCCAGCTCGGTCGGCGCCCGATCCTCGCCGCCGGCAACTCCGGCGGTGATCGCGAGATGCTGGAGTGGGCGACCGCCGCCGACGGGCCGAGCCTGGCCCTGCTGGTCGACCACGACGACGCGGACCGGGAGTTCGCCTACGTCAGCTCGGCGGTGACCTTCGCCGAGCCGGAGCCCATCACCGACGTCGGCCACCGGCTCGGCTGGACCGTGGTCAGCATGGCGAACGACTGGAGCAGGATCTTCTAGTGTCGTGCGTCCGAAGCTGTTGATCGTTTGGCGTGCTCAGGGTGTGCGCATCGCCGCGGCCCCGAATTCGAGGTCGAGGTCTACGTAGGAGGCACCACCCATCGGCAGCCACCCGTGGCTCCTGAGGCGTTGCGCGACAAGGTCCGGTCAACCTGGATGATTTCTTGCATTTTGCCCAGCCAGGTGGCACGGCGCTCCTAGCCTTGTCCGGACCGCATCACCACGCCCGGCCCAGCGCCGGGCTCAGCAGCACGGGGGGAGGACAGCCGATGCGTATCTGGATCTACGCCGGCCTGGCCTGCCTGCTCGGCGCGGCCTTCATCGGCTCGCTCAAGGCCCCCGGGCTGAGCCCGCACACGGTGTCCCTGGTCAGCAACCTCGGCCAACTCACGGCCGTGAGCCTGGCCGCCGCCCTCTGCTGGTCCGCCTCACGGCACGACGACCGCCACCCCGGCGCGTGGCGCTGGCTGTCGTTCGGTGTCGGCGCCTGGGCCGCGGGTCAGGTCGTCTGGACCTATCTGGAGTCGACCGGCCAGGAACCCTTCCCGTCCTTCGCCGACCTGGGCTTCCTGATCTTCCCGGTGGCCGCGGGGATCGGGCTGCTGCTCTGGTTGGGCAGCCAGAACACGCTCGCCGCCCGCGCCCGCGACGTCCTCGACGGCGTGATCATCGCCCTCTCGCTGCTGATGCTCTCCTGGGTCACGAGCCTCGGGTCGGTGATCGCCGAGAGCGGCGACGACCTCCTGTCCACCCTGCTCTCGACCGCCTACCCCATTGGCGACGTCGTCCTCGGCACCCTGGTGCTGCTGGCCGTCGCCCGCGGTCGGCGCGCGGAGCGCAGCGTCCTGATCGTGCTCGCCATGGGGCTGGGCGCGCTCGCCGTGGCGGACAGCTCCTACCTCTACCTCACCTCGATCGGCTCCTACAGCTCCGCCGACATCGTCAGCAGCGGTTGGGTGATCGGCTTCCTGCTGGTGGCCGTCGCCGCCGCGAGCCAACGCCGGTCCGCTCGGGCCACGGTGACGACGTACGCCGACAGCAGCACGCTCTCGTGGTTCGCCGTCGCGCTCCCCTACGTCCCCGTAGCGGCCGCCGGGATGGCGGTGTCGTACGACCTGCTGCTCCACCCCGAGGGCTCCCTGATGGACGTGGTGCTCGGCACCCTCCTCGTGGTCTTCGTCCTGGCCCGGCAGTTCCTCGCGATGGCGGAGAACCAGCGCCTCTACCGCGAGCTCGGCCGCACCCACCATCTGCTCGAGCACCAGGCGCTGCACGACCCGCTGACCGGCCTGCCCAACCGTGGCCTGTTCAACGACCGGCTCGACCGGGCGCTGCGGGAGGAGGCGGCCGAGCTCGGCCTGCTCTTCTGCGACCTCGACGACTTCAAGCAGGTCAACGACCGCTACGGCCACGACGTCGGCGACCTGCTCCTCATCGATGTCGCCGACCGGCTGCTCAGCTGCGTACGCCGCGACGAGGACCTGGTCGCCCGGCTGGGCGGCGACGAGTTCGCGATCCTGCTGCACAACCCGGACGACGCCCAGCACATCGCGGACCGGGTGATGGAGCGGATGCGGCTCCCGTTCATGCTGGGCGAGCACGTGCTCGAGATGACGATGAGTGTGGGCGTCACCCAGCACCGCTCGGCGCCCGTCGCGGCACCCGAGCCCAACTGCTCCCCCAGCGATGCCGGCGCCCTGGGCGACTGGCTGCTCCGCTCCGCCGACCAGGCGATGTACGTCGCCAAGCACTCCGGCAAGGGTCAGGCCGTCCTTTCCGCCAGCTGAGCCAGATGGCCGCGCACGATTTCTAGGAGATCCGTGCTCATTCATCTAGTTGTCCGTACAGGCGCGCCCGCGATCCCTAGCGTCAGGGTCGGGTTGACTCGGCACCGCGCGACGTAAGTCCGATGGACGGAGCGAAACCCCAGCGCCTCAGCGACGGAATGCCGACGCCACTGCGACCCAGTTGGCCGACGACTCCGGGCTGGGGCGCTGCTGACATAAGGGGTCTGTCGCCACTCACGGCTTGGCGAGGCTGACCGTGGAGAACGAAGGTGGGTCGACGACCTCGATGCCGTAGCTCTCGACGAGCGGGCGTACTGGGCGGGCATCCGGGTCGCCTTGCCAGGGAGGCTCAGGGACTCCCGCAGACCCGAAGAGCGCGAGTCCCTTCGGCGTCCCGGGCGTGAATCGGAGATCGGCCAGGATGCCGCCGAAACCAGCGGCGGCCAGGCCGGCGGCCCATTGTTGCGTCAGTCCATAGTCGACGGTGGTCACGAGCTCCCGAGTGATGCGAAAGTCGGCCGCTCGCTCAGCCGAGACGTTGGCGACCCGTACGTCGCGTGGAAGCGGTAGTCGCGAGACGACGCGTCCTGCGACCAGTTCGCTGTTCACCCAACCTCGCTCGGCCGCGTCGGGCCCGATCAACTCGTTGATCGCACCCCGTGCCGTCGATGACAGGTAGCACGTGCCGTCCGGGACCGCCAGGTCGAACCTGCCGTCGCCCTCCTCGCCCGCAGCGTGGCTAGAGAAGTACCACGCGCCATGATCTTTGCCCTCTCGAGCACGGTGCTGCCGGTACCAATGGGTGCTGGCCCGCAGCGACCGTCGAGGAAATCTGCTGAAGTCGAACGCTGCCTCATCGGGCGGGCGCAACGCCTGCGCGCGACGAACCACTCAAGCAGCCCATCGGGACGCCGTACGTCGAGCCAGAAGCATCAGCAACGGCCGGTCCCGACCTTCGTGCAGCCAGTCGACGGCCGTCGAGCCGTCGAGCGCCCGTTGAGGAGTCGTGAGCCAGGTCGCCACCGACCAGCCCGGATGCTCGCCGAAAGCCGCCAGCAACTCGGGGAGGCCAGGCAGGACATCGTGGTCCACGAACTGCCACGTGGGGTAGATCCACCTCCGGTCCGAGGTCTGGAGTGCCAGCACGGTTCGACGCTTCCGCCGATGCTCGACCGCCTGCCTCGAGATGGGGTCGCCACCCGGGCCGGCCAGAACCACCATCACAGCCGCAGTGTCATAGAACTCCGGCCCGACCTGATCGGCCATCTTGTTCCTCGGCGTCGCGGTGGGGGCGACAGCCAACATCCGGCGCGCCAGCTCAACCGGCGGCGGCACGGCCGCCCCCATCTCGAGCCGGGCGACGATGGCTGGCAGGACGACGTGCTCCAGCTCGGCGGCGAGCTCGTTTCGATAGCCCTCGGGATCGACTCGCGCCGCACTCCCGCTCGGTGTCTGTGCCATCACCACCCCGCATGTCAAGTCTGTCAAGCCAGTCTACCTCCCATCGCGAGTGCGTCAAGCCTGTCAACCTCGTGCACGGTGGTCACGACAAGGTTGCGACTGTGGCGCGATATTGGTCGGCGTCGAATCGAAGCACCGGCACTCGGGCAGGCCCGAGGGTTGATCCTCGTCCTCGCAGTCGCAGTCCAAGCCTTGGTCTCCGTCCCACGCGAAGTCGCTCCACGTGATCAGCGTCCTCAAACCTCTTTGTCGCTCCGCGCCGACCCGGACCGCGAACACCCCGCAGCCGTACTCGCCGCACTGGCTGCAGGTGTATAGCGGGGCGCGACCAGAGCGGAGAAGCAGTTCCCCTGGGCGCCGCAGCAGGGCATGGCGCTCCGTTGTCGTACTGACGACAAACCAACTGCGGTCGTCAGGGTCGGGCGCACCGACTTCGTCGCCGACCAAGCGGGCTAGCCAAGCACCCAACGTCCGGCCGTCAACCATCCAATCTGCCAGCCGGCCGGGTCCCGTACGCAGGCTCAGCACGTTCACCATGGCGAACCTGAGGAGAGCGGGGTAGACGACTCAGCCGACCCGTCGTTGACCCGCCGAGCAGACCGGACAGTCCGGGACGTTGCAGGCGTCGACACGCCAGGTCGGCTCCGGGCCGGTGGTCGAGGGCGAGTCTCCGCGCATGACTTCATCGTGATCGTTCAGATCGGGCGGGGTGATCTACGCGCGCACAGCCCGCGACCCTCCGCGCAGGATGGAACATGCTGAGGCTCCTCCTCGGCGGGCCGGTGTGGCCCGGTTCAGGGCCTCCCCCGCGTGGTGCCCTCGTCATTGCTGCCACGCGGGGGTGCGGGCGACGTGACGTCCGGTGTCATGCGCCCGACCGGGGTTTGACCCGAGTCCCCGGCGGGTCAGAGTCTCCTGGACGACACCGCTTGAGGATCGACTGAGCGCGCACGGCTTGTCCTGAACGAGGCGGCGAAGGCGCTCGCCATCGAGTACAAACGATCCTCTGCGCAACACTTTCGACCACCGCGGCCCGACACCTATTGTCAACTGGACGTAGTCGACACTGACCCACTCCGGCTGGCGGGTCGAACTCATCTCCAGTGCCGCGTCGCGCTGGTGAGCGCGCAGTCCGCGACGGCTGCGGGCAGGGCCATATGCCACGGGTCCGGGCGTTGTGAAGTGGCTCGTGATTGACGGTTGTCTCACGTGCGTCGGTGGAAGGTGAACTTGTCGCCGGGGATGGGGGTGAGTGTGTACGTCGGGTCGTGTGCTCGGGCGTGGTGGGGTGCGCAGATCATGATGGTGATGTCGAGGTCGGTCCGTCCACCGAGTGACCATTTGATCTTGTGGTGCAGGTGGGTCAGTCCGGGTGGGGCGTCGCAGCCGTCGACCTGACAGCCTCCGGCGGTG
>ERZ761609.3054-NODE-3054-length-11443-cov-13.079118_pt1 | contig 11443 bp, 13 predicted proteins | sample MGYA00511163_ERZ761609 | MGnify/ENA primary metagenome ERZ761609 (study PRJEB28899, sample SAMN02445070) | bioreactor sludge metagenome | biome: EBPR sludge | place: Australia: Brisbane, Thorneside Wastewater Treatment Plant | collected 2011-12-16 ... | reverse complement strand
CGTCGATACCACCCGCATCGCGTCCGAGTCGTTTCCGATGGCTATCCCGCCCGAAGAGGCTGAACGCCGCTGCCGTCGCGCGCTGATGGAGGCATGGGTTGGCCGGGAAAGTGCCGTGTTTCGCTTGCCACCTTCTCGCCTGGCGCTGGATCCCTGCGACGTGATCCTGCTCGACCACGATGGCCGCCTGACGGAAATGCGCCTCGTGTCCATCGCGGACTCCGACCTGCGCAGCATCGATGCAGTGCGCCAGGATCGCGCGGTTTATGACTTGCCGCCCGGAGAACCGCGCCCGGCCACGCTGTCTACGCCTACGGTCTTCGGCACTCCGGACATCGTTCTGCTGGACCTGCCACAACTGAGCGAAGATCAGCCTGCGCACCGTCCGTTTGTCGCGGCGCATGCCAAACCATGGCCCGGCGAAATCGCCGTCTACCGCAGTGCCGCGACAGATGGCTTCACCCTGCTGTCAACCTTCAGCTCGCGGGCGCGCATGGGCGTCCTAGCGGCGGATTTCTTTGCGGGACCGGTGTCGCGCTTCGATCTGGGCAATGCGCTGGTGGTCGATCTCTATTCCGGCACGCTGGAAAGCGTCACGGACATCACCTTGCTGGGTGGGGCCAATGCGCTTGCGGTCGAAACCGGCGCTGGGCAATGGGAAATCGTCCAGGCAGGCGCTGCAGAACTCATCGCACCGGGGCGCTATCGGCTTACCCGATTGCTGCGCGGCCAGCGTGGGACCGAAGGTGCGATGGTCAGCATGGTGCCGAGCAGCGCACGCGTCGTGGTTCTCGACACTGTCGTGGCCTCCTTGCCGATCTTCGAAGCCGATCTGGGTCTGCCTTGGAACTGGCGCATCGGCCCCGCCTCAAAGCCGGTCAGCGACGAAACCTTTGTTGCTTCCACCTTCGCGCCCGAGGGCGCTGGGCTGCGGCCATTCTCCGTCGCGCATGTCGAACAACCATGGCGCACCGCCCGCAGCCCCGGCGATCTGACGATTCGCTGGACGCGCCGGTCGCGATCCCTTGTCGCTGACACCTGGGGCGCGGGCGACGTGCCTTTGGCGGAAGACAGCGAGGCTTACGCGGTCGACATTCTGGACGGGTCAGTTGTCAAGCGATCCTTGACGACTGCCACGACCGGCGCCCTCTACACCGCCGCGCTGCAGACCGCGGATTGGGGCGCACCCCTCGGCCCCGGCCAATCCCTCGACATCCGAATCTACCAGCTCTCGGCCCTGATCGGCCGGGGCGCTGGGCGGTCCGTCACGCTCACCTTCTGAAAGCGCATCCATGTCCGACATCACCACCCACCTCCTGCTGCCCTACATTCTGGCATCGCAGGCCCAGAAGCATGTCACCCATAACGAGGCGCTGCGCCTGCTGGACGCGATGGTGCAACTTTCGGTGCTGGATCGCACCCGTACCGCGCCGCCCGCTAGCCCGGCCGATGGCGACCGGCATATTGTGGCATCGGGCGCGACAGGCCTTTGGGCAGGCTGGGATCTGAACGTCGCCTTCTGGGTCGATGGGGTCTGGATGCGGCTGGTCCCGCGCCCGGGCTGGCTGGCGTGGATCGCGGCGGAACAGGCCTTTGTCGTCTGGAATGGGTCGGCCTGGGATCTGGTCGGCGAACCGGTCGATGTGTCGGATGCCGTCTTCAGCCTGGTGAACGACGCCGATCCGACCAGGAAGGCGCTGTTTTCTCTGTCGGGCATCAGCACGGGCACCACCCGGACCTTCACCCTGCCGAACACATCGTCGGAGCTGGCAATCCTGGCGGGCACGCAGACCTTTACCGGCAACAAGACCTTCTCCGGCACACTGACCGTCTCGGGTACAATCACCGTGTCGGCTGCATCGGCCAGCATCGGCACGGCAACGACGACAGCCACCTACGGCATGGGCACAGGTGGCACGACCACCGGCGTGACCAAGACGCTTAACCTTGGCACCGGCGGTGCAGCTGGATCGACCACCGTCGTGAATATCGGGCCTGCCGCCGCTGGTGCGGGTGGGACCACGGTGGTGAACACGCCGACAGTCACATTTGCCAATGCCGTCACGCAGGTCGGCATGCCGCAAGCCAACCTGACCGCGTATCTGCTGGGCCTCGGCGGGGCCACGGCCGATAGCTATAACCGCGTGTCGGTTAACACTCCGGCGCTCCTGTTCAACAACGCCGGTGCCGGGATCGAGGCGACGGTCAACAAAGCCGCCCCGGCTAACGACGCAGCCTTCGCCTTCAAGACCGGCTTCTCGGCCCGCGCCCTGATCGGCCTGCTTGGCAACGACGACTTCAGCTTCAAGGTCAGCCCGGACGGCTCGGCCTTCTTCGAGGCGCTGAAGATCGACCGCTCCAACGGCCAGGTGGAACTCCCGCAGCCCACAATCCTGCCGGGGCTCAGTGCCGCGCCAGCGCCGCCGCCCGCTGGTAATGCTGCCGTCTATGCCCGCACCCGCGCCGGGGCACCGTGGATCGACGTCATGCGCCCCTCCGGCCGGGATTTTCCGCTGCAGCCGCATTTCGGAGTGAACCGGATCGCCAACTGGTCCCCCTCGACCACCACCACCGTGAACACCGAAGGCTTGCCGGTCACCTCGGTCGGGACCGTCTCCACCCCGACGCTTGCCGCCACGAACCTGGCCGCCTCAATGCGCCGCTGGCGTTTGACCTCAGCGGCCGTGGTGGATTCGGCAGCAGAGCAGCGGTCAGCGGGCTGGGCCTGCTGGCGCGGTAATGCGGCGGGTCTTGGCGGTTGGACCTTCGTCACGCGGCTTTCACTGACGACCTTGCAGGCGACCGGCATGGGTTTCTTCGGCCTCTATGGCTCGACCGCCGCGCTGGCCACCACGCTGACTTTGGCTACCGTCCTGAACTGCATCGGAATCGGTTTCCAGCGCGGCACCCACGCCAACTGGCAGATGGTCACCAATGACGGGACCGGCGCGCCGACCCTGACGGACATGGGTGCGCCCTTCGCCATCGCGCTGGGCGGCGTGCTGACCCTGTTCATCGCGGCCCCGCCGAATGGCAGTTCCGTCTGGGTGCGGGCGGTCAATGAGGTCACCGGCGCCGTGTTCGAACAGGAAATCACCACCGATCTGCCCGCCAACACTCAGTTTCTCTCGCCCCGCCTTTTCCTGAACACCGGCGCCACCGCCGCAGCCGTCGCCTATGACTGCTCCGGCCTCTACATCGAAACCGACTATTGAAGGCCCCCCAGATGACCGACGAACCCACCCTTTTTGAGGCCGCCACGCAGGCCTTCCGCGATCACGGCCTGACCGCCGCCATCACCGCGCTGATCGGCGGCAGTCTTGCTGTCGCCGCCTCCGTCACGAGGAAGGCATTCACCAACGAGGCGATGCTGGAGCGGCTCGACCGCGAACTCAGCCTTGAGCGCGAGCGGATCGACAAGCTGCGCGCCGACGATCGCAAGACCGATGCCGACCGGTTGGAGCGGATCGAGACCGATATCCGTGCCATGCGCGACATGCTGTTCGAAGCCTTCCAGCGCGGCCGCACCGACTGACCGACGCACCCTCACCACCTCACTGAGCCTGTCACCCACCCGCCCCCGAGGCGGGTTTTGCATTTCTGGAGATCCACCATGCCGACCACGACCTATGCCCATTTCCGCGACGTGCCCGAGAGCGCATGGCGCTGGCCCAACTTTTCCCCGGCCGAGATTGCCTGCCGCGGCACCGGCGCGATCAAGATCAACACCGAAGCCATGGACAAGCTGCAAGCCCTTCGCAACCGCCTCGGCAAGCCGCTGATCGTCCGCTCCGGCTATCGAAGCCCCAGCCACAACCGCGCCGTCGGCGGTGCCCCGGCCTCCAAGCACATGCTGGGTACGGCTTTCGACATCGCCATGTCGAACCACGATCCGGCCACCTTCGCCGAGGCCGCCCGGGTTGTCGGTTTCCTCGGCTTTGGCACCTATCCCCGTTCGGGATTCATGCACATCGATCTCGGGCCTGCGCGGTCCTGGGGTGAACCCTTCGCTGCTCGCGCCACGCCCTTCGTGCCGGAGGTAGCACCCGCCCGGGAGGTGCTGGCCGACAGCCGCACCCTGAAAGGCGGCGGAGCAGCGGGCATCGCCACGGTCGGTGCCGCCGGTGTCGAGGTGGCGCAGGAAGTTCTGGCGGAAACCCAGTCGGCCATCCTGCCTTTGGTGCCCTATCTCGACACCCTTCGCTGGGTGTTCATCGCCGTGGCGCTGATTGGCATCGCCGTCGCGATCCACGCACGGATCGACGACTGGAAGCGGGGCCAGCGCTGATGGGTTGGCTTGCCTCGATCCTCACCAGCGGCCCGGCGCGCAAAGCGCTGGGCCTGCTGCTGGTCGCCCTCACCATCGCCCTGTTCCTGCTGAACCTCCGCCGCGCAGGTGAACGCGCGGGGCGGCTGGCAGAGCGCCTTTCCACATCGGAGAAAACCCATGAAATCCAACGGCAGATGCTGGACGCTGCCAGCCGCCGCCCTGCTGATCGCGATGCTCTGGCTCAGCGCATGCGCGGTGGCGAGTTCTGACAGGCTGACTACTTGTCCCCCGGTGGTGGACTACAGCGCGGCCGATCTGGCTTGGGCAGCAGGCGAGGTTGAGGCTTTGCCAGAAGGTGCAGTCCTAGTCAGGATGTTGGGCGACTACGCCGTTCTGCGTGAACAGGCGCGGGCATGCAGGTGAAATCCCGGCCGGGCAAGTGCCAGGTGGGAAGCGCCGCACACTTCGACCTTTGCGCATCGACCGGCCCAGCTTCACGGCTTTGCGGGGAAGGTCAAGCGATGTGCTCGCCTTCGGGGTGGCGGTGATCGGTCGCGCAGAGGGAGTGGTCGCCCAGAACCTCGATCACCCTGCAATCGGCGATGCGCCCACCCGCGCATTGCACGACCATCCGCTCAAGTTCTGCCTTCAGGGCCATCAGTCGGGCGAGGCGGCTTTCAACTTCGGCCAGTTGCGCCCGGGCGATGGCATCAGCAGCAGCGCAGGACTGGTCGGGTCTGTCCGACAGGCTGAGGAGATCGCGGATCGCTTCCAGCGTGAAGCCCAGATCGCGGGCATGCCGAATGAAGGCCAGCCGTTCCAATGCCTTGCGACTGTATAGTCGCTGATTACCTGCGCTGCGTTCAGCCTTCGGCAGAAGGCCGATCTGCTCATAGTAGCGAACGGTCGGCACCTTCACCCCGGCCTGTGCCCCCAACTTTCCGATGCTCAGCATGAGATTTCCCTTGAACCTATAGTTGCTAGAGACACTAGGTTCCCGATTCGAAGAATACAACCGCCCCTCGGGGCTGAGGGGCTGCGATGACGGAACCGAAGATCGAAACCGCCTGCGACTGGACCGTATCGGGCATGGACTGTGGATCATGTGCAACCAAGATCAAGGATGCGGTGGCACGGCTTCCCGGCGTCAGCGGCGTCGAAGTCGCAATCATGTCGGAACGTCTGCGGCTGACGCTGGACGAGGCACAGACCGGTCGCGAAAAGGTCGAGAAAACCGTGCGAGCCCTTGGCTACGGGATCGCTCCGCGATCTGGCTCGGCAAAGAGAGAGTTCGTTCTGCCTGGTGAAAATACCGAGCGGAACCATGGCAGTGATCATGCGGGGCATGACCACGGCCCGTCGGTCGCCATTGCATCCGGGCGCGACGGGAGCGACCACGGCAGCCCCGGCCATGTCCATGACGACCCCGCAGACCGGGGCAAGCGCTGGTATCAGACGGCCAAGGGCAAGCTCGTGATCTTCACCGCCCTTCTGCTGGGTGCCGCGTGGATCATCGAATACCTTCAGCCCGAATTCGGCAAATGGGCCTTCATTGCCGCCTGCCTGATCGGTGTGGCCCCGGTGGCCAAGCGCGCTTTTGCCGCGCTGCGGATGGGCCAGCCCTTCACCATCGAAAGCCTGATGACCATCGCCGCCATCGGTGCCCTCTTCATCAACGCAGCGGAAGAGGCGGCGCTGGTCGTCTTCCTTTTCGCCGTGGGCGAGGTGCTGGAAGGTGTCGCGGCGGGCAAGGCGCGAGACGGCATCCGGGCGCTGGCCAATCTGGTGCCGAAGACGGCGCAACTGGTCACCGGCGAGACGACGCGCGAGGTGCCTGCAGCCAGCCTGACCGTGGGCCAGACCGTGCTTGTGCGTCCTGGCGACCGCATTCCGGCCGATGGCGAGATCACCGACGGCACCTCCGGCGTGGATGAAAGCCCGGTCACCGGCGAAAGCATGCCTAAAACGCGCGGTCCGGGGGAGTCCGTTTTTGCAGGCTCGATCAACACCGAGGCAGCATTGCGGGTCACGGTCACGAAAGGCCCAGAAGACAACACCATCGCCCGCATCATCCGTCTGGTCGAAGAGGCCGAGGAGGCGCGCGCCCCGACCGAGCGGTTCATCGACCGCTTCAGCCGCTGGTACATGCCCGCCATTGTGGCCGTCGCGGCACTGGTCGTTCTGGTGCCACCGGTGGCCTTCGGTCAGCCGTGGGATATATGGGTCTATCGTGGGCTGGCGCTGCTGCTGATCGGTTGCCCCTGTGCGCTGGTCATCTCGGTGCCCGCCTCCATCGCTTCGGCCATGTCCACCGGGGCGCGGCGCGGCTTGCTGATGAAGGGTGGCGCGGTGATCGAGGCTGCCGCAAAAGTCAGCCGCATCGCCTTTGACAAGACAGGCACGCTGACCCACGGGCGGCCGAAGGTGACGGATGTGGTCGTGTTTGGCACCACCACCGAGGCCGAACTTCTGGCCGTTGCGTCAGGGGTCGAGACCGGGTCGAGCCACCCATTGGCAATCGCAATCCTGAACAAGGCAAAGGATGCAGGCGTCACCGCGCTACCATCGCGGGATGCCAAAGCGCTGATGGGCAAGGGCGTCATCGCCACTGTTGGCGATGCGTCGGCTTGGGTCGCTTCGCCGCGCTACGCCATGGAGAACGGTGGGCTGGATGGCCTTGGCCTGCGTCAGGCCACGGTGTTCGAGGAAGAAGGCAAGACCGCCGTCGCCGTGTTCCGCGAAAAGACCCCGCTTGGCCTGATCGCCATGCGGGACGAACCGCGCAATGACGCCAAGGAGTCAGTCCGCCAGTTGACCGCCATGGGCGTGACCTCGATCATCCTGACCGGGGACAACCCGCGCACGGCAGCCGCCATTGCCGGAAGCCTTGGGATGGAGTTCCAGGCCGACATGATGCCCGAGGACAAGCTCAAGGCGATCAAGGGCATGAGTGAACAGGGCGGCGTGATGATGATCGGCGACGGCATCAACGACGCGCCCGCGCTTAAACAGGCGTCGGTTGGCGTGGCGATGGGGTCGGGCACCGATGTGGCGCTGGAAACCGCCGATGCGGCGATCCTGCGCGACCGCGTGACCGACATCCCCGCCACCATCCGCCTGTCGCGCGCGGCGATGGCCAACATCCGCCAGAACGTGACCATCGCGCTTGGCCTGAAGGCGGTGTTTCTGGTGACCTCGGTTCTGGGCCTGACTGGCCTCTGGATCGCGATCCTGGCTGATACCGGCGCGACGGTGCTTGTGACCCTGAACGCACTTCGCCTGTTGCGGTTCAACCCGGAACGTGAGGCGTGAGGCGATGATCTCCGGCTTTGGCTGGGCCGCTCTGGCCCTTCTGTTCGGCTATCTGGCCCTGTTCTTCTGGGGCAGCGCGCTGGCCGCACAAGCGGCGGGGCGTCCGGTTTGGCTGTTCGCTCGCGCCACGGGGCGCGATCGGCTGGGCGCCATGGGTTTCCGCGCGGCCTTTGCGCTGGCATTCTTCGGGCCGCTCCTCTGGCTCGCCGTGCCCACGCTCCACAAAGTTGATCCGTTGTGGACCGAGGGGCGCGCCGTCATCTTCGGCCTGATCGGGGTCTTTGTTGCAGGGCTTGGCGCGATGGTGGCCTTTGCCGCGCAGATGTCGATGGGATCATCCTGGCGCGTCGGCGTGATCAGCGGCGAAACCGGCGATCTGGTCTCGGGCGGGCTCTACCGTTTCAGCCGCAACCCGACCTTTGTCGGTCAGGCGGCGCTGCTGGCAGGTGTTGCCATGGCGGTACCATCGGTCCCGACGATCCTTGCGCCGATCCTGTTTCTCTGGTCCGCCAGCACGCAAGTCCGGTCGGAAGAGGCCGCCCTGCGCGCGGCAATCGGGCCAGACTATGACCACTACACCGCATCGGTCCCACGCTGGATTGGGATCAGCCGCGAGGCGGAACCATGACCAGACCCAAGCTGATTTCCCTAATCGCCGCCACAGTGCTGGCCGACCAGTTGAGCAAGGTGGCGGCGCTGTCACTGCTGTCGCAGGGGACTGCGGTCCCGGTCCTGCCGGGCTTCAACCTTGCACTTGGGTTCAATGAGGGCGCGAGCTTTGGCATGATGGGCGGTGTCATGGCGGGCAAGCCGCTGCTCATGGCGACGCTGACCGGGGCACTGGCTCTCGTGTTCGCCTTCATGGCGTTGCGGGCGCAGCACCCGCTGGAGCGGGCAGGTTTTGCGCTGGTCGTGGGTGGGGCGCTTGGCAACATCCTTGACCGCATGCGGCAGGGCGCCGTGACCGACTTCCTTGATCTATATTGGCGCGACTGGCACTGGCCCACGTTCAACGTCGCCGATATTGCAATCACTCTGGGCGCGGTCCTGATCCTTGCCGCCTCGCTTCCCCTTCGCCCGCCGCAAGGAGCCGGTTCTTGACCAAAGCTGACCCTCAGAGCCTGTCGCGCGACGACCTTGCCCTGACCGCCGCCTTCCTGATCGCGCTGGCAGCAACGCTTGGCGCGCTGTTCATCGGCGAGGTGCTGGGCCAGATAGCATTCATGTATGGCACGGCTGCACTGATCAAGGTGTAGTCCTGCCCGATCTATTTATGTCGGGACATGGCGCATCGTTGGGTGCGCCGGTTTTTGCGGACGGCAATCTGGGCGGCTGCCTGCTGACGATTGTGTGACGGCAAAGATTGGCCCTTGAAGCTCAAGCCACTGGAAGCTTTAGAAGCGATGCACAAAGGGAGTGACAGGTCGGATGCGATTGACGGGGCTGCAAAAAATCCTCTGGGCGGCGGCGGGACTTGCGCTGCTGGGATATGGGGCGCTTCTGCTTGTTGCAGAGCCCACGCCCGCGCCACTTGCCGAGGCCCCCTTTAGACCGAACTTCACACTTCCCGATGCAGACGGCCGACTGCGCAGTTCGGCGGATTTTGCGGGCAAGCACACGCTCGTGTTCTTCGGCTTCACCAACTGCCCCGATGTCTGCCCGACGACACTGGCGGAGGTTGCGCAGGTGATGGATGATCTGGGCGATCAGGCGGGCCAGGTCCAGCCGCTCTTCATCTCGGTCGATCCCGAGCGCGACCGCAGGCTGGGGCTGAGCGAATTCACCACCGCCTTCCACCCGTCGATCCTCGGGCTTGCCGGAGATGCGGCGCAAACTCGCGCGGCCGCAGACAGCTTCCGCATCCACTTCGCGCGAGAGGACGACGCCGCTGCCCCCGATGGCTATTCGATGTCGCACAGTCCGGCGCTTTACCTGATTGGTCCGGAGGGCGACTGGCTGCGCCAATTCACCTATGGCACTCCAGCGGCGGAGATCCTCGCTGACCTTCAATCGAGATTGTGAGCCAATGAAACCCACTATCCTCTCCGCTTTCTTCGCCCTGACGGCCTTCCCGGCCCTTGCCTGCGAGAGTTTCACTGTCGGCGACCTGACCATCGATCACGCCTGGTCGCGCGCGACAATCGGCGCCGACCGCCCGGGGGTGTTCTACGTCGAAATCACCAATGCCGGGGCTTCCGATGACGCGCTGATCGGCATCGCAACCCCGGCTGCGGGCATGCCGATGCTGCACGAGACCACGGTGACTGACGGGGTCGCCTCGATGCCGCATGCGATGTCGGTCCCGGTTCCGGCAGGGCAGACTGTGCAGCTAGCGCCGGGCGGGTATCACGGCATGCTGATGGGCCTGACGGTCGCGCTGAAGGAAGGCGACAGCTTCCCTGCAACGCTGACATTCCAGAATGCAGGCGATGTCACAATCAACGTCGAGGTACTGTCCCTGCGCGCGGAGGGGCCGGATTGCGCACACGCCGGGCAGTAGTTCTTGGCCTCGGAGGCGCTGCTGCTGCGTTGTCCTTTACGCTCGGTCTCGGCTGGTGGCGAAGCAGACATGATGCGCAGCCGGGTGCGGGCCCCCTCCCTCTCCCAATTGACGAAATGGCCTTCGACCTGACAGACCATCGCGGCAACCAGGTCCGTCCGACAGACTGGTTGCGTCGACCGACCATCGTCTTCTTCGGCTTCACCTGGTGCCCCGACGTCTGCCCGACAACGCTGATCGACATTTCGGGCTGGCTGGAAGAGTTGGGCGCTGACGCCGAACGGTTGAACACCGTGATGATCAGCGTGGACCCAGAGCGGGATACAGCAGTCGTACTGGCTGAATACCTGTCGAATTTCGATCCCCGTATCATCGGTCTGACAGGACCGCTTTCCGAGATCGTGCGCGCCGCCGCTGGTTTTCGTGCCCGGTTCGAAAAGGTGCCGCAAGGCTCCGACTATACAATGGATCACACCGCGGGGGTTTTCCTGTTCCGCGCCGACGGAAGTTTCGGTGGGATCATCGACTACCACGAGGATCGCCGCTTCGCCTTGCCCAAGATTCGCCGGGTGCTTGAATGATGACAGACACGCGAATTGCAGAAACAGGGTATGGCATCATCTTGTCAGGAGGAAAACGACCATGACACAGCCGTTTGACATCACCCGCCGACGCGCGCTGCTCTCGGGGCTGGCAGTAGCGACACTGGCTGCAAGTCCGGGCTTTGCCCAACCGACGGCAATCCACGTGGTGAAGGGGACCGGCTGTGAATGCTGCAATGCCTGGGTCGCCTATTTGCGGGACGAAGGTTTCGCAGTGACCGAGGAGGAGCGCTACGGCACACTTCTGATGAATTACAAGAATGAAGTCGGGGTGCCGCAAAAGATGATCTCCTGCCACACCGGCATGGTGGACGGCTATGTTCTGGAAGGGCACGTGCCCGCCGCCGACATCCGCCGACTGCTTTCTGAACGCCCGGAAGCGATTGGGTTGGCCGTCCCCGGAATGCCATACGGGTCACCCGGCATGGGGTCGGAAGATGATCGTGAGGCCTACGCGGTGTTCCTGATCCGCCGCGACGGATCAGCCGAAGTGTTTTCCGAGTATGAGCAGCTGGGGTGATTGCGTCCTGCGCTTGGCCCCAAACGCAAAAGGCCCCCGCTTTTCAGGGGGGACTCGTCAAACGTTGAGGTGGCGTTGAGTTGTTTTGGACAAGCAAAAACCCGACTGTTTAAGTCTGGTTCTAAGCATCTGATATCGTTAAGAGAATTGGTTGCGGGGGCAGGATTTGAACCTGCGGCCTTCAGGTTATGAGCCTGACGAGCTACCGGGCTGCTCCACCCCGCGATAACCTTACAAGT
>ERZ761609.3053-NODE-3053-length-11448-cov-10.969192_pt1 | contig 11448 bp, 8 predicted proteins | sample MGYA00511163_ERZ761609 | MGnify/ENA primary metagenome ERZ761609 (study PRJEB28899, sample SAMN02445070) | bioreactor sludge metagenome | biome: EBPR sludge | place: Australia: Brisbane, Thorneside Wastewater Treatment Plant | collected 2011-12-16 ... | reverse complement strand
GGGGTCGCCATCATCACCGCATGGGTGGAACCGTTATAGGACAGCGCCACCGCCACTTCTTCGGGCAGCGCGCGGCTGCCCTCAGACAGCGCGCCTGCCCGGTAGAGCAGGCGCGGCAAGAGGCGGTGGCCCTGCATCACTCCGCCGCTGCGATACGGCGCGACAAGCTGGCCTGCGCCTCATAGGCCTCCTGCCATTCCGACGGCCCGTTCGAGGGGCTGACCTGAACCGCCGTCACCTTGTATTCGGGGCAGTTGGTCGCCCAATCCGAAAAATCGGTGGTGATGACATTGGCCTGCGTCACCGGATGGTGGAAGGTGGTGTAGACCACACCGGGGGAAACCTTGTCGGTCAGTGTCGCGCGCAGCGTGGTTTCCCCGGCCCGACTGGCCAGACGCACGAAATCACCCTCGCGGATGCCCCGTGTTTCGGCGTCATGCGGGTGGATCTCCAGCACATCCTCGCCATGCCAGACCACGTTCTCGGTACGGCGGGTTTGCGCGCCGACATTATACTGGCTGAGGATGCGCCCGGTGGTCAGCAAAAGCGGGAAGCGCGGGCCGGTTTTCTCATCCGTGGCCACATATTCGGTGCGGATGAACTTGCCCTTGCCGCGCACGAACCCGTCGATATGCATCAGCGGAGTCCCCTCCGGCGCCTTTTCGTTGCAGGGCCATTGGATGGAGCCCTTGGTCTCCAGCGCCTCATAATTCACGCCCGCAAAGCTGGGCGTGGTGAGGGCGATTTCCTCCATGATCTGCGACGGGTGGGTGTAGTTCCAATCCGCCCCCATGGCGCGGGCGAACATCTGGGTCACCTCCCAATCGGCATAGCCCTGCTTCGGCGCCATCACCTTGCGCACCATGTTGATGCGACGCTCGGCATTGGTGAAGGTGCCGTCTTTTTCCAGGAAGGACGAGCCGGGGAAGAAGACATGGGCGTAATTGGCGGTTTCGTTCAGGAACAGGTCATGCACGATCACGCATTCCATCGCCGCAAGGCCCGCCGCCACATGCTTGGTATCGGGGTCCGATTGCAGGATGTCTTCGCCCTGACAGTAAAGGCCCTTGAAGCTGCCCTCTACGGCGGCATCCAGCATGTTGGGGATGCGCAGGCCCGGCTCCGGGTCGATGGTCACGCCCCAGGCCTTTTCAAAAATCGCGCGGACCTCCGGCCCCTTCACATGGCGATAGCCGGGCAGTTCATGCGGGAAGGACCCCATGTCGCAGCTGCCTTGCACGTTATTCTGGCCGCGCAGCGGGTTCACGCCCACGCCCGGACGGCCAATATTGCCCGTGAGCATGGCAAGATTGGCAATGCCGATGACGGTGGTGGAGCCTTGGCTGTGCTCGGTCACGCCGAGGCCATAGTAAATCGCCGCATTGCCGCCGGTGGCATAGAGCCGCGCCGCACCGCGCACCTCTGCCGCCGGAACGCCGGTCAGCATTTCGATCGCTTCGGGGCTGTTGCGCGGATCGGCAGCGAATTCCATGTAATCCTGGAACTCGTCCCAGTCGCAGCGGGCGCGGATGAACGCCTCATTATAGAGTTTCTCGGTCACGATCACATGGGCCAGCGCGGTGACGATGGCCACATTGGTGCCGGGCTTGAGCGCAAGGTGATGGGCGGCCTTGAAATGCGGGCCCTCCACCATCTCGGTGCGGCGCGGGTCGATCACGATCAGCTTGGCCCCTTGGCGCAGGCGCTTTTTCAGCCGGCTGGCAAAGACCGGATGGCCAGAGTGCGGGTTCGCCCCGATCACCAGCGCCACATCGCAATGCTCAACCGAATCAAAGTCTTGCGTGCCGGCCGAGGTGCCGAAAGTTTGCCCCAGACCATAGCCGGTGGGCGAGTGGCAGACGCGCGCGCAGGTATCGGTATTGTTGTTCATGAATACGGCGCGGGTCAGTTTCTGCACCAGATAGGCTTCTTCATTGGTGCAGCGCGACGAGGTGATCACGCCGACCGATTGCCGCCCATAGCGCTCCTGAATGCCCTTCATCCGGTTGGCGGCGAACTCCATCGCCTCGGCCCAGGAGACCTCTTTCCACGGATCGTTGATGCTGTCGCGGATCATCGGGTTGAGGATGCGGTCCTTGTGGCTGGCATAGCCATAGGCGAAGCGGCCCTTGACGCAGCTATGGCCGCGATTGGCTTTGCCGTGCTTGTAAGGCACCATCCGCACCAGCTCGTCGCCGCGCATCTCGGCCTTGAACTGGCAGCCGACGCCGCAATATGCACAAGTGGTCACAATGGCACGGTCAGGTGTGCCGATGTCGATGACCGATTTCTCGGTGAGGGTCGCGGTCGGGCAGGCCTGCACGCAAGCGCCGCAAGACACGCAATCCGAAGCCAGCGCGGTGTCGGTCTTCATGCCGAAGGACACACGGCTGTCCCAGCCCCGGCCCTCGATGGTCAGCGCGAAAGTGCCTTGCACCTCTTCGCAGGCGCGCACGCAACGCGAGCAGACGATGCACTTGCTGGGGTCATAGCTGAAATAGGGGTTGCTGTCGTCTTTCGGCAGCCATTGCGGGTTGGCCTCACCGCTGGTGTTCTTGGCGCGGAAATGGGTTTCCACCGCCTCATACCGCACATCGCGCAGGCCCACGGCACCCGCCTGATCCTGCAACTCGCAATCGCCATTGGCGGCGCAGGTCAGGCAATCCAGCGGGTGGTCGGAGATATAGAGTTCCATCACGCCGCGGCGCAATTGCTTCAACTTGCCGGTCTGGGTCATCACCTTGATGCCGGGGGCGACGGGGGTGGTGCAGGACGCCGGAGTGCCATTGCGCCCCTCGATCTCCACCAGGCACAGACGGCAGGAGCCGAAGGCATCCAGGCTGTCAGTGGCGCAGAGTTTCGGAACCGAGATGCCCAACTCGGCCGCGGCGCGCATGATGCTGGTGCCCTCGGGCACAGTCACGTCAAAGCCGTCGATGGTCAATGTGACCATTTGTTTCGATTTGGCCGCAGGCGTGCCGAAATCGCGATCGGGAAGGATGAAGTCTTTCATTCGGCGGCCTCCTTGGCGGTGGCGGAGAAGTCGTCGGGGAAATGGGTAAGGGCAGACATGACCGGATAGGGCGTGAAGCCGCCAAGCGCACAGAGCGAGCCGGATTTCATGGTTTCGCACAGGTCGGTCAGCAGCGGGATCGCGGAAGGGTCGCCGCGGCCGATCCGGTCGATGGTTTCGACCCCACGCACCGCGCCAATCCGGCAGGGCGTGCATTTGCCACAGCTTTCGATGGCGCAGAACTCCATCGCGAAGCGGGCGAGCTTCAGCATATCGGCGCTGTCATCGAACACAGTGAGGCCCGCATGGCCGATCAGCGCGTTCTGGCCGGAATACTCCTCATATCCGAAAGGAATATCAAACTGATGCGGGGCAAGATAGGCTCCCAGAGGACCACCGACCTGCACCGCCTTAATGGGCCGCCCCGATGCTGTGCCGCCGCCGATCTGCTGCACGATCTCGCGCAGCGACAGGCCAAAGGCGATCTCATAAAGGCCGCCCTGTTTCACATTGCCGGCGATTTGCAGCGGGATGGTGCCGCGCGACCGGCCCAGACCAAAGCCCGCATAAAACGCAGCCCCCTTGGCGAGGATCACCGGCACCGAGGCCAGAGAGATCACGTTGTTCACCACGGTCGGGTGCCCCATGAACCCTTGCAACGCGGGCAGCGGCGGCTTGGCGCGCACCGTGCCGCGCTTCCCCTCAAGGCTATTCAGCAGCGAGGTTTCCTCACCGCAGACATAGGCCCCGGCACCGGTGCGGATCTCCAGATCAAAGGCCTTGCCGGAGCCCAGAACCGAGGCTCCCAGCACGCCTTCGCGCGTGGCAATCGCAACGGCTTCGGTCATCACCTCGATGGCGTCAGGGTATTCCGAACGGATATACACAAACCCCTTGGTGGCCCCGACGGCAAGGCCCGCAATCGCCATGCCCTCGATCAGCACGAAGGGGTCGCCTTCCATGATCATACGGTCGGCAAAGGTGCCACTGTCGCCCTCATCGGCATTGGCGACGATGTATTTCTGCGGTCCGGGCGCGTCATGCACGGTTTTCCACTTGATGCCAGTGGGGAACCCCGCACCGCCGCGACCGCGCAGGCCGGATTGTGAAACTTCATTCACAATCTCGGCCCCAGTCATCGCAACCGCGCGCGCCAAGCCCTCCAACCCGCCATGGGCGCGGTAATCGGCAAGGCTCAGCGGGTCGATGATACCACAGCGGGCAAAGGTCAGACGAGTTTGTGCCTTGAGCCAGGGCAGCTCCTCGGTCAGGCCCAGTGACAGTGGCCCGCCGTCAAAAACCTGCGTCACGGCAGCGGGGGTCATCGGGCCAAAGGCCACGCGGCCCTCGGGCGTTTCCACCTCGACCAGCGGCTCCAGCCAGACCATCCCGCGAGAACCATTGCGGATGATCGTTACATCAACGCCACGGCGCGCAGCCTCGGCGCGCAGGGCGGCCACGACATCCTCGGCCCCAAGCGCCTTCGCGGCAGCGTCGCGGGGAACGTAAACCTTCAGCATCAGCGCACCTCCGCCAGCAGCGCGTCAACCCGCGCTTCATCCACCCGGCCCACAAGGCGGCCATCCACCATCGCGGCAGGGCCACAGGCGCATAGGCCCAGGCAGAACACCGGCTCCAGCGTCACGGCGCCATCGGGGGTGGTGCCGTGCCAATCGACGCCCAACCGGGCCTGCGCATGGGCGGCGACACGGTCCGCCCCGACGGATTGGCAGCTTTCGGCGCGGCACAGTTTCACCACATGACGGCCCGCCGGTTCCTCGCGGAAATCATGATAGAAGGACATCACGCCATGCACCTCGGCCTTGGACAGGCTGAGCGCTTGCGCAATCACCGGCAGCGCGGCTTGAGGCACATGGCCAAACTGGTGCTGAATGGCATGGAGGATCGGCAACAGCGGCCCCTCAACCCCCTGATGCGACGCGATGATTTCTGACACGCGCGCGATGATGGCGGATTGATCCGGCATTGGCTGACCTCCCGTTAGCTGGGCGGCAAGATGGCGTGGCTCGATAGGCAAATCAATATTGATTTGCCGTTGATCAATAGGGATTATCTATCAAACCTCAGCCACACGCCGGGCAGACTCCAGCAATGCCGCAATCAACGGCGTTGGCGGATCACGATGTGTCGCAATCAGGCCAACCAGATGCTCGGCCTCAGGCGCGACCACCGGCACGGCCACCAGACGCCCGGCCTGTGCAAACAGATCGGCCAGCTTTTTCGGCAGGATCGACACCCATTCACCGCTCATCACATGGGTCAGCAGCGCGATGGTGGAGTTTGATTCGACCATGGGCGCCGCCGTCACACCGGCTTCCGACAGGCGCTGGTTGACGATGCGACGGTTCTGCATGTCGCTGGTCAGCAGGCAAAGCGGTGCGTCGGCCAGTTCGGCCCAAGTGACCCGCTCCCGCGCAGCAAAGGGCGATGCGGGCGTGCACAGCAGACGGTAGAATTCTGAATAAAGCGGCACCTGCGTCACGCGGCCCAAAGGCTCGTTATCCAGATAGGTGATGCCCGCATCCAGATCGAGCCGCTCGATCCCGGTCAAGATCTCGGCGCTGGTGCGCGACAGGATCGTGACGCGCACATTGGGATGGCGGCGGGTGAAGGGGGTTGTCAGATCGGCCACCATGGGCAGCGCGGTGGGAATGACCCCGATCCGCAGGTTCCCCGCCAGCCCGTGCCGCAGATTGCGCATCTCGTCTTTCAGCGCGCGGGTGTCGCCCACGATCCGCCGCGCGCGATCCAGCACGCGTTGCCCTTCTGGCGTCAGGCCCTGAAAGCGCGAGCCGCGCCAGACGAGTTGCACCCCCAACTGATCCTCCAACTGCTTGATGGCAGAGGACAGCGTGGGCTGGGTGACGCCGCACACCTCGGCCGCGCGGCCAAAATGGCTTTCATTGGCGAGGGCGATGAACATTTCCAGCTTGTCGATCATCCCCCCGTCTTGCCAGAGGCCAGGCCTTCCCGCAACGCCGGGCTTGCCGCAGCGGGCTGGCCCCCTTACATCCAGCGTATGAAACTCCGCATTCCCTTTACGAAGAAACCGCCGGTCGTGCCGGTGATCCGCCTGCAAGGTGCCATTGGCACCGGGGGGCGCTTTGGCTCTGGCCTCAGTGATGCCGGGCTGGCCCCGCTGGTGGAAAAGGCCTTCGCCATGAAACCCGCGGCGGTGGCGCTGCTGATCAACTCGCCCGGTGGTTCGCCGGTGCAAAGCAGCCTGATCGCGGCGCGCATCCGGCGGCTGGCAGATGAGAAAGGCGTGAAGGTGCATGCCTTTGTCGAGGATGTCGCGGCCTCGGGCGGCTATTGGCTCGCCTGCGCGGGGGATGACATCTGGGTGGATGACAGCTCGATTGTCGGCTCCATCGGGGTGATTTTCGCCGGTTTCGGCTTTCACGAGCTGATGGCGCGGCAAGGGATCGAGCGGCGTGTGGTGACGGCGGGGGCGTCGAAATCACTGGCCGACCCGTTCCTGCCCGCCAAGCCCGAGGACGAGGCGCGGCTGCGTGCCTTGCAGGAACCGATCCACAAGGCCTTCATCGCCCATGTTCAGGCCCGGCGCGGGGCGCGGCTGGCTGAGGGGGCAGACCTGTTCAATGCGGATGTCTGGGTCGGGCAAGGCGCGGTGGACCTGGGGCTGGCCGATGGCGTGGCCCATGCGGTGCCCAAGCTGAAAGCACTTTATGGCGAAAAGGTGCGGCTGGTGCCGATGGGCCAGAAACGCGGCCTGCTGGCACGGCTGACGGGCCGTGCCATGGCGGGTGCCTTGGCCGAGGTGGAGGACCGGGCAGCCTTTGCCCGGTTTGGCCTCTGAGATGTTTGTGAAACTGGTCACCTTCGTCGTGCTGGCGATTGTGGTCGGCGCAGTCATTTTCGAAAAATTCGGCTACCGCCGTCGCCTTGTAAAGGCCGCCACCTGCCCTAAATGCAGACGGCACAAGATTGGCAAAGGCCCCTGTGCCTGCCAGAAAAAGGGGTAATTCGTGGGTATGGATCTGCTTTATGTCGCCGCCGGGCTGGTTTTGCTGGTGTTTGGCGGCGATGCGTTGGTGAAAGGCGCTGTGGCCTTGGCGCTGCGTCTGGGCATTCCGGCACTGATCGTCGGCCTGACGGTGGTGGCCTTTGGCACCTCGGCACCTGAGCTGATCGTGTCGGTTCAAGCCGCGCTGAACGGGCAGGCGGGCATTGCACTGGGGAATGTGGTGGGCTCCAACCTTGCCAATATTCTTTTGATCCTTGGCCTGCCGGCGCTGATTGCCACCATCCGGTCCAGCCAGATCGACACGCGGCGCAGCTATCTGGTGATGCTGGGCACCGCAGTTCTGTTCGTGATCCTGTCGCAGTTCAGCCCGATCACCTGGTGGCACGGCTTGATCCTCCTCGCCGCCCTTGCCCTCACGATCTGGGATAATATCCGGCAAGCCCGCGCGCACCGTGAGGCGCAGGAGGATCTGCCCGCCGATGACCATATGCCAATCTGGAAGATTGCCGCCTTCATCCTGGGAGGTCTGGTCGGCCTGGGCTTCGGGGCCAGTTTTCTGGTGGAAGGGGCCACCAACATCGCCCGCGCGCTTGGCGTGTCGGAAACCGTGATCGGGCTGACGCTGGTCGCCATCGGCACTTCGCTGCCAGAGCTGGTGACCAGCGTTGTCGCCGCCTTCCGGGGGCAGGCCGATGTGGCGATGGGCAATGTGATCGGCTCCAACACCTTCAACATTCTTGCCATTCTGGGTGTGACAGCAGTCATTGCTCCAATGAATGTGCCTGCACAAATCCTAGCCTTTGACAATTGGGTGATGCTGGGCGTGTCGCTGCTGCTGATCCCCTTCGTGTTCTTCAAGCTGGATATCGGCAAGCTGGCCGGTATCGGGCTGGTCGGCGGGTACATCGCTTACACCGTATCGCTGGTGTCCTGATGCGTGCGTTGGTCACCGGGGCGGGTAAGCGGCTGGGGCAGGCCATGGCGGTCTATCTGGCGGGGCGCGGTTATGATGTGGCGGTGCATTACGCCGAATCGGCCGAGGGTGCCGCCGAGACGGTGGCGCAGGTGCAGGCCATGGGCCGCCGCGCCGTGGCGTTGCAGGCCGATCTGCTGGACGAGGCGCAGGTGCAAACCCTGCTGCCCCGCGCGATCGAGGCGCTTGGCGCGCCCTTCACCGTGCTGGTGAACAATGCTTCGGTGTTTGAATATGACAACCTGCACAGTGCCACCCGCCGCAGCTGGGACCGCCATTTTGAAAGCAATCTGCGCGCGCCCTTCGTGCTGACGCAGGCTTTTGCCGCACAGGCCCCCGAAGTCGGGCGCGATGCGGCGGGAGAGCCCGTCGCAAGCGGGTTGATCATCAACATGATCGACCAGCGCGTGCGCAAGCTGACGCCCGAGTTTTCAACCTATACCCTCGCCAAGATGGGCCTCTGGGCGCTGACCCAGACGGCAGCTCAGGGCCTTGCCCCCGCGATCCGGGTGAATGCCATTGGCCCCGGCCCGACGCTGCAAGGGGCCCGCCAATCAGCGCAGCACTTCGCCAATCAGCGCGCCAACACCGTTCTGGGACGCGGTGCCAATCCCTCGGACATCACGGCGGCGCTTGGCTATTTTCTGGATGCGCCCGGCGTGACGGGGCAATTGCTCTGTGTTGATGGCGGTCAGCATCTGGGCTGGAAAACCCCGGATGTGCTGGGGGTTGAGTGACCTTGGGGCATAGCCCTGCGACGAGTTGTCCACTTTTGGCCTCACCTTCACGAAACCGTCAAGAAAACCTTGATTTTTCATATATTTGACGGCTGAATAAATTTTTATCATTTGAAAACAGCGGGTTAGAAAATCGCCCAAAAAACAGGCAAAGCTACGAAACTGGCCAAAAACAAGGGAAAAATGCCCCGATCTCAATTTTCTCCGCATAGTTATCCACAGAAACGGGGGATAGGTTTACCCTTGCCCTTCCCCCCTGCCTGTTGCAGCCAGAGAGGGGAATCGACATGCCCGAAAGTGAGGTTTTCCGATGCAGGATGAAGCCCCCGCGGCATCAGGAAAAACGGGCCATGCGCTCATTCAGGATTACCTGAAAACGCTGGATGGTTCACCCGGCGTTTACCGGATGCTGAATGCGGCGAACGAAGTGCTCTATGTCGGAAAGGCACGCAATCTGAAGGCGCGGGTGTCGAATTACGCCCGGCCCTCCGGGCATTCCGGGCGGATCGCGCGGATGATTTCTGAAACCAGCAGCATGATGTTTCTGACCACGAAAACCGAGGTCGAGGCGCTGTTGCTGGAACAGAACCTGATCAAGCAGTTGAAGCCGCGCTACAACGTGTTGATGCGGGACGATAAATCCTTCCCGAATATCCTGATCCCCACCGGTCACAGCTTTCCGATGATCCGCAAGCATCGTGGTAAACGGTCGGACAAGGGGCGGTATTTCGGGCCATTTGCCAGCGCGGGGGCGGTGAACCGCACGCTGAACCAGTTGCAGCGGGTGTTTTTGCTGCGCACTTGCTCTGACAGCATGTTCTCGGGGCGCAGCCGGCCTTGCCTGCTGTTCCAGATCAAGCGCTGCTCCGGGCCTTGTGTCGGTCGGATCAGTGAGGCCGATTATGCCGGGCTGGTGGAGGACGCCACGCGGTTTCTGGAGGGAAAATCTACCAGCGTTCAGGCAGACTTAGCCAAAGGCATGGCCGAGGCGGCGGAGGCCATGGAATACGAGCGCGCGGCGGCGTTACGCGACCGGATCAAGGCGCTGACAGCGGTGCAGACGGCGCAGGGCATCAACCCGCGCGGCGTGCCGGAGGCGGATGTGGTGGCGCTGCATCTGGAGAGCGGGCAGGCCTGTGTGCAGGTGTTTTTCATCCGCGGCAACCAAAGCTGGGGCAACAAGGATTTCTACCCCAAGACCGGCGCGGGCGCGGAGGAGGCGGAAATCCTCGAGGCGTTTCTGGCGCAATTCTACGATGAGAAAGAGCCGCCCCGGCTGATTCTGCTGTCGCATCCGGTGGAAAACGAGGATCTGGTGACCGAGCTGTTAAGCGACCGCGCGGGCCGCAAGGTGGAACTGGCGGTGCCGCAGCGGGGCGAGAAGGCCGAGCTGGTGGAGAACGCGCATCGCAACGCCCGCGAGAGCCTCGCGCGGCGGATGGCGGAAAGCTCGACCCAGACCAAATTGCTGCAAGGATTGGCGGAAGCCTTTGATCTGGAAGGCCCTCCGCGCCGGATCGAGGTTTATGACAACAGCCATATTCAGGGTGCCCATGCGGTTGGCGGCATGATCGTGGCGGGGGCGGAAGGGTTCCTGAAAAGCCAGTATCGCAAGTTCAACATCAAGGGCGAAGCGGGCGCGCAGGGCGACGATTTCGGCATGATGAAGGAAGTGCTAACGCGGCGGTTCGAGCGGTTGCTGAAGGAAGACCCTGAGCGCAAGACCGATCTCTGGCCGGACCTGCTGCTGATCGACGGCGGCGCGGGGCAGATTTCGGCGGTGGCCGAGATCATGGCGGAGCTTGGCGTGGATGACATCCCCTTTGTCGGGGTGGCCAAAGGCGTGGATCGCGACCATGGCAAGGAAGAATTCCACCGCCCCGGCGAGCCGCCTTTCGCACTTCGCATGAACGATCCTGTGCTATATTTTGTGCAACGCCTGCGGGATGAAGCCCATAGGTGGGCCATCGGGGCGCATCGGGCCAAACGGGCCAAGGCCACGACCGCCACGCCGCTGGACGAGGTGCCGGGCGTGGGCGCGACCCGCAAGCGGGCCTTGCTGGCGCATTTTGGCAGCGCAAAGGCCGTCAGCCGGGCGGCGGTGGAGGATTTGATGGCGGTCAACGGCATCTCGGCGGCGATGGCGCAGCAGATCCACGACTTTTTCCATGACAAAAGCTAGGGCTTGGCGGCGCGCAAAACTGTAACCGCCTATACAGTTTGCCACCGTTTTGGGGGCGGAACTGTAACCCTCTATACAGTTTGCCACCGTTTTGCGGCGCAAGTGTCATGGGCTATACACTTGGGCCGGACAGACCCAGGCGAGGGGTCATGATGCGGAGCGGCGCGCAGCCCTGCCATGTGAATCCACTCCGTAAATCGCCCTATGCGCGAAAAATGGCCGAGTGATCTTCTCGGAATTGACAGTCACTCTCAGGTGCCCTACCCATCGGCGCGCCAGCACCTGCCAGCCGTGATCCCAACCGCGAGCGGCCCAACCGTTCGCCTGCACTGAGCAGGGTTTCGATGCGGCTTTCCCCATTGTCGACTTGCGCCACCACGGGCCATCGCCCGAAATGACGCTGCACCATAGGCCGGAAACGGCGACCGAGATTGCTGACAGGGCCAGCCTGTCGGCCCTGATGATTTGTCTTGCGCGCGAGCTGGCGGCGATCCCGCCCGGCGCAACGGTCTGGCGCTTTCCGGTGGCGCAGGG